>JAESGP010000015.1_pt1 | contig 347764 bp, 301 predicted proteins | sample 9269741 | NCBI WGS metagenome assembly JAESGP01 (sample SAMN15720684, study PRJNA650882) | algae metagenome | isolation source: Desmonostoc vinosum HA7617-LM4 and co-occurring heterotrophs from cave wall | place: USA: Waikapalae cave, Hawaii | collected 2011-05-27 | reverse complement strand
AGCTTATAAAACTGGTCAAACAATCTATCAAATTAAGTATGGATTGTTATCAAATTATTTAGGGGAGCAACTAAAACGTCCCGCTATTCCCATGTTTATCGCCTAGTTCTTTGGTGCGCGGCGCGGTGTAACCGCGCCATTGCTTGTGACACTTGCGTAAGTCCTGTAAATAAAACTCTTGTGGGGTGGGCATCTTGCCCGCCCTAATTATGCAAGTTATATATGGAACAGCTTATCTGCCTTGTCATTCTTGTTTCTGACTTGATTTTTCTATTAGATCTGTGCGTTTTTTATGCCACCACTCATCATTAATTTCAATTGCTTCTCCACTTTCAATTCCTTCTATCAAAAGCTCTTCTATATGTTCTTGAGCTTTACGTTTTTGGTCTTGAGAGATTAATTCTTGAAGGTACTCACTGACTGAGCCATAGCCACCTTTGATAACTTGCTCATCAACAAAGGCTTTCATCGACTCAGGCAACGCAATATCGATGCTGGTCATAATTTTGATAGTTCAAGTGAACTGTTTTTTCTATATTATCAAGCTAATTATCTCTGTTTTCTTTCTATATTTTTGTTTGAGATGAGAGAAGAGCGATCGCACTAAAGCAAAAAAGCCGCACAACATCAAATCATCGTCTCAACTCTGAAAGATGTGTGCGTTTTTTATTTGTCAGTTTCCTAGAAAGTAAAAGTAGTACGGAGTACACCTACAGTTGTTGTGTCATTATTGCTGTTACTTTCAGGATTAAACAGCACAAATGCCCCAGGGGTAATGCTGATGTTATCACTGATCCGAAAACGGTAGTAAGCCTCCAGATGGTAAGGAACAGCTCGATTTTCACCTTCAGGAGCCAGTCTAGCTGTACCGCCAACCTCAGTACGATATAATGGTTGCCCAAAAATCAAGCCAGCGTTATTGCCTGTTTGGAATAAATCTTTAAAATGAATACCCACCATCCAACTCGTGAAAGTGGTTGAAGCGTCAACATCGCCAGACGAATCTTCCACAAAGAAAGCTGCACCATAGCCAGACAGTGCTACTTTAGGAGAAAATCGCCAAGTCACAGTTCCACCAACAGAGTTGAGTTTTACAGGTGTTCCCAGATCAACCCCCGCCAATGAACCAATATCATTACGAGCTAATCCTGTGCCCAGGATGTTGATCTCATGATAGCTGTTGGCGTAGTTTAAGCCGATATCTATCGAATTGCTTGGTCTAAAAGTTAATTGGGCTGCCACAATACTACTGCCCCCGAAAAAACCTGCTCCCAGAGGTGTATTTGAAACACCTGGTAGTACTTCGCCAGCTTCTTGGGCAATGTTGGAGTTGACATTACCATATAAAGCTCTCAAATCTAGCTGCTCGGAAATCTGAAAAATAAAACCAGCAGCAGATGCTAAACCAGAACCAGAAGTTCCCCCAGAAACACGTATTACAGGGTTTAAGCCGGCAAAGCGAGAAATTGCCTCTTGTCCTTCACCGTAAAAAGGAGTTATGGGAGGGAAAGCATCTGACACTTCCGCAGCAGTTCCCGCAAACAGCGTTAATTGCTCAGCAACGGGAAAAATATAAACCAGTTTATAAACCCCAACAGAGTTGGGACTAACACCAGATAAAGTCTTAACATCAACTCCCGGAAATTGAGGCTCAAAGCTGGTGCGGGCACTGCTAGCACTTAATAATGGTGATGCTAATCCCAAACTTTCTTGCAGACTACCACTGCCATCTACACCACCCAAGAAATTATGAGCTTGCAACCCAGTAATCAGTAAGTCTTTGCCAGTAAAACTAGTATTGAGATTTAACCGCACCCGGTTTGTCAGTATGATACCAGGGTCATCACGATCAGGAGCGCCGCCCGTAGCACCAATAGCTGAGATAATTACTTCTCCATTGAGCTTGGTAGTTGTGGAAAACTGATTTGCTTCTAACTCACTTGTGCGTGCTTCTAGAGTATCTACTCGACCTCGTAAAGTACTTAATTCCGCAGCAAATTCTTCTTGCAGTTTTTGCAATGTGGCTAAGTCTTGTTTTGTTACCAAGTCGGCAGTTGCTGTAGCAATTAACTCGTTAACTCTATCCAAACAGGCATTTAAACCAGCAGCAAACTCATAACGAGTCATTGCACGGTTGCCTCGGTAAGTACTGTTTGGATATCCAGCAATACAACCATAACGCTCAACTAGAGACTGCAACGCACTAAAAGCCCAATCTGTAGGCTGCACATCTGATAGTTGTGATACAGACGTTACCTGTTCTATTGCTTGCGAGGCTAAGACTTGGGGAAATTCAGGGTTTCCGCTTACAGTTACTCTTGATTTTGCCCTTTGTTGCTTAACTTTTACTGGAAGTGTTGGAATTGTGCTTTGAGTTGTTGAGGGAACTAATTCCTCATGACTCAAAACTATTTTGTTGTCATCTATATTTTTAGCTCTAACTTTTTCTGCCAAAAAATTATGAGACTGGGTGTGATGTTGAGCTTCTTCTATGGTAGGTATTGCTTGTACAGGTGAAACTTTAATCAATAAGCACAAGAAACTGACTCCACTAACAGAAGCTAGTAGAACTGCCTTCACGGTCACTCCTCAAACGCAATTTTGAATGTAGATGTCCAAGCTAGAATCAATTGCTCAAGTCACTGGACAATTTTTTTGAAACTATAAAAGCTTCTTTGATTATTTAAATATATTTGTGTACAACTTTTTAATTTTTTAGTTAAGAATTTTTGATGGCAATAATTATGATCAAAAATTCTTTTTTGGGAGAAAAACTACTTAAAATTTTTGGAGCAGCTTTGTAGTAATTTGTAGTTATGTAGTAGCGATCGCACCACATCAAAATCGCTCCAAGCTTCTAAACTGTGGGCTATCTTTACAATTTTTTATCAAAAATCCTGATTTTTACTGATATATCTGAGGATAGTTCCGAAAATTAGCAAATTGATGATGTAGCTTGCTCTATGTTAAAGAGCTAGTAGATGGTAAAGAGTGTGGTTGATTTTCAACGCAGAGGACGCAGAGTTAACGCAAAGGTACGCAGAGTTTGGTAAGGATAAACCATGAGGCTTGATAGTAAACTTGCGGCTGTGTTGTTTGGTGCAGCAATTGCTATTGTACAGCCGTTAGTGGTTGCGGCGTTAACAGCCTCACAAGTGAGTGCGATCGCTCAACAAATTACAGTCCGTATTGATGGTGCTAATACTGGTTCTGGGGTAATTATTGAACGTGAAGATAATAATTATACTTCTGATGGGGTTACTTCAGTCGCCTTTAGCCCAGATGATAGAACTTTAGCTAGTGGTAGTCGTGATAAGACTATCAAAATCTGGAATCTCGCCACAGGGCAAGAAATTACCACCCTCAATGGTCATTCTAATTGGGTTACTTCAGTCGCGTTTAGTCCAGATGGCAGAACTTTAGCTAGTGGTAGTGATGACGCGACTATCAAAATTTGGCGGCTATCTGAGTAACTATTTTCTGACCAATGACAAATGACAACCACCAGTAAATGTGCAATTTAGAAGCGTAACAGCTTATTCTGAGTGTAATTCATCTCACATACACTTAGCAAAACAAGCGATCGCACCACATCAAATCATCGCTCCAAGCTTCTAAACTGTAGCTATCTTTACAATTTTTTATTAAAAATCCTGATTTTTACTGGTATACCTGAATAAAATCCCAAAAATTGGCGAATTCGTATCGTAGCTTGCTCTATTCATGTCAGGTTGAAGGGAAAATATTTTTTTGTCAGTACTTAAGTAGTATGCAATTAAAGTTATTTTATCGCATCTCACCAAGAGTGGTAACGGCTTCTGTAATGTCAGCTTTAGCTTTGGTGGTTGCCACTACTATCGATAATCAGCCGAGTTATGCTGTGAAGACCTTGTTTTTCTGCACACAAGAACGCGGTGTGCCAGTTACTAAGATACGTACTTCACGGGGAAATGAGACTTTCATCCGTTGGGCAGTTCAAGATTTTAAAAAGTATCCACCTGCAAAGCGCTGTCAGATTATTTCTGCTAGGCTTCAACGCTATTACGAGCAAGGTTGGTTTTTTATTACGAGTAGAGATAACTTTAACAATTATCCAGTTTTATGCATTGCCTATCGCAAAGGCGTGCCTTGTGAATCAGCTAATCTACTATTAACTTTCAAACCCGGAACTGATACAAGAAAAGTTTTGCAGCAGATGCTTAATTATCGCCGTTTTCCTGTAGGTGAGCCGATTGATTTAAGTGAATGTCAAGTGTTTAGCTATGATCAAGAAGGTAATTTGTATCTTGATGTTAAGCAGTTTGTAGATAGTAATGAGTGTAGGTAATTTTTAACCAACTGTCACAATTTCTAAAAACCTGTATTAATGGTTTCCATATCCTGAGCTAAATCTGCTTTATTATAATGACGTTCTATTTTATTTTGTCCCAATAGTTGTTGAAATTTCCATGCAGATAAGTTAGCTAAGTGACGCGTTTGGGCAAAAGTAAAAATATTCTGTGCATATAACTGTATTATCAAAGGATGAGCGATCGCATTTTTGCAGAGATAGTTAATAGATAACAACAATGCGATCGCTTTCACATAAGCAATTTCGCCATGAAGTAAAATCAAGAAATAACAGCAAAAACAGGAGCAAGAGTATGCAAGCCATACTTTTAAGCCGCGAAGAAGTTGCACGACGCGCTAGAGAAATATATGAAAACAGTATTCGTCAACAAGTGGAAACGGCAGAAAACACCAGTAAGATGGTGATTATCGATACAGAAACAGGCGAATACGCAGTTGATAAAATAGGTATAGAATCGGCGCGATATTTACGTAATAAACGCCCATTTGCTCGATTATATGGTATCCGCATTGGTTACAAAGTTGCTGTTTCCTTCTGTGGTTTTCTGGAGCGTGATTCATAAAAAAACCGACTGGTTGTATCGCTCTACCAGTCGGTGACTAGCTTGTTTAGGAGGAGTAAGCAAAACTGGGAATTTTACAAAACTTTGCCTTATAATTGCAGAGATGAAGACTAGGTTTAATAATTGCCTATTTAACAGCCTTAATCTTAAGCTTGTATCGCTTTAGACAAGTTATGTTTAATTTACACTTGTTTTGCTTAACTTTGGTAGATGCGATAAACGTATTATTTGTAATTGTATGGGTTGGTGCAGAACCCAGATTGCTTATAAGTATACCTTTAGAGTCAAAATAATCAAGGTATTTGTCCCACTTCTTAAACTGGCTGAAAACTTCTATGACTTCTCACGAAAGTGATGCAAAGGAAACGCCTACGACGTCAAAAACATGGCGCAATTGGCAAGAAAATTTAACTTTGGTGGCGATCGCTTTATGTTTGGCACTCCTAATTAGGACTGTGATTGCAGAACCTCGCTACATTCCTTCAGATTCGATGGTACCTACGTTATATACAGGCGATCGCTTGGTGGTTGAAAAAATCTCCTATCGTTTTCACCCACCGACAACCGGGGATATTATTGTCTTTCAGCCACCCGCAGAATTACAACGAAAGGGATACCCTAAAGACCAAGCTTTCATTAAACGGGTAATTGGTGTACCAGGGGAGGTAATTAACGTTGCTCATGGCACAGTTTACCTCAACGGTCAACCCTTAAAGGAAGAATATATCGCTGAACCACCAAAGCAGCCATTTCTACCCGTGAAAGTTCCAGAAGATGAATTTTTTGTGATGGGAGATAACCGCAACAATAGTAATGACTCTCGTTACTGGGGTTTTTTACCTAGAAAAAATATTATTGGTCGAGCCACATTTCGCTTTTGGCCTCTCGACCGGATTGGCTTGATTTAGCTTAAACAGCCATGTTGCCCTACAGTGTGCTGACTGTTTTGCATAATTCCCATACCAATCCTTTAGGTCGTGATTGTATGAGGTGCATTCCAATTTTTTCTAGCACCCGCTTTGAAGCTATATTATTTGGATTGCATCCAGCAGTTATTCTTTGCATACCTGGTTGACAAAGTACCCAATCTATCATTGCTTTTGTAGCTTCAGATGCATACCCTTGCCGTCTATATGATGGAACTATGTAATAGCCAATTTCTACTGCATCTGTAGGTTCTCCTGTGGCATCTGGAATAATTTTGACCATCACGTGACCAATAAGCGTTTTTTCTGTTTTATGAATAATTAAACTTCCCCATCCCCATTCGCTTTGTAATGGGTAATTACACAGAATATCTGCAATTTCTGGCAAATTTTGAAGAAACTCTTCTTCATGCCAGTTAGGCAAAACTGTAACTCCCAGAAATTTTGCTAATTCAGCATTTCCAATGATTGCTGTTTTGACAATTTCCAATGTCAAGGGTACTAAATATAATCGTGCAGTAACAAGATTTTTCATATTATTCTTTTACCCATTTCAATACATTTGGATCTTTATCATAGTGGTAGGTCACACCATCTTTAGTAGTGATGGATTTTCCTTGACTTCCCCTGCTTCTAATAGTGGCAATAGAATAATCTGTTAATGTGTTAATTTGTTTATGAGACAATCCTTGAGTTGTGTCTATCTCTATTAATATTTCTGGTTTGATTGGCAGTCCATTGTGAGAAGAGATATCTATTGTGGTTTTAACTTTTTCAGGTGAAGCGATGATAATTGCTTTTTGCTGGCGATAATCTTCTACAGAAACAAGTTGCCAATTAGAATCTTCTGAAAGTTCTAAAACCCATTGATGATAATTAAATAGACTCTCCCTATGTCCAACACTGATAAAAGTTGTTTTCGTTTCTTGTAATTGTTGATATAAATTCTTTTCATTAGTTAAATCTAAAGCACTAGTTGCTTCATCTAAAATCGCGAAGCTAGGGTGAGTAATTAATATTCGTGCGAAAGCCAAACGTTGTTGTTCTCCCAAAGATAATATATTTTCCCAAGGAACTTCTGCGTCAAAGCCATTCACACGGGTAAGCAAGTTTTGCAGATTAACTTGTTGTAAAACTTCTTCGAGTTCGCGATCGCTTATTTCCCGATCTGTATGAGGATAGAGTAACTGTTCGCGCAAAGTCCCCAAAATTATATAAGGACGTTGGGGTAAAAATAAGAGTTCATCTAGCGGGGGCCTCACTAGTTTACCAGTTCCAGCGTTCCACAAACCGGCGATCGCTCTCAACAAAGAACTTTTACCCCGACCACTTGGCCCTACAATTAACAACCCTTCTCCTAGTTGAACAGACAGTGACAAGTCTTCAACAATCACCTGCTCATAGTTTGGTGTTTGTAGGGTGACATCCTCAAAAGCTAAATGCTTTTCTTCTATGACTTTAATAGTATTTACATTTTCTGGTTGTTTACTAACAGCTTGTAGCGCATCGGAAAACTCAGCTAAACGCTGTACATAACTAGAAAATCGTCCTGAAAAGCCAAATTCAGATATTAAGGTTCCCAGAGCATTAGAAAACACAAAGCAAATAAAACTAATTTGGCTAATTTCTCCATAATCAATTTTATCTTGAATAAATAAAGGTGTAAGGATAAACATCGAAAATACACCGATCGCAGACTGATATGCTCTCCCAAAAGCATCTTGTCCTCTTTCCCAATTCAGCTTGCGTTCAGCAATTTTGAGAACATTATCAAATCGGCGTTGAATTATATTTAATTCTTCTGCTTCTCCCTGAAAAAAAGCAATCGATTCTGCATGATTGCGAACATGAGTCAGGCAATAAGCGAAATCTGCTTTAAACTCAAGTTCTTCTTGATTAATTTTATTTAATTCTTGATTTAAGTAAACAGCTACTAAATTACCTATAATTGTATAAATAACCAAATAAATTGCAATTTGTGAAGAAATTGACCAGATAATTATTATAGAACTTGCCATTTCCAGAATTTTTTCTAGAAAAGTAGCTGAAAACATCAAAGCATTGCTAGCAATAGGCTCTAACTCTTGAGCTATGCGTTGATCTGGATTATTTATATCAGATTTAAAATTGATTTTATAATAAGCTTGATTGCTAAAATATTTTTTTAAAATATGGTTATTTAGCCATTTGTACCAATCAATAACTATCTTTTTTCTGACATATCTTAAAGAAGTTACCAAGAGGACTACCGCTACAACAATGAGAGAGGATAGCCATAAAGTACTATTATATTTATCAAGGTCTCTTTCTTCAATAATAATATCGAGTACATAACGATTCCAGTAGCTATTTGCAGCATTTACACTTATAAGTCCGACTATTAATAATACTAAGAGAATGAGCATTCCCCATGAGCGAATCACGTCTAAAAATGCTCTCCCCCCTGCCTCTGTTGGATACCAATAAGGGCCTGCAACTACTTTAACATCCCCCCAAAATCGAGTAATGGCTGAAAAAGGATTCGTTGTGGTTTGATCACGAGCAACTTGAGTTTGCATACTCTAAAAATAAAAGCTTGAACTATGACCTTTGAGGATTTAAACTTTTGAAATCATACTCAGAAGCCATTTTTTACCCTACTGCAATTTGTGCGTTCTTGCAATTATTCCTCCTCAACAATTTCAATTATTGAAGAGTCTAAGCGCATTCCATATGATGTTTTATCGCTATTTTTGGGTAAGTAGAATTTCTGCGATCGCCTGCGAAATAGGATAGTGTGGTGAATATACTTCCATCCAGAAAAACTCACCAACCGGGTTAACCTCAAGGAATACGTGTTTGCCATCGGGGGTGACGAGAATATCAATCGCCCCATAATTTAAGCCAAAATAAGCCATTAGTTTAAGGAGTTTTTTCTCGATATCTTCTGGCAAATCGTAGGGTTGCCAACTCTCAACTAAGGCTTTGCCCTCTTTGCGCCAGTCGTAAGTAGATCCTTCTAAGCTTTGGGAGTCTACAGCAGCAGTAAATACACGATGTCCGACAATAGTTGTGCGTAACTCTAGCGCCTTTGGTACGTTTTCTTGAAACGTCATCGGACAAAAACGCAGTCCATCCATATTTTCCAGATCATCATCTGTAACTGGAGTCGTAAACACAACGTTTTCTCGTCCCTGCTGATCATAGATAGCAAAGGAAGAAAGCATCTTGGTAATGATACCTTGCTGACATTCTTGGGCAAATTGCTTAACTGCTTCAGGATTGTTGGAGGTTAGGGTACGCGGAGTCAAAAGCCCAATTTCTCGTGCAACTTGCAGTTGTAGTTGCTTATTATTAGCCCGATCCACATTAGACATTTTATCAAAGTGGAATCCTTGAAGGCTGGCAATCATACCCCTAACAGTGGCACGACATTCATTAATTGACGCATCTCTAAATTGCTTGTCCATTGAGTCGGGGATTTTTTGCCCGTAGCGCATCCGCCGATACCAAACTGAGGACACCTCACTCAAATCAAGCTTTTGTTCGCCATCAGTAATAATTACCCGCTCAGAATCACCATAGTAAATATCTAACTTCACTTCGGTGGGATATCTGTCTGTATCAAACCGAAATGCTTTTTCTCCCCTAGCTGCAATTTCTTTGATTACTAGAGGAATGCTTTCGTTGTCTTGGCTAAAAGTAACTATTAATACTGTCATAGAAAATTTTTCACTGAAGTACTTAATTTTTATGAAAAGTTCGTAGCAATAAATTTTGTAGGTTGGGTTGTAGCCAGATTTCGCAGGGTACGGAGTGAAACCCAACATGGTTCTCGGTGTTGGGTTTCGTTCCTCAACAACTACAACTGCTTTTTAGGAAATCAGAGCATCGGCGATCGCGTTTGCAATGGGCAAGTCTAAATCTTTCTCCAACATTCCCCACTCTCCTACTGGGTTATTTTCCAAAAAGACATATTCACCTGATGGAGTAAGGATAAAATCTAACGAGCCAAACGTCAGCCCAAATTTTCCCATAAAAGTTTGAAGGCGACGCACAATTTCATTAGGAAGCTCATGATGTTGCCATGCACCAACCTCAACACCAGGTTTACGCCAATCAGCTTTAGCTGCTGCATACGCATCAGCATTTAGCGCCCCCACAAATACATTGCCATTCACATACACCACCCGTAATTCCTGCTGCTTAGAAATTTGCTCTTGAAAAACCATTGGGCAATAGCGCAGTGACTCAGCATCTTGTAAGTCTTCCTCTTTAACGCTGCTGGTGTACAGAAAGAACGAAGAATTAGCTTGCATACTGCGGGAAAGAGTAGTTAATAGCTTGCTCACCATTTTGCCGTTTACTTGGTGAAAAAACTCTCGTGCTGCTTCTGCTTTATTGGTGACAAGAGTCTGGGGAATGGTAAAACCTACCTCAGAAGCAATTCGCAATTGACGCAGCTTGTTACTTGCATAGTTTATCCGCTCTAAATCATCTATCCAAGTAGCTCCCTTGAGGCTGTCCCAAAAACCATCTAAAGTTGCTTTTGATTCTCTAATACAAGCTTCTCGGTACTGTGGAGCTAATTCCTTACCTAATTGTGGTTCCCAAATGCGCCGCGACCACACAGCTTGTACCTGCTCTGTGCTGACAGAGTGGTTGCCATATTCTATAGTGTGATAGCTTTTGGATTTGTCAAAGTGTGCTGTTAATTGTACTTCTAAAGGAAACTTATCAGTATCGAGACGGAATGGTTGCACCCCTTTTTTTGACAAAGCTTCTGCCACTCTATCTATTGTGAAGAAATCACCACTGTGGGTAATTAATAAAATAACGTCACGCGATAGGCTCATAAAATATTTTCTTGTTTTAATTTTTCGGAGGTAGATGTTGGGAACTACCTGAAAAAGTTGCTCTCCAGATAGATCCCCGACTTCTTGAAGAAGTCGGGGATCTAAAGTCGCCACAACATCATGAATAATTAAGCTCGACTGCTATTCTTTTAGTTCAGACGAAGCTCACTATATTTAGCGGTCTTCCCAATCTGAAGGCCATTTTAAAGTCCAGATTGGGGGAGGGGGAGGAGTATCGGTTGGCGGCTGTGGAGGTTGTTCTGCCGCCAGGAAGCGGGCAAAGAATGGTAATGCTTGGATATCCAATGCTTTTAATACGTTAGTAGACATGGGCTTTTCTCTATCGGTTGTTAGCATTAAGTAGTTTTCAATTATCAAGTAACTGAAAACTACTTCTTGAATTCAGATAACGCTAACTGGGTTTAGTAGTCTTCCCAATCGGAAGGGTACTTTCTTGTCTGAGATGGGAGATTATCTGACTGTGCAGCTTGTTCTTCCAAGAAACGAGCAAAGAATGGTACTGCTTGGATATCTGATTCTTTAACTACGTTGGTAGACATGGTACTATTCCTTGATATTGGTTGTTACTCACGAGTAGCTTGAAGTTATTTGATAACTGCTACTTCTTAAATTCAGATGACGCTAACTGGGTTTAATACTCTTCCCAATCGGAAGGGTACTTTAGTGTATTAACACCCCAATCGGAAGGTAAATCTGACTGTGCAGCTTGTTCTCCCAAGAAACGAGCGAAGAATGGTACTGCTTGGATATCTGATTCTTTAACTACGTTGGTAGACATTGCTCTTTCTCCTCATGAGAAATTGTTTTAGCAATTCAACATATATCAGCAATTTAATATACGTACAAGGACAGTTAAGACACTTAAGAAATTAATTAAAAGACAGTTAAGACAGTTAAGACAATTAAGACAATTAAGATGCTGTTTCTCAAGAAATGTAAAGATTAGTAATGTAGTGGTTATATTTTTGAAAACATAATTTGTATGATGTTAATATACCTAACGTTTATACATAAATATTCATAAAAATTTATAAATAATATTTCATCTTGTGAACTATAACTTTCCATTTTTTTAATACTCTGAATAGAGAATAATCAAAATTAAATATAGAGAGTTGAGAGCAGAGAATTTGGTTGAAATGCTTGATTATTTGTTACTTATTATGGTATTATCTGCAAAAAAATTAGTAAATTCTGAGGTGTGAATAACACTAGTTATTAGTTATAGTTCCCCAACAAGACGTAAGGTAGGAAACCCTCGGATTTCGCACTCTTGTTTTCAAACCGAAGCTTTCTGTTTATCCAACAAATTTGATATTTGTGAGAAATGCGGCGATCGCTTGTTAGCGAAATCATACCAAAATAATAGATTGCACGAATACAAGAACTACCCTCACCCAATACTTACAAAACTTAATTACGAATTACGTTAGCGTTAGCGAAGCGGTAGCGAGTCCTCGAGCGTCAGCGGTAGCGATAGCGTAGCGTTAGCGAGTCATCGAGCGTCGGTACGAGCGTCATTACGAATTACGAATTACGAATTATTTAACTGGTGATAATTCAGCAGACTGAACACCTTGTAATTGGTAGCTCTCGAAAGTAACTTTTTGCTCGCAATTCTCCATTTGGGGTGAACTTGTTGGCCTATAGGTAGCTAGTTCATAATAGAGCCGATTACTTTGTCGCCGACATTTTGTACTGAGTAACTTATCTCCCACTCTAAACTGACTGTAGAGTGTGTCTCCAACACGCCACTCATCAATTAAAGTTCCATCCTTTTCATCAATTACAAAGTGACCAGCACCCTGATCCTTAGCAACTAATTCATAATTACGTACTATTTTGTTCTCTCCTTCTCCGTAAGTTATTTGCCAAGTATAGCGCACGGGATTATTAGAAATTGGCTGAATTCGCAGTGTCATTGGTACAGTTCTCGACTGCCCTTTCACAGAGCGATCAAGCATTCTACCGCTCCATGTACCTTGCCAATTTTGCGGAAAAGAATTACTCGATAATGTCACACCTTGCACAATTTTTATCATTACCAATATCAAAAGAGATACCAGTATCCCAACTAGGAGGCTTCGCTTCAGTATTGGAAAAAACTGTTCTATATTACTAAACATAATGTTATTAGACTCAGGATAAGAAGAAAAAATGATTTCTCAACCTTTGTAGAAATGTAGTAATGCTACGTTTCGACACTAAAATTCATCCCATCAATCAGCAACGCCTCTTTTTTCGATTAATCCCTCACCATTTACTCTAGTACAACTTAATTTTGAACCCTGATAAATATGCTGCAAATCATCACCAAAAACCGAAATAAAACCTTATTAAGTGATTGACTATACGTAAAAAATTGTAGGATGACTCATTTTGATGACAACACTTAAGCATTGTCATCATACTGATATCTTGCACCAGTCCCAAAAACCGCCATAGGTTAGAAACCTATGGCTAATAGCAAAAGTCCTCTCAAGAGGATTAAATCTCACAAAAAGCATAGATTTTAGTCCACTTAAGTGGACTTGACCTAATAAGAGCGAGAATTTATTCTCTGGCGGGAGATTGGGCAGGTGCAAGATCTAAGCATAGGCACTTTGTATTAAGGTATATAGAAATTTTCTACAAAACATCTAGATTTAGACTGAATTGTCCTCAAAAAACCTGATTACTGTGATGCAGATATTACAGCTCATTGAGATCAATCAAGTCAAATCAAAGAAATTCGGCGTTGCTGATGATGGGGTAAATTTTGGTGTGATTGACTGGTCATCCTTAAATTTGTAACAGGTTAGCGATCGCTTGCGGTAAGGGCAATACAATTACAACCAACAAGACCATTGCCAGCAACCCTAAAATGTCACGCCTATTATCCAATTCAGTGACATCATTAAGTGCAGGTTCATCAATTAACGGTATGAATAACAAAATAATTGCCCACACCAAAAACTCATCTTGAACTAAAGCAAGCAGTAGCAACAACAACCGAGAAATCTGACCAATTGCCATTGCAGTTCGTTGTCCAAACATCGCATGGATGATGTGACCTCCATCTAATTGTCCTACTGGCATTAAATTTAATGCTGTCACAATTAGTCCTAAAAAACCGGCTACAGCGATTGGATGCAAGTCAATCGCAGATTTTGCAGTTAATTGACTACCCAAAGCTAATTTAGCTAACAAAGCTAGTAAAATAGAATACTTGGGATTGAGAGCATCAGGATTCAACAAACCTGTTTTTTCCGTCAAAGGCACAATTTCGGAATGAGCCAAACCCCAAATGAGTAACGGCAAAGTTGCGATAAATCCTGCAATTGGCCCAGCAATACTCACGTCAAACAAAGCCTTTCGGTTAGGAATCGGACTACGCATTTGAATAAATGCACCGAAAGTTCCCAAGAAAAAAGGCATGGGAATAAAGTAAGGCAACGTCGAACGAATTTTGTAGAATCTCGCTGTCAAATAGTGACCAAGTTCATGAATACCCAAAATAGTCATTAATCCCAGAGCGTAGGGCAAACCCTTGAGCAACACACCAGGATTTGATTCTAATGTTGTTGGGTCAACGCCAGCAATTTTTGCTCCCACCAAAGTAGTTGTTACCAACGTAGCGGCTAAAAGCAGAAGTGCCAATCCTGGACGAGTTAAGCCTTCGCTATTGCGTCGTCCACTCACCCCTTTGGCAGCTTGAGTATTAGGAACCAGTACAAAGAAGGGTTTACCATTAAAACCTTCTTGAAAGATAATCAAGAAGCGATCGCCAAATTGGGCTTCGATATTTTCCTTAACTTGTTGGTAGGCGTTGCTGGGTGAAGTTCGCAACTGACCCCGACAGACAACAGCTTGCGGTCGATACTCGATATTTTGCACATAGTACACAGACCAAGGAAAGCAATTTCGTAACTGAGTCTCTTCTGTTGGTTCGATAGGGCGCACTGACACTGGTTCTGCGGTAGGATGAATGGCCTGGAGTTCCGAAGTTTGGGGTTCTGTCTGTGTATTTGTTGGCGTATTTGTTGGTGTTCGACGCCCCCACTGAAACAACAGCCAGTATAGCAAAAGACAGATAACTGATGACCAAATAATCAGCGATGGCGGCGGAGGTTGTTTAACCCCATACTTCAGCGTCCATCCACTCAATAGAAATGCTGGTGTCATCAACACCAACCATAACAACCACACCGGCGTTCGGGTGATCTGAGCGACGCTGCGCTGCACCATTAGATAAGTTGCTAGCCCAAGTAAGAGGAGAAACCAAAATGCCATGTTACTTTCACTAAATTTTGACACAATGCCCTCCCTGTAGAACTAGTGCCACAGCACTATCTACAAGGCAGACTTTAAACCCCAATTTTTGCAACAACGGTTAACAGTGCCGAAAACTCTCAAGTTTCTATAATTGAGTATTTCTACACTCACCTATTGTTTACAACTCCTCAGTTTCGGTTTTTTTCATGTGCCCCTTACCTCAACAGCCGAGTTATACAACCAAGCCACCACGCGCTGTGCTAGACAGCATTTTTTCTTTTCCACCTAATCGGGACATCTTAGGGGGAACCTCTTATTTTATTGTAAGAAATGAAGGGAATATCCTCATAGATTGCCCGGCTTTAGACCAAACAAATCAAGATTTTTTGCGATCGCAAGGAGGCGTCCGTTGGTTATTCCTCACCCATCGAGGCGCTATTGGCAAAACTGTAGAAATTCAAAAAATTTTTGAGAGCGAAGTTTTAATTCAAGAACAAGAAGCTTACTTGTTACCAAACCTCACCGTAACCAGCTTTACTCAAGAATTCAGCCTTAATTCCACAGCACAAGCGATTTGGACACCAGGACATTCCCCCGGCTCATCTTGCCTTTACTATAGCGACCTGGGAGGCGTTTTATTTTCTGGCCGCCATCTCATCCCCAACCAACAAGGCGAACCCGTGCCACTAAGAACAGCAAAAACCTTTCATTGGCCAAGACAAATTCACAGTCTCCAGTCCTTGCGAGAACGTTTTACACCAGAAACTCTCCAATATATTTGCCCAGGTGCTAACACAGGTTTTCTCAGAGGTAAACGTGTCATAGACCAAGCTTATCAACGTTTAACCAACCTGGATTTACAAGCTTTGCTACAGATGCAGCCCCTACTTTAAGGGAACACCAAAAAACATAATTAATTACAAAAACAGGGAGTAGGGAGTAGGGAGTAGGGAGTAGGGAGTAGGGAGTAGGGAGTAGGGAGTAGGGAGTAGGGAGTAGGGATACAAAAACATTAAAAACTGTCTTTTGTGAGTCATTGTCATTGCCCACTGTTAGGAAAAGATTTGTGCCGAGATTGCTTGCAACGAGGCACAATGCGTCCTTACTTCAATCCCACGCCTCAAGGCGTGGGTTCCCTACTCCCTACTCCCACATCGCCACTCCCTCTGAATAGAGAGTTTTGGCGCTAAATTAGATACAAATAATTGGCTCGCAGGTGTTTACTTTTTACCAGACTCATTCAGAACAGCAATAGTGGCAATTAATAAATTACCACTTACTCTGGAAACCCTCTGGCTGAGGATTTTAGGCAAGGGAGAAACGCAACGTCAAGCCATCAGGGAATTACTGTCACTTCCTCAAAACAACCGATTACGGCAAAATATCCAAGAACTAATTACTAGTTGGCGGATAACTGTCATCAACCAGACAAATCTTACAGCAGATGACCAAGAGGTGATTATGAACTTATCCCAAGCTTACTTAGAATGGCGGGAAGCCACTTTACAAGTAGGGCAAAAAGAAGGACGACGCCAAGTAGTAGAAAATTTGTTACGCGTCCGGTTTGGTTCGCTAAATGAAGAATTAGAACAAATAATTGAGCCTTTATTACAGTTATCACCCCAAGAATACAGCCGCTTACTACTCGAATTATCTCGTGATGAGTTGTTGGCAAGATTTGGCGGTGGTTGAGTTAAATACAAACAGCAGTGAGGATTTTTTCAGAAGTTAGTTTATTGGGGAATCCATACTCAATCACCTCTGCTAAAATTACGCCATAGTTGGCAACAGGTCTATAACATACTATTAGCAATAGATGTTAGCTAATAGTATGTCAAAATGCAGATCACAAATCTGTTGAACGCGAGATAGTTTGTGAATTTTTCGCCAATAATGCCAGTGCTGCTTGGTATTGTAGATCTGCTTCTGTACCAATGTTTTCGCGATTAAGTGCTGCTTGAGCAATCACTTGATCTGGCTTAATACCGAGTTTATTAATATCGTGGTGTTGAGGTGTTTCGTACTTAGCAATTGTGACTGCTAAACCGGAACCATCGGATAATTCAAATAAAGATTGAATTAAGCCTTTACCAAAGGTAGTTTCGCCTACTAACTGGGCACGACCATTATCTTGCAATGCGCCAGCCAGAATCTCACTAGCACTGGCAGTTCCTTGATTTACTAAAAGCACCAAAGGATCTGCCGTGAGTGCAGGCCCAAATGCTTCAAAACTTCCCTGAATGCCTTGACGATTCACGGTGTAAACTATGGTGCCAGAGTCTAACCACAAGCGAGCAATTTCAATTCCTGCTTGTAAAAGACCTCCAGGATTATTTCGCAAATCTAGAACATAAGCAGCAGCGCCTTTTTTTTCTAAACCAGAGATGGCATGTGCCAATTCCATAGAAGCGTTGGCATTAAATTGAGTTAGGCGCAAGTAACCGATGGCTGTACCTTGAGGAGTCACACGTAATTCTGATACTACGGGGTTAAGAGCAATGCGATCGCGCATCACTCTAATTTCCGTCTCTGCTTCTCCCTCTCGTTCGATTACAAGAGTCACAAGGCTGCCAATTGGCCCGCGCATCCTAGTTGCTGCTTCATCAAGGGTTAAATTATCTGTAGAAATCCCCTCGATTTTGAGAATGCGATCGCGTGGTCTAATGCCTGCTTTCTCCGCTGGTGAACCCGCTATGGGAGCTACAACTTCCAACTTACCAGTTTCCGCATTCAGAGCTATTTGCAATCCCACCCCTGTCAATTCTCCAGAAGTATTGACCTGCAAGCTGCGGTATTGCTCTGGGTCTAAAAAGCGGGTAAAAGGATCATCAAGGCTCTTGAGCATCTTTTGGATTGCTCCATAAGCCGCTTTTTGATCTTGTATCGGCTTCTCTAAAGTTTGCTGTCGCACCGCCGCCCAGTTTTGATGATTAAACGTCTCATCTAGATAAGTGCGATTGACAATTCGCCACACTTCTGATACCAATTTTTGCTCGTCTGTCAAAGCTGCTGCCGGTTGGGCGAACGTACCCAACACCAAGCAAAACGCCATTAGCAGTGAAAATCCGACTCGAAAAACTTGTTTGTGCATGAACCCCATTGTGAATTCCGACTCAAACGAAATTGCCTAGAACAGCCCAGTTGCCTCGTTGTTGATGAAATCTATCTCTCGACTATGTTACTTTTTTTATAGAAGTGGTGCATTGCTCTCATCAAATTATTTAGTCAACCGATGCCAGCTGATCCCACTCACCAAACGATAAGATCTACTTTGGGCCCATAATTTTGCGTTAGGGCACTCAGAGAACGCAATATATTCCATCTTTACAGAGTGTCAAGTTTCTTAAAACTCCGATCGCTCTGAAAGTTAACAAGCAAAAGCATAAAATCCTTTTTGCTAAAATCCCAAAATTGCTAATTGGGAGATTTATCAACCGCAACCGATCTTTAGGGACTTGAGATTGTATGGCCAACGTTTACGACTGGTTTGAGGAACGCTTGGAGATCCAAGCGATCGCCGAAGACGTCACTAGCAAGTACGTTCCTCCCCACGTCAATATCTTCTACTGCCTGGGTGGTATTACCCTAACTTGCTTCTTGATCCAGTTCGCCACTGGATTTGCGATGACCTTCTATTACAAGCCAACAGTTACCGAAGCTTTCTCCTCGGTGCAGTACATCATGACCGAAGTCAACTTTGGTTGGCTGATTCGCTCTATCCATCGCTGGTCTGCCAGCATGATGGTATTGATGATGATTTTGCACGTCTTCCGGGTTTATCTGACTGGTGGTTTCAAAAAGCCCCGCGAATTGACCTGGGTAAGCGGCGTCATCCTGGCTGTGATCACCGTTTCCTTTGGTGTGACTGGTTACTCTCTACCTTGGGATCAAGTTGGTTACTGGGCTGTGAAAATCGTTAGCGGCGTACCAGAAGCCATTCCTGTAGTTGGAGTGCTGATCTCCGACCTGTTACGCGGTGGTTCTAGCGTCGGTCAAGCAACACTGACTCGCTACTACAGCGCTCACACATTTGTTCTACCTTGGTTGATTGCGGTCTTCATGCTATTCCACTTCTTGATGATCCGCAAGCAAGGCATTTCCGGCCCCTTGTAATTCAAGTTATTAGCGTTGGGTGACAGCCCTCAGTTCCCAGATGCAGTTGTTTGCTTTAAACTTATGGAAAATAAAAACTTATTGTACATAAGCTACAAAAGAAACAAACACTTGCATGGGAAGCTAAATGCTAAATCAGCCCCGACGGCGGCTAATAGCTTTCACAAATGCTTTAACTCAACTTAAGCAGGAGAGCAGATTTAAAAATGGCAACACAGAAAAAACCGGATCTAAGTGATCCTCAGCTAAGAGCCAAACTCGCCAAAGGCATGGGTCACAACTACTACGGCGAACCCGCTTGGCCTAACGACCTACTTTACGTATTTCCCATCGTAATTATGGGTTCATTCGCTTGTATTGTGGCTTTAGCTGTGCTAGACCCTGCAATGAATGGTGAACCAGCTAATCCTTTTGCTACCCCATTGGAAATTTTGCCAGAGTGGTACTTGTATCCTGTATTCCAAATTTTGCGATCGCTTCCTAACAAACTGTTGGGAGTGTTGGCAATGGCTTCAGTACCTCTGGGACTAATTCTCGTTCCCTTTATTGAGAACGTTAACAAGTTCCAAAATCCTTTCCGCCGTCCAGTAGCCACCACAGTATTTCTGTTTGGTACCCTGGTAACACTGTGGCTAGGTATCGGTGCTGCTTTACCTTTGGATAAATCTCTAACCTTGGGACTGTTCTAAATTAGTCACAACAAGCGCTTTGACGCCTGTAAATCTCAAGAGTATATGCAGATGTGCCCTTGAGAACAACAAACAGGCGTCAATTTTAATAGTCCAGATTACATCTTGGATTTTAAGTTTTGGATGATCATCAGTTAATAGTTTACTGTTAACTGCTAACTGTTAAAGCTTCGGCTTCGCTCAGCTTTAACGTCGAGCGAAGCCGAGACGTTAAAAACTATTCCAGAATCTAAAATCAGTACAAAGACAACAAATACAAACATTTTTCCTTTACTTATATTCAAGTCACGGTCAATGCTTAGCATAGTGCAGCAAGACCATCTGACGGTGAAGAGCGAACTCAAGCTCCTAAACCAGGTGCAACAATGGTTTGAGCAATTTTGTCTGCAACATTTGTCACAACTTGGTTGGTCAGAAACCCAACTTTATCGCCTCAATCTAGCATTGGCAGAAGGCTTTACTAACGCTGTTCGTCACGCTCATCATGCTTTACCGCCGGAAACAACCATTGATATTGACGTTTACTTATGGGTTGATCGACTAGAGATTAAAATTTGGGATCATGGACAACCTTTCAATCCTGATGCGATCGCAGAGCCAGAACCAGGTACTCTGCAAGTAGGGGGATATGGATGGTTTCTCCTGCGGCGCTTAGCTGATCGTGTCGTCTACGAACGTGGTGCAGATGGTAGAAATTGTCTGCTGATCGTCAAACACTACACAGAAGCACAAAAATGAAAGGGAACAGGGAAAACTAAGCTACACAGGAGGAACTATTAAAAGTGATGTTCCAGAGTCCAAGGTCAGCTTGAACTCTGGAGTTTTGACAACCTTGATGTAGGGTGCGTCAGCAAAAAGAAACCCTTAGGAACCCAAGAAATTATTCGTACTGACGCACTTTATTAAGCTAATAATCATTCAAATTGCATCCCCGCGTCTCCCCTTAAGCGCGTCCTCCGAAGTTTGCTCAACGGGGGGAACCCCCGCACGCAACTTCTCTTTGCGTCTTTCTGAGGCAAAGGATTATGCAAGTTAAAGGCAGATTAGCTTAAGTAGGTGGACACAATTATTTATAAAACGCCTGTGCGACTTCTCCTATCAAAGACGCTACGTGTAGCAAGATCTCCATAGGTTATGCTCAATGCTCGATCTTTGAGAAGACGAGGGTTGAGCGGAGTGGTCACTGAGCTTTGTCGAAGTGTCGAAACCCGGCAATCGAGGTGAGGTTTAATTTAGTCCTTCTACTTAATTAAGTTTATTAACTGCAAAATTCAATTAAGTAATCACACGCAAGTTATCTAAATATCTAGTTATAAAAATTTAATGTAAATAAAATCTGAAATAGTACTTTTGCGCATAACTTAGTATTAATAAATGCTAATTGTCTCTTATTATCCGTTGAATCTCAATAAAAATACGTAATATTACTGTCTGATTTAGTAAAAAATAAATTAGTTTTTTGTATAAAAAAACTTAGTGAATATAGTAAAGACAGCATTCGAGTTGCAGTAACTCCTTTGTTAGGATTTGTCAGCAGTGTTGGGAGTCTAGTATTTTCTCTACAACATGTGCCTTCTAAATGCTAAAAAATAGGGGAGATAGAGAAAATGATTAAAACAGCCCTAATTACAGGAATTACTGGTCAAGATGGCTACTATCTCAGCCATTTGTTACTCAATCAGGGTTATCGAGTTGTCGGATTAGTGCCTCCGCATCGACAGCCCAATTTGACAAAATTAGGAACTTTAGTTGATCAAGTAGCAATTTATACAGTTGACTTGAGAGATAGTATGGCGCTGTTAACAGCAGTTGAACAACTACGTCCTCAAGAAATTTACAATTTGGCAGCTCCCAGTTTTGTCCCAGATTCCTGGAATGACCCCTTAGCAACCTTAGATTTAATTACAGGGACAGCAACTAGGCTCTTGGAAGCTGTACGACGGGTAGGTTTATCTACTCGGTTTTACCAAGCTAGTAGTTCGGAGATGTTCGGGGATGTCTTGCTTTCGCCTCAAGATGAGGAAACCTCCTTTCGCCCGAAAAATCCCTATGCTGCTGCCAAGCTACACGCTCACTGGACAATGGTACATCATCGACAGCGATATGGTTTGTTTGCTTGTAGTGGGATTTTGTACAATCACGAGTCTCCTCTGCGTCCACCTCAATTTGTGACACGCAAAGTTTCTTTGGCAGCTGCATCAATTAAATTGGGGTTAACTCAAACATTAGAAATAGGTAACTTAGACGCCAAACGCGATTGGGGTTTTGCCGGAGATTATGTCGAAGCAATGTGGCGCATGTTGCAAGTAGATGAGCCAGAAGAATATGTGATTGGCACAGGCAAACTGCATAGTGTCAGAGACTTAGTTACCACAGCCTTTGAGGCTGTAGGGTTGGATTGGACAAAGCATGTAATAATTAATACTAATTTATTAAGACCCGATGAACATTTTCAACTGGTTGCCGACCCCAGTAAGGCCAAAAGAAACCTGAGTTGGGAACCACAAGTTAGCTTTGAGGAACTTTTAGACAAAATGGTAAAAACAGATTTAGAGCGGCTACAAAGCGGTGCAATTACACCAATCTCTGCACCGTTACCGCGAGTGTAAACAAATCAATATGCTAAGCAGTAAAGTGGCAGAAAACCGAAATTTAGGCGATAAATCTCATAAAAAAACCACCCATGTCTTCGTGTTCTTAGAAATTTTTGCTCGCGAAGGTGGTATTCAATCTTATGTACAAGATATTTTTCGCGCCTATGGGGGCTTGAGTCAAGTTTACCAAGCCGAAGTCTTCTTACTGCGAGACAGTCCTAACTGCTCAAATCCATTTGAGTCGCAAAATTTAAAATTTCATTACTTTCAAAATCAGTCTTCCCAAATCGGCAGAATAAAAATGGCAGCAGCGTTACTCAAATGTCTGCTGCAAAATCGTCCTCAGCAGGTTTTTTGTGGTCATATTAACTTAGCCTTACTGATACAAACTCTTTGCCAGCCGCTGGGGATTCCTTATACCGTGCTGACTTATGGTAAGGAAGTTTGGGAACCGTTAAAAAATCCAGAACGTCGCGCTTTGGTATCAGCAGCCGGAATTTGGACAATTAGCCGTTACAGCCGCGATCGCGCTTGTGCCGCTAATGGTCTAGACCCCAATAAAATACAGATGTTACCTTGTGCAATTGATGGAGATAAATTTACTCCTGGTGCCAAACAGCCAGAATTAGTAGAGAAGTATGGCTTAGCTAATGCCAAGGTTTTAATGACGGTAGCGCGGCTGTGGTCAGGGGATATTTACAAAGGTGTAGATGTCACAATTCGGGCGTTACCACAAATTGCTCAAGTTTTCCCCCAAGTAAAATATTTGGTAATTGGTCGCGGCGATGACCAACCACGATTAGCTCAGTTAGCAAAAGATTTAGGAGTTAGCAATCGCGTCGTTTTTGCTGGTTTTGTGCCTACAGAAGAATTAATGGAACACTATCGCCTCGCTGATGCCTACATTATGCCCTCTCAAGAAGGCTTTGGCATTGTTTATCTCGAAGCAATGGCTTGTGGTGTACCTGTATTATCTGGTGATGACGATGGCTCGGCTGACCCCTTGCAGGATGGTAAGCTGGGATGGCGAGTACCACACCGAAATCCAGATGCTGTAGCAACAGCTTGCAGAGAAATTCTCCAAGGTAATGATCAACGTTGCCATGGGCAATGGTTGCGGGAGGAAGCGATCGCTATTTTTGGCATAGATGCCCTCCAAAAGCAGCTTTTATCAATACTCAACAGCAGTGGTTCCCGGTTGTAGCAACTGCCGATAAATTATCCAATTTTGAGAGCGAAGATGATTATTAGATTCTTCCTCCCCTGCTCCCCTTGCTTACCAAAGCAATGGGATCTTTTTTGAGTTGGAAGTCCCTCCTGGGGTAATAATTACGAATTACGTATTATCAATTACGAATTATTTTGGTCAATGACTAAACTCGCTATCCTAGAAAGAGAGCAGGACGACATGGTAAAAAATGAGCCCTAAGACCTTTCAATTAAATCTTCTGAATCTCCGCCCTTGGCTCACCCTGTTAGCAGTTATATGGTTGCTGGCGTCATTGGGCTTGGGTTGGCTAGTTAAGTCTTTGCTAATTATTTTTGGCTTGCTATTGTTAGCACCCGCTATTGCTTTTGTTGGTTTCCGCTGGTGGCTACAACGTAACTTGGTTGCAGACCAATGTCCCGTCTGTAGATACGAATTTACTGGTTTGAATAACAGTCAGTTGCAGTGTCCTAACTGTGGAGAACAACTGTTAGTGCAAAATCGTCATTTTCAGCGCTTCACACCAGAAGGCACAATCGATGTGACGGCAGTTGAAGTGCCCAAGCAATCATTGGAAGATTATTGACACTCCCCGCCCCGCAAGGGCGAGGATTCTTCTCTCACAGAACCTTGTCTAGGCTGTTTCCAGCCCCCGACAGAACTTCTCCAGAAGCAATTTGAGTTACTTGCTGATTCACACGGGGACGGCCAAAGCGCTCCCAAGCATTTCCTCCTCGCAGAAATAGCTCTAGAAAGCGTAATGGTTCTGTTGAGTCGCCAACTGACCAACCCGAACTACCAGGGGCAAAGGCCAAAGTTCCTTCGGGCACCTTGAAACTACCATCAGAATATATTGCATCACTGACTACATCACCAATCCGAATTACGATCTTGCTCTCTGGCTCCAAGTTAACTGTGTGCGCTCTAATAGTTGTTTTGATATTGCCGTAGCCATCAATCCAGGCAATTCTATCTGGCGGCACATCCGGGATTTGCTCACTCTTGAGACTATCTCCTAGAAGGCTAAAATCTCCATTCATAATAGCTGCTGCTGCTACAGGAAACACATCCCGTGAGCGAAACTGCGAGCCACCACGAGAAACGTTAACCACTTGTAACTCTTTGGTATGGTCTTTGATAAAGGAGAGAGTATAGCCTGCATTTACACCCACTACTTTTACGCCATTAGATAAAACGGCATAGGTTAATCCTTCACCTTCATTATCCCGGCGGGCTTGTGGATCATCCTGACGAGGCGCACAATTGTGATATATCAGCCGCTCACTGGGGCCTGGGTTAAGTCCTAGTTGGGCAACCCAGAAACCCGTTGCCAAGGTACTGAATGGTGGAACCGAAAGCAAATGAATTTGGGCATGGGGAAAAGCTAGAAGCAAGCGTTGCGTGACTTCAGTAAATGCCGGGTCTCCTGTACCGTAGTCGGCAATGACGCAGATAAACATTCTGCTCTTCCTCCCTTTGGATAGTAATTAGCGATCAACAGTCAGGTAATGAATGGTGTTTTAACGCTCCAGTCAACCCGCCTCATCAGCAGTCTAAGTGTAATCTCAACTCCATGCAAGATTTCTAGATCACAATCAGCGCCAAATTTCTTGCGAATTGGTATTACCTCCCGTCAATCGCTAAAATCAATGTACTTACTCACATATTTACACCGAAGCTTTGGCTACTGTATCTTGTCCGCGCTGTCATCAGCTTGTTGATAATCAAGCTATTAGTTGTCCTTATTGCCGCACAACTCTTAAAGCTTATGGACATCCTGGTATTCCATTGCACCGCGCCAGTGGAGATGAGTATCTATGCGACAGTTGTACATATCATGCCGATGATACCTGTAACTTTCCTCAACGCCCTCACGCCAAAGACTGTACCCTCTACCAAAATATTGAAGAGATGAAGATAGAGTTGGAACAGCAACGTTACACTAAAAGCTTTGCAGTTTCTATCAAAAATTGGATAAAACGCAATCAGGCTTTGCTACTACTATTAGGTCTATTATTTATCTGTTTGTTAGTTGTTTTATCCACATCTTAGAAAGTTCTCAGTACCCCAATTCAGTTATTTGGCTTGGTTTTTCCTTCATCAAATACGGTTAAGTCGAACCAAAAAGTTGTACCTACTCCAACTTCACTTACTAAATGAACTCTACTCCGATGTCTTTCAATAATGTTTCTCACGATTGATAGACCTAAACCAGTACCTTCTAGGGTGTGAACTCGATTTTCTACACGAAAGAAGCGGTCAAAAATTGCTTGTTGGTCTTCGGGAGCGATGCCAATTCCTGTGTCGGAAATTTCAATTCGCACTAGACCAGGCTGATTGTGAGAACTAGATTTTAGTTCTAGTTGGTAAGTACGGATTGCCACTTTACCGCCTGATTGAGTGAATTTCAGAGCATTACCGATGAGATTGCCAAATACTTGTAACAATAAATCATAATTGCCCAAAACTAGGGGTAAATTGGGGGCAACTTCTTGAACTAATTCAATACCTTTGTCTTTAGCGTTGAGTTGATAAGTTCGCAGTGTTTGCTCGATCGCCTGGGCTAAATCTACACCATCAAAGTTGTAATTACGACCAGATTCGAGTTTTGATAAATCTAAGACATCGTTGACTAAGCGAGTTAAGCGATCGGTTTCATGGTTGACAGTCTGCAAAAATTCTTGTCGTTCCTTGACACCTAAGTCTTCGCCGTAGTCATGCAGAGTTTCGATATACGTTTTGATGTTAAATAAAGGCGTTCGCAATTCGTGAGAAACGTTGCTGATAAATTGGCTTTTTGCTTCGTTCAGTTCTACCTCGCGGGTGATATCTTGCACAGTAATGGCTATGCCTTTGATACTCTCCCGTTGGAGGTTGAGTACTGTAGTCAAGAGAATGCGGATGGTACGCTTGATTGGTTCGTTGAGAAACAGTCGGAATTCGGCGCTTTCACATTCGCCTGCTGCCATCTCATATAAGGTACGAGTAATTTCCATTTGAACGGCTGGAGGCAAGTGAGACAAAACATTGCTACCAACTACTTCCATGCCTTCCCAGCCAAAAATTCGCCGCGCTGTAGGGTTGACTAAAATCACCTGCATGTTGTTATCAATTAATACAGCACCATCGGCGATCGTGGAAACTAGGGTTTCTAGTTTGGCTTTTTCTGCTGTCAATTCCTCAATATTTTGCTCTTCATAGCGCTCCAAACGCTCTGCCATCTCATTAAAATTGAAAATTAACTCTCCTAGTTCGCCCCCTAAAGGTAAGTCGATACGTTGCTTGAAATTGCCGGCGGCTATTTGCTTCACCCCTACCAACAATTCTTTAATCGGCTTAGTGATGGTTAAAGCGTTGATTACTCCGGCCAATATCACCATGACCCAAATTGTGATAAAAACGGCGATGGTGACATCACGGGTAAAGTTAGTAGAAATGACCGCAGTTTGATTGGGGTTGATGCCGATCGCTAATACACCTAAGTATTTTTTATCGACAATCAGGGGAATAAACACATCGGTAACTGACCCGTCAGGAGTCATGTGTTGCCGCACCATGGGTTTTTCCCCATCCCCAGGGTAATCTTCTGGCAGTTGTATCCGCCGTTTAATTGTCAGGGAGTTTTCTACCTCTGGTTCCCAAAAAGGAATACCAAAAAAGATTTCCCCGTTTTCATCAGCGTAGAGCATGTAGCGCACACTGGATGTGCTGCTATAGAAGCGTTGGGAAAATTGAGCAACCTCAGTGAGATTGTGGTCAGCAATCAGGGGGGCAACGTTGGCGGCTAGTAGCAGTCCCAAGTCACTGCCAAAACGAGTGTCATTCATCCGGGCATCTTGCTGAATTGTATTCACAGCCCAGAAGGTCAGACCACTCATAATCAACGAAACCACCAAAGTGGCAACGGCCAAAAGTTTGGTCTGGAGAGTGAATTCCGACCACCAATTGGCGATCGCTTCTCGGATTGTTTGTAAAGGAGCCAGCATCTTAAGTAATGTTGTTAGTAGTTTTTGTTATAAACCCCAACAACTAAAAAATTAACAGTTAATTTGACAAACATGTTAGGGAGACTGGGGATTGGGGAACTCGGGGCCCCCGCTCCCGGAGGGAGTGGGGATTAGGGGTAATGGGGATTAGAGACTGGGGAATAGAAGAATTTTTACTAGGGACTGTTTTTAAACTCCAAATTAAACTTAATTGTAGGTTGGGTTGAGGAACGAAACCCAACATTCTCTTTGTTTTGCTGGGTTTCACTACGTACCCTACGGGATCTTGCTACAACCCAACCTACTTTTATAATTTGAAAACATACCCCAGTTTCCAATCCCCAATACCCAGTCTCAACGAATTTACCTCATTTCCGCCATCACAGTTGATATTTAATAGAAGATTAAAGCTTTTAGCTCAATTTTTTGACTGGTGAGTTAGCCACATGGCAAGCAGGGGGGACGCGGGGATGCGGGGATGCGGGGACGCGGGGATGCGAGGACGCGAGGACGCGGAGAAAGATTTTGGAACGGAAAAATAGGCTTTTTTAGACTGAGTATTAAAAATCTATCCTTGAAAGTTCCAACTCTCATCATCCCCACATCTTTGTGTCCCCCATCAGCTTCAATCATTCCATTAATCAGCAACGCCCAATTTCTCAATCCTGAAAAATAGTGTGAGGTTGCTATTCACATTCTTTTGTTCTACTTCTCTCATGCCAATTCTTTGTGCTAATTTCTGTGACTCTAGATTGGGCTGATCACAACTAGCTAAAAGATATTTGTAACCAAGTTCGTTGAAACAATACTCTATAATTTTGGTTGCGGCTTCGGTAGCATAACCTTTTTTGGTTGCTTGAGGCAGCAAAGCATAAGCTAATTGAGGCTGGTCTTCATCAAAGAAATACCACAAACCAACGAATCCAATAATTTCTTGCTGATTTTTAGTTTTAATAAACCAAAGACCAAATTTTTTTTCGTTAAAGAGCTTTTGACTCTTTATCAACATTTGTTCAACTTGTTGCAATGACCAAACATTGTCATCACATAAATACTTTCTCACATAGGGGTCAATAAAAATACTGTGTAGTACGTTAAGTTGGCTTTCTAAGATCGGTTGCAATAATAATCTTTGAGTTTCAAGTTCTAAGCTCATCATCTCACCATTGCCTATTTTTAAATTAAACGCACATACAACAAATTACATAAATTCTTATAAAAAATCATATAACAATGCAATAAAAACCTTTCTTCCTAGACCATAAAGAGGCCTATGGCGTGTTCTCAAATTATAGAAGTAGGTTAGGTTGTAGCAAGATCCCACTGGGTACGTAGTGAAACCCAACAAAGCAAAGTAAATTGTTGGGTACCCTGTGGCAAAATTTATTAGAGTCCTTCCAAACTTATTTTTCCCAGCATGACCGCAACCATTCCCAATCTCCCCAGTCTCTACGATCCTTTCTCCACTGAAGCCAAGTGGCAAAAATTCTGGGAAGAAAACCAAGTTTACAAGGCTGACCCTAACCACAAGGGCGAACCCTACTGCATTGTGATTCCGCCACCGAATGTTACTGGCAGTTTGCACATGGGACATGCCTTCGAGAGTGCGTTGATTGATACCCTTGTGCGCTATCAACGGATGCAGGGGCGCAATACTTTGTGGCTACCCGGAACTGACCATGCGAGCATTGCTGTACATACAATGTTGGAGAAGCAACTCAAAAAAGAGGGTAAAACTCGCTATGAGTTAGGGCGTGAACAATTCTTAGAACGCGCTTGGCAATGGAAGGCGGAGTCTGAGGGAACAATTGTAAATCAGCTACAACGTTTGGGTGTATCGGCGGACTGGTCACGGGAAAGATTTACTCTAGATGAGGGTTTATCTAAAGCTGTTGTCGAAGCTTTTGTCAGCCTGTATGAGGAAGATTTAATTTATCGTGGTGAATACTTAGTTAACTGGTGTCCAGCTTCTCAATCGGCGGTGTCTGATGTGGAGGTGGAACCAAGGGAGGTGGATGGTAATCTTTGGCACTTCCGTTATCCTTTTACTGATGGTTCTGGTTTTGTAGATGTGGCGACGACGCGACCGGAGACGATGCTGGGCGATACGGCTGTGGCGGTGAATCCTAATGACGATCGCTATAAACATTTAATCGGTAAAACGATTACTCTGCCAATTTTACACCGCCAAATCCCTGTGATTGGTGATGAATTTGTAGATCCCTCTTTCGGTACGGGTTGTGTAAAGGTGACTCCTGCCCATGATCCCAATGATTTTGAGATGGGGCGGCGTCACAATCTCCCGTTAATCAATATTATGAATAAGGATGGCACTCTCAATGCTAATGCTGGGGAGTTTCAAGGACAAGACCGCTTTGTTGCAAGAAAAAATGTGGTCTCTCGTCTAGAGGCGGATGGCTTTCTGATAAAAATTGAGGACTATAAGCATTCTGTTCCTTATAGCGATCGCGGTAAAGTTCCTATTGAACCACTTTTGTCTACTCAGTGGTTTGTCAAAATTCGCCCCCTGGCAGATCAGGCGTTGGAATTCCTTGATCAGAAAAATTCACCAGAGTTCGTCCCCCAACGTTGGACTAAGGTTTACCGTGATTGGTTGGTAAGTTTGAGAGATTGGTGCATTTCCCGTCAGTTGTGGTGGGGGCATCAAATCCCTGCATGGTACGCTGTCAGTGAAACGGATGGGCAAATTACTGACAATACGCCGTTTGTGGTGGCGAAATCCGCAGATGCAGCTTGGGAAAAAGCGAACGCACAATTTGGTGATCATGTCCAGTTGGAACAAGACCCAGATGTACTCGATACTTGGTTTTCTTCTGGGCTTTGGCCGTTCTCGACTTTGGGCTGGCCAGAACAAACACAGGATTTAGCGACTTATTACCCTACTACTACTTTAGTTACCGGCTTTGACATTATCTTTTTCTGGGTTGCCAGAATGACGATGATGGCGGGGCATTTTACAGGGCAAATGCCTTTTCAAACGGTTTACATCCACGGTTTGGTACGGGATGAAAATAATAAGAAGATGTCCAAGACGGCTAACAATGGGATTGACCCATTGTTGCTAATTACCAAGTATGGAACTGATGCTTTGCGCTACACCCTAATTAAGGAAGTAGCAGGCGCTGGTCAAGATATCCGCCTGGAGTACGATCGCAAAAAGGATGAATCTGCATCGGTGGAAGCTTCTCGCAACTTTGCGAATAAGTTGTGGAATGCGGCGCGGTTTGTGATGATGAATTTAGATGGGTTGGGGACTGGAGGAGACACGGAGACACGGAGACACGGTGAGACAGCGCTGCGGGAGGGTTTCCCTCCGCAGGCGACTGCGAACCCGAAGGGAGACACGGAGAGTTCTTTCACCGCGTCACCGCGTCTCCCCATCACCGCGTCTTCTTGTTCAATCCCTAATTCTCAATCTCTAGAATTAAGCGATCGCTGGATTATTTCTCGGTATCATCAAGTCATTAAACAAACTACTAATTACATCGATAATTACGGTTTAGGAGAAGCGGCAAAGGGTTTGTATGAATTTATTTGGGGTGATTTTTGCGACTGGTATATTGAACTGGTGAAATCCAGATTGCAAACAAGCGCAGATCCTGCATCGCGGCGAGTGGCACAGCAAACTCTCGCCTATGTGCTGGATGGAATTTTGAAATTACTCCATCCCTTCATGCCACACATTACCGAAGAAATTTGGCAGACTCTCACCCAACAGCCAGCAGAATCTCAACAATCTCTGTCTTTACAAATCTATCCCCAGGCAGATGCAAATCTAATTGATACTTCTCTAGAAGAACAATTTGCATTGTTAATTGGTACAATTCGCACGATTCGTAACTTACGTGCGGAAGCGGATGTGAAGCCTGGGGTAAAAGTAACGGTAAATTTGCAAACTGGAAGCGCTAAGGAACAGCAAATCCTGACTGCTGGACAGTCTTACATTCGAGATTTGGCGAAGGTAGAGACTTTAAATATTACTGATGAACAAAACAAACGAACAATTGCTAGTGAAAAACCTCAAAAGGGTTGGAAGACAATTGGCTTAATTCTTTTAGCACTTTTCTCAATTCGAGTGGGGTTAGCTATTGGAAATGCAATGATTGATGTTCCCATAGTAGGTAAGTTCTTTGAAATCGTTGGTTTTGTTTACACATTTTGGTTTGTTAGCCAAAATTTACTCACTACTCAGGCAAGACAAAAGTTATGGGCAAAATTCTTTCAACCCTCTAATAACGAAGATTCGCCACAACCACAACTAGAAGAACCAGAAAATGTCATCGCTGGTGTAATTGGTACAATACAAGTGCTAATTCCCCTTAGTGGAGTCGTAGATATTGAAACCTTGCGTGCCAAGCTAGATAAAAGTTTCAGCAAAGCACAAGCAGAAGTTCAGTCCCTCAAAGCTAGACTCGGCAATCCCAGCTTTGTAGATAAAGCTAGAGCTGATGTGGTACAAGGAGCGCGTGATGCTTTAGCAGAAGCTGAGAAACAAGCACAGATTCTGCGCGATCGCCTAGATGGCTTAGCATAGATGAAATGGGTAATGGTAAAGTTCAAAAATATAAGTTATGAAGTGTTCATAAATTTGGATGCAAAACTTATAAAATTTACCAATTACCCATTAAAAATTAAATAAATCTCAAGCAAAATACCTAAAAGCAATTTTTTTGTTTATATAAATTTTGTAAATTTTTGTTAAATAAATAAAACATTTTTTGAATTTAGAATTTTTAATTGGAGCAAAGCGACGATGCTATATTTAGCCCAGGTGCGAAAAAACGAGTTTTTAGACCAGCACCAGTTACGCTTATTGGCGCGTCAAGAAAGCGAGCATTTCTGGGCGATTATCCCGGAAGAAGCTCTTATCCTGTTAGGGAAAAGCAATACTATCACTGAAAAATTGCTTGTTTTAGTGGAACTATCCCCCACAGGCGACATCGAAAGCATTGAAGAGGCAACAAATTGGGTACTCCATTTGGTGGAAAGCTACCTCACAAGTGGAATTACCCCAGAATTTCTGCAACAGGAAGCCGAACGAGCAGAACATTGGCGTCAATCATTGACATTGCAGAACCAAGATTTAGCACGTCGTTCTCTAGAATTAGAAGCTCGTCGCGAACAAATTCAAGCCTTAGAAGAAAATCTCAAACGTGATAAAAATGGTCATCATCAAGAAGAAAGTTGAGTAATAAACCTGCCTTGAAAGTAGGGAGTAGGGAGTGGTTATTAGCAACTCCTATCAGCTTAGTTGTGAGTCGTTTGGTGGCTGCATTCTTTATCTGGGCTTTCGGTTAACCTCATTGCTGTGATTATATCTATCAGTACTGTGTTCGGCTTTGCTATTTTTGGAGCCTTGACAAGAATAGTTCTGGTTGGGTTATTGCGAAATCCTATTGCCAAATTTTAAACAGTATTTTAGGTAAAATTTGATGGCGATGTTTACGAAAAACTCGCCCACGCAATTTTTCATACCCCATGATGAGTAGCATTCTCCAAGTTGGACAAAAAGCCCTCGATTTTTCCATTGCTGACCAAAACGATCATCCTGTAAAGCTGGATGATTTCAGCGGTCAATGGGTTATTCTCTATTTTTATCCCAAAGATGACACCCCTGGTTGCACCACTGAAGCCAAAGATTTTACTGAATTGCATCAAGACTTCAACGCACTGAAAGCGAAAATATTAGGTGTGAGTCCAGATTTGAGCAAATCCCATTGTAAATTTATAGATAAATATAACTTAACAATTACACTCTTAAGCGATCCTGAACATCATTTAATAGAAGCTTATGGTGCTTGGCGCTTGAAAAAGTTTATGGGTAAAGAATACATGGGTGTTGCTCGGTCAACTTTTCTGATTTCACCCGATAGAATTATTGCTTATGCTTGGCCCAATGTAAAAACAAAAGGTCATGCTCAAGCAGTTTTAACTAAATTGCGAGAAATAATTACTAATTCGTAATTCGTAATTCGTAATTCGTAATTCGTAATCATTTATTCTCCCCCTGCTTCCCCAACCTCCTCATCCCCCTCATCTCCCTCCCTCCCTCATCCCCCCACATTTCTTCAAAACCTATCCGGATGAGGCAAAATTCAACTGAATAACTACTATACACCGATTATCTCTGTTAAAACTTATGGACATGCCCCAACGCGTATCAATTCGCTACAAAGACGCGTCCTTCAACCTTAATGAGATACGCTTAAGAACCTTCAAGCTTGGTTTACAAATATGGGAAGAACAAACCAAACCCAGAAAAACAGAGCTTTATGAATTTATATTTTCTTGCTTGAAACAGGTTGAGCGCCAAGATCGTTTTATGTTTTCTCTACTGTTTATAGAATTAACAGATATGATTCGTAATTCTCGACTGGAGAGAGGAACCAAAGAGGTGATTATTAAAACGGCTTTTAGAGAATTTGCTTGTGCTTTAACAGACTTTGAAGACGCTGTTAAGTAAAAGCGATCGCCCTCTCATTATAAACAAGAAAATGCGATCGCTGTGATTGCAGAGGAAGAATATTGGCTTTGTTAAAGTCTCTGAGATAGTTGAAGATGGGACTCAGGTCTTACGGATTCTTCAAGATTTTATCTTAATTGAGATATACTTTCAATAAGCTAGTTGATTATATCAAAAATTAGATGAGAAATTTAACAAGGCTTGAGAACATGGTTAAGCAGTTTTGAGGTACAGTGTAGTGAGCTATAAAAGCTCAATATTTGTTCTGCTACAAGCTCTGGATAGAAAAAGTGAAAGAAATGTCGTCCTTCCATGCATGACCACAAGCGATCGCACTTTTTTAAATAGGGTTTCCATGCTTGTAAGGTATCAGTCTCAACAATAATATCATCATTACTACCACAAACCATTACAGGTATTTGTAGTGAAGCCGCTGGAAATGACTACTAGCTGATTAATCTGAAATCCTTATTAGTAAAATTTTGCATCACTACTGAGTTAATAGTGTAGAGTATTAGCCAAACTATTGCAAATATTTTTTATTAAAATCCCATATATTCCCAATTTCCTATTCCCCAACTTGAGCAAAATAGTGTGATTTGCGGATACTGGCGTTAAAATCTGAGTCAAACAATTGGTAAATATTGCTAGTCGTGTCCACTTCTGCAAAAACCTTTCCTGTTTGGGCATTTTTTTCGCTGTTAACCAACGGCATACTAATGCTGGCCGTCATCCTGCTAATTTGGCAACAACAAAGTTCAACTGCTTTTACCGAACCCACAACCGTACCAAACCAAATTAGCCTCAACGGCGAACCCCAAGCAGCAACACCTGATTTAGGCCCCCGTCACAAACTCAGTTATCGGCAATGGTTAGATATTCTCAAGCAAGAAGCTAAGGTTGCCGCTGACAAACGTCCTCCCCAACTAAATATACTGGCGGGAGATTCTCTGACTCTGTGGTTTCCTACGGAGTTATTACCAGAAAATAAAAATTGGTTAAATCAAGCAATTTCTGGCGAAACTAGCGATGGTTTGTTACAAAGATTAACTATATTTGACCGGACTCAGCCAGACGCAATTTTTGTCATGATTGGCATTAATGACCTGATTCGCGGGTTCAGCGATAAAGAAATTTTAAATAAGCAGCGGCGAATTATGAGTCATCTACGAAAGGCGCATCCAACAGCGCAAATCGTTATCCAGTCGATTTTGCCGCATGGGGGAGAGGAAGCAACTTGGCAAGGACGAGATAAATTGCTGGCTATTCCTAATAGCCGCATTCGTCAGTTAAATCAGCAACTGCAAAGTATCGCTGCTAAAGAAGGTGTTAAATATCTTGACTTACATTCCTTGTTTATCAATAAGCAAGGTAATATTCGTTCTGAGTTTACAACTGATGGCTTACATCTGAGTTCTGTGGGCTATGTAGTTTGGCGTTCTGCATTGCAGGTGTATAGTAACGTCTTAACGCGAGAAAATAAACAATAGTAATTTAAGTTGACAAGTCTAATGGATACAAAAGCTTTTAAACGGACACTCCAACATTCAGAAAATTACAATCGCAAAGGGTTTGGTCATCAAGCAGAGGTTGCTAACCAGTTAGAATCTGAGTATCAAAGTAGCTTGATTCAGGAAATTCGCGATCGCAACTACACACTGCAACGAGGTGATGTTACAATCCGTCTGGCGCAAGCGTTTGGCTTTTGCTGGGGTGTAGAACGTGCAGTAGCTATGGCCTATGAAACTCGTCAGCACTTCCCCGCAGAAAAAATTTGGATTACTAATGAAATTATTCACAATCCTGCTGTCAATCAACGAATGCAGGAAATGGAAGTAGAATTTGTTCCTGTGGAAGCAGGTAAAAAAGATTTTACTGTTGTGGCTACTGGTGATGTTGTGATCTTACCTGCTTTTGGGGCTAGCGTTCAAGAAATGCAGATTCTCCATGATAAAGGCTGCAAAATTGTCGATACAACTTGTCCTTGGGTATCCAAAGTTTGGAATACAGTTGAAAAGCATAAAAAGGTTGATTACACTTCAATTATTCACGGTAAATACAAGCATGAAGAAACTGTTGCTACCAGTTCTTTTGCTGGCAAATATTTAATTGTGCTAAATTTGCAAGAAGCCGAATATGTTGCTAACTATATTCTTAATGGTGGCAACCGTGACGAATTTTTGACTAAATTTGCTAAAGCTTGTTCAGTTGGATTTGACCCCGACCAAGATTTAGCAAGAGTTGGCATTGCTAACCAAACCACAATGCTCAAAGGCGAAACTGAAAAGATTGGTAAGCTGTTTGAGCATACCATGATGCAGAAGTATGGCCCTACTGAACTGAATCAACATTTCCAAAGTTTTAATACTATCTGCGATGCTACTCAAGAACGGCAAGATGCAATGTTGGAGTTAGTGCAAGATGATTTAGATTTGATGGTAGTCATCGGTGGTTTTAATTCCTCAAATACTACTCAACTTCAACAGATTGCCGCTGAGAAGGGAATTCATTCTTATCACATTGATAGTGTAGGACGAATCAAATCGGGAAATTCTATTGAACATCGGCAATTAAATGGAGAATTAGTAATTACAGAAAATTGGTTGCCAGATGGAGAAATTATTGTTGGCATTACTTCTGGTGCTTCTACACCAGACAAAGTGGTAGAAGATGTAATTGAGAAAATTTTTGTAGAAAAAGCAAAAGTGATCTTAGTTTAATCAAGAAGAGAAATTATCAGCTCCTCTTGAACATTATAGAGGGTCTTGATGAGAGCGATCATTAAATAGTTACCAATTGCACGTATAATTCATTTAGCAACACATGGCTTATTTGATGATGTGTTAGGGGGAGGAGGTGCGATCGCTCTTGCACCTTCAAAAATCGATAACGGCTTTCTCACCGCCGATAATTAAGTCCAATATAAAATCTCAGCATTTGGAAAGCGCCGTTGAATCTCATTTGTAAAAAAGCGCTTCATCGTCTTCATCGTGTCAGCGTCGTAAACATACTTAATTCCACCAAATTTATTACGTTTGACACTGCGTTTCGCCTCATCCATGTCTAATTTCGATTGCGGATACCAAGTTTGTAATACTTCTTTTGACCCTGGTGTAAAACGGTGCGAGATTAACTCAAACGTGAGGTCACAGTCCATATCTAGCGCTTCACTAATCGCATCAAACAAGCGTCCATAGTGCATCTGCCAATCATCTATAGGCATAATTGGCGCAACCACTAACCCCACTGGATAGCCACCACCGTCAGACTCTCGTGGTAGTGCCAACTTACGCAATGCTCCCAGACGTGATGCAACTGACGCTGTACCACCTTCAAACCTACCAGAAATAGGTGCAGCATTAACACTCATGCGGAAGCGAGTATGGCCATTGTGAGGTAAGTTGAGTAAGCCATCCACCGCATCGAATTTTGATACACAACGTAAATGTGCATCAGTACGCATACCAAAATAACGGATACACTCGGCCAGGCTACCTGTAAGATGCTCAATACCCAATGGATCAGTGTAGCAGCTAACTTCATAGGTTGTTAGCTGTTCCAGTCGTTCGTAAGCTGCTAAGTTCTCTAATATTTGCGGTAAGTTAGCATAAGTGCGAATAACGGGTGGCCCTGATAAACTACCTGCCAGGTAACAGTATTGACAATGTGCAGGACAACCCTCAGCGATATGAAATTGCCAATCAGCAGACGGCGGAATTGGACTAAGTTTGAATTTGCTGGGTGGTGCAGTCACAACCGCAAGAGTACGCTTAGCAATATTGTAAGTATCGCGCTCATCTTCACCACGTAAACCTGTCAGGCGATTACGTGGTAGTTCTTCTATCGGTAGGTTAAGTGACTGTACACGCGTTAATATGTTTTGTCCCCAAGGTTTATCCAAAGCCGCAGGTGTGAATATTACCCGTTCAGGCATCCATAACTTTGTTGGTTGTGTATCTGATATCGAAACATGGTCTTTAGTTGTACTCAGCAATATCATTCTCCGTTATTTATCTTGCTGATATCTGCAATTGTGCAAAGTGTTTTTGGTGACTTAGTTCTATTTTAAAATCTGGGCTTGCAGCTTACTATCGAACAAGCAAGCGGATTTCACTCATTTAAGGGTAGTAATTTCCTATGACAAAGCTATGGGAAGCTTTGGAACAACATGATTCCCAACTTTTTAGAGAAGCCAGGAATCTGAGCCTTGATGCCCTTACCATAACATCATTGGTGTGGCCGCGATCGCACAAGCAATACTCGTCCAAATATAAAAGCGCTCAAGATCCAGTTTATCCAAAGCAATAGTCATCTTAGTAATTGCTAACGCCAACGCTGTTAACAATAAAAAGAAAATAGGATAATCCAAATTAGTCATCGCTTATCCTCACTTTTTCTTTCAAGATAGGAATAAATTTTTATCCCTAATTTACTTACAGTTTAATTTTAAAACTTTGATATTTTCTCATATTCAAAAGACGTAACTATCAGAGTTTTTTCCCAAAAAATACGGAGAATTAACATCATTATCTGATTAGTTTTAAAACAACTGGTAATCAAACATACAAATGCAAGGTCTATTAAATAAATATGTATCTTGCTGTTTACACATGGCTTAGTGTTGTTGTAAGCTTGTTTTCATATCCGTATTTAAATAAATTAAAAACATTGATTTTTCCATACATTCTCAACTTTATACAACTAAACTAATAAATATAATTCCTCTAATTATGTCTATTAAATAATTGGGAAAGACTTGCTTGCTCAACATTAATTATCGAGAATAAAAAGTATACGGAACACATGATTTTAGCCTTATTCAAGTCCGCTTTTGCGGACTTGATTTCTTTTGTTCACTATGGTGTCGCCAGCAACACCGCTATCTATTGAATAAGAACTGCTATCGAAAATTATCGGAAAAGCATAACATTCTTGTGGTATCTAGCGAATCACGATAGAAACAATCGCAGCGACTAAAACCATGTTTTTGAAAGATTTCTTGAAGAGTTTGCTGAGTTTCAGGGAAATCACTCGTAGATATGTGATTTGCAACCAGGAAATACTCTGCACTAGTAAGTAAAGACCAAGACTTTTGAACGTTATCTAGATAGCGTTGCACATAAGTTTCTCGGTCTTCTCCCTCTTGACGAACAACATCGATGAGAATCAAAACACCGTCAGATGTGAGCAAATTTCTTAACTGACCAATAATGCTATCCTTTTGTTGAAGATTTAAATGGTGAAGCGCAAAAGAGATCAAAATAGCATCAAATTTATCTTGCGGATTGAGTACCAGTTCATCAACTACTTGGGAAAAATCACCTACAATCAAGGTCGTTTTGCATGGAATCTTAGCCATGTTACTATTGGCGATTTCCAGCGCTGGTACTGAGAGGTCTATACCTTTATAGGAAGTAATAGCGGTATTCAGCAAAGCTTGAGCAGTAAAGCTAGCATCACCACATCCCAAATCAAGCATTTTAAATGGTTTTTGCAAGTAGTCAAGCAGAAATTTGTGTAGTACACAGGAAATTTCATGGTGTTCCATGTAATTATTGTTGAGTACTTTTTGATAAACTTGCCATTGCTCGTTAAAGAACTCTTTGGGCTGGAAAGCTACCTTGTCATCACTGTGAGGATGTGTTTTATCTAACATAGCGCGTTGAAGAAATATAGGTGTAGGGATAGAATTTACCTAACTCTAGTAAATGCGATCGCTAGCTTATTTTAACCAGCACGTACAAAATTTAGAAAAACAGATTGCAAGTTGGAGTGCATAATACTCATGGTAAAGGCAACTTTTGGCGCTGGCTGTTTTTGGAGTGTGGAGGCAGCATTTCGCAAAATAGAAGGAGTAGTCTCAACCTCAGTCGGTTATATGGGAGGGCATTTTCCCAACCCATGCTATCTAGATGTGTTATCTAGAATCACAGGTCACGCTGAGGTGGTGCAAGTGGAGTATGACCCACAATATGTAAGTTATGATGACTTACTGGCAGTATTTTGGGATATCCATGACCCAACAACACCTAACCGCCAAGGCCCAGACAAAGGCGAACAGTATAGAACTGTAATCTTTTTCCACGACATCCAGCAAGAAGCAGCAGCCAAGCAGTCAAAAGCAAAGCTGCAAATGTCTGGTAAGTTTGCTCAAGATATTGTCACGGAGATTAAGCCTGTTGGTGAATACTATCTAGCAGCTGAGGAACATCAGCAGTATTTTGAGAAGAAAAAAACTAACTAGGGAGTGGGGGAAGAAACCTTGACAGTCGATTTATTATATAGTACAAATATACTATTAAAATTTGATTTTTGTATACTTAGATCTTGCACCTGCCCAATCTCCCGCCAGAGAATAAATTCTCGCTCTTATTAGGTTAAGTCCACTTAAGTGGACTAAAATCTATGCTTTTTGTGAGATTTAGTCCTCTTGAGAGGACTTTTGCTATTAGCCATAGGTTTCTAACCTATGGCGGTTTTTGGGACTGGTGCAAGATATCAGTATAAATAGTTATCATTCTCAACTAGGCTGACAGGAGAGCAAAATTAATGAAGCTATCAAAGATAGACTTAAGTGATGTAGTAGCGATCGCTCACTCTGAAGGATATTTGCAGTTATTACTCGACAGAGGTAGCGAACTAGAGTTTTTGGAAATCCCCGCACCAATCCAAGCTTATGAGGGACTGCAACAACTCAATGAGATAGTGGCTGAGACTGCAACACTTGCTGTTGTGGAAGAACCAATCGCTATGTTGCCAGTTAGCTCATCAATGGCGATCGCAGTCGGTTACGATCATGATGCACACACCTTGCAAGTCGAGTTTCAGAGTGGTGCTATTTATCAATACTCAGGAGTAGACGCAGATACTTGGGAAGATTTACATGCTTGTGACTCAATTGGTGAGTTTTTTAATCATGAGATTAAAGGTAGATACGAGTCAGAACGAGTAGATAATATCGATGAGTATCGCTGTTGATTTCTAGCCACACTCTCAGTCGTTAATATTTAAAGTTGAGAGTTGATTTTTATGTCTTACAGTGAGTTTAAGCTTAGCGATTTAATTAAAGATTTTGGCATCACAATTAATGAATCTTCCGGATTATTTGCAGATATCCCAGAGGTTGAATACAGTAGTTTATTAGCAACAATTCTTCAGGAGAATGTTGATTTAGCAGTTTCTATTAATACAGAGAAAGCTCGCTCAGAAATGATAATTGCTCCTATTTTATTGGAGATAAGACGCAGATTTAATTATGAAATTAGTTTATTTTCAGGCGTGGATTTTAATGTAGATATTACTAGGGGATTAAATGGGTTTTGTGATTTTATTATTAGTCTCTCTAAAGAACAGCTTTTAGTACGCGCCCCTGTGATCACTCTTGTAGAAACAAAAAACGAAAATCTAAAATCTGGCTTGGGTCAGTGTATAGCAGAAATGCTAGCTGCACAGTTATTTAACCAGCAAGAAGGAAATACAGTAAAAACTGTTTATGGTGCTGTGACAATTGGCACGATTTGGCAATTTCTTAAGCTCAAAGATAATACTGTTTTTATAGATTTAAGTGAATATTATATTAGAGATCTTAAGAAGATTTTAGGCATTTTATCAAGCGCAATTCATCAAGGATAATAATCTGATTTGAATCGACATTAAATAGAAGGACTAAATTAAACCTAAAAAGAGGTTGCCGGGTTTCGACTCCGCTCAACCCTCGTCTTATCGGGGATCGAGCATTGAGCGTAAAGCCCTGCGGGCATGGCTGCGCTTAGCGCGTAGCGTCTCCCCTTGGGAGAAGTCGAAATGCGTCTTCTAAATACAGCACATTTCATCTGAATGAAGTACACAAGGGCGGGCAGGATGCCCACCCCACAAGATTTATCATATTAAGATGTGTACTTCATTTACTTGCAAAGTGCTGTAATTGTGTTCACCTACTTACCTAATCCCTAGCGATGCACTGAAGCTCAACGAAATGTTCCCAATCCCCCAGTCCCTACTTGATAAATTCTGCACGCAACTGATTGACAACCCGATCTAGTCCCACTGAATGGGCTGCTTTGAAAAGTAAACGATCGCCTGCTTGGATAAATGTCTTTAACCTAGCTACTAATTCTGCATGGGTTGCAAAGCATTCTGATGGTATACCCTCGGCACCAAGAGCGATCGCTTCGGCATCTTTGCTATCTACCAAAACTAACAAACTATCTAAATTTAACCTACCCACTGTCTCACCAACTTTTTGGTGTAGTTGCGGCGATCGCTCTCCCAATTCTTTCATCGCGCCTAGTACGGCAATTTTACGTTTACCGGGGGTATCTACTAACAATTGCAATGCTGCTAGCATAGCTTCTGGTGCAGCATTATAAGTCTCATCTAAGATTAACACGTCATTGGGTAAAGTAAACCGTTGCGATCGCCCTGTAGGCATATCAACTGTTATACCCATTTGTAAAGATGACCAATCAATTCCCAAGACTTTCGCCACTGCTAAAGCGGCTAAAAAATTAGTGGCATTGTGACGCCCAGGTAGAGGTAAAGGTAATTGGATTCCTGCGATTGCCAAAGTCTGGTGATCAATTAGCTGTCCTTGGATATCACCGCCAGAGAAACCATAAGTTATCACTTGTCCTTGCCATACCTTTGCGGCTGTGGCGATTAATAAAGGATTGTCATAATTGAGAATCGCCACGCTATCGGTGGGCATTTCGGCTAACAATTCGCATTTTGCCTGAGCGATCGCTTCTTCAGAACCGAGTAACTCAATATGTGCTGTACCTACATTGGTAATTACACCAATCGTTGGACGCGCTATTTGTGTGAGTTCAGCAATTTGCCCTCTACCCCGCATCGCCATTTCAATCACAGCGTAGTTGTGTTGTGTACCAAGTTCTAGTAGGGTTTTGGGGACACCGATTTCGTTGTTGAAATTGCCATAAGTCTTGTGGACTCGTCCTTTTGTTGCCAAAACTGCGGCGATTAGCTCTTTGGTAGTAGTTTTACCTACAGAACCTGTAACACCGATGACAGGAATATTGAAGCGATCGCGCCACCATCGACCAATTTGCTGATATGCCTTGAGGGTATCTGGTACTTGTAATATGGGAAACCCTTGATTTTCGTATGCAAAATCAACAATAGCAGCTATTGCACCCTTGGCGATCGCAGTTGGCACAAACTCATGTCCATCAAACTTTTCACCTCGTAAAGCTACGAACACTTCACCCGGCTGCAAAATCCGGCTATCGGTTTGTATACCATTACCTACTTGTGCTAAAGCAGTTTCAGATAAATTTTCCGTGTGAGCTAAAAGAACTTCAACAAGTTGATTTAGAGTCGCAAAACCAGGCATAAGTTGATTCAAATTATTAAAACCGCATTGTAACAGGTAGTAGTAATTCGTAATTCGTAATTCGTAATTCGTAATTAAGAAAACTAGATGTACCTGGGTTTTGAGAAAAGAAGCCAGTAGGGGCGGGTTCACAGATATGAGCAATAGCTCAACGAGAATCTAATTAAACCCGCCATTACACGTTTATACGCAATTGATAGAGTTTTAAATTTAACCGAAGATTTGGAAGTCGCGGGGAATAGAAACATCAGTGTTATCTTGCACCACTGCAATTAACTCATTACCTCGGAAGATTTGCGTATCAACCGCCCCAGAACCAATTCCGCCGAAGCTTTGTTTGACAAGGCTATATTCCGACAAAGCGTTACCACCAACTCGAAACTTATCGCCTTGAGCAGCACTAAAATCAGTAATAGTGGCAAAATCCAAGGAACCAAAATCGCTGTAACCGATAGCACCAAAACCAAAGTTGAAACCGAGTACGAAAAAGTCAACACCGTTTCCACCACTTAAACTATCCCGTTCAATAGTCAACGGATCGTCTGCAAAGCCATTGAGTGAGTCAACTCCATTGCCTCCAAAAAGGCTATCACTGCCACTGCCACCTGTAAGCACATCGTTCCCGTCGTCACCGAAGAGGAAGGCTTTACCACTAAATCCGCTAGCACTCATAATGTCACCGCTAGCACTACCGAATAGTGTTGCTTGTTCGATTGATTTCAGACTATCCTTTTCTGTCAGGCTGGAGTTACTCTTCTCTAGGCTGGTATCGGTCAAAATAAATCTGAAGAAATTGCCCGAATCTAGAATTGAATCGAAGCCGCTTCCCCCATCGATAACGTCGTTACCGTTTTCCCCGCGCAGATCGTCATCGCCGGCATCTCCTTTAAGAGTGTCGTTGCCGTCCCCACCTTTGAGTTGATCATTGCCACCTGCGCCTTGAATGAAATCATCTCCATTATCACCAAACAGAGAATCACCTTCAGCCCCACCGATGAGAGTATCATTGCCAGATCCACCAAAGAGGATACTACTCTTAGCGCCACCTTTGAGTTGATCGTTGCCAAAACCACCACTGAGTCGAACGCCTCCACTAAAGCCGGAAGCATCAAGGATATTGTCGCTCGAACCACCAGTCAGATTTGCGTTCTCAATTGAGTTAAGAGTATCAACACCATTCCCTGTCAATTTGGTGTCAGTGAGAGTAAAGTTGACATCGCCTGACTCAACAACTCGGTCAAAGCCAAGTCCACCTGCGAGAACGTCGTTGCCAACGCCACCTGTGAGGGTGTCATTTCCCTCAAGACCATTAATTGAATCATCCCCTCCTAAGCCACTTAAAATGTTATTGCCACTATTGCCAAGAATTATGTTATTGACATTATTGCCAGTGCCATTGATATTAGCCGTTCCCACCAGGGTCAATCTTTCTAAGTTAGCTCCTAATGTATAGGTAATAAAAGAATTAACGATATCATTCCCCTCGTTAGCTTGCTCGATAATGGTGGCATCAGCTGAGTTAATGGCGTAAGTATCGTTACCTGCACCACCAACAAGCGTGTCTTGACCTAAGCCACCGTTGAGTTTATCGTCACCTGCACCACCGTTGAGGCTATCATTGCCAGTACCGCCAAATACATCGCCAGAAAGACTGTCATTGCCTTCCCCGCCAATCAGGACGTCATCGCCAACCGCACCCAAAAGACTGTCATTACCTAATCCACCAATGAGGGTGTCATTACCGCCGTTACCATTGACAGTATCATCACCTGCTAAGGCATCAATAAAATTATTCGCAGCATCACCATTAATAATGTCGTTGCCAGGAGTTGGGGTTCCGTTAATAGCCATAATGTTATGTTTCGTTTTGCTGTAGGTTTGTATGTAATACGTCATTGAAATTTTGGAGAATTGTGCCAACAGCATTAATTTAAAATGGACTTTATTGTTACTGTTTATGTACTTATTTAGGGAAAATATTAGTCATTTCAAACGCTTGAAAGAGACAAATATATTGCAGAATCTGTTATTTTAAAAAGTAAAAATATAGCTGTTGCCTGGTAGTTGAGGATATCAGCTGAGGATAAAAACCGAACACCAAGGAACTTTCAACAAGAGACAAGAGAGCAGGGTGACATTCAGTTTTGTAGGTTGTGTTATGCCTTATTGCAACGCACCGCAAATTTATGGTGGTGCGTTAGGACTAGATAATTTATTTTGCTGCAATCATTCCAAAAAGAATGCCAAAGAAGGTTAACTCCTTTGGCACGCTTGATTTATGAGGTATTTATATAGTTTAATTAAGTCCAGGCAATAAAAAAATTTTTATTTCCTCTTGCTGATCATTTTATCCCCGGTTTTTAATTAACATTATTTGGACAATTTGTATAGCTAGATCGCGAGAAACATCTAAAGCTAAGTATAAATCATTTAAAAAGTGGTTTTCTTCTTCAGTTAGTATGCCTTCAGTCAATACCAAATCAGTAGCCACTACAAAGGCTGCTTCCCGTAAGTCTTGAGATAGAGATTCTTTAGCTGCATCAAACAAAGTATTGAGACCATCTTGTCGGAGAATGCTCAATATTATGTCAAACAGCTTATTCAGCATCTCATGCGTATAAGTTTTAAAAAGCTTCATCCGAGATAGTAAAAAAGAAATACAATTTGCCTGATCATCAGAGAGATAACCGTCTGCGGCTGTCGTACCTAAAATAATCACAGCAAATGCTTCTGCTGAACTGAGTGTTTCTTGGGCTTTTTTTTCTGTGCCCAACACAGTATCGAGTAGACCCATTGAAGTAGCTCCTTGGTAGGGTCTCAGTAGCCGTACAGTTACCTGCGCGTTTCATAATTTTGAGGTAATACTGCAACGCTGCGAGACTTTCATAGCTTTAGTGTTCCCAGGATTTCTTGATCGCGAACACTTGCATTCAATGGTTTTCAGCAACAAGCACACTGCTAGTTGTGAACTTAGCGTTCTCCAGTCTTTTCGATTGTTTCGATTACTGCCAAACCTATGCCAGAGGCCGCTATTAGCAGTATTGCTGATATCCAATAGGCGTTAACAAGCATCCGTAAAGCATCATCGAAGAAAATGGAGGTGGTCATCATCTTACCTTTTGAACTCTGTGTTGCTAGTAATCTTTATTTTTCTACACCTTGAGAGGTGAATTTTGCTGAAAAATTGCTAGCAATTGCATCTTAACAAAACTTTAGCTCTTTCAGCAGAGTGCTTTAACTTTTTCTTGCTAAAGATTCCATGAATTTCATTAATCCTTTGTAAAGGAGGTTACTTATACTGAGATTATTGCCAGAATTGTATCATCTAAATTTACGCAAAAATGTTGTTAAACTGGTAATTTACATAACATATAGCAAGATAATACTTATTTAGTATTTGGCGAAGATTTTTCAGTAAAGAGAAATTTGATTTAATTAAAATTATTCTCAACTATCTTGCTTAAATGAACGTAATATCTAGATTGGCATTAAATAGTTAATGAAACTCTTATAAAGAGAAAAGCTATAAATTACTCATATTTCATACCTATGTTTAGGAAATACCAAAAGGTATTTTTCAATAATTTAACGGATAGATTCTTAATTATTTGTTTCTCTATTGAGTTTGGGCAATTTTGGATACCGAAATATTTATTAATAATTGTCCCAAATATTTGTTTGGGAAATTCCAGAAAATAAATTATCCAATTTTGAGAGTAAAGATAATTATTAGATTCTTCGTCCTCTGCTTTGCCTGCTTCCCTTGTTGGTAAGTACCTACGCATAAATATTTAGACATTTTTTAACACGACTGAAATCGCTGTATTCCTTTACTGTTCACTGTTCCCTTGCCTAAATAGATAATTTATTTTGCACAACTACTTATGAGGTTTTTATGCGATCGCTAATCATGCCAAGCAGTCAATTAACTCAAAAAGGAGTATTCTTGTATTAAGCAATTAGCCATACAGTGAGCAAACTTATGAAGATGAGTAAATCACGACAGTTAACTGTAAAAGACTTAGTTGTAGAAGATGTAGTTGTAGAATTGGACAACACAGCACTCAAAGTCCGGGGTGGTTATTTCTCTGAGATGGAAGCATTGATGAATCAAATGCAAATATTAGCTCAGTATCAAGCAGCAATGAATAACGCACAAGCTGCAACGACAAGTGCAGCAAAATCATCACCTGGGGCTTAATCATCCTACTTATAAGCGTTATAAGCGTCTGCTACTGATTTGGTAGTGATAAAGTAAGAAAAATAAGAATTCCTGCCCTTCGTTGATATCCCCCGCTTTTTGAGGCGGGGGCTTTGTAATTCATTTCCTCTTCTTACCTCCTGAGTTGTTGACATCAATACATAATCTCTCTCAAAGTGGGTGCATCATCTCTACTTAACAGGTCAGTACTTAAATTAAGGAACTGATCAAAGTCCAGATTTTGTTGCATATACATTACTTATGTATTACAAAGCAGGGGTAAGACTTGATGGTTAAGCCAACGATTTCGACAAATCAACTCAGCAACAAGTTCGTCCAGTGGTTGCTTGAAGAAGACAGACAAGAGAAGGAAGGCCCTTACCGTAAAGAAGAATTGCATCACAGCCATCCCTGGTGGCAAGTTATGTGCCTCACAGGCGTAGATTATTTCTCAACCCTTGGCTATCAACCTGGTATCGCTGCACTGGCGGCAGGTGCCCTTTCACCTCTAGCAACACTAATTTTAGTACTGCTAACACTCTTTGGGGCATTGCCGATTTATCGGCGCGTTGCTGCGAAAAGTCCTCATGGTGAAGGGTCTATAGCAATGCTAGAAAACTTACTTACTTGGTGGCAGGGTAAGTTATTTGTGCTGTGTCTACTTGGCTTTGTGGCAACAGACTTCATCATTACCATTACCCTCTCAGCTGCTGATGCTACAGCCCATATCATTGAAAATCCACTGGTTCCAGCTTTATTTGACCATCAACAGATTGGGATTACGCTGGTACTAATAGCATTGCTCAGCGCAGTTTTTCTCAGAGGCTTTCGAGAAGCTATTGGAATCGCAGTATTTTTGGTGGGAGTTTACCTACTGTTAAATTTCGTTGTGATTAGCGTCGGTCTGTATAAAATCTTAAATCATCCATCGGCGATCGCTGATTGGCAAACTGCACTTTTCACGCGTCATTCTAATATTTTTGTCATGCTGGGCGTGGCTATCTTACTATTTCCCAAGCTAGCGCTGGGATTGTCCGGCTTTGAAACTGGTGTAACTGTGATGCCGCTTGTCCAAGGTAATAGCGATGACGATCCCCAAAACCCAAGGGGACGGATTCGCAACACACGCAAGCTATTGACTGCGGCGGCTGTGCTGATGAGCTTCTTTTTGCTCACCAGTAGTTTTGTAACCACCCTACTGATTCCAGCACCAGAATTTCAAACAGGAGGCAAAGCTAGTGGACGTGCCTTAGCTTATTTAGCACATTTGTATTTTGGTAATAGTTTTGGCACAATTTACGATCTCAGTACTATTACTATTCTGTGGTTTGCGGGTGCATCTGCGATGGCAGGACTGTTAAATATTGTGCCGCGCTATCTACCACGCTATGGCATGGCACCAAACTGGGCATTAGTGACTCGACCATTAGTATTGGTTTATACAATTGTTGCTTTTATTGTCACAATTATCTTTCAAGCGAACGTAGAAGCTCAAGGAGGGGCTTATGCAACTGGTGTATTAGTTTTAATGACTTCCGCTGCACTAGCTGTAACTTTATCAGTCCATCGTCAGAGAGCCAAACAGAAAACACTGGTGTTTACCACAATCACGCTATTATTTTTGTATACCACTATTGTTAATATCATCGAAAGACCAGAAGGTATTAGAATTGCCGCATTCTTTATCGGTGCGATTATTATTACCTCATTAATATCTCGCGTTTGGCGATCGACAGAACTGCGAGTAGAAAGGATTGAAGTTGATGAAACAGCTCGCCAATTCATTGCTGAGGAAAGCCAAAGAGCAATTAGGCTGATTGCTAACCGACTAAACGAGGGTGATGAGCAAGAGTATTTTTTAAAAGAGAAAGAGGTACGCGAGGATAATCATATTCCAGTTACTGATCCTATCCTGTTTCTAGAGATTATAGTAGCTGATGCTTCCGAATTTGCAGATGTGATCAGAGTTAAAGGAGTGCAAGTTGGTAATTATCGTATTTTGCGGGCTGAGAGTGCAGCAGTTCCCAATGCGATCGCAGCTTTACTTCTTTATATCCGCGATCAAACAGGTAAAATACCTCATGCTTACTTTGGTTGGGTAGAGGGAAACCCCGTACAATACCTATTACGCTTCATCTTGTTTGGTGAAGGTGATATTGCTGTTGTAACTCGTGAAGTGCTTCGTAAAGCCGAGAAAGATCCTAAATGTCGTCCCGGCATCCATGTAGGAGGTTGACATCCCATTGATGAAAGGGACGCGGAGAAATTTTAATAATAAGTAATTTTATATCTCAAGGATAAACGATCCTGAGCAATAGCAGCGATCGCTACTAAGTTTCTTAATTGCGAACTGGTATTACTTGTTAGATTTCCGTAAACTTCTAACTTTCTCATGAATCACTCATAAGCTAATCTGCCTTTAACTTGCATAATCCTTTGCCTCAGAAAGACGCAAAGAGAAGTTGCGTGCGGGGGTTCCCCCCGTTGAGCAAACTTCGGAGGACGCGCTTAAGGGGAGACGCGGGGATGTAATTTAAATGATTATTAGCTTATGAAGCTGAACTATAGCTTCAGTTAATTTCTTATGGTAATTAAGTGCAGAGATCAAAAACTTGCTCAACTATTGCATAAAAACTGAATTAACTGCTGATATTTCGACAAAACCTAAAATTGAGGAAATGCAGGCTCTGATTTCTGGTAAAACTACGTAACTAATTTCAACTTAGTATGTGCCATAAATATTATGTGAATATCAAAATCATCTGATTTTAAGTCAAATTTGTCGCTTAAATACCGGAATTAAGGAGTTTCAAATCATGAAAGACTATATCTGTGAGATTTTCGCTCAAAATGTTGGTTTATCTGTTGCAGAAATCTTTGAGGATGACTTGACGCTATCGGCAATTATTGCTCGTTCTAATCAGCTACATAACAGCATTGATTTAATGGAGGTTTTTGCCAAAACTGCTAACACACTCAAAAAGCAGTATGGCATCCAAATTAAATTGCCAGCTTTTTCACTTGATACCCCAATTTCAAATGTATTAGAAGTATTTCTCAATGAAGCTGAGAAAGTTAGTTTGGATCTGGCTTGAAAATAGAGAATTTATTATGTGATTTATTGCATGGATATTTGGTTAGAAAGTAGCAAGTAATAGTAAAGCTTTTACTTCATAAAACGACACTTAAATCAATTATATATCTGTTATGGTAAATACAATTTCGAGATCCGACATTGTCAGTAACTTGTATGCAATTATTGCTGAGCAACGCAGCTCCTTGATTGATTTGATATGGGAACAACACTATTTCCATGAAAAGCGCCGCTGGAGTGCGGTAGAAATGATTGGTGGGATTAATCTGGAAAATGTGAGTGAATTTGACAAAGCTAACTTGTGGAATGCTGGACGTGCAGAATTAACTACTAAACCAGGAGCCGATCGCCTAGCTAGATTAGCTGATACTGAGTGTCGTCGTTGGCAAGATCGCAATCCAGTTTTGGCGAGTGTGATGCAAGCTTGTAGTACTTGGAGTCGTTACTGGAATGAGGAAGAAAGCTTCCATGAAACGACGCTAAATCGCTTATCAACTCTATTCGGTTTAGAAGCTGTCAATGACGAAACATTGATTGAGTTTCGGAAGATTTTTCCTGACGATGACATGCTCAGAACACTGGTTTTACTGGCGATTTCGGAGATTACAGCCACTGTTAACTACTCTTGGTGTGCTAGTGTTGCTCAAGATCCTGGATTGAAGAAGTTGTTTAAGCAAATTGCTGCTGATGAATCTCAGCATATGACATACTTCATCAGTTTTGCTAAAGCTCTAGTTGATAGTCAAGAATACTCACCCAAAGGTGCATTCGCTGTTGCACACTTATTTGTGCGAGAAGGAGGCGAACTTTATGGTAGTCAGCGCCAACATGTTGAACGACGCGATTCTCACGTCAATTGGTGGGACTCTATCAAGTATGAGATGGTCATTCCCGATAACATTGAGCGTAAGCAAAATCTGATATTTTCAGCACTCAAACAAATTACAGGAATTCAAGTCAACTCTGCGGTTGAAGTTGAGGAAAAATGGTTGGAATTGGTGGGATGTTAATCGGACTGGGGCATGATATTCAGCTAATTGCAGAATTGAAAACGGTTGAAGCCCTCAAGGTTCCAGGTATCTTCTTCACAGAAACTGAATGCCTTTACTTTAACCAAAGTAAAAATCCTCTCCAAAGTATGGCAGCTACCTTCTCAGCCAAAGAAGCCTTATTTAAAGCCTTGGCGATCGCTCCTAATTTCTACTGGACAGATGCAGAAGTCCGACATAATTCCCGTCATGCTCCTTATTTTGAGTTCGACGGCTCACTAGCAGAGCATTTTCAGCTTCAAGGTTGGACTGCTCACCTTTCCATATCCCATAGCGGGGATTATGTATCTACTGTTGTCACCATTTCTTAAGAGGGAACAGAGAAACAAAATTTCGTCAAAACTAAGATCCCCGACTTCTTTGAAAAGTCGGGAATCTGGACACCGCGAATTTTCACAAATCAGATAAGACTGCTATAGAAATCATATTTGATTTCTGTTCTACGCCGTTTTTCCTGTTCTCTACCTATGCAAATAAGCTCAGAAATCAAAGCGAACTACTATATGAACTTTGAAACTGTTAACTTAAAACTTCAGGTGCGCCCCAATGACCTTGATAGTTTGGGTCACGTCAATAATGCTATTGTTTTGGAATATTTAGAAGCAGGGCGATGGTCATGGCTGGAACGTCACAACCTAGCTAGAGGAAAGCGGATTATTCCTGTAGTTGCTCGCATTGAAATCAACTATAGCCGTGAGATATTACCAGGAGAGGTCAACATCATCACGAAACTCATGGATGTGGAAGAAAATTACCACTATCAGGTAATCTTTCATCAATTTGTAGAGACTTGCCAAGACGGAATTGTTAAAGTTGCCGCTGATGCGCGTGTGAAAGTAGCATTCATTGATTCAGTCGAACGAACCCTTAGAACTCTTCAGGATTTTCTCGATGAAAACACACAACAACATGGTTGAGGTCGAAATAATTCCAGACTTGCAACCTAGAATTAATCTGTCAATGACGATGATCGATATGATTCAAGCTCTCAAGAATACTGACTCGCGCTTGGGGTTATATTTGAGGGAAGATCGGGCTGCGGAATCTCAGTTTTTGGCTTATTGTGAGATTTATCAGAAGATTGGAGCCTATATGGAGTATTTTCGGGCTGCGAATGTCACAGCTGGTTCACGGGTTCTGTTTCCTTTTGAAACAACCGAAGGCGTTATTATTGCATTTTTTGCTTTGGTGGGATTGGGGGCGATTCCATTGTCGGTTAAACCTTACAGCATGGGTGTTCTCAAGGATAGCTATCTGGCTTTTTTGACGCAAGTTGCAACTCAATATCATGCGGAATTTATCTTAGAAGCGCCAAGTATTAGAACTCTAGAGTTGAGTATCCAGCGATTACCGTTACCAAACGCAGATATCCGGCCGCAAGAACCACCAAATTTTGCCACGATCGCAGATACTGATATTGCTTTTGTGCAGTTTTCTTCTGGCTCAACTTCTTTTCCCAAAGGAATTCCAGTGACTCATGGGAAGATTGTAGTCCAGATGGCTGCGATCGCTAATCAAGCCCAAAACAGACTAGGTGATGTCACAGCCAGCTGGCTACCGCTATATCACGATATGGGACTAGTCGGTGGCTTGCTGACAACGTTATATGTCAGACATGATTTGCATTTGAGTACCCCAATGCAGTTTTTAATGAATCCTGTGGGGTGGTTGAGCGAACTGTCAGAAAAAAAGATTGCGATCGCAGTGATTCCTGATTTTGCTATTAGCTACTGTCTGCGTCGGTTGGCGATGACTGATATTGCAGACATCGCTGATTTAAACTTAACCCAGCTACGCATAGTCTTTAATGGCAGTGAACCAATCAATATCGATAGGCTACATCAATTCTGGGAGATACTTGCACCATATGGATTGCAACGTAGCGCCATTAAGCCTTGCTATGGAATGGCAGAGGCAGTTCTGATGATTTCCTGCTGTAAGTTAGCAGATATTCCCCGCATTTTGACATTAACAAATGGTTGCAAAGCCATTTCTGTCGGTCAACCGTTGAGTACATTTGATGTCCGCATCAAAAGTGAGGATGGTCATCTCTGCGATGAAGGCGAAATTGGTGAAATTGAACTTAGAGGTGGTACTTTAGTTGATCATTACTTTGAAAGCGATCGCCCATTTTACAATGCTGACGGCTTTTTCCCCACTGGTGATTTGGGTGTAATCAGCGAGGGCGAATTATTCATTACTGGTAGGCTGAATGATCGCTTCAAAATTAATGGTCAAAGCTATTTTGCGAGTGATTTTGAACATGCGATCGAGTCGTTGCCGTTTGTACAACCAAGTAAAGTTGCAACAATCCAAGCTGACGATCAAATCATCGTTTTCATAGAAGCTAAACAGGCTAGTGTTCTCAAGCTTGCTATTGAACACCAGCGCCAAGTCAGTGAGATTGTTCTCAACCAACTGGGAATTAAAATCCCTGTGGAAAATATACTTTTAATTCGTCCAGGACAACTAGAAAAAACTAGCAGTGGTAAATTACGACGAACAGTGATCGCTCAAGCCTATAGGATGGGAAAAATTGTACTTGCTGTGCAATGATATCATGTCCGTTGAAAGACTTATGATTTGGCTGACGCGGAGATAGGGAGACGCGGTGAGACAGCGAGTAAAGGAGGGTTTCCCTCCGCAGGCGACTGCGTTAGCGCAGCGTTAGCGAGCTTGCGAGCGTCACCCGAAGGGGGACAAGGGAGAAATTTTTATGATAAGTGATTAGCCGGACATGATATGAAAGGGGATAGGGGACAGGGAAAGTTGATCAGCTAATCTGCTTTAATATTTGAATTACCAATTATCGATGACAGAAAATTTATTTATGTTGAATAGGAATTTGGATAACAAATTTTGTTCCTTGACCGACTGTCGAGAAACAGTTGAGACTCCCACCATGTTTTTCACAAATAATTTGATAGCTAATTGATAATCCCATTCCTGTGCCTTTGCCAATCGGTTTAGTGGTAAAGAAGGGATTAAAAATTTGCTGTTGAATGTGTTCTGGTATCCCAACTCCGTTGTCGGCGATCGCAATTTCTACCAAATGTTCAACCACTGATGTACAAATTGTAATTTGGGGATTATTAGTCATTTTGCTATTCACCACAGAATCTTCTAAAGCATCAATAGCATTTACCAAGAGATTCATAAAAACTTGGTTCAATTGTCCTGCAAAACATTCAACATTGGGTAGTGCCCCATACTCTCGCACAACTAAAATTTCTGGCTGAACTAATGTAGTTTGCAAACGATACTGCAAAATTAAAAGTGTGCTGTCAATTCCTTCGTGGATATTGACTGGTTTAAACTCAGCTTCATCTAAGCGAGAAAAATTGCGTAATGACAAGACAATTTCTTGAATTCGCTGAGTCCCAACATTCATTGAGTAGAGTATCTTACTCAAGTCTTCTTGGAGAAATTCTATATCGATCGCATCTTGTAGAGTCTTAATTTCTAGTGGCGGATTCGGGAAGTGCTGATGATAAAGCCGAATTAAATGCCAGATATCTTGGTTATATTGTGCCAAGTGACTGAGGTTTCCGTGAATGAAGTTCACAGGATTATTAATCTCATGAGCAACTCCAGCTACCATCTGCCCCAAAGCAGACATCTTTTCGCTTTGAATCATCTGTACCTGCATAGTTTGCAAATTTTGCAAAGTAATTTCTAACTCTTGGCTTCTCTGTTCTAACGCTTCTCGTGAACTCTCTAGTTCACTAATGACTTGCTTCAGTAAAAATTCTTTACCTGCAATATCGGTTTCTAACTGTCTGCGTTCTGTCTCACAACGTTCTAGCTTTTTTTGGAGAATGCGATTGGTTTTTTCTAGCTCTTTGTTGATTTTGGAGTTATTTGCATTATCCATAATGCCTTAATTGGTTCCCATCAGTAGTGTGACAAATGTTTTGTTATGAAATTGGGTTTGTCCTTTGTCTATTAAAGGAGCAATTTCACCATAGGCATAGAAACCACAGCAGGGCAATGTCTTTGGCAAATGCTTTTTGAAAAGCTGATACTCTTCACTGGCAAATGTTCCGAGAATTCGCCGCCGGGCTGCACAAGAAATTAATAAAGCTGCTATGGGGTTCGCGTCAGAGAAATTGGCTAAGGCATCTCGCAAAGATGCCTCAGAGGCTAGTAAAATATTTTCGCGGGATGCATCTGTAATCTGAACGATCGCCTGCTCAGGAATGTCTGAGAAAAAAGTCACGCTACCAGAATGCGGATCATAACTATTCGGAGCCCGCATATAAAAATGCTCATCATCTTCAAACACCGCCAATGCATGAATGGCATAGTTAACAGTAAACTTTTCAACTCCCAAATAGTGCTGATAAAAATCTAGGGCGCGTTGTCCATCGATTTCATAAACGACATTACCACTGACTTTAGTCACGCGGCTGCGTTTGCCGATGGGAATCCAACCACTCGCAACTCCATAAGAAAATCGTATCTTTCCACAAAACAGTAGTACTGGAACAGAATCGCTTAAAACTTCATTCTGGAAAAATTGATAAGTCTGAGTAAAAGTGGCATCATCCGCTGTCATGCCACCAATGATGGGGATTTGCTCTCCAAGACTCTGCTTTAAGCCTGCTAGAATCACAACCCCATTGCTGGTTAGGCTATCTGGAAAAGTTAAACACAATTGTGGCTGAATTGAACTTTTTGTTTTTGCCATTTCCACCGCTTGTTGAGCAACCAACATCGGATTTTTGGATACACCCCGCCCTAGTCCAGCTCTAATCTCTACCTCGTCTGAGGCGAACACCATCAAGGTGAGGGAGTCTTGCTGAAAACCCATGCATGATGAGATTTCTCCGTTAGTTGTGCCACCAATCAACTCAATCCCAGCAAAAGCATCTTGAATATACTGTAAAATTAGCCCATGGTCAAAATCGATCGCTGCAAATAAAACTCCAGCTTGAGGCGTTTGGTTGCCAAGAGACAGTCTGCATTGTTCGATAACTTCTACGATCGCGCTTAGTGAATCAGGATCGATACTATGACCAACAGCGGCTTTAAACATTGGTGTCTCCATGAAGTGAGAATATCTAGTGTGCTGACTCTAGTAGAATCAGCACATTGTAAATCTACTTCTTAGGATTCCCGTTGAGTTACATCAAACTTCAGAAAAGTTGGCTAGGCTAACATGATCTGGAGTCAGATTAAACTTTAGAAACTGCGATCGCACTGATATCTCCTTTTCTCTTAAACAAAACTCGTGGCTTGAGTAAGATTTTAAATAGTAACAAAAATGAACCAAATTCACCTGGTATCTCTTGACGTTTCCATTGCCCAGGACGACAAAACAACATTTCTATCAATCGGCGATGTTGATTCAGGCTTACTGATTCAAATCTAACTCGCACTGTGGGGGATTCATCATTAAATCCAGTCCGAACAATCTCTCCGGATAATTGAAGGTTTTCATCTACAAGTTCTATATTGACTAACTGATCGATTAATAAATTGCTGGTGGGGATTTGTGTTAAAGCAATTTCTGCACCTACTTCAGACATCATTGTGGTGACACCCCATAAATTTTGCTTGCCCACTTTTAAACGCACAACTCGCTGCAAATCAAACCACTCGTAAATATCTTTTCTAGGCGCATCTATTAAGCTTAATAAAGCAATGCAAATCATCATTAAATTGTAGGCACTCCATACCCAACCCAAACTTATTCCTTTGATTTGCTCAGCAATTTCTGGGTTTCTTGTAGTCATCCAAAAACTTAAATTTAGCCACAAACTCACAGTTGTAGAAATAAACAAGATAATTAGAGGTAATGCCAATTTCCAGTTGAAATGATAGCGATTAGTAGCTATACCTTTGGGTGTGACTTTAAATCCTTTGGAGAAGGGATTAAGCATGACTTGGATAACAGTAAACGCTAAAGGAAAGCAGATGACAAGAAAGTAAATATCTGATAAAAAAGCTGAGCGAGAGCGTTTATTTAACCAAGCATATGTGGTCAAGCTAACTAAAGAAAAAGGCAACCAAAAATATACTATTTCTCTGAGTGTTGCTTTAATGGGAATCACACCCAAGAATGAAAAAGCTAGTGGCATTAACAGAAAATAAACACGAGAAATGCAAGTAAACCAACCCAAAAATCCCTCAAAATGAGCTAGTCTCTGAAAGATACTCAAGCCTGGAATTGTTAAAGGATTAGATTTGATAAAAAATCCTTGTAGTGTACCGCGCGCCCATCGTAAACGTTGAGTGACATAACCAGCAATATTTTCTGCTGCTAAGCCGGCGCTTAATTTTTCATTTAAATAAATTACATTGTGACCTTGAGCAGTCAAGTGAATTCCTGTAAAGTAGTCTTCACTTAATGAATCGATCACAAAACCCCCACTAGCTTCTAGTGCGCTACGCCGCACAACAAAGGAAGTGCCAGAACAAATTACACTACCTGCTGCGTCTTTCATCGGCTGGATTAGTCGATAAAATATCTCCTCATCAGAGGTAATAAGATTTTCTAAACCTAGATTATGGGCTATGGGGTCAGTGTTGTAAAAGTTTTGCGGCGTCTGTACCAGACCAATTTTTTCGTTTTGAAAGAAGCCAACAGTACGAGTAAGAAAGTTTTTTGTCGGGATAAAATCAGCATCAAAAACCACAATTAACTCACTATTGGTGTTAGCAAGTGCATGATTTAAATTTCCGGCTTTGGCATAACTATTATCGAGTCTAGTTATATATTTACAACCCAATTCTGCTGCTAAATCTCTAATTTCTGGTCGCTGAGTGTCATCAAGCAGATAAATTTTTTTATTGGCATAATCAAGAGCTTGACAACCAATAATCGTCCGTCTGAGAATAAACTCTGGTTCGTTGTAAGTAGGTATGAGAATATCAACGGATGGGTTAAAACTGCCATGAATCACAGCTAGTGATTTTTCGTCTGCTTCTCGTTGACGGTCTTTGATATTCAACATGAAAAACAGTTGTAGGGTATTCACCACTAGCATGACGATTTCTAAAAACAGCAACCCTAGACTAAATAATCCATTGAGAGGATCTGCAACATTCAGGGTAGAAAGCGATCGCCAAATAAAATATCGCAAGGTGAGAAAAATTAAAATTCCCACTACCAACCGATGCGACCAAACACGAGGTTGGGGTGAAATCTTCATGACTATATATACAACCAATAACAGTATCACAGTTGGTGCCAGCAAATATTGAGCTGTGACTTTTGGAGGTTCTAACCACATTGGTGGCTGTTGCTGCCAGGCATGGATTTGAGCGAAAATTTCACTAATGCTGCCTTGTTTGGCAAACCACCCCGCCAGGATAATGCTGAATAAAGAAATGATCCCCAACAGAATCAGCGTTGGTATTCGCAAGTGGATAACTCGCTGAGGAACAAAAGCTTTAAAGGTTTGGTAGCTGAACTTTGATACTGATATTTCGCGCTTCTGCACCTGAAATCCTCCTGAAAAACAAAAAATTTGATCTGATTATTGTGACGTATTTTTTGAAAAAATGTAACAAAAAATTAATGATTAATATTTTCCTTAAATAAAAATTGAATTAATGTAATTTATGGCACATAATACTACTGTTTACTTGGGTGATAAGTTTTTATAAACTATTAGACTATTTAATTAAGGAGTAGGGAGTAGGGAGTGGGGAGTAGGGAGTAGGGAAAAGAGCATTTATTCTATTTATTGCTCGCACCTAAAAGCACTACAAACGTAGCAGTCTTTACCATTAATTTTGATAGTAAATACGTTTGTAGTCAGGACTTTAATCCTCTGATATGAAGTACCAAGGTGCTGACTTATATTTATGAAACAGACCATTCTAGGAATCCTATTTGATTTTTTAAAAAAATCAGTACATCCCCAAAAGGTTTCTTCCCTACGCCCCACTCCTCTTTGACTTATCTGTTAGTCGTATAAAATTTATGCTGAATTCTGATTGCTGAAGGTTAATCTGCATTAGTTACTTAACTTATCTACGTAACCAGTTCTTCGTAAATTCGTTCTTGACAAATATTAAACAAATTCTCAGCCTAAATTAATTCTGGCGATCGCACAAAGTTTTAAATTGTTATTAGAGATAAATTTGAGGACTTTCAAAGTATGAAGTTACAGCATTTAGCCATGATTGCGATCATCAGCATTGCAACTATAGGATGTACAACAGAGGTAAAATCAAATTCTGTAGAGACTCCAGGAGAGTCTACAACACCCGTAGAGACACCCGTAGCGACTCCAGCGGCCAAACCTGGAAACTTTAAGAATGGAGAACACCCCACCACAGGAACTGTCAGTATTGTTACCGAACAAGGAAAACGCTATCTAGAGTTTTCTGAGAGTTTTAAAACTGATAATGGCCCAGATTTATTTGTAATTCTGCATCGTTCTGATACACCACCAATATATGGCATTAAGGAAAAAGACTATGTGAGTGTTGCACCTCTACAAAAAATAAGTGGTACTCAACGTTATGCCATACCTGATAATGTGAAAGTAACAGATTTTCGTTCAGTAGCTGTCTGGTGTCGTAAATTTAATGCTACCTTTGGCTATGCTCCTTTGAGTGGGAAGTAGTGAATTGGGAAGTCGAATACTGAGCAAAGTCGAAATATGAGGAATTTTTAAGATAAAAAACTTTAATTCTAGGTTTAAAGTTCAATAAAAAAACAGGTGTGGTATGGAATTAGCAGATTTTTTGGGGCTTTTACATCCGGCGATCGCAGTTATTTTTGTATTTCCACTTATTGGTAATGTCGTCAACTTTGCTTGGCAAACACGCCAACGACGCTTGCAAACTTCAGACGGCAATAAAAGTAAAATTCCTCCAATCGTGGGTACAGAACATAGAAATTTAGGTCAATGGTTAACAGGTGCAGTTGTGGGATTAGTTTTGCTAGGTTTGGCCTATCCAATTGGTAAAAATATTCTCAAAAATCAATTATGGAATAAAGTACCTTTTCAAGTGGTTTTTATTTTGTTGATGTTTGCTGCAACTATCGCCTCTTTGGTTTTACTTTATCGGGCAAAGCAACGTTTATGGCGAGCAGTTTTTGCTACTTTAACCGGGGCAGGTGTAGTAATCCTAGGTTGTCAAGATGGAGTTTTTCGTCGTACCAATGAATGGTATTGGTCTCATTACTATATTGGGATTGCCGCAGCATTGCTGATGATTTTTTCATTGGCGATCGTTCAAGATATTTACCAGGATAGAACTCATCGCTGGCGAACTATTCATACAATTTTAAACTGTATTGCTTTGTTATTATTTATTGGTCAAGGTATGACAGGAACACGGGATTTATTAGAAATTCCTTTGAGTTGGCAAGAATCTTATGTTTATCAATGCGATTTTGTGAATAAAACTTGTCTAGCACCAAATCCCCAAGCACCAAAGTGAATCAAATTAGCAATGTTTTACCCAAAATAGACTTTTTTTCATTAAGGTTACGCCTGACAATTGGTATTGCTGCGTTCTCAACTTTAGGATTAGGTAGTCTCGCTATTTGGACGAGTTGGAGAATGCAGCAAATTTTAATTAATAGTCATAAATATTATATTCAACAAATTGCCGATCGCTTACCGCGTGATGTGCAACTCTATAGTGAAATTATACCACCAGAAATTGTCTTACAAAAAGCGATTAATAACTTAACAACTCCAAATACGTTTTTATGGGTAAAAGGTCAAGATCAGAAAATCTTGGCAAAATCTCCTAACTGGAATCTGCTATCTCGTGCAACAGCTACGGAGTTAATTTCTTTAACTGAAATGTCAAGTAAACCCCAAATCAATCAAATCAATCAACGTTACTTTATTTGGTGTGGTGGTACGATATCAGTCAAAGGTCAAACCCTGGGAAAGCTTTTCGTGGTACAGGATGTTACCCGCGAACAGAAAATGTTTACGGTGCTGGTACAAAATATCGGTATTGCTAGTATTTTGGTAATCACTGCACTTTCAGCTGCGATCGCATTTTATATTAAACGTTCTTTACAGCCTCTGCGTCAGCTAAGTCAAATGACAGAAGTTATTTCTGCCAGCGATTTACCAGAAGCAAAATTATATCTTGATCATGCACCAACCGAAGTCAAACAACTAGCTCAAACCTTTAATATGATGTTATCTCGCCTCTCTCAAGCTTGGGAGCAAGAGCGACAATTTGTGAGCAATGTTTCTCACGAGTTACGTACACCTTTGACAATAGTACATGGTTACTTGCAAAGTGTATTACGACGACAAAATAACTTAACAGAAATGCAAAAAGAGGCTTTAGAAACAGCTGCCTCAGAAGCAGAACGTACTATCCGTCTTTTACAGGATTTGCTAGATTTAGCTAGAGCCGACAGTGGTTATTTACATTTTCGCATGGAATCATGCTTGCTGAATGACTTAGTTACAGAAGTTGTAAGTATGGCTGATCGATATTGCGATCGCACAATGACAATTGAGTCAACAAATCAATCAATTGAAGTGATAGCAGACTACAATCGCCTCAGACAAGTATTGCTCAATTTGATTGATAATGCTGTTAAATATTCTGATGCCGAAACACCGATAGTTTTAAAGTTAAACCAACAAGGTGAAGAAGCTATTATTCAAGTTTGTGATCAAGGGTATGGCATTCCCTTACAACATCAAGCTCGCATTTTTGAAAGATTTTATCGTGTAGATGAAGCCCGCACCAGTTCTCAAGGGGGTTGTGGTTTGGGGTTATCGATTGTCAAAACCCTTGTTGAGGGTATGGGTGGTAGCGTCACAGTGCGATCGCGTCTAGGAGAAGGTAGTATATTTACAATTACTTTAAAAATTAAAAATTAATGTTCTTCTCGCTTTTAACTTTTAATTTGTTTAGTCGTCCTACAGTGTAATGGCAGTGTAACTGTAACAGTCGTGCCAACATTTTGCTCAGTTTCGATTTGAATCTCACCACCATGCAGACTCAAACACTTTTGCACAATCGATAGCCCTAATCCTGTTCCTTGAATTCCACCGACATTGCTAGCACGGTAAAAAGTTTGAAACAGACGAGATTGATCTTTGAGAGGAATACCAATTCCTTGGTCTTTGATCTGAAAAATTGCCATGCTATTGTGGCAAGTTAAATTAAACCAAATAGTGCTATTTAGAGAAGAATATTTAATAGCATTAGAAAGCAAATTCGTCAGGATGCAATTTAGCAAATCTTCATCCATTTGAGCATAGCTACATTCTCCTTGAGAGGTAAAAATAATATTGTGCTGGCTGCTGAAACTCATTTGCATAATATCTGTGAGTTCGCTACAGAAATATTCTAAATTTATGGGTTGAGGTTTATATTCTAATTTATCTACTTCAGTTTGACTCAAAAACAATATCTCATCTAAAAGCTGAACCATTTGATTGATAGCATTTTGAATTCGATCAAAGCATTTAGTCCGCCTTTCATCAGTTAGTTTATCGTTGTTATATTCGAGGATATCTATAGATGTCTGAATTGTAGTCATGGGACTGCGGAATTCGTGGGAAACCATGGCGACAAAGTTCGACTTTAACTCGTTGAGTTCTTGTTCTTTTGCTAGTGCCCGACGACTGCGTTCTTCACTTTCTCTTAGTTGGTTGAGAATTTCACCCCGTTCAATAGCATAGCGAATTGCACGTACTAGCCGTTGTATTGTTATTTGATCTTTGACGAGGTAGTCTTGTGCGCCTTGTGCTAATGCTTGCAATGCGACATCTTCATCATCAAGACCTGTCAATACCACAACTGGGATATCGGGCACAGCTGACCGATATTCTTTTAAGGTATCTAATCCTATGGAGTCTGGGAGACTCAAATCTAACAAGATGAGATCGAATCTGCATTTTTCTTGAGTTTTGATGTCGTTATCAAATGTGAGTGTAGAGTTTTCCTTACTGGCATCTATTGCCTCAGATAACTGTTCTACATGTGACATTCGCCACTCTTGTTGATCTGCACGTAAAAAAATATGCAGTAGCAGATGAGCATCAGAAGGACTATCTTCTACCAATAGAATATGAATATTTGCTTTCTCCATAAGCTGATGTATTTTTAAGTTGCATAATTCGGGTTCCTAGAAAGAAGCAAAGATACAATTTAAATGTTTGTAGTTGCGCTTTAGCACTAAATAAACCTTTCTCAATTGAGGCAAGGATTCAGGTCATACCAAAATCTCTACGAGATATTGTTGATAAAGGTTTCCGGGGATTAGTCACAAATTTATATTCTCAATAAGAATTGGGTAACGACCATATTTTTGGCCTTATTGCGACTAAAGGTATGTTAATAAGCGAAACTCAATTTTGAAACTGGCTTTGTGAATGGGTTTTAAACACCTGAATCCTTACCAATTGAGTTGTTCTGGCGGTAGTTTTGCTGCTACCAACCAAAAGTCTTTAATTAATTGCACAACCTGGATAAATTGGTAGACATCGATAGGTTTTGTAACGTAGCAATTAGCATTGAGATTATAAGAGCGTAATATGTCTTGCTCATCGGTTGAAGTGGTTAATATGACAACAGGAATTAGCTTGAGATTTGGGTCTGATTTGATTTCTGTTAATACTTCACGCCCATCCATACCAGGGAGGTTTAAGTCAAGTAATACTAAGTCTGTACGAGGGGCACTCGTAAACTCTCCCTGCTGTCGCAGATATTCTATAGCAGTTTCGCCATCTTCTGCCCAATGCAAGTTATTGGCAATTTTGGCATTCGAGAAACCTTTAATTGTGAGGTTAGCATCGCTAGGAGAGTCCTCAACTAGCAAAATTTCAATGTGTCGAAGTGCCTGATTGTTAACCATACAGTTATTAAGCGTATATAAGGAACACTCTAATAAGGTAGCTTAATTGTGATTTAAGGTTAAATAAAATATTGTTCCGACAGTTGGCTGTGACTCAGCCCAAATTCGACCACCGTGACGTTCCACAATTTTTTTGCAGATAGCAAGACCAATACCAGTGCCAGAAAACTCTCGACGAGTATGCAGGCGACGAAAAACATCAAAAATCCGCTCAAGATACTGGGGTTTAATGCCAATGCCATTGTCCTGTACCCAAAACAACCATTCGTTTTCACAAGGGGTGTAGGAGTGTTCGTATTGATGGAGAATTGAGCTTTTTAAGCGAGTACTTACCAACAAATCACAGCTATTCTTGCCATCACCTTTAACGACACCAATATGTATTTGGGGTGTTTCTCGGCAAAACTTGATGGCGTTGCCAATGAGATTTTGGAATAACTGCACTAATTGGGTTTTGTCTGCAAATAGCTTTGGTAAAGGTTCATGAGTGATGATGGCTTGACTTTCTGCGATCGCCACATGTAAATTACTAAGAGCCGAGTTAAGGGCGCTATTGCAGTCAACACTAGTAAATTGTTGACCGCGAGTTCCCACGCGGGAATAAGCTAACAAATCTTGAATCAACCGCTGCATTCGCTTCGCCCCATCAACAATGTAAGCAAAGTATTCTTGAGCAGAATCGTCCAATTTATGTCGATATTCTTGCTCTAATAGTTGGGTGTAGCCCGTCACAGCTCTTAATGGTTCTTGTAAATCGTGAGAAGCTACATAAGCAAACTGCTCTAACTCTTGGTTAGAACGTTTCAGTTCCTCATTCAGCTTTTGTAATTCTGCTGTTCGTTCATGAACTTTAATTTCTAATTCTACCTTGGTCTGTTTGAGCGCTTGCTCTGCCAGTTTGCGGTCTGTAATATCGGTATAAGTGCCCACCCATTCTTGAATCTCATGATTGGCATCAAACACAGGAACTGCACGCGCCGCAAAAAATCGATAACTACCATCAGCAACCCGCACGCGATGCTCGGCTTGATAGAGATTTTTGGTTGCTAGCGCTTCCGTCCATAACAACTTTGTCAAGTTTTGCTCTTGGGGATGAATTGCATCTAACCATCCTCGCCCCTGGATTTCTCCATCACTTTGTCCAGTCAAAGTTTTCCAAGAATCAAAATCTCTTGGCATTCCGCTAGCATCAGCTATCCAAACAGCTTGAGAGGTAGCAACTACCAAAGAACGGTAGCGTCTTTCATTCTCTTCTAAAGCAATTTCTGCAAGTTTGCTTGAGGTGATGTCTTGAAAGAAAATTGACAGTCCTTCACTTGAAGGATAAAAGCAATTTTCAAACCAGCGCTCCCAAGTAGAATAATACGCTTCTATCCGAATAACTTGTTGTTTTGCTACAGCTTGACAATAGGATTGATAAAACTGCTCTCCTACAGCTTCAGGAAATAATTCCCAAATATTTTTACCAATCATGTCTTCGGGACGACGATTTAAGAGCTGTCCTGCCTTTTGATTGACATAGGTGTAGCATGAGTCACAATCAAGAGCCACAAAGGCGTCTGTGATAGTCTCTAGAATATCTGCCAGTTTTGCTTTTGCAGCTTGCTGTTCCAAACGAATAGCTTCTTGAGATAAAGCTTTGTTAATGCGAATTTGCTTTTGCAGCAATAAGTAAACCATCATCAGCAAGACGAAACTCAACACATACACCAGACTGATCACAATGATGATTTGATAAAAACGAGTATCTGTTGATGCTGTCCGCTCTTGTAATAGAGCTTGTTCTTCATCATCCATTGTTTGCCTAATTGCCTGGATTTGTTGCCGTATTGTTATACCTTGCTCGCTGATAGTTATTTGACTTAGCTTGGCTAAACCTGTTTGCTCAAACAATTTGATTGACTGCTCTAGCAAGGCAAATTGCTGAACAATTAGAGGCTGAAGTGTATTTAGTCGATTTTGTTGATGATAATTATCAATAGTTAATGTGCGTAGAGCTTGAATCTCTTGGTATACTTTTTGCTTTCCTTCAAAATATATTCTTTGGTGATTTAATTTTCCTGTGAGAATATAACTACTTTGTGCGCTTTCTGCATTACTGAGACCAATGTACATATGATCTAGGCTTTCCAAAACTTGATGAGTATGAATCACCCATTGCTTTTCTTGTGCCAATCTTTGAATACTCAAATAGGAAACTGCTCCAGCACTGCACAGCAACACTAATGCTAAGCTAAAACCGCCTACAACAAACTTTTCTGACAATTTTTTCATAGAATAATCGCAGAAGTATAGCTAATAACTAAGTAAGTTTTGTTGTCAGTAGTAAGTTTTTACCCAACTCTGAATAAAATAATACAGTTTTGATGTTTAAATAACATCAAAAAGTTATAAAGTTATGTTAATATTAATTTTTGTTAAAATTTGTGGCAGTGGGTTTTCGGATTGCGATCGCACCAAAGTAAATTAAAACCAAACGTGAAACTTACCCTAGTGCTGAAGCAAGAACAAGGCTTTAGACCCTATTTTTAGGTGACAATTTTCAAGTTTGCAAGACATAAGTATTTGAATTATATCCAAAGAATAACTAGAGCAGGGAACAGGGTTAAAAGTCCTTTTTTATATGACTTTGTTCTGAAAAATTGTACATTATTTAACTACGGTCTGCTGTATAAAATCTATTAAATTGAGATAATTTAAAATTATTTAATCGTTTAAAATCACTTTCCTGATGCAATTTTTATTTTTTCAGCTTTCAGTTATTTAAATTAAAAGATATAACTCCCGGATTTTGGTCAAGTAAATTAGTTTTAAATGCTTGTTTTTTCTCAAAAAATTATTAACAATAAATATGTTGTATCAATACATTTGATGTATTGATATGATTGTCGCCAATCAAGGTGATAAACGGTCATACCTTAGTTTAGTCCGCTTTTGCGGACTTTACTTATCAAGCGGAGTAAGCTGTTTCACATATAATTTGCATAATTAGGGCAGGCAAGATGCCCACCCCACAAGAGTTTTATTTAATTTGATTATGTAATTTAGATGTTTTTTAGCTTATCGCTTATCTGAACTAAAACTACAAAAAACTTGTTGCTCATAATATACAAAGATTATGGTTTTTATTCAGTTGTAGCTGCTCCTAAAAACTCATGGCATTGAATTTGTTATATATTCTATTTTACCTAAATTATCCAGATGATTAGAGTGTTGTTTTACTTAATATTGTTTTACGTAATTTTGTTTTACATCATTTCTCCAAGTGATGAATACTAATTCGTAATTCAAGGATAAAAACTCAACTAAATTTAAAATTTGATTCTCTACGATCAGTAGAGAATTTAAATCTCCACTGATTGCAACGTCCGATTTTAAATGTGGGTTACCTATTCCCTTTAAACGCTTGATATCGACCTAGCGCAATTAAAGGAAAGTATTGTTGATAGAGATGATACTTAATATAAAAATGGCCAGGAAAGCCAGTACCTGTAAATTCTGCTTCGTACCAAGTGCCATTTGGTTGTTGTGTTGCGACAAGGTAGTTAATTCCCCGTTCGATCGCATCGAGGGCTAATTTGCCAGTTGCCTCACCTGCCGCGATTAATCCAATTACAGCCCAAGCTGTTTGAGATGCTGTACTATGTCCTTTACCTTTGAGGCTGGGGTCATTGTAGCTAGCGCAAGTCTCACCCCAACCCCCATCAGCATTTTGACATTCAACTAACCAAGTTGCTCCCCTTTCTATGTTGAGTCGGTGTTTTTGCGGTGTAATCAAAGCCAAGGCTGATAAAACTCCGCTCGTACCGTAAATATAATTTACACCCCAACGTCCATACCAGCAGCCCTGATTTTCTTGCTCGTTTAGCAGATAAGTAAGCGCCCGTTGGAGGTTTTGACCATCAATAGACATGTTGCAAGCACCTAGCATTTCCAGCACTCTAGCTGTCACATCTGCGGTGTTGGGGTCGATCATGGCTTTCAAATCTCCATAGGGAATGGAGTTAAGCCAATCTTGATTATTATCTAGATCAAAAGCTGCCCAACCGCCTGGTTGGCACTGCATCGAAGCAACCCAATTGAGGGCGCGATCGCACGCAGCCTGTTTTAATTGTTCATTAGGGAGTTTTGCTGCATGTAAAGCCATCACCACCACAGCAGTATCATCGACATCTGGGTAGAAGCGGTTATCAAACTCAAACGCCCAAGCCCCCGGTTTTCCCTGGCGATTTTTGACAGCCCAATCTCCGTAATCAAGGATTTGCTTTTGCAGCAACCATTCTCCAGCCTGCACTACTACCGGATGATCTGGTGCTAACCCAGAATCAATTAAGGCACGTATTACCCAAGCTGTATCCCAAATTGGTGAAACACAAGCTTGGACTCGGTAGGTATCTGCTGTTTCTATGGCAAAATTATCAATTGCCTGCAAACCCCGCACCACAATCGGGTCATTTGAGTCATAACCTAGACATCGCAAAGCCAGCATGGAATTTAACATGGCCGGAATAATGCCACCCCAGTCGCCTGTAGCTTCTTGCCGTTCTAAAATCCATTTTTCTGCTGCTTTGATGCCTTCTTGACGCCAAGGTACTAAATTGAGGCTTTCTGCCAACTTGAACCCTTGATCGAGGGTAAGAAATAAATCTGTCCAATCGCCACTGCGGGGTAACTCAAACTGGACTTGATCTATACCTTCTCTGTATAGTTCATCTAAATTGATAGCTGGATTAATGGGAAAAACAGGTTTGCGATCGCAGACAATCAGCAATGGTACAGTACTAGATCTAGCCCAACTCGACATTTCATAAATATTGATTGGGAAAGCTGGAGGCAAAAACATCAACCAAGGCGGTAACGAAGGCACACCACGCCAACTGTAGCAGCCAATTAAGGCTAGGTGCAGCTTAGTAAAAATCCGAGTTTTGCTGATACCGCCTCGTTGGAGAATAAAAGACCGTGCCTGGATCATTGCTGGATCTGTTGCTGGTACACCCAGTAACTTTAAAGCCGTGTAAGCTTCCACTGAGGTACTCAGTTCTCCGCCATCCCCATAAAAAAGCTCCCAGCCTCCATGCTGCCGTTGCTGTTGACGCAGATATGCTTCAACCTTATGCAGTGGTCTTACTTGGTCTGTTCCCCAAATTTTATGCAGCAAAACAGCTTCAGCAGTAATAGTGACATTAGATTCTAACTCTGCCCACCAATACCCAGTTGGATATTGAATCGAAAGCAAATACTTTTGGCTAGCTGCGATCGCGGCTGCGATTTGATTGACTTCTACCCTATTTTGTCTTTGCATCAAATATTGTCCAACCTCAACACCTAGTTATTAAGTACACTATTACCGTGAATAAGGGAACAGGGAACAGGAGATGAGGGAGATGAGGGAGAAAGATAACCACATATCTCCCATTCACTACTCCCCACTCCCCACTCCCCATTTTGAATTAAAACAACACTATGGCTGCGATTATATTAGGACTGACGCTTTTATCTTTAATAATTTGGTTGGGATTATTGAGTTTTTGGGGGCAGTTTTGGCGAACAGACCAGCAATTAGAATCGAGAAATACTACATTCAATATCTCTACGCAATCATTTCCTACTGTTTGTGCAATCATTCCGGCTCGAGATGAGGCTGATTTATTACCAATTACCTTGCGATCGCTCCTACTCCAAGACTATCCTGGTACTCTCAACGTACTCTTAGTAGATGATCGCAGTACAGATGGTACAGCGGCTTGTGCAGAGGGTGTTGCTTACGCTATAGATAAATCCCAGCAATTGCATATTATCTCTGGCGAAACTCTACCTAGCGGTTGGAGTGGTAAACTCTGGGCAGTTGAACAAGGTATTAAAACGGCTACAGAATCTCTACCAGCACCTGAATATTTCTTTCTCACGGATGCAGATATTGAACATGATATTAGTAATCTCCGCCGTTTAGTTGCTAAGGCCATACAAGAAGATTTGGATTTGGTGTCTGTAATGGTACGTTTACGCTGCGAAAGCTTTTGGGAAAAACTGTTAATTCCAGCTTTCGTCTTTTTCTTCCAAAAACTCTATCCTTTTCGTTGGGTCAATAACCCAAATAATCCCATCGCCGCTGCTGCTGGTGGTTGTATCCTCATTCGCAAAGACGCTTTAGAGCAAATTGGCGGTATCCAAACCATTCGCCAAACCCTAATTGACGATTGCGCCTTAGCTAAAGCCGTTAAAGAGAAGGGGAGAGGGGAGAACACGGGGACGCGGGGAGAGGGGACGCGGGGACGCGGGGACGCGGGGACGCGGGGACGCGGGGACGCGGGGACGCGGGGACGCGGGGACGCGGGGAGAGGGGAGGACGCGGGGACGCGGGGACGCGGGGACGCGGAGAAAATTTCTCCCACATCCCCGGTTGGTGAGCGAAGTCGAACCACATCCCCCAAAAAGGGTCGCATCTGGCTAGGGTTAAGTACTATGACTCGGAGTTTACGTGCGTATGACTCGCTGATGACTATTTGGGATATGGTTGCCCGTACTGCCTATACGCAACTGAATTATTCTCCTTTACTGTTGCTGGGAACTTTGATAGGAATGACGCTGATTTATCTAGTTCCACCTATGAGTATCATTTTCGGTCTATTGACGGGGAATTGGGCGATCGCTCTTACAGGTTTATCAGCATGGTTACTGATGACTTTGGCTTATTTCCCAACTACCCGTTTTTATCAACTTTCTTTCGGGTGGGCATTTTGCTTAAGCGCGATCGCTTTTCTCTATACCTTGATGACTTTAGATTCCGCGCTGCGACACTGGCAAGGACGCGGCGGTGCTTGGAAAGGAAGAGTTTACAATACTCAGTGCTGAGTGAGGAGTGCTGAGTGCTGAAGCGCGGTAGCGGGGTGTTTAGCCCGTGCTGAGTGAGGAGTGAAGAATCATATCCCCTGCCCCCTGCCCCTACTCCCCACTCCCTACTCCCCACTCCCTACCTACGCAAATAATTTCATCAACTAAGCTCAGGATAATAGTTAAGAAAAGATAAAATCGTCTGAGGGTAGTATAAATACTTGTAGTTTTATAAAGTATGATTAAGAAAAAGATAAATAACTTTAAGCGGTAAGACGAGCTAAAACGCTGTGAATAGTAGCCAAAAACAGGTAAAGTTCTAGTTGTTTTAGATAAAAAATTACCATCATTCTGAACTAGTAACAAAACTTATGGTTCAGGAATAAGGCTATTAAAGTGTAAAATTCCCAGTTGAAGAGGCAAGAAAGAGCGTGGGTCAGTATCAACCTGCTCAGCTAAAGCGCTATAATCCAGACGCGATCGCGCGTTTCTATCGTTACCGCCCTTGGCAAGCTTGGGCGCGACTGCTGAGAATTGTTTGGTCTTTTGCTGGATTCATCTTGAGTTTGAAGTTGGATGAATGGCAGAATCAAGTTGAGCAAAACAAGGGAAAACGGGCTACTCAGTTGCGAGAACTACTGACCCGTCTGGGGCCTACTTTTATAAAAGTTGGTCAAGCCTTATCAACTCGCCCTGACTTGATACGCAAAGACTTTCTTGAGGAACTGGTGAAATTACAAGACCAGTTACCAGCTTTTGATAATGCGATCGCCTACCAAATGATCGAAACTGAACTAGGTCGCTCCATTGAAGAATGCTTTAGCGAACTATCACCCCAACCAGTAGCTGCTGCTAGCTTGGGTCAAGTATACCGTGGACGTTTACTAAGCGGTGAAGAAGTAGCAGTGAAGGTACAGCGCCCCAACTTACGCCCAGTTCTCACACGCGACCTGTATCTGATGCGTTGGGCAGCGAGTTGGCTCGCTCCTTGGTTGCCTCTCAATCTCGGTCACGATTTGACTTTGATTGTAGATGAGTTTGGCATTAAGTTATTTGAAGAAATTGACTATATAAATGAAGGTCGCAACGCGGAAAAATTTGCTAGTAACTTTCGCAACGACCCAAAAGTCAAAGTTCCAGCTATTTATTGGCGTTACACCAGTAATCATGTTTTAACCCTGGAATGGATTAACGGCTTCAAGTTAACGGATACAAAACGCATCCGAGAAGCGGGTTTAGATCCAGAGATAGTTATCCAAATTGGCGTGACTTCCGGTTTACAGCAACTGCTAGAACATGGTTTCTTCCATGCAGATCCCCATCCAGGTAACTTGTTTGCCATGCCAGATGGTCGTATGGCTTACATTGACTTCGGGATGATGGATCAATTAGAGGAAAACACCAAAGAAACACTTGTTGATGCTTTGGTGCATCTGGTTAACAAAGATTACACTGACTTAGCAGAGAACTTTGTGAAGTTGGGGTTTTTAACTCCAGACACAGATATTTGTCCGATAGTGCCAGCATTGGAAGCCGTATTAGGCAATGCCATTGGCAAAAACGTTGCAGATTTTAACTTCAAAACCATTACTGATGAGTTCTCGGAATTGATGTATGAATATCCCTTCCGAGTTCCAGCCAAGTTTGCTTTAATTATTCGTTCGTTGGTGACACAGGAAGGTATTGCCCTGAGTCTCAACCCGAATTTCAAAATTGTTGAGGTGGGTTATCCCTACATCGCCAAGCGCTTACTAACAGGGGAATCGCCCGAATTAAGGCGGCGATTGCTCAATGTGTTATTTAAAGATAGTAAATTCCAATGGCAGCGCTTAGAGAATTTAATTGTGATCGCGCGTACAGATGGTAACTTTGATGTTCTACCTACAGCAAAGATAGGATTGCAATATTTGCTGTCAGATGAAGGTAAGTTTCTGCGGCGGCAGTTAGTGCTAGCACTCACCGAAGATGACCGCCTGCATACCGAAGAAGTCCAACGCCTGTGGAACCTGGTTAAAGATGACTTACAACCAAATCGTTTGTTAAATGCAGCAATCAGCGTCTTAACAGATTTATCTAGAGAAGGTGCAGTTGCTATATTACCCAAGGCCGCATTCTTAACTTCTTTCACTGGCAATCAGTCAATGGATAAATAAGCTGTTGCACATTCTCTGGCTAAATAATTCGTAATGACGCGACGCTCCTGCGTCGCTAACGCTTCGCTATCGAGGACTCGCTAACGCTACGCTAACGTAATTCGTAATTAAGACCGTCATGAGTAATTAGTCCTTTGTAAATACTTTTGACTAATGAGCAAGCACAACTACATATGGATTTTCAAACCTGTTTCCCTTCGGGTGACGCTCCTACGTCGCTAATGCTGCCAAGATCGCCACTCGCTCATGGGGGAAACCCCCATGACCACGCTCACCTGTTCCCTGTTCCTCGTTCCCTAACTTAACATCAACCAGGAGATTTCATGTATTATTACCCTTTACAACCACCATATTTCTTGTTGCTTGTAGGTTTACTGATAGCGTTAACATCTGGTTTTGCCTTATCTGGTACTTTAAAAGTAATTGTCGAGAAATGGCCTAGCGATCGCAGCGAAAATATTCAACCGCGTTCCTCATTGAAACAATTATTTGTACCATTTATCGGCATCACTGCTGGTGCTTGTTTATTTCTCTCTTCAGGCTTAGCAATATTTGGCTTTCCCTCTTCACTGGCTTTAGGGATAGGTCTACCGATTAGTCTTCTGACTTGCTTGCTTGTTTGGCTACAGTTGAATAGTATGCTGTTGTTTGTAGAACGTCAAGGCATGCAATCTTTAGATTTAGATTCTTTGCCCTAGTATTAAAATTTACCAAATTGCTGTGTAGTTAAGCTTCCAGAAGCGCTACTAAATACCTAAAGACCCCCGACTTTTTCAAAAAGTCGGGGGTCTCACTACAAGGGGGTATTAGTTCGTTCTCGTGCTTTATCTTCTTATTGATAAAATCTAACTTTAGCCTATCAATATTTTTAGGTTTTTTCTAGATGAGTTCTGATTCTGAGAGTTGTGAGTAAGAAAAACTGTGCAGTGATATTAGTGAGCTTAGATTTAATTTATTTTCTAACCAATATTCCATTCTATTTGTGTAAGCATTATACATTTCCTAAAACTTCTTGTGCAAGTTTAAATCTAGTAATTACTTTAGCTTTACTACTCGTAGCATATCTTATAGCATCAATATATTCTGGATTTTGTAGTAACTTATCAAAGTTGTACTGAATATTTTTTTTATGGTTTTGTAAAAAATCATCACTGTTAATTGAGAAGAAACAAGAAACAGATTCAAAAATAGCAATATTTATTCTTCCTCTCCTTTCTGCTGCTGGTAGACGGAAGTTTCTTCGTCCAAAAAATTCAAAACTTAAATTCATAACTCTCATAAAATCATTTTTTAAAAGTTCTATTTTATCATCCTTCATCAGATTAATTTCTTTCATTGCCTTTTCCACGAAATCGCTTAATTCACCCGGATATTCTGTTTTATAATCAAAAATTTTAAATGCTAAGTAGCGCAAAATAACTTCCCTATCTTTCATCCTTCTAGGGGATATTCCATAATCAATAGCTCTTTTAAAATAGTCTTTTTCTGATAACTCTTTGAGGAGTCTAGTCGATTTTCCGCGAAAAAATGCAATTTCGGACTTCTTGACGCTCAAGATTTGTTCCACCCGTATTAATTCTATTAAAAATATCGTAAACAACTTTGGCTGGTACAGAAGGTCTAATAATGTATATATAAAGTTTTTTATCTTCTATTCTTGTTTGATAGTCACCTGGCAACTCTTTAAGTTCTGAAAAATTATATCCATTTAAATCTGTTAAAGCTTCTAAGCCTGTTAAGTTAAATCCATCATTAACAAATTCGTGTAAGGTGGATGTTCTTTGTAACCCGTCTACAATAATATACTTACCTTCTACAGTTTGATTAACATACAAAGGAGGTAATGGAAAGTTAAGAATTACTGATTCAATAAATTTACTTTTCTTTTGTGGTGTCCAAACTAGATTACGTTGAAAATCAGGATCAATTATCAGCTTATTATTATTATATTTTCTCATTAACTCGAAAACTGTTTGGGGGTCTTCTCTAATGTCAATATCTGCTGTGGTTGGGTCATAAGGATACAATCCACCATTATCACTTCTATCTTCTTCAGCAGTATCCTCATCTTTTTCAATTACATCACTATCTTGTACTTCAATATCCATTTACCTTTACTTCAATAAAATTAAATGCCCTTCTGCTATATTCACTTATTTATTTAGTCTTGACACGCCAATAGTAGTGGCAAGACTAAAACGTTGCAATATCAATTTTCTTGTGGGGCAGGCGTCTTGCTTGCCAAAGAGAACCAACGAGATACGAGACACCCATCCTACAAGAGTTTGCTAGTGAATTACGATTTGTGTTTTATCCAGTCGTAAATCTCCAAATACTTATCTCCTGGGTCATTCCACGAATAATCGTATTGCATACCCCCAATAGCTAGTTTTTGGAACTCTTGGGGATATTGTATCCATAAAGCGATCGCTCGATCCATTGCTGACTCCAGAGCATAATTGTCTGTGTCATAAAACACATAGCCATTGCGGTTTTCCGGTGGTACATTCTGGTCGTAATCTCGGTCAAAGACTGTATTTACAAGTCCACCTACACCGCGCACAATAGGCACAGTACCGTACTTTAAGCCAATCATTTGAGTTAAACCACAAGGTTCGTAGTTGCTCGGGACAATAATCATGTCTGCCCCTGCATAAATTAGGTGGGATAATTCTTCATTAAAACCTAGTTCTAAATGGACATCGGGATTGCTATTTAAAAATTGTTTTTCATGCTGAAATTGAGCATTGATTCCTGCTTCTGTCGCCGAACCTAGTAATACAAATTGCGCTTCTTTTTTGAGTGCGTGATAAATAGCATGATGCACAAGATGCACGCCTTTTTGATGATCTAATCGACCGATGTAAGCAATGAGTGGTTTATCGGAATGGCGGAGCATCAGCCGCTCTTGCAAAGCTTTTTTGTTATATAGTTTTTGAGCAAAACCATCATAGCTATAGTTATAGGGTATGTAGCGATCGATTTCAGGATTCCAAAAATCGTAATCAATACCGTTGAGTACCCCACTAAATTTATCTCTGTGCAAGTACAGAGTATGACCTAAACCACAACCGATATCTGTTGTGCGGGCTTCCTCAGCGTGGTTTGGCGAAACTGTGGTGACAGCATTGGAGTAAACAATACCCCCTTTCATAAAGTTCAAAGCAAAGGGGTTAAAGTTGTCACGCAGCTTATCGTATTGGAAGTAATAGTCTTCTCTGTTTAAACCTGTTGCCCAGAGAGTTTGTACACCACCTATTCCCTGATGTTTAAAATTGTGGATGGTGTAGCAAACCCGTTGATACTCCATGCCGTGATATTTATACATCTCATGGAGCATGACAGGAACTAAGCCTGTTTGCCAATCATGACAATGGATGATGTTAGGTTTTTTATTGCTTTGCTGGAGGAATTCTAAAGCAGCTTTACTGAAGAATGCAAAGCGCATGTTATCATCATCACAACCGTAATAGCAGCCCCGATTGAAGAAATTATCACCTGAATGGGGTTCGATAAAGAAACACACCCGTCCATGCACCCAACCGCAGTACACAGAACAGTGAATTGCAGCATTATACCAGGGTACCTGCAAGTCTCTGTAGGCCTCATGAAATCCCCAAATATGGTCATAGCGCATACAATCATACTTGGGCAGAATAATTTCGACGCAATTGCCCCGAATCTCTAATTCTCGACTCAGCCCGTAAACGACATCGCCTAAACCGCCTGCTTTGATTACAGGCGCACACTCCGAGGCAATTTGTACGATGTACATTGGCAGCCCTCGCTTTACAAAACTTTATTTGTACTATACTTATATCAGTACATGATACATGTACTTATTGACAAGCGAGTGATGGAATGATAACAAGGAAATTTGAATACATACCTAGCGAGATAGGTCTGGGGATGAGGGGGATGTGGTTCGACTTCGCTCACCAACCGGGGGATGAGGAGGATGAGGAGGATGAGGGAGAAAGATAATTACCCAGTCCCCAGTCCCCAGTCCCCACTCCCCACTCCCCACTCCCCTAAAATCTTGTTTCATACTCCACTTGCAACTTGCTATCGTCGCCTAAGTTGGTTGAACCACGCATGAGAATTTCGTCGTTGAGTCGATATAGTACGTTGTAACGGAAAGGCTCATCGTTAGCCAAAGCCCGTGAAAGGGAGAGGGATAAATTGCGATTTAGGTCAAACACACCCTCTGCTGACAAATCTAAAACTGAAGTTCTCTTTGAGGCTTGACTAGTTACAGGGGTGGGAAATACGCGAAATTCGCTAAAACCTACAGCTTGGCCAATTTGAGTAATAGTGCCTTGCAGACTACCCAAAATAGTTGAACTAGCAAAATTAGTTAGCCCTTGGCCAGCATCTGTTTGACCAAAATTACTGAGAATTGAACCACCCAGCAAAGCAATAATTTCTCCTCTACTACGGCTAGGTTCGCTGGTCAATTCTAAGCTATCTGTCAATTTACTAACTGGGCCGTTAACCCTTGCTTGTACACGAACGGTACGTAAAGTTCCAAAGTTGCTAGCAGAAACATCGCTGATTTCCGCAGAAAGGGGTGATTCGAGTGTGCGATTACTCGTTGCTGATGCCTCTGGTACAATTGCAACCAACCGGACATCAAGAATTGGGTCGAGTCCTTGACTACGAGTAAAGCGGGCAGTTTGTTCGTAGCCCCGCGCTAAGGTAAATTGAGTGGAAAAGATGTCGAGTCGTCCTCCTGTGAGACGAATGACTCCTTCGGGAAGAGGTTTTGCTAATGTACCATTGATGGTTAGGTCGCCTTTTGCCTGGAAGCTAGCTATGGGCTGGCTAAACTGGGCTGCTCCTGGTACAAAGCTTAGTAAGGACTGGGTAACAATCCGAACATCGTCGCCTAAAACTAGCCGTAAATCTGTAAATTCCACGGGTAATTTGGGTGGGGTTGTTGCACTATCTGTAGTGCTAGTCTCTGCTGTGGTTGCGGGGTTAGTGCTGTTCTGTTGTGTTGCTGCTGGATTAGTATTATTCTCTGCTGTATTGGTGTTACTCTCGGCTAGGGTAATAACGTTATCATTCTCTGGTGTATTCGTTGGTTTTGAGCTAGCAGTGGCAGACTGTGCGATGATGACTTGACCATCACTCAACTGAATCTCTCCACCAATGTTAGGTTTGAGGGCTGTGCCTCGAATGATGATATCGCCGCTGACACCACCCTCATACAAATTCGGCACTTTAAAATCTAGTTGTTTTTCTATTGATACTGTTAAAGGGTTGGATATACCTTGCTGGGGTGCAAAAATGGGGAGAGTGCCTAGTGCATTTACTTGCCCTTGATTGTATGTACCTTGAATACCTTCAACATTCAGTGTATCGCCATTGAATTGCAGTGTTCCTATAACATTCGTTAAGGGTTCTGATAAAGCCTGGGCGCGAAAAGTAGCGTTGTTGACTGTGGCATTACCGTTGATAATTGGCTGGTTTAATGTTCCTTGGACGTTGACATTCACTTGTCCTTGACCGTCTACCCACGCTACTTGGTTGTTAGTAAATACATTTAACAGCGCTAGTCCTTCGTTTTTGACGTTGGCATCCACATTAATTTGATTGCTATCTGGTTGCACAGTTACAAAAGGCAATGGTGCAGGTACGCTACCTGTAATTGCTACTGGCTGTGTTCCCGTCACTAGCAAGTTACTGTCAAAATTTAGACGCGCATTGTCATAGTCAAATTTCAACTGTCCTGTTTGTACAGGTTGCTTGTTTAATGTGGCATTTGCTAGCGCTACTTCCCCTGTGACTTTGGGGTCTTTGACGCTGCCTGCTAAATTGGCTACTGCATTTACTTGCCCAGTAATATCTACAGGATATTTCTGTATAAAAGGGTCTAAAAGCGATAGAGGTAAACTAGCGACTTGCAACTGTCCAGATAGTTGTTCGGTTCCCAACTGTCCTGAAAAAGCTACCTGTCCCTGGTTAATACCTACACTCAAGGGTGAGAGTGAGACGACTCCATCGGCAAAAGTGCCTTTAGCAACGACTTGGTTGATGGAGTATTTACCCCATTGCCAATTATCACCTAGAAAATTAAAGCCGACATTTAACCCAGACCTTAAGGAACCATTGGCAGCGATCGCTCCACTCAAAGCACCCTTTAATTCTGCTAGGCTAGGTAAAGGCGGTGCGGCTTTTTTCTCCGCCTTTTGTTGCTGTGCTACATTGTTAGCAATTTTCGAGAAGTATGCTAACTGCGTTTGTAAATCTGCGTTGGGTAAACTCACCGACGAAGTATTAAGTATCTCTGCCCCTGCTAATGAGGGAGGCTGTAACTCACCACTAAAGTCTTGAAAGTCGGAAATCCCGAAGGCTTGTAGGAGTTTCTCAACTGGGAGTTGATCAAAATTAGCTTGGGCTTGAAATCGAGGGTCGTTTCCTGTTTGCAAATTGCCACTCAGGGCGATGTTGCCGCCTGCTATCCGCAATAGACCATTAGCTAAGCTAGCACCGCCATCAGCATAGTTGATGGTACCACGAAACTCATCAGCTGAGACTCTGCCAACACGAGGTTTAGCGATCGCAATCTCTCCCGCAGTCGCATAATTATTTAAGTTAACAGCTAAATTGCCGGTTAATTGCCCTGCTACAGGTTTCAATGCATTGTTGGGTAAGAAACTGCCAATTAAAGCCAGAGGAAACTGTTGGGCGTTGACGAGTAAATTTTCTCCCTCTGTTCTTCCCGTGGCAACTGCCCCACCACGCCGGAATAAAAATGAAGTGGGACGATAATTTGCACCCAGATTCAGCGCTATCCTATCTTGTACACCTGCAAGTTGCAGTCTTGCCCCTTGTCCGCCTTGAAAATTCACGTTTCCTGTTAAAAGTGGGTCAAACGCTAAGCCGCTGACCTTGAAATTACGCAGCCGGATGTTACCTCTAGCAGTCGGAGTCTCTGGAGTGCCGACAACTTGCCCATTAAAATCGAGTAACCCTGCTAGGGCTTGGTTTCCAGGAACGCTAAAACCAGTATTGTTGAGGTTGAAATCGTTAGCTGAGACGTTGAAATTAAATCCCGTGATTTTAGGTGTACCATTTTCTGGTGATTGGACAGCGATCGCCCCATTCGCATTTATGCCTTGGGTAGTGGCGCGTTGGACAATTAGCTGCTGTCCATTCCATTGCAGTTGGGTAGTGAGAGGTTGTTTCAACAACGCTAACCCTTGAGAAACACGAATTTGTCCAGCGGCACGAATATCTGGAAGCTTGAATGATGTCGCTGTACCTGCCAATTGGATATTACTATTCAGTCGCCCTTGTAATTGTGGTGAGAAACGGCTGACTTGAACTTGAGAGATATTTGCAACAGTTTGCCAACGACCACCATTAAAATTTAGCTTTTTGAGATTAACCGTACCGCCTGCTACATTCAAATTCGCAACTCCTGTGGCTTGAATAGTCGAAGGTTGGAAAGAAGCGGTGTTACCTGATAAATCAAACGCCGCATTCCTTAAAACTCCTCCCTGTAACTGCGGTGGTGTCTGCTGAAAACTGCTCAACTTGATGTTTTCTGCATTGACAAAAGCTTGCCATCTTTGTTGGACAACTTGACCCCTCGCCCTAATAGTACCGCCTGCGACTTTTAAGATCGCAATTGGCATGAGGATATTATTTCTTTGTTGAGTTGCCACAACTTGTCCGGTAATGGGATAGGTGGCAGCAGGCGCTTGTACTTGTGTGACTGTCCGCAGGTTGCCAAGATTACCAGAAATTCTCGAATTTGCCGATACCGTACCAATGGTGATGGGGGTTGAGGTGTTGTATGCTTGAGCGATCGCATCCCCTGGTAAGTTTTGTGCTTGAATGTTTAATGAGACTCTACCTTGGGGTGCTAGTTGAATTTGACCATTAGCCGTGACTTTTCCCCCCACTTCCGGGTTTGCTTGAACGCTAGCAATGTTGACATTTAAAGGTCTGCCTAAAGAGCCGACAACTTTAGCATTGGCAGATATGCCACCAACATTAATGGGAGTAGAAATATTGTAAGCTTGGGCGATCGCATTTCCTGGTATCCCCTGAGCTTTAATATCTACCGCTACCTGACCTTGGGGTGCGAGTTGAACTTGACCACTCGCTACAATTTGCCCTCCGGCTGGCGGTGTCACTTGCACACTAGATATATCCAATTTTAAGGGCTGTTTACCAAGCGAGCCTGAAACTTCTGCTTTAGCTGAAACATTCCCCACACTAATAGGCGTAGTCAAGCCATAGCTGCGTGCCAAGATATCTGCTGACACATCCTCAACTTGCACGTTAAATTTTACATCGCTTTTAGCTCCCAACAGCGCTTGACCGCCTCCTGTGATTTGACCACCTGCGGCCGGAACTAATTTCAAATTAGAAACAGCAATTTGGGATGTTTTGCCAGCTACACTCAAACGAAAGTCAGTGTTAATAGCTTTAAATTGTACGCGGTCAACTTGCACAGGTTTAATATTACTAGCGCTACCACTCAGAACTGGTTGCTGGATTGGCCCTTGCACCTTAATATCTGCGCGTACTTCCCCACTTGCGATGACTGGTGACTTCACCTTGAGAGTGTCTATGAGATTTTTAGCCGTGACCGATTTAATCTGTGCTGAGAGGTTGAAACCGGTTTGCGTATTCACTGTACCATTCGCCAAAACCGGAACCTTACCATAGTTCGTAGTTAAATTTTCCAAAGCAATTGTTTGCCCTTGGAAATTTAATCTGCCATTAGAATTGGCAAACGGTTGAGGAATATTTTGAACTTGGGCTGTAACTTGATTAGCGGTAGCTGTTCCCGTAATCGCTATTTCTTTGGGATCAGATGGAATTTGCACATCTAAGTTACTGTCTATGCTACCTGATTGCAAAGCAATAGGTGACTGAATTAATCTACTGATATCAGAGGCTTGTAAATTCTGTGCTAAAACCTTGAGATTGGTTTGTGATGTTGAGGTTTGTGTTTCACCAGCAATTTTGACAGCGCCTCCCCTGGTGAGTTGACCATTTATTTCATAACCAACACCTTTGTTATCCGGTAAAAATTTTGCAACGCCACCAAATTGATCTATAACTACAGAACCTTTTGGTTTAGTTGGTGTCGATGCTGGCAATAATTCCACGTCCCCGTCTTCGATTGTTAGCGTCTGTAACTCAGTTTTAATAAAACCTTTACCTTCCCCAGCTTTAACTTGTGCCGTCACCCAACGACCATCTTGATCTTGTTGGATGTAGACATTAGGCTGGACTAATGTGACATTTAATGCTAACTTTCGGCTGAATAGGAGTTCCAAGGGTGAGAATTGCACATCTACAGCTTTTGCTGTTACTTGGTCTGCATCGGTGGCAGTTGCTGGTATGGATAGAGAGCCAAATCTTAAACTAGAGAGGGAAAAACGTTCAACTTTGCCAATTTTGATTGGACGCCCAAGCAAGTCCTCAAGATTTTTCTCTACTAAAGGTGCTAAATTTTTGTACACATAATTTCTTGCCCACCAAGCACCAATTCCAACTCCTACAAGTAAAACAATACCTATAATTAGACTGCCACGTCCTAGAAGTAGGAGCCACAGACGACGCTTAGATACCTGGTCATTTTCTGGATTTGGAGGACGTGTCATGGTTGTTACTGGTGCTATTATCTGGAGTTAGCTGAGACACAAGCTAGTTGCAGTTGCATCAACAAACCACAAGCTATGATTTCTATCGGATAGCAGATTAATTATGATCCGACATCAATCAACATACTTGCTTTGACTAAGTTCTTGAAACTTTTCCAAGATAGATTATAAGGTCATACTTGCAAGGGATGACTAAATAATCTACTAATGCCCATCGTGGCAAGTAAAAAAAATATTTAGGGTTTGCTGAATAAAAACCTTGTAAATACGCTTCAAAAAAGCGTATTTACAAGGTTTTTGATAAAATTTATCGCATTGATTTTGAGGGGCTGCTAGATACCAGACTTTTTCAAATCTTTTCTCAGCTTTCTCTCATATCATGTCCGGCTAATCACTTATCATAAAAATTTCTCCCTTGTCCCCCTTCGGGTGACGCTCGCAAGCTCGCTAACGCTGCGCTAACGCAGTCGCCTGCGGAGGGAAACCCTCCTTTACTCGCTGTCTCACCGCGTCTCCCTATCTCCGCGTCAGCCCAATCATAAGTCTTTAAACGGGCATGATAAGCTAATAGTCATTCAAATTGCATCCCCGCGTCTCCCCTTAAGCGCGTCCTCCGAAGTTTGCTCAACGGGGGGAACCCCCGCACGCAACTTCTCTCCGCGTCTTTCTGAGGCAAAGGATTATGCAAGTTAAAGGCAGATTAGCTTATCACCCGGCAATGGGTTGAGTCAGCACCAATAACCCCTCTTTATATGCCTGTCGTAAAGCAACAGCCTCGGCTACGATATGCTGAGCGCTCAATCCTTCTTCATCCATCATTCGTTGTAAGGTAGTCCCCGTCTGTTCGGAAGCTTCATGAATTGGCGGAATTTGACAGTATCTACCACCATTTTTGAGTCGTCGCCAAATACTGGGTTTTTCGGGTTTTGATTGTCTAGCAGTACGGTATTTTTTAGTTAGGGAACGTACAGCTTCTTGAGTGATTACACTTAAATCAAGCAGTGTATCTATTACTTGCTGATACTTCTTGTCATTTTCGGCTAGTTGATAGATAGTTCTAGGCTCAAGCTGTGCCAAGTCTTGGGGTGAAAACTTCCCAAATGCTGCTGCAATTTTGAGATATTTCTTTTCCTCGCCTTTCCAACCTTGATTATACAGTAATTTTTTATACTCTTTCGTTGAAAGCTGCTGTTTTTGCTCAGCCAACCAAAAAGCATGATGCAAAATCGTTTTAGTTGCATCTGCAAGTGTTTGGAAAGAAAAATTTCCTGCACTAATGCTCTTAGTTGCATCAGCTTTTTCTTCAACATATTGCTCAAACTGGGCTACAATTGCACCTTGCATTGATGTCATCATAAAGTATTGACCCTTTGTAAAAGGCGATGTCTAGCGACAAGAAGCAGAACTTCTACGCACTCTCAAGCAGCAGAGTTTTACTATCTCAAGAGTGATAACCAAGGCTAAAAGTTTTTTCACTAGAACAATTGTACTACTATCTTGAAAAGAAGAAACCTTAAACATACCCAAATTTGGAGCATACAAAGTAAATTTTTATACATACATTTCTTAAATTCTTGTAGAACAAGCTCTTTATACCAGTTCTCTAAAATCTGGCAACACATTCAAACCCCTCCCCACTCTTTATGAATCGTCCTCGGATTATCCAGCCTAATCAAAGCTATACTTTCAGCAAATATTTTGAACTCCCGTTTTCTCCAGAGGATATTCTTGCTGAACTTGGCTATGACTACGAGCGTGAACGGTTACAGTTACCAACAACAGAATACCCCGCTCAAATACAAGAATTACAACGAGTGATTGAACGCAACCTCAGAAGAGTTAAGCTGCTGAGTGAAGATGCACGCAAACAGGCAATTATTGCGCCCATACTACTAGAAGTGTGTGAAGTTACACAAACTCAATTAAATATTGAGTACGCTATCAATATTAGCGACCAGCTAAAAGGCAGCTTGGATTACTATATTAATAAAGGTGAAGGACTATTAGTCATTGAAGCTAAACAAGCGGATTTAAGTAGAGGATTTACACAGTTAGCAGTTGAATTGATTGCACTTGCTCAATGGGTAAATTTGGATAAACCGATTCTTTACGGAGTAGTAACAACTGGTGAAGATTGGCGATTTGCTAGATATAATCGTCAAGCCAAAAAAATTACTGAAGACCTAAAACTATATAGAGTACCAGAAGAACTACTAGAACTATTTAATATTTTAATTAGTATCTTAAATCAATGAAGAATGCTGAGTACTCTTTTTCTTACTCAGCACTCAGCAGTTGTACAGACGCGATTAACCGCGTCTCTACTCAGCACTCTAGGTAATGATCGTAACCTTACCTGTATCTAAATCGTAACGACCCCCAACAATTTTCAATTTACCAGACTGTATTTGCTTAGTTAAGAGTTGCGATCGCTTTAATTGCTCAATTTGATATTGCACATTGGCAACTACAGCATTCTCAACTGCATCACCAGACTGATTTTTAACCCTTTTCACAGCTGGTTTAATTGCCTTGACAAAACTACCAAGATCACCAAACAGTGATTCTTTGAGTACAGTTGCAGTTACAGCTCCGCATCGCTCATGTCCCAGCACCATCAATAATGGCGTATTTAACAAAATGACTGCATACTCAACACTACCAACCGCTCCTGGGATAGCCACGTTCCCAGCAACCCGTACATCAAAGATATCACCGATGCCTTGATCAAAAACAATTTCTGCGGGCACTCTAGAATCTGCACAACTTAAAATCGTTGCGAATGGATGTTGAGCTTGAGCAACTTCTTGCAACCGAACCGCAGATTGATCTGGGTATTGGGGTTTATGCTCAACAAAGCGTTGATTTCCCTGTATCAGCTTTTGCAATGCGGCATCGGGACTGAGAGATTGTGGAGTTTTTGATTGTATTTCCTCAGCTTGAGCTTGTTCAACCCGCCAAACTAAATCGCTAGCAGACACCACCATCCCGAATGCTCCCGTGATTCCTAATTTCAAGAAATCACGACGTTCCATGAAATGCTTGTTTAAATTCATGATCCTCTTACAACGACGCTATGCATTTTACAGAACGTATCTCCATCACATCGGAGATATAACAAGTACCGCCAAACTTGTTGAGCAATGGTCTGAGGTTTTCGACAGCAGGCTTGAGTTGTTCTGGCATACAGAACGCGATGACGTAGGCATTATCAAGCCATGTCATGTCTAAATCTTCTGCCATGCCTTGTAATCCTCTGCCAGCCACATTGCGAATGACAATGTGACCATGTACACCTGACTTGTCTAAACTATCTAAAATTTTGCCTAGCTCAAACGAGTTGGCGATAATTTCTATCTTTTTGACTAAGTGCATAAAATTACCTCCAAAACAGGTTAATTCCGTACAGATACAACGGAATTCCCACAATAATATTGAATGGAAACGTCACTGCAAGAGCTGTAGAAACGTACAGACTAGGATTTGCTTCTGGAACAGTTAACCGCATAGCAGCTGGGACAGCTATGTAGGAAGCGCTGGCAGACAACACAGCAAACAACAGTGAATCTCCTTGAGGCATACCAATCAACTTGGCAATCAACAATCCAAGGCCCGCATTGAGTATTGGAATTAGTATGGCAAATGAAATGAGGAAAAATCCGGTTTTTTGCAAGTCTTTAATTCTTCTGGCGGCAACTAGTCCCATATCCAGCAGAAAGAACGTCAGAACACCATAAAACAAACCTTGAGTGAAGGGTTCTAAGACCTGCCAACCGTGTTCTCCTGTTAATACACCTATTAAAAGACTACCAACCAAGAGAAAGACTGAACTGTTAAGAAATGCTTCTTGCAAAACCTCCGGCCAAGAAAAGTCCCGTTTGCCATCGTCGGTAAATAGATTTACCAAGATCAGGCCAACAATGATGGCAGGAGATTCCATCAGGGCTAGGGCTGCCACCATATAACCATCAAAACTAATGCCAAGCTGACTAAGAAAAGCACTAGCGGTGATGAAAGTAACCGCACTGATAGAGCCGTAGGTTGCTGCGATCGCCGCAGCATCATAAGTATCCAGTTTCAGTCTTAAAATGAAAAAGGTGTAAATTGGTACGAAACAAGCCATGAGCATCGCTGCTAGGAGCGTCAGCACAACTTCCTGAGTCACTCCACTTTTGACCAGTTCTACTCCCCCTTTAAAACCAATCGCAAACAACAGATACAGCGAAAAGAGTTTGGGCACTGGTGCAGGAATTTCTAGATCTGACTTGACCAAAACAGCAATCATACCCAGAAAGAAAAACAGGATGGGTGGATTCAGGATGTTGGATATAATCAAGCTGACATCCATCTCCACTCCTCCTGATACTTTTGAGATTGACGATTACGGAAATTTTTCATCTTAAAAAATTTAGCGGTTGAATCATGATGTATCGTGTATCGCTACCCCATGTCAATTGGGTGACATAGATTGAGACTAATTTTTTGCATAAGTTTTTATGAGGTTATCTAAGTGTGTAGTTTTGAGAACAAGTTACAGTTAAACAGCAATTTGAACTATAATCTCAGACCTCTCGTGCAAGCAGACGAGCCTTTTCTTTGGCAAATGCTTTATGAAGCAGCTCACATGGCAGAAGAAGGCCAATTGACAGTGCAGGATGCGATGTATCATCCTGATTTGGCAAAATACGTTCAAAATTGGGGACATCAACCAGATGATCTGGGCTTTATTGCTAGCTTAATCAGCAGCAATCAACCAGTGGGGGCCGCATGGCTGCGTTTACTAACAAGCGAAAATCGAGGATATGGTTATATTAATGATCTAACTCCTGAACTAGCGATCGCAGTTCTGCCAAAATATAGAAATCAAGGTATAGGAACACAATTACTACATCATTTATTGACAACCGCTAAGGCAACTTATCCATCGGTTTCACTGAGTATTAGAAGCTCAAATCCAGCCTTGCATTTATATAAAAAATTAGGCTGGAAAGTCGTTGACGGTAGCGAGACGATTAACAGAGTTGGTGGCGTATCTTTTAAAATGAAACTAGATTTTGATTAGTTAAATATTTAATCTGCAAATCGCTATACTTGTGATCTAAATTTACCGACTTAAGCCAAGTGTCTTTTGAGTTTTGGGGAAACCAACCATGTTAGAGTACAACTTGCCGAGGTACTTACCTTCTGCCGAAGAATTACCAGATTCTGATGAGACACCTGTGGATAACGAGCTACAAGAATTGATACCAGGCTTACTAAAAGCAATATTACTAATATTGTGGGCAGAACGCATGGATTGGTTCTTCGGGGTAGATATGGGTATTTATTATCACCCCGATCATCCGGCGATTGTTCCAGATGGGTTTTTGAGCTTAGGAGTAGAGCGGTTTTATGATGAAGAACTTCGCCCCAGCTATGTACTATGGGATGAAAATGTTGTACCTATTTTGACACTAGAAGTAGTTTCCCAAAATTATCGTAAAGAATACAGCACCAAACTGGATGATTATGCAGCAATGGGTGTACTCTATTATGTAATTTATTCTTCTCGTCGTCGCCGCAAACCTCGTTTAGAAGTGCATAAATTAATTAATGGTAAGTATCAATTACAAGACGGAAATCCTGTTTGGCTACCAGAAATTGGCTTAGGAATTGGTTGTGAAAGAGGCAACTATTGCGGAGTAACACGAGAATGGATGTATTGGTATAACCAACAAGGACAACGGTATCCCACACCAGCAGAACAAATTAAGGAAGTAGAACAACGCGCTCAACTTGCAGAACAACGCGCTCAACAGCTAGCAGAACAATTAAAAGCGCTAGGGGTAAATCCAGATAATTTGAGTTAATACTAATTCTTGATAGAGATACACTTTTGATGCATCTCTACATGTTGATTTTGTTTCCTAATTTTGAGTCGTACCTGAAATCGCTGTATTTCTTCCCTGTTCCCTGTTCCTTTACCTAAATAGATAATTTATTTTGCACGACTACTTATGACATTCCTAATTCCACCTCTATTGCCCACAGTATCATTTTTGTAACGAGGGATGATATGAACACTAGTATGCATAATATTTTGACCAGCTTCTCTATTAATATTCATTCCTACATTAAAGCCATCAGGTGCAAATTCAGTTTTGAGAATTTGTTGGATTTTATTCGCCATCAACCAACACGCAGATTGTTCTTTAAATGGTAAATCGAAATAATTACTAACATGGCGTTTGGGAATCACTAAAACATGTCCTTTACTTAAAGGATAACCATCGAATATAGCATAGGCAGTTGCTGATTCAGTTAATAATTTTAAATGTCTATGAGGATTACAGAATATACATTTATTAGGTGAATTGCGCTGGTGATTATAATGGGTATATTCATAAAATTCTCGATGTTCATCTAGGTGAATTGAAGAAAAAGGCAGTTTAACAACACATTGATATGTAGGCTTTTTGTGTATATAATGTTCTCTAAATCCTTCTCTTTTAATATCTCTTCTAACAGCAAAATAAGCTTTGCCTCCTGGTTTTAATAAGTGTGATACTTCCATAATTACATGAGCTTGTTCTTCAGGAAATAAAACATTTAAAACATAAGAGCAAATGATTGTATCAAATTTTTCATGAGGATATTGAGGAAAATAATAGGGGTCATAGCCTGTAATATCACAACCTTTGTGGTGTAATACTTTCACATCATGACCAAAACCACAACCAAAATCTAATATTTTGCCTTGCAGTCGATTTTGATTTAATAAAAACTGTGCAGGAAATGACAGGTGAGTTCTTTCAATTGCTGTGAGATGACTGAATTGATTTTTTTGCTGTTTCATGAAACTTTAGTGCTGATATCTCCCCAATAGAAATTAGGGAGATGGGGGACTAATTATTATTCCCCTTTATGCGATCGCATCAGGGTCAACACCTAATTCACGTAACTTAGCTGCCAGTGTATCAGCACGTTGGCGTTCTTGTTCGGCACGTTGGCGTTCTTGTTCGGCACGTTGACGTTCTTGTTCGGCACGTTGACGTTCTTGTTCTGCTTGTTCATTGCTCCACAACAGCAAATTCCCCTCTTGATCCCACCACCGCAGCCAATTCATGGTTTGACATAGTCTTTCACCTGGCCAAATTCCCAAAAATAACTCTAATTCAGGAATCCAGAAACGCCCATTTGCATCTGCTGGTTGTAAAACATATTTTCCATTTTGCCAGCACCGGACTTCTATACTTGGTTCGTAGGGGTCGTAGGTGACGTAAGTTGGAATTTGGAGAATCCGTTCGTAAAAATAGAGCTTACCATAAGGTGGAGTTGAACGAATTGATAGCTCTCCACCCTCAGTATCTGACAGAAATTCCATCACAGTAGCAACAGGAGTGCCTTCTAAATTTGGCGTGTAACTACGCCGAATGACATTAACTCCTACAGCCTGCACTTGAGGCACGTAAAACCAATCAGGTGCTTTGACAACTATTTTTTTGTTAACTGTCGCTACTAATCCAAAATTAGAGCCAATGAGCATTTGGGGTTGGATGCGTTCTGCGGCTCCCAAAGCATCGGTAAGTGCCGCAGCCAGAGGTGGTTGCTGAATATTTTCCACTGGGTCGTCAGGTAAAATGAAATCGGCGGGAAGTGCTTCCCAACTAACAGTTGGTTCTTTTTGGATGGGATCTACTTTTAGAACCATAAAACTACTCTATGTGGATTTTTGATCTAAACGAGTGGCTTGTTCTAGCGCTGCTTTTTCTTTGGCTCTTTTAGCATAAGGCTGTAATTGGGCGCGATCGCAACCAGTTAAAATACTTAAATTTTCTAAAGTCATCCCTCGCATTAACATTTCTACTCGCCAAGTATGTTGTGCTTGAGCGATTATCGGTTTTTGTCCTTGCGGGGTTAACATTCCTTGTGTCCATGCTTGCCAATGTTCTGCAAGTTGCAATTCGGATATGGGTTTGCCTGTTTCATCCAAAAACATCGCTGGGTAACTATCTTTACGATTTTTTAGCCATTTGATTAAAGGATTGTTGGTATAGGAGCCATAGCGCTTACCCATAATCCATTGATTGACAGATACTTGGCGAACATATCCTGGAGTAGTGATTTGCAAAAAGTGCCCTTGATGATCGTAGACTTGGTGCGATCGCTGCAAGTTGACCATTTCTGTAGGAGATAGTCCTGCACCAAATAATACGTATGCTAAAGCAAAATCTTGTACTCCCAAGTTCTTAGCTTGTCGGAAAATTTCGTGAACTAAACTAGCTGGCAAGTCAGCTACAACCACAACACCATTGATTAAGCTGTCTGTTGTTGATTCTGCCACAGGTGACATCGCCCCGTGTAAAAACAACTCTACCAAATTCTCTAGAAAATCATCCCGATCTTCCCAAAGTTCATGAAATTCACTCGTAAACTCAATTACGGCATAACCCAAAAGCATTCCATTGAGCAAGCTGGCTAATTTTTCTGCCGGTAGATAGGTATTTAACTGTCCCTGCTGGATGATACTGCCTAAATATTGTGCTACGTAACGATTTGCCTCTGTTAATCCTCTTCCTAACGCACGGCGATTTTCTGCCGGAAATTGGTCGGCTTCACCTACCACAGACCTGACAAACTCTGGCACTCGTTCCAATGCAAGCAAGCTGTCGCTTGCATAATCTTTCAGAGCTTGATAAATATCCCCAGAAGGAGTTGCCCGCAGTACAAGAGATTCACCCAGATTTTTGAATGCTGCTGATTCTTCCAACACAGCCAGAAGCAGTCCATGCTTATTGCCAAAATTCCGAAACAGCGTCACCTCATTAACTTCTGCTTTTTCGGCTATTTGACGGGTTGTAGTGGCACTGACTCCCTGAGCAGTAAATAACTCTAATGCTGCTTGAATCAGGCGTTGACGAGTCGAAAGCGATGAAGATGTCATACAAAAATGCAAGTGCTACTTGCATAAAAATTCAAGAATTGCTAACATATCGAATGTAAGTGATACTTGCTCTACTGTAGCGAATTACAGCACAGAGGTGGTCAATTCTTAGTGGAGTTGCACCCTACAAACAGCAAATCGCTTCATTATCCATCAACAAAAATTTTTTATGACCGCAAAGTATTTGGCGATCGCTTCTGAGCGAGGAAATTCACCACGACTCAGATGGATAAATGTGGTATTTTTTGCTACATTTCATGCTCTAGCCCTACTGGCTCCTTGGTTTTTCTCCTGGTCAGCATTAGGTTTAGCGGTGTTTCTCCACTGGTTGTGTGGGAGTATCGGTATTTGTTTGGGATACCACCGACTGCTGAGCCATCGGAGTTTTCAAGTACCTAAATGGTTGGAATATGCGATCGCGGTTATTGGAGCGTTAGCTCTCCAAGGAGGGCCAATTTTTTGGGTTGGTGGGCATCGCCAGCATCACGCCCACACCGAGGACATTGAACTAGATCCTTACTCAGCTGAGCGGGGATTTTGGTGGAGTCATATGATGTGGATTTTCTACCCACGTCCTGAGTTTTTTGATTATGAAATCTATCAAAAATATGCGCCTGATCTGGCACGACAACCTTTCTATCGCTGGTTAGATCGTTACTTCTTGTTGTTACAAATTCCTCTGGGACTGCTGCTATATGTCTTAGGGGGGTGGTCTTTTGTCATCTATGGCATATTTGTGAAGTCAGTCTTACTGTGGCATTCGACTTGGTTTGTGAATTCTGCATCACACCTTTGGGGCTACCGCACCTATGAAGCTAATGATGGGGCACGTAATTTGTGGTGGGTATCTTTAGTGACTTATGGGGAAGGGTGGCACAACAACCATCATACCTATCCCCATGTAGCCAAGTCTGGTTTTCATTGGTGGGAAATTGACGCTACTTGGTGGAGTATTAAAGTATTAAAAACGCTGGGTTTAGCAAAAAAAGTAGTGTTACCTCCGCAAAATGCAACTCAACGATAGATTGAAAGAGGAAGTTGTCTTCAAGTAGACAACTTCCTCTTTTTCAGGGTATGAATACAGTTGTTTGACCAGGATTGATAATCGTAATTACACCTGCCCACGTACACATTAATTTAGATGTATTATTCAGCGCTGGGCTTCTGGCAATCAGAACGGTAATCGAGCCAGGTGTCCATGGGGCGGGGATTACAGGTACACAAGGCATAGGAGTCAATACGCCAGATGCTGCTGCGGTAGCAGACGCAACTGATGGATTTGCTAGAGACGAACACATGCCAAAAGGCTTGATATTAACCATTGGTTTGTTATCTAAAATATTAGCATCTGGCGTGCGAGTGTTTACTCGGTTGATTGGCAGAACTGTTAGCAAACTTGGTGCCACACCAAAACTACACTTGAGCGTTGCGCCAGAACATACTTGCAGAGCCATAGTTTATTACCTCCACAAATTAATATACGATTTTCTAAACACTGTAGCGTAGCATTTATCAGGTTGTGTTGCAAAAATCTACAGAGCTTAGGCAGTATCACAGATTTTTAGCTTGCGTCTATTAAATAATTCGTAATTCGTAATGACGCGACGCTCCTGTGTCGCTAACGCTGACGCTCGTACCTCGCTACCGCTTCGCTAACGCTATCGCGGACTCGCTACCGCTGCGCTAACGTAATTAAGTTTTGTAACGGGGATTTAGTGCAAAGTCAGATCGGAGGAAACCTCCGATCTGACGGCAGTTGTTCATGGGGGAAACCACGCCACTTGCGCGGCTGCCGGGAAACCCGAAGGGCGCAGTGGCTCCCCAAGATCACACTGCCTCAACTTTGTAAGACCCCAATACAAAACTTGCCGATTATAGAACCGGGGGACTTAAACCCACGGAACTAGTTAAGTTAGATTATGCTTTTATGCTACACCATTAACTATAATTAGTATCTGCAACAAATCAGAGCGATCGCCCACATCAACGCCATCATCTTCAAAGCGTAATAGCTTAATACTTACCCAGCAATTTTAACAAAATTATCAAAAACGTGCTTTGGTGTTATTTTGCTTATCTATTGTTCCGCAGCAGGTTTGTGAATAAATCATTAGCGATCGCTGTACCCAGTAAAATTAATCCACAACCCAATACCATTGACAAAGTTATTGGTTCTCCCAAAACTATTGCACCCCAAAGCATAGCAAACATCGGCACTAAATAAGCAACTGTTAAAGCTCTGGTTGAGCCAACTTTGGCGATCAAGCGAAAGTAGATAATATAGGCTAATGCGGTTGAAAGCAGAGCCAGCGCGATTATAGCTAAAATAATTTTTGGTGTTGGCGTAGTACTTGGTACTGTAAAAGGTATCGCTGGTAAAAGAAAAATCGCTGCACTAAACAAAGAGCCTGTGGTTACAACCAAAGAAGGAACTCCCGCTAGTTGTTGCTTAGTATAAGGGGCGGCGATCGCATACATCAATGCTGCCAGCAATCCAGCACCCACTGCCATGATAAAAGCTGGTGTTGCTGCAAAGGTTTTCCATCCCACTAAAACCAAAACTCCAGCAAATCCCAATGCAAACCCGATTATTCGGCTAATGGTGAGATTTTCTTGCAACCAAACAAAAGCAACAACACCACCAAATAAAGGTGTAGTTGCGTTCAAAATTGAGGTAAACCCAGCAGGTAAAGACAAAGATGCAACCGCCAGCAAAAAAAATGGAATTGCTGAGTTAATGCAACCAAGAACGCACAAAGATAGCCAATGACGACGCATCTCACCCAAAAGATCCAATCGAACTAGCAAAGGCAGAAGTACCAAACTTGCAAGGAGAACACGGATTTCAGCTAGCCAAACCGGGCCTAGCACAGGTGATGCCATCCTCAGAAATAAAAAAGAACCGCCCCACAGCGCAGCTAGTAATAACAGTTCTGCAACATTTAAAATCTTCATCAAACAGCTGTCTCCACATCACGCATCAGGTTACTAGCTTCCCAGTCGAGAATCACCGTTTTGCGCTCTCTTCCCCAACGATAGCCACCCAACTCTCCAGATTCTCGAATTACACGATGACATGGAATGAAATATGCAACTGGATTTTTACCCACAGCGTTACCGACTGCTCTCACAGCTGTGGGACGACCAATAATGTTGGCTACATTTTGATATGTAGTCATACTTCCAAATGGTACTTTAAGAAGCGCACGCCAAACTTGAACTTGAAAATTAGTACCCTTAACCAACAGCGTTATAGATTGATTATTACTAAGGGCGTTGGGATGAGAAATTTGGTGACTAATGTTTTGAGTTGCTTGTTGATCACGAATAATTTTTGCCTTCTGCCATTGGAGATGAAGAACTTTTTCAGCATTTTGTTCATCTATCACATCCAGAAAATACAGGTTACAGATCCCACGAGGGGTTGTGGCGATGAGAGATTTACCAAAAGGAGTGTCATGAATTCCATAGCGAATTTCTAAACCCACTCCTTGTGTTTTAAATTCACCAGGAGACATCGCCTCTACCTTCACAAACAGATCATGTAAACGTCCCGGACTAGATAGACCAACATCTATACTTAAATCTAAAAGGCTTTTGGTTTGGGTAATCTTTGATTTTGCGTATTCAACAGTCAGGTATTGTAGAAAACGCTTTGGGCTAATACCTGCCCACTTTGTAAACAATCGTTGAAAGTGATATTCACTCAGATGTACATGTTCAGCTATGGTTGCTAGGTCAGGCTGACTCAAGTAATTTTGTCGCATAAACAAAATTGCTTGGGCAATTCGCTCATAATCTTCACTGTTATGGGAAGTTGGGTTTGTCGGAGAGTTCATACTGATAATGGTAAATCTGGTTTGTATGCATTTACTGTAACGATCGCCCAGACTCAAAACCACCCGTTTCTTGCGGTCAAAAACAGCAAAGGGGCAGCACTTCGACTTCGCTCAGTCACCGATTTTCGACTTCGCTCAGTCACCGAGGGAGAACTCGCATACATAATACAGGTTACTAAAATTACTTTTAAAACATCATCTTAAAATAGCGATCGCTAATTTTTGGTTAAATACTCTGATTTAAAATATAAAAGTTTGAATCACAATTTTTCTGCTATACTCTACTTTCACCACACAATATCAACGCTACAAAAAAGACCTCTTCGTTTAACTATAACTTTTTAAAACTAGCGTCATGAAAAGATTGATACTTGCTCCCATTATGGTTTCTTTGCTCATCAGCATAGCAGGCTTGATAGCTATTGCTCAGAGTCCCAGAAACTATTTGCAGATGGGTATAAAATCGTCACAACTGTCTGCTAGATTAGACAAACCTCATGCTGTGAAAGTTGCTCAAACTCCCAGAGAAATTGGTGATAAAAAAGCTCTCAATTTAGTCTGGAAACTGCCACAAGTGCAACGCAAAGCCAGAGAAATTCAACGACTTTCTAGGGGAACTATCAAGGTGGCTGCAATTGTTGATAGTTCTCCCACCCCTAGCGAACCTTACTACAAAGTACGAGTTTATGAAGATGAACCAGACCACAATACAACGATTTATTGGTTTCGCGTATTGAATCCCAGTGGTGTGATTGAAGTCCTAGATATTTTGGAGAACAAATACATCTCCTTGGAAGAGTGGAAGGAGCAATTAAATAATTCGTAATTCGTAATGACGCGACGCTCCTGTGTCGCTCTAAGCGAAGCTATGCCGTAGGCTTTACGCTGACGCTCGTACCTCGCTACCGCTGACGCTCGAGGACTCGCTACCGCTTCGCTAACGCTAACGCTATCGAGGACTCGCTCTAAGCGAAGCTATGCCGTAGGCTTTACGCTGCGCTAACGTAATTCGTAATTCATAATTCATAATGACGCGACGCTCCTGTGTCGCTCTAAGCGAAGCTATGCCGCAGGCTTTATGCTGACGCTCGTACCGACGCTCGATGACTCGCTAACGCTACGCTACCGCTAACGCTATCGCTGCGAAGCGCGTAATTAAGTTTTGTAATGGGGATTTAGGGCAAAGTCACTCTTTGGGTTTCCTCCGAGCTGACGGCAGTTGTTCATGGGGGAAACCACGCCACTTGCTTCAATCCGGGAAACCCGTCTAACGCAGTGGCTCCCCAAGATCACACTGCCTTAACTTTGTAAGACCCCAACACAAAACTTGTCGGTTATAGAACCGGGGGACTTAAACCCACGCAACTTGTTAAAAAATCAGGCAACACTCGCTAATATTCTCGCACAATTGACAATTTAACGATTTATGGCGCTAAAATGCCTTTTAGTTACAAATCCGCCGCTAAAATTGCTTTGGATTTACAAATTGACTTGCAAAACTAACCTGTATGAGCAATAAACCTCATCACCCCTGCATACCCATACCTCGTGAGCATAGTTTTTCAAACTTCGCATTTTTACCCATCCATATGGGGCAAATTTTATTACGAAAAAATAATATTACTTTGTTCCATGAATGTTATTGATAGATTTCTGTAAATACTGCTACCAAAGCCTTATTAATCTAAAGTAGTATAGCCCCTCAGACTAGATTTATAAAATCTGTACTTGTAAGCATACTCACACAACCTTTAACCAAATCATTGGTTGTTCATTTTCATGCTTAAGTCCTGACTTCTTGCAGAAGTTCAGAAAAGGGGAAATGAGGCATAATTTCTTTCACTCTCCTCAACCTTTGTCTTTTCGATTCTCTATTTATTACCAAATAATAATTATTATACATTCGGTAGGAACTGCTTATGTCAAAAACGCTGCTAATAAATAATTACTTACGAGCGACTCTATTAGCTTTAACAATTGGTTTTGTCGGCTGCGGAAGTCAGGCGGCAAACACTAAATTTACTCCAACCATTAGCAGAAATAATGAAAATTTACCTAGAGTTGTAGCAACTACAACTGTACTATGTGACTTAATCAAACAGGTGGCAGAAAATACAATTAACCTCACATGCTTGATTTCTCCTGATGCAGATCCCCACATTTATCAACCAAACCCAGAAGATCGCAAAGCCATTGAACAAGCTAACCTGATTTTATATAACGGCTATAATTTGGAACCAAGCTTGATCAAAACTATTAAAGCAACTAAAAACTCAGCACCAAAAATAGCAGTGAGTCAACTTGCAGTGTCTAAACCACAAAAATATCAAGAAAGTGGCAAAAGAATTACCGACCCTCATGTTTGGCATAATACTAAGAACACTATCAAGATGGTAGAAGTAATTAATAATAATTTGAGCAAGCTAGTACCTAGTAACGCTAAAACTTATAGCAATAATACTAAAAATCTTACCAATGAGTTGCTGCAATTAGATAGTTGGATCAAATCAAGAATTGCTAGTATTCCAGTCAAGCAACGTAAATTGGTGACAACTCATAACGCACTGAATTATTATGTCAAAGCCTATGGTCTTTCTTCTATAGGATCTTTAGAAGGAATCAGCACTGAAAAAAAACCAACACCTGCACGAGTGAAAAACTTAGTTGCAAATATTAAACGGTCTAAGGTGCGGATAATTTTTATAGAAAAGACAATTAATTCTAAGTTGATAGAGTCTGTTGCTAGTCAAACAAAAGTGAAAATATCAGAGAATGAATTGTACACCGATGGACTTGGTGAACCAGGAAGCAGTGGCGCAACCTATCAAAAAATGATGGCTGCTAATACACGCACAATTGTTGAAGCACTAGGAGGGACATACTTAATATTTGAAGTGAAGTCCCCTCAATAGACTCATATTTATAGAATTGTCAGTGAACACTACTCACAATATCAAAATTAAAGTTTGAGCGATCGCAACAAAGCATCTAACCCAAAAAAATCGCTTATTTTTAGCAATTAATGCTAAAATCAGTGTTTCTTCATATTTTCTTCATAAAATCTAAATAATATTAACATACTTTACTTTAACGTCAGCACTGTATATTTTCTCTAGGCACAAATTTCCAAATCTAATTTCTCGTAAAAGCGCTTATGGGGATAGTTTAGTTATTGGAAATTAGAAGTATAGAAAGCTAGTTTTTACTTCCAGTCATCCTAAACAAGCTAACCTTTTCCTCAAGGTTAAATCTAAGTAAAAGCTTGGTTAAAACAATCTCAAACTTAGTAATTAAATCTGAAATAGCAAGCATCTGGAAGTTATCTAAATACTGTAGTGAGGTGTGTTTTGTATTTTATTAGCTACACACTCTCAAGTTTAATTACGAATTACGTTAGCGCAGCGGTAGCGAGTCCGCGATAGCGTTAGCGACACAGGAGCGTCGCGTCATTACGAATTACGAATTACGAATTATTTAATGCTGCTTATACCAAGGCTAAACATAGCAGATTTCAGAAGTTTTTCTCTCTTGAGAATCAATTGTAAATCCACAAGGAGCTAACAACAAATGCCATCAGAAATCGACTCATATAAAGCCTATATTCCTGCGACATTATCCGCAGAAGAATTATCTCTTATCAATAATGTCATCGTTGGAACACCTCTAGATGATGTTCTTCATGGCACTTCCTTAAACGATATCATTATTGCTCTCGAAGGAGACGATCGCATCAAAGGCAGCTTTGGCAACGACATCCTTTTAGGAGGCACTGGAACCGATACAGCCGACTACAGCGCCTTGGGTCGTCCAATTACTTTAGAAGCTCGTGGCTTTGTTAATAAAGGCAAAGCCGGCACAGATCGAATCTTCGAGATTGAGACAATTATCGGAGCCACAGACCAACCCAACGTTATTGATGGTTCTACTGGTACGAGTACCACCACATCATTCGATGTCAACTTAGCAGCCAACAGCTTAGTTGTTAACGGCATTCCAGGGCTGGGCACATTGAAATTTACAGTTCAAAACTTTGTCAATGTGACTGGAACCTCACAAGACGACAGCATTACTGGCGACAGCAAAGACAACCTCCTCATTGGTGGCGGTGGCAACGACAAAATCTTCGGACTCAATGGAAATGACACCGTGCGCGGTGGTACTGGTGATGATGTAATTAGTGGAGGTCACGACGGCACACTATTTATCTCTCGCCTCCCGGATGGGAATGACATTTTAGAAGGTGGTAGTGGCTACGACATTCTTATCGGTGGTTCTGGCAATGATCTTTTGGATGGAGGCACCGAGGTAGACACAGCCGATTACAGTAGGTTGAGTAACGCCATCACTCTAGAAGCCGTAGGCGTCGTCAACAAAGGCAAAGCCGGTACAGATAAAATCCTCAACATTGAACAAATTATTGGGGCCAAAGCACAAGCCAATGCTATTGATGGTTCTACCGGCACGAGTACAACAACATCATTCGATGTCAACTTGGCAGCAAATAGTCTGATTGTTAACGGTATTCCAGGTCTTGGTTCAGTTAAATTTGCGGTTCAAAACTTTCTCAACGTCACTGGAACCTCACAAGCTGACAGTATTACTGGCAACAGCAGTGGTAATCTGCTCAAAGGTGGCAAAGGAAACGACCAACTCTCAGGTCTTGGCGGTACAGACACCATCATCGGAGTTGATCCTACAAGCGTGCAACCAGGCATCAAAGAGATAGATACCCTGTCTGGTGGTACTGAAGCAGACAAATTTGTACTTGGAGATGAGAAAAATCCTTACTATGTGGGAGGCGGAGGATTCTTTGGTTTAAACGACTTCGCCTTTGTCAAAGATTTCCAGACAGGTCAAGATAAAATTCAACTCAAAAAGCTAGAAAACTACATCTTTGGGAAAAACTATATTGCGATCGGCCCTCAATTTACAGCAACCACCGATACCATCAGCAAAGACTTCAATGATTCTCAGGTACAGGCAACCGTTGATGAGATTATCAAAAACAATGGTGTTGTGACAAAAACAACAGATAGTCTCGACTCCACTGCAATTTTTCCGCGTTTTGACATAGTCGGGATTTTTGCCAATAGCTATAGCTTTAGCGATATTCACTTTGTTTGATCATCTAGTGCTTGGGGAATGGGGAATTGGGAATTGGGAATGGGGAATTGTCATCTCCAGCAATGAATGTAGAGACGCGCCATGTCCAATGAATGTAGAGACGCGCCATGGCGCGTTTCTACAAGGGTTTCGGGTAACGCAGAATTAATTTCATTAGATATCTATATGGTTATTCCCCGCGTCCTTGCGTCCCCGCGTCTCCGCGTCCCCAGTCCCCAACCCCCAACCCCCTATCTCCCCGAACACTCAAACAAGTGTAGACACAACCTCTGAGATAATTCTTCGCACACTTTCACCCCTCGCACGCTATTACCACGGGCATCTAATGGTGGTGAAAACACACCAATGCCCATCTGATGGGGTACAACGGCGATAATTCCACCGCAAACGCCGCTTTTGGCAGGAACACCAATCTTATAAGCCCATTCACCTGCAAAGTTATACATCCCACAGGTGTACATGACGCTGAGTATATCTTTAATATAGTGACTGTCTACTGCCTGTTCTTTGGTGATGGGATTAGTACCTTTATTAGCTAAGGTGGCTGCCATCACTGCCAAGTCTCGACAATTCACCATCACAGCACACTGCTGAAAATAAAGATCTAAGGCTTCTTCAATATTTTTGTCAATCATCCCAAAGTTGAGCATCAGGTGCGCCATCGCGCGGTTGCGGTGTCCTGTGCTGCGTTCTGAGGTAAATACTGAAATATCCACAAATACGTCATGCCCAACGTATCGCCGAAACATATCTAACATCCGGTTGAGGCGTTCGGTTGCACCAGAACCTTTAATTAAACTAGTGGTAGCGATCGCCCCTGCATTTACCATGGGGTTATAAGGTCGTTTGGATTGCTCATCAAGGATAATGGCGTTGAATGCCTCTCCTGTTGGTTCCACCCCAACTTTGGTTAAAACGTAATCTCGCCCGTGATCCTCTAAGGCTAACCCATAAGCAAATACCTTAGATATTGATTGAATTGTAAAAAGTTGCTTATATTCCCCAACTTCGTAAACTTGACCATCTACAGTCACTATGCAGATGCTAAACAAATCAGGGTTTACCTTCGCCAGTTCTGGAATATAGTTCGCTACTACACCTGCTTGCAGCGATTTGTACTTGGAGTGCAATTCGTCAATCACAATTGCAAGTGGTGATGAAACTATTTCTAAATCTTCCGGATTTGCCATGAGGCTGACAGCTTAATATAAAAAATCATACTTGATCAACTACTGATATATACGAGGTTTGTTGTGTTTTTTAAGACATTGCAAAACTCGTTAATATATGCATGTGTAACTTTTTTAATTTTTTCATCATTTAATTTTTCAAAATTCTAGTCTGAGTAATGCTTGCTTTTTATACTCAGTATTACACCTTTAGTTAGTTACATATATAACTTATTTCCGTCTAGTGAAGGATGACGCGACTCATAGTTAATTTAGACAAAAAAATATAGTGAAAAAATTCATGAGTGGGAGTTGATTTTTACGATTATCTCATATGCAGATCCAGTAATCACTAAGGTTATCATCAAATATAAAGATTTTATGAATTATTGGATATTGAGCATTTATACTGTTGTATTTCACTCCAAATCCGATTAAGCATCTCTGATTATTTGCAATTGTTAAATGTTATTTAAGATACATATAAAATAACTGGTTCTTTAGCAGCAGCACATCAAGCTACATTGTTTGATCAAGCAACTAACATTAAGTTTTAATACAAAATTTTCTACTTCCCAAAAAAAACGTTACACAGCCAAAATCCTGATTTGAGAAAGGTTTTACCCTTGCGATCGCAACTTAAATTTGTGAGGGTTTCTCAAATTTACGCTAAAACCCTGATCCCCAAGCCAAAAAGTTCATGTTAGTCTGTTGCAGTTATAAATAACAAAGTGAAAGCGGAACGAGTTCGAGTTATTAGGGAGGAAGTCAGTCTCACTGGTGAAGTATCCCACGAATCATAAAAACTTACTGTTCTACAGTCGCTTTAAAATCGGACGCATGAATCAAAGACATTTGTGGACTATTGTCGCCCTGTCTCTAACTGTTTTGGGGACACCCTCAGTTGGTCGCACTCAAACCACCAACACAGAAGCATTAGCTTCTGGTAAGTCACCCACCACTGATGTGGTCAAGGTAGGAGAGTACCAATCTTCAACAGGGAAAACTGCCTCGGATGCTGTGATTACAGAAATCAAACCTCACAACATCAAAGGTCGTCAGGCGGCAATCCTTTTTATCAAAAGTATTCCAGTTCTCACTTTTTTGGGTTCTGTGCCAGAAGCAAGTACGGAAACTAATAAAGTTGGTGCTATTGGAGAAGCTCAGGGTGTACAATCGTACACCCTTAATTCTAGCAACTCAGCCAAGATAGCGAGTGTTGGAAACCTCAAGGGTGTTAGTAACCAGATTAGCTCGGTTGACAATGACCCGGTTCAAAGAGCTGGCAAAGTAGCAGCTAAAATCAACCAGATCAACCGGGAAAATGTAGACGCCAGTAAAATCACAGTCAGTTGGAAAGCAAGAGGCGGCTCAACTGCTAATCAAGCCCAAAACAAGGGTGCCTCTGATCAACAGCAGACAGGCGATCGCTATACAATCAAGATCAATGGCGATGAACTGGTGGAAATCAATGAAAATACACGACTAGCAGATTCCACCAAGGATCTCGCCCAAGATGCATTGCAAGCAACCAACCGGATGCGGAGACTCTTGGGTAATGCATCACCCTTAAGCGAGATTGCCAACTTGCCAGCACGCCCACGAATCTCGTTACCAAAACTGCCACAAGAAATTTCCATTGGCGGAGTCAAAATCTCTTTCAAAGGCATAGCTTCCTTCTACGGCTATGATGGCTCTGGCAATCGTACCGCCACCGGTGAGAGATTTAATCCAGAAGGTATGACCGCAGCTCACCGTAGCTTACCTTTTGGTACAAAAGTCCGTGTTACCAACACCCGCAACGGTCGTTCCGTAGTCGTGCGGATTAATGATCGAGGCCCATATATCCGGGGTCGCATCATTGATCTTTCTGCTGGTGCAGCTCGGCTTTTAGGAATGATGAGCAGTGGTGTAGCACCAGTGCGAATTGATGTCTTAGGAAGATAAAAAGACCAGAGACGAATAGCACGCTTGAAAACTCGAAAGTCAGAACTGGAAAACCCTTTTCTGACTCGTAATTCCCTATCACTGATAACTGTTTTAATTCCCCCTAGTTGAAGCATCTCTTCCCTCGATTTCAGATATAAACTAACGGGGGAGGGATCGAGAAAAACTAGGGGTATTTTGTGCGCCTGCTGACAACAGTCGCAGCTTTACGCTGCTATTTAAATAAACGCCGCTCACAACACAAGTCGATTACAGTTCCACAAGATTTGGTGCTGGATGAGATGAGTAGCTGGTACCAGACACCCATCGGTCTCGTACCAACAATGGGAGGGTTGCATCAAGGTCATTTAAGCTTGATTCAACGAGCAAGGCAAGAAAATTCCATTGTGATTGTAAGTATTTTTGTTAATCCCCTGCAATTTTCTCCCAACGAGGATTATCAACACTACCCCCGCACTTTAGAATTAGACCAACAACTTTGCGAACAAGCAGGGGTGGATGCAATTTTTGCGCCTACTCCGGAAGAAATGGGAGTACCGCAGAAGAATATACAAGAATCTCAGGTTACACAAGTTATCCCCCCATCTGCTATGATAACAGGCTTGTGTGGTCGTTCTCGGTTGGGTCACTTTCAAGGTGTGGCGACGATCGTCACCAAGCTTTTCAACTTGGTACAGCCTGATAGGGCCTACTTTGGTCAAAAGGACGCTCAGCAACTGGCAATTATTAAACAGTTAGTAGCTGATTTAAACTCGTCAGTAGAGATTGTTGCTTGTCCAACGATACGGGAAGCATCGGGTCTAGCCCTAAGTTCCCGCAATCAATATTTGACTGCAACCGAAAAAGAGCAAGCATCTGTTTTGTATCGCGGCTTGCAACTAGCCGAGGTAGCGTTTCGTGCTGGGGAACGCAACAGCAACAAGCTAATAGCATTGGTGCAGCAACAACTGACTATGGTCAGCAGCGTTTTAGTGGAATATATTGAATTGGTTGAACCGACTACGTTGATGTTATTAGAAAGAATTGAGGAGGAAGGAATGCTGGCGATCGCAGCTCGGCTTGGTACTACACGTTTGATTGATAATACCATCTTGCGCGATCGCCAACCCATCATCGCCATTGATGGGCCTGCCGGGGCGGGAAAATCCACGGTGGCGCGTCAAGTGGCGTCAGACCTGGGATTAGTATATTTAGATACGGGAGCTATGTATCGTGCTGTGACTTGGCTAGTGCTGCAAAAGAACATTGCAATTGACGATGAGTGTGCGATCGCTGAATTAGCCCATCAGTGTATGATCGAACTCACTCCCAGTCAAGATATACAATCTCCTGTGCAGGTTTGGATTAACGGTATTAATGTTACTATGCAAATTCGCACGATTGAGGTAACATCGAAAGTATCCGCAATCGCCGCACAAAGCGCTGTCCGCAAAGCCCTTGTCAAACAACAGCAAAGCATTGGTAAACGTGGTGGTTTAGTCGCTGAAGGACGAGACGTTGGTACTCATGTGTTTCCCGACGCCGAAGTAAAAATCTTTTTAACCGCCTCTGTAAGCGAACGCGCCCGCCGACGTCAACAAGACTTCAACAAACAAGGTCAACCCCAAATTAGTTTAGAACAGCTCGAACGCGACATTGCCGAACGCGATCGCAAAGATAGCACTCGTCAAGTTTCTCCTTTGCAAAAAGCAGTAGATGCGATCGAAATTCAAACAGATGGTTTAAATGCATCTGAAGTCACAGCACAGATCGTCAAATATTATCAGCAACGCTTATCTGATTGGTAATCACTGCCATTCTCTATTAATTTTCTATATCAATATCATGGTGAGTAATTAATTACTCACCATTTTTAATATTTGTTGTAAATATTAAATTAAATTTACTCAGTAAGTCTGAGCATTGCTTAAAATTTAACTCTTCTAGCTTGGGATTGAAATTTAATGACTTTTAATACTTCTCAAGATAGAAGTTTTAAATGTACAAAATAAGCTACATAAAATACTAAAAATCAAAAGCAAGATATTAACGAATTCTCATATCCTATTTTTATAAACCAACTTTAGTTGCATGTCACCTTTAAAGCCCCATTAATGATCAGGGATTAAGGGAGGTATATAAGCAATTAAAAATAGACAAATCCAGTATTAGTAAGCATTCTGCCTATTGACTGGATATAAACCCAATCAAGGGGAATTAACTAAAGCTTGATAAATCGAGGGCTTGAGAGTTCGAGAGCGCCATCTTGCCAAATACCGAAATTGCAATCTGCCATGAATTATGAGCCATTTTTATTTATAGAGCGAAAACTTCAGAATTTGACTTATTGAAAAAGTACTTTGTCTTCATCTTCACTTTGGTAGTAGAATGACGATGTTAAGTTTTATGTCCCAAAATTAAGGACACAAAACTGCAAAACACAAAAGCTGTAATTTCCTAAGTTGCTGTCATAGCTTTAATCTGGAAAACGGTAAAGAGAGGATTTCACAAAATGGCATTTGTACAGCCCCCCCTACCCTTCGACTTTAATGCTCTAGAGCCGTATGGCATGAAAGGCGAGACCTTCGAGTATCACTACGGCAAGCATCACAAAGCTTATGTAGACAACCTGAACAAGCTGACTGAAGGTACAGAACTTGCTGATAAGTCGCTCGAAGAAGTGATCAAAACCTCCTTCAAAGACTCCTCTAAAGTTGGCATCTTCAACAACGCTGCTCAAGTTTGGAACCACACCTTCTTCTGGAATTCCTTAAAACCAGCTGGCGGTGGTACACCCACAGGTGAACTCGCAGCCAAGATTGACAAAAATTTTGGTGGCTTCGACAAATTCAAAGAAGAGTTCTCCAACGCTGCGGCTACCCAGTTTGGTAGCGGTTGGGCTTGGCTGATTGATGATGGTGGCACTTTAAAAGTGATTAAAACACCAAATGCAGAAAACCCTCTAGCTTATGGTCAAAAAGCACTCCTAACTCTAGATGTTTGGGAACACGCTTATTACATTGACTACAAAAATGCTCGTCCTGCCTTCATCAAGAATTTTCTAGAGCAGTTAGTTAACTGGGACTTCGCTGCTGAAAATTTAGCTCAAGCTTAATCTAAAAATGGCTTTTGCTATTCGCACTAAGCAAGCCCTAATTAATTAACAATTAAACCTCTAGAATCCTAATATCTAGAGGTATTTTTTATTTAATCAGCAAATATAGCGATTCCCTGTTAAGTGAGGTATTGACCAACTTTTTTAAACGCAGAGGAAAGCGCAGCGAAAAGTTCTGTTCGCGTAGCAAGATCCCCATAGGGGTACGCTCAATGCTCGATACTCTGAGAAGACGAGGGTTGAGCGGAGTCGAAACCCGGCAATCGAGGTGAGGTTTAATTTAGTCCTTCTATTTAAGTACCTCACTAAACTAGGAAATACTATATATTTAGGTGTTTTTCTGCTTATCTAGCTTCTCTTGAATCGCTTCTCTACAAAATTCGGGAGGATTGTCTTGTGCTTTGACCTCTTCTTCCATTTCTTTAGTAACACGGATAGTCAGTCTTCCTTCTAAGGGTTTTTCTCTGTCAGACTTGATAGGTTCAAAATTTTGAGGATTCCCTTTAGGGTTTGGCATTGTTGAGAAAAGTAAATATAAGTTGATTCTTTGGTTGACAAAAGAATAGATTTTTAAAATCGGTAGGTATGTAAGCCTGACAAACTTGTTACCTACCGATACCACTTTTACAAGAGGTAACTATATTGTATGTTCACTCGTTCTGAACTTGAAGTGTTGACCACTGCTCAGCTGAAAATCTTGTGTGCTAGGTACGGTATTAAACCAACTGGCAATCCAGGGTATAAAACAAGCCATATCGTCTCGTTAATGGCATTCCCTCAGCTGGCATTGCAACAGATGAGACAAGATAACGGATTAAAGATACTTGGGTTTACTGTTATCCAAACGTTGACAGGCATTGTGGATGAAATAAATTCACCCACTGATGAGCAAGCAGCGTTGATTAGGATATCCCTTGAAGGCAGGAGGATGAATTATCCAGATAGATATGACCAAGAAAAACTGTTAGCACTATACGCGGCTAAAGTGAAACTTGAGCAAGTGATAGAGCTATTGGGAACGTAAACCTAACCTTAAATCTCTGCTAACTCTCTTCATGTACATGAAGAGAGTTTTTCAACGTCTGTATTTTGCTCAGTTATTGCCGAAACGCTGCAAAAGCGTGTCTGTTGTCTGTCATATTAAAAAAGAGATATTAAAACCAAGATATCAAAATACTGTGGATAGCAAAGAACTAGCGCAATACCTCGAAGCAACCAATAGCATCTCTAAACCATGGCTATTGGTACAACTGCGCCTCAAAAAACTACAAGAACGTCGAGATTCACTTTCAGACGACGCCTACAACAGTGAATTAGACGATATTTTCCAAGACTTGATGAAGTTGGGCGAATGGTGGCACGGTATTGAAGATGAGGTATTCTAATACAGCAGGGAACACTTCGACTACGCTCAGTGCATCGCAGGGAACAGGGATGAAAGCCTCTTGTGTAGGGCTTTAGTCTAGAGTAATCAATCTTGACAAATGACCAATGACCAATAACCAATGACTAACGCCCATGGATTATCGAGATGCAGGAGTTGATGTTGAGGCTGGTCGAGCCTTTGTAGACCAAATTCGGAATTTGGTTCACAGTACCTTTAGACCAGAGGTAATTGGTGGCTTGGGTGGCTTTGGTGGGTGCTTTCAACTACCGGGAGGTTTCAAGGAACCAGTATTGGTTTCCGGCACGGATGGTGTGGGTACGAAGTTGAAAATTGCTCATATCATTAACCGCCATGACACTGTTGGCATTGATTTAGTAGCAATGTGTGTTAACGATGTGTTGACATCGGGTGCAGAACCACTATTTTTTTTAGATTATGTAGCCACAGGTAAGCTAGACAAAAAGCAGTTAACTCAGGTAGTAGCGGGTATCGCCTCTGGATGTAAACAGGCAGGTTGCGCTCTATTAGGAGGAGAAACGGCAGAAATGCCCGGTTTTTACCAGGTGGGTGAGTATGACTTGGCTGGGTTTTGTGTCGGAATTGTAGAAAAAAGCCGGATGTTAAATGGTTCCCAGGTACAGATGGGAGATGTGGCGATCGCTCTGGCTAGTTCTGGTGTACACAGCAATGGTCTAAGCTTAGTAAGGAAGATTATTAGCGATCGCTCTTTTGCTTGGAGCGATTCTCCACAATTGTTAGGCGGTGAAACTCTCCAAGAAGCTTTCCTCAAACCGACACGGATTTACGTCAAACCCGTTTTAGCCGCGCTACAAGCAGGATTGGAAATTCACGGTATGGCTCACATCACCGGTGGTGGATTACCAGAAAATTTACCTAGATGCTTAGGCAAAGGTCAAGCAATTAAAATTAACCCCAATAGCTGGACTATTCCCCCTGTATTCCAGTGGTTAACCCAAGCAGGAGCAGTCAGTCCACAAGCCATGTACAATACATTCAATATGGGGATTGGGTTTGTAGTTTTAGTACCACCCCAACAAGTAAACCAGACGATTAGCCACTTTCAATCACAGAATATCCCTGCTGATACAATTGGCGAAGTTATTGCAGGTGATGGTACACTAGTAGGACTGCTTAGATAAAACAAATTTTTTATACAGCATTTATCAATCAGTAAAAGCTTAGTCAAGTGTTTGATTGCAGCAAAACCTACTATTGCTAAGCTACTTACCATAAATGCTCAACAGTACTGGCGTCAACAACCATGTAATATTTCGTGCTTGATCTGATATCAGCAATCGAAAATCCTCATTACCATCTGCGTTGAGATTTGCTAACGTAGTCTTAACATATCGAAAAATTTGACTAGTCAAGTTGAGAAAGTAGCTATTAATACTAATTTATAGTACTGGCAGTTTCTCATCTGTGAGGTGTGACGTGTTGGAGTGTTAAGAATAACGTATTTTTGTTCAGAGGGGTTATGGCTGTAAATTTTGCCAGGGCTACTGCTTCCACAAAACTTTTGAAGCAAGTATTTGAGAATATTGATGCACAGAGTTGTCCGAAGTTATTTAACTTTCATATGCATACTGTCTACTCGGATGGCAGGTTGCAACCGAGTGGTTTAATGGAACAAGCGATCGCCATTGGACTCAAAGGACTAGCCATTACCGATCACCATAGTATTGATGGGTATCAAATAGCACAAGCTTGGTTAGAAGACTGGAAGTGGAACAATCCTGGGCAAAGCACTCCCTATCTATGGAGTGGTGCAGAAATTAATGCCAACCTTTTAGACATAGAAGTTCACATTTTGGCATACGCTTTTAATATAGAACACCCCAGTATGAAACCTTATCTCCAAAGAAGGGCTACTACAGGCAAAGAATATGAAGCGCATAACGTGATTGCTGCAATTCATCAAGCTGAGGGATTGGCAGTACTGGCTCATCCAGCAAGATACAGGCGATCGCATTTTGACTTAATTCCCGCAGCAGCTCAAAAAGGTATCGATGGCGTTGAGACTTTCTACGCTTACAATAATCCTAACCCTTGGCAACCCAGCGCCACAGAATCACAACAAGTACAAAAATTAGCTAGTGAATATTTCCTTTTCAATACCTGTGGTACTGATACTCACGGTTTAAGTTTGCTACAACGGTTATAAAGGTGAGCTAACGTGCGTCTAGGTTACACATGCTTTGGTTAAGACTGTCATTAGATGAACAACCAAAAAGCGAGGTCACATGTACCTCGCTTTTTGATTAGACTTCTTGCAAAAATACTTGAACCGTCAGAGACTCAAGTCTCTGCCTAATAGCAAAAGTCCGTTGAAACGGGCTAAAAATACTGTTATTAGTCGGTTGAAACCGACTTGAGTTATCAGCCAGAAAATTTATTTTCTGGCGAGTATCCGACTTTTGCAAGAGGTCTATTGATGAAAAATTAGATGCCTAGCCGTTGATTAACGAGACCTACCAGCACTAGAACCTTCAGCCGACTTCGCCTCTTGAAGTAACTGAGGCATATGCTGCTCAAGTTTTTGCGCTGTCTGTTCTTCCTGCTGCAAATTTTGCTGTAGCAATTGTACAATCTGGTTTTGTCCCATCTGCTCAGCAACTTTAATCAAACCACGATAGCAAGCAATCTCCAATTGTTCTACCTTGGCTTGACCTCCTGCTAATCCCAGGTCACAAATTTTGGGATTATCAGCACTCAGCAGCATGAATTTTTGAGCATCACTAACTAGTCCAGCGGCAGCATCACAAGTAATTCGCTGTGGTTGCTTTCCTAGTATGCTGAAAACCTGCTCTAGATTTTTGATTTGTTGCTCGGTTTCCCGAATATGGTTTTCGGTTAAAGACTTCAACTGGTTATATTGACAACACTGGTACATCAATTGCTGTGCTTCTAAAAAGCGATGTTCTGCATCGTACATCGCACCAATTCCATAAACGAACTTCTCTTGTAAATTTGTGATTTTTTTAGTACCTGGACGTTCGCTGAGTTGAACCATGATTATTTATTCTCCTGAACGTTTGAAGCTGTACATGAAGTCGTACCTCTAACTTACGTTTGCCATCTCGAAGGACTCTTCATACCCCAGACACAGCTAAGTGTTAATTCTCACTGTTCAATTCACTACACAACACCGTAATCAAGTAACATTTGTTAGTTTTTTACTCATAATTGAGGTATTATATAAAGCCGGTGACGTACCCGACGATTCGTGCAACGCAAGTCAGCGCGGGCTTCTCAAAGACTCTTCTATGAAGACATTAATTGAGCTTTAAGGGCGTGCGTCCCACGCGCCTTTATATTGATAGCCGCGTTCAAATCTCTACAAAGATTTACATGACATATTGTGCAGTTATGTATTCTTTGAGATAGTGGCTTTTTAACTTTATGACCACAATTAGAACATTTACCTTTGAATCTAGGTTTACCAGATTTTTTCCCATTAACATCACCTTTCAACCATCTATCAAAGGCTAATTCAACTTTCTTAGGGACTTCTTGTAATACTTGAGAGTGAACATCTTTGTACCAAGGTCTATCTATTTTCAGTTGAACCAAAGATGCTTTTTGATTGTAATAGTTCGGTTGCTCTTTTAATTCGGGAAGATGACAAATTAATGGACATCTATCAACAGAACAACGATTTTGTTCATACCAATCAAATCTTTCAGCAAGCAGATAATTATATTGACATCTCAACATATCTAATGTTTTTTCAATTTTTTTTGCTTGCTCTTTATTAGGTTTGATTTTGTATTGATATGAAATTTTCATTTGTGTATTTTTTGTTTTCGACCTATAAATAGGATAACATAATGAGGAGATATTGAGGGTATTTCATGAAAGAAGATTATTTACGAATACGAATGAGTAAACGCCGAATGGATAAGTTACGTTTATATTCTCAAATGAAAGATACGACTATGACTCATGTTGTAGAAAACTGGATAGACTCGTTAAAAATTCCAGAAAATGGCAATTCCGACGCTGGATGACTCGCTACCGCTTCGCTATCATCGACCCACAAACAATTCAATCCTACAGATTGAATTGTTTGTGGGTCAATTCGTCATTGCCCAAAAATTCATCCCGACGCTCAACGAAGCGTTAGAGCGCGGGGCTTCTTTTTGAATAAGCTAAACTACTACTTCGCAATGATGACAGCCTGATGAGCGAATCAGGTAAATTAAAGATAAGTAAACAAAGCGCTGTAAACTAAATGGCTGCTCCAAGTTTAGAGGAAATCTCTGTTCAGTTAGAAAGCTCCAATTTGCGCGATCGCATGGTAGCCCTCGCCAGTTTGCGTCATGTTCCCTCTGAGGATGCTGTACCTTTGATTAAAAAGGTCTTAAATGACGAATCTCTGCAACTGCGCTCAATGGCAATATTTGCCCTGGGAATCAAGCAGACGCCAGAATGTTATCCAATTTTGGTCAGAATTCTGGAAACAGACTCAGACTACGGTATTCGTGCTGATGCCGCTGGTGCTTTAGGATATTTAGGTGATACCAGAGCCTTTGAGGCGCTGTCACGGGCATTTTATGAGGATACTGATTGGCTAGTACGGTTTAGTGCTGCCGTATCTCTCGGTAATATTAAAGACCCCCGCGCTCGTGAAATCCTTATTCAAGCATTGGACAGTGAGGAAGTAGTATTACAACAGGCTGCGATCGCAGCTCTGGGAGAAATTAAAGATATTGAGTCTGTAGATCAAATCCTCCGCTTTGCCCAATCAGATGACTGGTTAATTAGGCAACGTCTTGCAGAGGCTTTGGGCGATCTTCCTACCCCCAAAAGTGTCTCAGCTTTGAAATACTTAGAAAAAGACGGTCATCCCCATGTTGCTGAAGCAGCGAGGATTTCCCTTAAAAAGCTTGAAGAAGCGGACAATCAAGCTTGAGATCAAACCTCCCACTATTTTTTAATAACTAGTAGGATTTTTAGCATTTTGATGCAGGATAGTTTCATTCATGAATATTGAAGAGTTTTTTGAATTAAGTGCGGGTAAATGGTTTTCCCATCGCACTAACCACAATTTCGCACTCAAGCAATCAGAAGATGGTAAATCAGAAATTATCATTGAAACACTGCCAGTAACTCATCTAGAAGTCGTGAAACTTTGTCAACGATATAAAATTGCCCCTAGTTCTGCTTCTTGTGCGATGAAAGTTACCTGGAATAGCACAACAGAAGGACAAAAAGACAAAATTAGCGGTTCTAGTGTATTAGTCTCCGTACCTGATGCAGATAACCCCGCAAAAGGTAAATTACTGCGTCAAACAGTTCATAGCGAAACCCCAGTAGCTGGACACTACAAAATAGATAATGATGACGCATTGACTATCACTACAGAATATGAAAATATGCGCTCCCAAGAGCGTCTGTGGTTTGCAAGTTCTAATTTGCGAATGGGAGTTGTTCACAAGCAATTTGGTAACTCCGGCATGGCTTCCTTCACCTCCGAAATTCGCATGGGTGGTTCTCCAGCGGTGAAAGCTTCTCAGGCTGCTAATTCTGCATCAAGTTAAAAATAAGGAATAACCTGTAGGTGGGCATGGCCATGCCCACCTTGCTAAGTAGTCGTGCAAAATAAATTATTTTTTCTTCTGGTGTGATCAATTAAATATCGTATGACTTGAAGAGAGCGATCGCATCACCAGGTAATCATAGCTGATGCTGAAAATCAAAGGTCAGTAAACGAGGGATTTCCAAATTTTAGGCGATCGCCAAAAAAAATGATTGTTGTTAAAGATTCGCTATGTTCAACAACAGATTTAAGATCATAACAAGCTAAAAAAATAGTGAGGTGTTAATGACATATCCAGAACTACTCCAAAAAATTGAACAACAACTAGCTCAACTACCACCCGATCAGCTTTCCCTAGTCAGTGAATTTCTAGATTCTCTCCAAAATCAAGATACTACTGAGCATCGTCCACTCCGTCAGCTAGCTCCGATTAAGCGAGGAAGCAAAGCAGGTGATTTGTTGAAGTTTGCTGGAACTTGGCAAGGCAATGATTTAGAATCTTGGCTGTAATTTTGGCACTTCAAAATCGCAAATAATACATTAACTGAGCGATCGCATCACCAGGTAACTGCAATCGGCGCTGGAAATCAACTAAGTTACGATAAGGCCCAGCTGTCAACCGATTTTGCACTACTGCTTGCGCCAAAGACATATCGATAAATGGTATTTGTATTAACTTCTCAACCGTTGCAGTGTTTGCGTTGACTAAATGTGTAGGATGATCTAGAGACTCGTCATCATAATAGCTAAAATTTAGCAGTGGCTTTAATGGTTCTAGGCGCTGTGCTGGTATGCTTAAAGCCGCAGCAATATCTTCAATACAGTAAAATTTTACACTAGAGCCAGAAAGTTCTACAAGCGATCGCGCTTGGTGAATTGATAAACCAGGCAAGCGCAACCAATCGTCAACAGTTGCTTGGTTGGCGTCAATGCGGATACCCAACTCTACCGCTAGTTGAATTTCTTCGCCAGATTGGAGTCGATAATACGGGTCTTGGAGGAGCTTAGCACGGAGTTTTTGCAACTTGGGGTTTAAAGGCAGCCAGTTATCCATAAATTATTGCTTTTGTCAAGAAATCTGATCTAATAACTGACGGCGTTTTTGCTCAAATTCATACTCAGAGATAAGTCCATCCTGGCGCAGCGCGTCTAACTCGCGTAAAGCACTGGCAATTGTATTTACCTGATTCCCGGCTTGTTGGGAGTTTTTGAGCGCCGACTTACCGAGATTAAAATTTCGATCAAAAGCTTCTTCATCTTGGGCTAAGTACCACACTCCCTCAATTGCACTGGCTACCTTGGGAATTGGTGTCCAAGAAAGTAAGACATATAGAATACCCCAAAGTGGCTGTCCTAAATAAAATTTATGTAATCCAGAAATGGTTAGTGTGCCAGAAAAAGCTAAAACGGCGGCAACACTGCGACTTTTTCGCTTCGTCAACATATTCTCTATAAATTTATCAATACCACAGTTCCTACGATAAGACAGCTGTAGTCGCAAAGCACTAGGAAGTTATCGCTTTTTTATCAAAAACAAGGTGTGGGAAGACGCGGAGAAACTTTCATTTACACTCACCGCGTCCCCGTGTCCTCTTGATTCCCAATTACCCTCAGCGGTAGCGAGGTACGAGCGTCATTACGAATTACGAATTACGAATTATTTAAACAATACCTTTTGCTTGGAGAAATGCATCAAGGGTAAATCTATCTGGTAGCGAAGTTTGTGCGCCTAGTTTTGTAGTTGCCAAAGCACCCGCCGCCGCACCCCAAACAACCGCCTGATGTAGAGAAAGCCCTTCTGCCAACGCAACTGCCAAACCGCCATTAAAAGCATCACCAGCGGCAACTGTGTCAACTGCATTAACTGAGAATGCGGGTACAAAGAATTTTTCTGTGGCGGTTGCACAGAAAACCCCTTTAGCGCCTAGTTTAACGATCGCACATTTCACACCTCGTTGCAATAAAACCGCTGCGGCTTTGGCTGCTGTTTCTTCTGTGTCCACAGGAAAACCCACTAATTGACCTGCTTCAACCTCATTGGGCGTGATAATGTCTACTAATGGGTAAAGTGCTGCTGGTAAATCAGTTGGTGCGGGTGCAGGATCGAGAATTACTTTGATGTTTGCATCTTTTGCTGCTTGGGCAGCTGCTACCACGGATGCAATGGGAATTTCTAGTTGTAAAAGCAGTGCCAAACTTCTTGATAACAAAGGGCGTAATCGTTCTACATCTTGTTGATTAACACGTCCATTGGCGCCAGGAATCACAACAATTTGATTCTCGCCAGCATGATCTACAATGATCATGGCAACCCCGGAACTAACCGTGTCATCTAGAAAAATGTTATCAGTTTTGACACCAGATGCTTGTAAATTGTTGACAAGTTCCACACTGAAACTTTGTGAACCTACACGTCCTACCATTTGTGTAGGAATTCCCAAGCGGGCTGAGGCTACTGCTTGATTTGCACCTTTACCGCCTGGTACTTGCAAAAAACTTTCCCCTAGTAGTGTTTCTTTCGCGATGGGCAACCTGGATACTGTCGCTACTAGGTCTATATTAATGCTGCCGAAAACGATAATGCTCATGAAATTTAGTTCTTGGGCCAATGATTTTATCGGTTCTCTGTTTCTTTCTTTGATGAGTGAATTTTGACATACTTCCCTGGCGATGCTTGAGGATATTGGGTGCATTTAATTATATGTGCAGTTGCTGAGCGAAGCCGAAGCAGCGTCTTTGACAGGAGAAGTTTTCCCTATTCCCTCATTATTTTGGTTGAGAAAACACAGAGAAAATTGACACGAAATTGCCAAAACGGTATACCATATCAAGGTGCATAATACACAAACCTCTTTTGTATGCCTAGTGTTGAACGCGATGAAAGCCGAGAGCATCGTATCGAAACAGAAATTATTGTCGATACCGATGATGACAAAGAAGAACGAGCGATGGGTTGGTATTACTACCTAGACGATACTTTGAATGTTCCCTTTATGGCAAAGTGGAAGAAAAAGTCACGTAAATCATCTACCGTCGAGGAGAAACAGGTGGAAGTGCTGGGAATGGCACCAGAAGACGAATGCCTGAAAGACATGTATGTAGAAGTAGTTTATCCTCAAGGCAAGGATGAAGATGTATTTTCTGCAAAGCTATCTGACATAGAAGCAATTGACGCTGATGCTGAAACTCAAGAAGCGCTTGCAGATTGGCAATACTGGCTTGCTAGAGGATATAAGTTTTAAAACTAAATACTTTGTCAAGTTTAAATTGAGGAATGAGTAAGTTTGTAGTTAGGACTAAAGTCCTGACTACGAACCTTCAATTTCCATTTGACAAACTACTAAGATAAATACCGAATAAAGGTTTGAAACCCTGAATAGTTAAGCTTAGATATATCGTAGGCAGTATTTTGCAGCAAATTACATTGTATAGCGATCGCATTTTAGCAATTAGCGATCAATAAAAATTGAAGCTATCAGCACAGAGCCTTCTACTGAGTAGTAAGGTTCTCTAAAACTCCTTCAGAGATAATTTCCTGTAACACTCGATACATTTGAAGACACTGGCAAACCAGCGCAATTTTCAAGTATAGATTTACACTATTTTTACAAATCTCACTCAAAATTAAAGATTTAGTCAAAAATACTTGCTTGTTCTATGTGTATAAACGTTAAAAGATTACAGTTCTAGAGAAATCCCCTACGAGTTTACACAGTAATTATCAAATCCTAATTTAGGAGACTTTTCTCATGAAGTTAGCTACAAATCTGGGTATTGCCACTGCTGGTGTTGCCCTTTGTTTCGCTGCGGTTAGCAAACCTGCACAAGCTGCTAGTGTCGTGTTCCAAGGTCAGTCTGGCAACAGATATGATTACGCGATTGAGTTCGATTCTGCTAACTTGCCTGGTGATTTTGAAAGACTAAGAACAGGCTCACTATGGTATCTTGAAGGATTATTTGGTGTAACTGGTGCTACAGTTGCTAATCCCAGCAGAGCCTCTGTTTTAGGTACAACAACTGAATCTGCTGTTTTTCAAAATATCAATTTCGCTGCGAACGGTAAAGTAGACACATTAGCCCCGACTCTTTACTTTTCCATATTCAGTTCTGCTACCAAAACCGCTTTAGTAGATTGGTCTCTCATCCGTAGAAACCCTGGCACCTTTAGCGAACGTCTGACAGAATTTTCCGGTCAAGTCTTAGGGCCAGCAGTTCCCGAACCATTTACAATTGGTGGATCTGCGATCGCTTTAGGCTTTGGTTTCTGGATGAAGCGTAAGCAAGCAGCTTCCCAAAAAGCATAGTAGCGAATTAATACAAGATTAAATGCCCCTAGAGTTTAAGCGCAATGCTGTTTAAGGGGCATTTTTTATTTAAAAGTAGTAGAGACGCGCTTTTGAAGCGTCTCTACAAAGATTTCGGGTAACGCAGAATTAATTTCACCAGATGATCAAAATAATTGACTGATTATAGTTAATCTTGTGTGCATTAAACTACCAAAATGCCAATGATGCTGTATATGAATATTTAAGTATTATTTATAACAATAAAATTCTACATCAATTTCTTGCTGTAACGGAGTGCTAATTGATTGTGACTACTTGCTGACAAGAAGTTAATTGTTTTTTTCTAAAGTATTGTTACCGGATCGTGATATGATTCAGCTGACTGAATGTGCAGTCATCTTATTTAACTGTACTGGTTTCAAGTCCCGTGAGCTTGTCAGAAGAATCAATCGCACCCACGCCGACAACAAAAGAAGATGCTGAATCTGGTTCTGTTGACAAAGAATCAGCGAACTCGATGGGAGAGTTTCACCAACTCTACCAGAAGTTATTGCTCATCACACTTGTCTTAACGGGGATTATTTTTATCTCTGTATGGATTTTTTATTCCTTAAACATTGCTCTGAATTATTTGATTGGAGCGTGTACAGGTGTGGTTTACTTAAGAATGCTGGCTAAAGATGTCGAGCAACTTGGTAGTGAAAAACAGCGTTTGAGTAAAACTCGTTTTGCTCTGTTTATTGGGTTGATTGTATTAGCAACTCAATGGCGCGAACTACATATCGTGCCCATATTCTTGGGATTTCTCACTTACAAAGCCACGCTCCTCGTCTACATGGTGCAAACTGCGTTAGTTCCTGATTCTTAAACAAGTCAGGCTCACTAAAGACAATAATCCCATCCTCGCTCGTTGGGGAAATGCTTGAAGAATGCAAATGCTTAGTGTCTTAAACGCCTTTAATTCTTTTCCCCTAGCCGAATTAGAAGTAGGTCATCATTTCTACTGGCAATTGGGCAATCTTAAAATTCATGGGCAAGTTTTTCTTACCTCGTGGTTTGTGATTAGCATTCTAGTATTAGCTTCACTAGCAGCGACTCGCAACATCCAGAGAGTTCCCACCGGCATCCAAAACTTGATGGAATATGCCCTAGAATTTATCAGGGATTTGGCAAAAAACCAACTTGGTGAGAAAGAATACCGCCCCTGGGTGCCTTTTATTGGCACATTATTTTTGTTTATCTTCGTGTCAAACTGGTCGGGGGCACTGATTCCTTGGAAGCTAATCAAACTGCCATCGGGTGAATTGGCAGCTCCCACTAACGACATCAATACGACTGTGGCATTGGCATTGCTAACCTCTTTGGCGTATTTTTACGCAGGTTTTAGCAAGCGGGGTCTGGGCTACTTTAAAAAATATATAGAGCCGACACCTGTTTTACTGCCGATCGCAATTCTAGAAGATTTTACCAAGCCTCTCTCCCTTAGCTTCCGTCTTTTCGGAAATATATTGGCGGATGAATTGGTTGTAGCGGTATTGGTTCTACTAGTTCCTCTATTTGTGCCTTTGCCTGTAATGGCTTTGGGTTTATTTACCAGCGCCATTCAAGCTTTGGTGTTTGCTACCCTAGCTGGAGCATACATTCATGAGGCCATGGAGGGACATGGTGGAGAAGAGCATGAGGAGCATTAAATAAGCTTCTCAGTTGATAGCACAGTTCCATCGCAACAGCGATTTAGAGAACTTGGTGCAGCGTAAAAAACACGTCTGTAGTTAACGTACTTCTGTTAGTTTTGTACTTAAAGTAAGGAAAATCAACATGGATCCATTAGTTTCTGCTGCTTCAGTTCTAGCTGCTGCTCTAGCAATTGGTTTAGCTGCAATTGGCCCTGGTATTGGTCAAGGAAACGCCGCAGGTCAAGCAGTAGAAGGTATTGCCCGTCAACCCGAAGCAGAAGGAAAAATTCGGGGTACTCTGCTGTTAACCTTGGCTTTCATGGAATCCCTAACCATTTATGGTCTAGTAATCGCCCTAGTGTTACTGTTTGCTAACCCCTTCTCATAAGGCCTAAAAGTTTTTGTGAGTGTGGAGACGTGAACCATCACGCCTCTACAAATTAATCTCAAAATTCTGAGTATTAAAATCAGTGAAAAATCAACAGTGAACAGTTATCAAAGACTTGAGCTTTAGGATTAAAACCCTAGCTTAAACATCCACTTCTATGAAGTGGAAAACTCAGTAAAACTCTGATAACTGATAACTGACACTTCGATTTCTCCTAGCGGAGACACTGCGCGTAGCTTGCTTAAGCGTAGGAGTACGCTCAGTACAAGTAACTGACAACTGATTTCTAGTCGTTCTGATGTAGTTGACCCTTATTGGCTATGGGTCTCTAAAATTATGAAAGGTTGGATGATGTTGCTAGCCATGAAAACTGCTACTCCAGCCAAAGAGGAGAGAAATGTTTGATTTCGATGCGACCTTGCCCTTCATGGCATTGCAGTTCCTGCTATTAGCAGCTTTGCTGAACGTAATTTTCTATAAGCCACTGACCAAAGTCCTAGACGATCGCGATACCTACATCCGAACGAACAACTTGGAAGCACAAGAACGCCTAGCAAAAGCTGAGCGTTTAACCGCTGAATATGAGCAGCAACTAGCAGAAGCTCGCAGACAATCGCAAGCGACTGTAGAAGCAGCTCAAGTTGAAGCGAAGAAAATTACTGCCGAAAAAATCGCTGAAGCCCAAAAAGAAGCTCAAGCTCAGCGAGAACAAGCTGCGATTGAAATAGAGCAACAAAAGCAGGAAGCTATGCGTACCTTAGAGCAACGAGTTGATGCTCTCAGTACGCAGATTCTACAAAAACTATTGGGTTCAGCTTTAGTTAGATAAGCTCGCAAAGCTGGTTCTTTCAGGAGTACTGAGTGCTGAACTTAGCACTCATTGCTCAGCACTGTATCAGTAACAGTATATGCGTAGCTGGGCAATAGTACCAGAGCGCTAGATTTAAGTGTCAAAAAAGGCACTTTTTTCCTTCGGGAGAAGACAACCGTAATTAGCAAGCAGCGCACTTGTAAATGAGTAACATGGGGACTTTATTATTACTTGCCGCAGAAGCTCATTCTGAGATGGCAGAAGGCGCAGCAGAAGGTGGTTTCGGTCTAAACATAGACTTATTTGAGACCAACCTAATTAACCTAGCGATTCTGATTGGCATATTATTCTACTTCGGACGCAAAGTTTTAAGCAATATCCTCAATGAGCGACGGTCAAATATTGAAACCGTAATTCACGAAGCAGAAGGACGCTTAAAAGAGGCACAAATTGCTCTTTCCCAGGCACAAGAGCAGTTGACTCAAGCTCAAGCAGAGGCGCAACGCATCCGCAAAACAGCCGAAGAAAACGCCCAAACAGCGAAAACAGCCCTCCTAGAGCGAGCAGCGCAAGACGTAGAGCGCTTGAAGCAAACAGCCGCAGCAGATTTAAATACCGAAACCGAGCGAGCGATCGCTCAATTGCGCCAGCGGGTAGTAGCTTTAGCATTACAAAAAGTCGAGTCGCAACTAAAAGGCGGAATTGCCGACGATGCTCAGCAAATTTTAATTGACCGTAGCATCGCACAATTAGGAGGCGGAGTATGACAAGTAACATAGCGACAGCCGAAGTGGCCCAGCCCTATGCACAGGCACTATTATCAATCGCCCAATCGCAAAACTCAACAGAACAGTTCGGAGAAGATGCCCGGACTTTACTGAGCCTCCTTTCTGAAAACCAACAGCTACGTAACTTGATCAGCAATCCCTTTATTCAAGCTGAAAACAAAAAAGCAGTAATTAGACGGATAGTTGGCGAAGGCGCTAGCCCCTACTTACGTAACTTTTTGTTGCTGCTGGTAGACAGACGGCGGATTGCGTTCTTGGATGCAATCTTAAAGCAATATTTGGCTTTGTTGCGGCAGCTGAATCAAACAGTATTAGCAGAAGTTACTTCAGCTGTTCCTCTGACAGAAGCTCAACAGCAAACAGTACAACAAAAGATTCTCGCCATCACCAGCGCTCGTCAAGTAGAACTGGAAACTAAGATAGATAGCGAATTAATTGGTGGTGTAATCATCAAAGTCGGTTCTCAGGTAATTGACGCTAGTTTAAAGGGTCAGCTACGTCGCCTTTCCTTGCGTTTAACCAGTAGCTAGTCACGCTGCACACAATGCCAAATTCTCATCAATTCTTCTGTCCCGAAAGAAAAAAGATAGACACATGAGCATATCAATTAGACCAGACGAAATCAGCAGCATTATCCAACAACAAATCGAGCAATACGACCAAGATGTCAAAGTTGCTAACGTCGGTACTGTTCTCCAAGTTGGCGACGGTATTGCCCGGATCTATGGTCTGGACAAGGCTATGGCGGGAGAACTGCTAGAATTTGAAGACGGTACAGTTGGCATCGCCCAAAACTTAGAAGAAGACAACGTCGGCGCGGTGCTAATGGGTGAAGGTCATGAAATTCAAGAAGGTAGCTCAGTTAAAGCTACTGGCAGAATTGCTCAAGTCCCCGTAGGAGAAGCCTTGATTGGACGCGTTGTGGACGCTTTGGGTCGTCCCATCGATGGTAAGGGAGATATCAAAACCTCAGAAAGCCGTTTGATTGAATCTCCAGCACCCGGTATCGTAGCGCGTCGATCTGTACACGAACCCATGCAAACAGGGATCACAGCTATCGACTCGATGATTCCCATCGGTCGTGGACAGCGAGAATTGATTATTGGAGACCGCCAAACCGGCAAAACCGCGATCGCGATCGACACAATCATCAACCAAAAATCAGAAGATGTAGTTTGTGTCTACGTTGCTGTCGGTCAAAAAGCTTCCACCGTTGCCAACGTAGTGCAAACACTACAAGAAAAAGGCGCAATGGACTACACCGTTGTCGTCGCCGCTAACGCCAGTGAACCAGCAACCCTACAATTCTTGGCTCCCTACACAGGCGCAACGATTGCTGAGTACTTCATGTACAAGGGCAAAGCTACCCTCGTAATTTACGATGACCTCTCCAAGCAAGCCCAAGCATATCGCCAAATGTCCCTGCTATTACGTCGCCCACCCGGACGCGAAGCTTACCCCGGAGATGTATTCTACATTCACTCTCGCTTGTTAGAAAGAGCAGCTAAGCTGAGTGACGAACTGGGTAAAGGTAGCATGACCGCCCTACCAATTATTGAAACCCAAGCAGGTGACGTATCCGCATACATCCCCACCAATGTTATTTCTATTACCGATGGTCAGATCTTCTTGTCTTCTGACTTGTTCAACGCTGGTGTGCGTCCCGCTGTCAACCCCGGTATCTCCGTATCCCGTGTGGGTTCTGCGGCTCAAACCAAAGCCATGAAAAAAGTTGCCGGTAAAATTAAATTGGAACTGGCACAATTTGACGATTTGCAAGCCTTCGCACAATTTGCTTCTGACTTAGACAAAGCTACTCAAGACCAATTAGCACGAGGTCAACGATTGCGGGAATTACTCAAGCAGCCACAAAACGCTCCCCTCGCTGTATATGAGCAAGTAGCAATCCTCTACGCTGGTATCAACGGTTACTTAGATGATGTCCCTGTAGATAAAGTCACCACCTTTACTAGAGGTCTACGTGATTATTTGAAGACCGGTAACACTCAGTACGCCCAAGCAGTGCAAGCCTCAAAAGCACTAGGCGATGCTGAAGAAGCCGCTCTCAAAACAGCACTCACCGAATACAAAAAGACCTTCAAAGCAACAGCGTAATTAGTCAACGGTCATTGGTCATTAGTCATTAGTAAATAATTTAATGGCTAATGACGAAGCGCAAAGTATGGTTGCCGACTTCCGGCGCTCATAACTTTGTAACAGAGGACAAGTGACTAAGAACCAAGGACAAAATCATGCCCAATCTTAAAGCAATACGCGATCGCATTCAGTCGGTCAAAAACACCAAAAAAATTACAGAAGCCATGCGTCTGGTGGCTGCTGCGAGAGTACGTCGCGCCCAAGAACAAGTGATTGCGACCCGCCCCTTTGCAGACAGGCTAGCACAAGTCCTCTACGGCTTACAAACACGTCTCAAATTTGAAGATGTTACCCTACCACTGCTCAAAAAACGGCAAGTTAAATCAGTGGGGCTATTAGTCATCTCAGGCGATCGCGGTTTGTGTGGCGGTTACAATAGTAACGTCATCCGTCGCGCTGAAAATCGCGCCAAAGAAATCAAAGCCGAGGGCCTAGACTACACATTTGTGATTGTCGGGCGCAAAGCTACACAGTACTTTCAACGCCGCGATCAGCCAATTGATGCTACTTACAGCGGTTTAGAGCAAATTCCCACCGCCGCCGAAGCCACCCAAATTGCCGACCAACTACTTTCGCTATTCTTATCAGAAAAAGTAGACCGCATTGAGCTAATTTATACCAGATTCGTCTCTTTGGTTAGCTCTCGTCCCGTCGTGCAAACCCTGCTTCCTCTTGACCCTCAAGGTCTAGAAGCAGCCGATGATGAAGTCTTTCGCCTGACAACCCGTGGTGGTCAATTTCAAGTTGAACGGCAAAAAGTCACTAGCCAAGTCCGTCCTTTGCCCCGTGACATGATTTTCGAGCAAGACCCTGTACAAATCCTCGACTCTCTGTTACCTCTATATTTAAGTAACCAGTTATTACGGGCACTACAGGAATCAGCCGCTAGCGAACTAGCTGCACGGATGACAGCTATGAGTAACGCCAGTGAAAACGCTGGTGAATTGATTAAAACTTTATCTTTGGTTTACAACAAAGCCCGTCAAGCCGCCATTACTCAAGAACTGCTTGAGGTTGTTGGTGGTGCTGAAGCCCTGACTTAGAACTCAATTGCTAACTATTACTAATAGCTAATTGCTGGTGATTTTAAAACTAGCGATTAGCTATTTTTAGTTTTGTACTAAGCGACCAATAACCTAAACAATCATAGTCACTTGTTGATAAATTTTAAACATGAGTTTGAAGCAGATATTGTTATCAACTGTCATATTATAGATTACCGAGAAAGATTAAGGAGGATATCAATCAGAATAGTGGTATCGACAAGCAATAATCGTTAAATACTCATCATCCACTGCATAAACTAAGCGATTTGTATCATCAATTCGCCGTGACCAAAAGCCAGTTAGATTCTCTCTTAGAGCTTCTGGCTTTCCCATCCCCTCAAACGGTAGTCTGATTGTTGCCTCAATCAGCTTGTTGATTCGTTTTAATGTTTTCTTGTCTTGCCCTTGCCAATATAAATAATCGTTCCAAGCCTCATCTGTCCATACTAGCTTTCTAGTCATCCAATAAATTTTGCTCCACCACTTTCCCCTGCTTGAACTGAGCAATAGAAAGCTCTAAATGGGTGGCATTAGCGGGAGACTTGAGTAAATGAACAGTCTCTAGCAAACTATCAAATAACTCTAGGGACATCACTACAGCATCCTCTGCATCCCGTCTGGTGATGATAGTATAGTCAGCATCTTCCACCACTCGGTCTAAAACAGCCTTGAGGTTATTTCTCGCCTCGCTAAAAGACACAATTTTCATTTGCTTGATTATTGTACAATTTACTGTACAAGTATAGCAATCCAAAATATATTCGGCAATTCCAAGCAACTACGAAATCAATAATCTTGACGCAAAACTATCTGCGTAAGCTACTTCCAGCAATTACTTCATTTTTTTGTCAGGACAATGTGTGTATGCTAGCTTAAGTAGTGAGAGTAAAATCTATTTACATTTAAGTTATGAGTCACTCATCAGAGTCTAGAACTGAACGGATTGACATTCGCACAAGTTCCACTGTCAAAAAACTATTACAGCAAGCTGCGGCTGCAAGCCATAAAAACGTGAGTGAATTTTTGTTAGAACATGGTTTAATTGCTGCTCAAAATGCTTTGACAAATCGTAAAGTCTTTGCTTTAGACGATGAGCAATGGCAAGCTTTTCAAAATGCCCTTAATGCTCCCACAACAGAAAAACCTCGTTTGCGTCATTTATTAACTGAGCCTAGCATATTTGAGTAATTGCCGTTGAATAATTTATATATTGAGAAACTATCGGCTGACCATAATATTCAAGATTTTGATTGTGGAAAATCTGCTTTAAATAATTTTTTAATTAATTACGCTTTACAAAATCAACAATCTGATAGTTCAAAAACTTATGTAGCTTGTGTAGATAATAATGTAATTGGTTACTACACTCTCACTGTAGCCTCTGTAATTCATCAAGATGCGCCCCCTCGAATTATTAAAGGATTGCCAAAATATCCTGTACCTGTAGCTCTTTTAGCGCGGTTAGCAGTCAGCAGAGATTTTCAAGGTCAGAGAATAGGTAGTGGTTTATTAAAGGATTGTCTCAAACGTGTAAACACAGCCGCAGATATTTTGGGAATTCGTGCTTTGCTGGTTCATGCCAAAGATGAGCAAGCACGAGCATGGTATGAAAACTTTGATTTTGAACCTAGTTCAACCGACCCTTTACATCTATTTTTAATGTTGAAGGACATTCGGAAAATGTTAGATTAAGCTTGCATCACCTCTGATCTTAACTTCGTGACATAAAAAGACGCGCTACTTCACAAGCAAAGTTAGGCAGCAAGGGCGATCGCACCGCAAATAATATCTCATAACGAATCCACTCGTTATCGGGTAAAGCTGCCACATCTTGAATTGTCCAGCGATCGCCGCTTTTAGTCTGGCTCATGACAGTTAATAATGTAGAATGTGGGTTGGATATTTCTTTGTCATTTTGTAACACATTTTTCCCACAGCGAATTATAATAAACAATATAAATCACATGGGTCCGTAACGGTTTCGACAGGTTGGCGAACGCTGCTCTGTGATTCAGGTCGAGAGTGAGTCGTCTCTCGCAAATCAAAGGCTCAAAAAAAAAGTAAATGCGAATAACATCGTAAAATTTGCTCGTAAGGACGCTCTAGTAGCTGCCTAATAGCCTCTTTCAGGTTCGAGCGTCTCTGGTCTGACTCCGTTAAGGGCTAGAGACCAACCCCAACGGACGCTCTAGCAAGTGTTCTCTGGTTGGCTTGCTAGCTAAGATTTAATCAGAGCATCCTACGTTCGGGATAATGAACGATTCCCGCCTTGAGGGTCAGATAGGCTAAACCTGTGAATGAGCGGAGAGTCAATACCCAATTTGGACAGCAGTTCGACTCTGCTCGGATCCACTTCAAACTAATAAAATCCATCTACACTTTCATGTGTAAGATGGATTTTGTTTTATGAGCAAATTGAGTCAACGACTATTTTGAGTAGTAGTCTGTCCCATTAATTAGACCTCTTGCAAAAGTCGGATACTCGCCAGAAAATAAATTTTCTGGCTGATAACTCAAGTCGGTTTCAACCGACTAATAACAGTATTTTTAGTCCGTTTCAACGGACTTTTGCTATTAGGCAGAGACTTGAGTCTCTGACGGTTCAAGTATTTTTGCAAGAAGTCTCTTGTGTATGGTTTGTTTTAAGCACGCTTTGTGCTTAAAACAAGGACTAAAGTCCTGACTACGAACTTAATTAATGTGATGAACCAATAGTAGTCTAGGTCATTCGTTCTAAGTGTTTAGCTGTGGTCAGAACCCCGACTTTTGGAAAAAGTCGGAAATCTAGCAAGCCATCATAATTAATGACATAGACTATTATTTTCGTACAAATTCTCTTTGGATATTGCACTTTTTATTTGAATGAGGTGGTTCGTAGAAACAATTAATTGCTCCTACAATAACCTGTACTTCATTCAATTGAAAACTGCTATAAAATCAGAGAAATTAATACTTTGCAGTTAGCCAATACTCTGTTGCTGAGGTTGGGGATGTGCGTTTCCAAACCTCCTACCCCTTTTTTTCAGTACCCGTCGTAATCGGTCGGGACTCAAGTAAACTTGACGCTCAGATGCTAATTTTTTTGCTAGTTGCTTAGAGTTGTAAGTCTGTGACTCTTGAGTTAAGCAATTTTCCAGATAAATCAAATCTGATTCTGAATATCGAGGTTTTCCTCCCCGCCCAGGAGCATCCCACAGTCCTACTAAACCCATCTTTTCCCAGCGATGTAGAGTCTGACGTACTGTTGAAATCGCCCAATTCAAGCCTTGAGCAATTTGCTCGTTTTTTAAGCCACGAGCATTTAGTAGCAAAACTTGAGCGCGATCTTTAGTACGTTGAGGTACATCCTTAGCTCTTCTCAATTCTTCTAAAGTATGCTTTTCCTCTTCTGTTAGAAAAATTCTCAGTCGGCATCCCATAAGCGATATTCTTTCACCCGGCAATTGTTGATATTTTTATGTCTATTCACGCCTCTATACTTACTTCGCAACGTATTAAATAACACACTGTATGCCTGAACACAAGAATTAAGGGAGCCGAAGTCTATGTTGAATGATTTGATGCGATAAAGTATTGGCTTGAAGAACACTTGTCGAAGTTCGTAATTTATCATCCGTGAGAAATTAACGTAAAACGTTGAAGCAAATAAAAGCAGTAGCTTTGATCCGTATGTTGGCTTTATCGAACAGCCAGAGTTGAAGCTCGTAGCTGTAACAATCGTCATTGGTTGCCGCTGCCTTAATTAATGCTCAAGTTCCGTATAAAAAGAGAGTAGCATTAATTCTAATTGGTTATTAGTATTTTTACTGGTATTTTATCGAAACTTTAAAAAGTCAATTTACGTAAATTCACACTTGGATGGGCAAACAATTAATTAGAAGCTCAATTCTTTTTCTTAAACTTGTTTTGCTAAATTTGCTTTGTTTATCTCCGCGTAAACACTGTTGTTTCTACTTTACACGAATTTTACAATTTAAATGATTAGAAAGTTAGCTCAAACAAAAGTAAATTTTGTTTAAATTCAGCGAAAAGTTAATAACAGCATACTTGATGTTTTATCTCTTGAAAGAGAAAAATTTATTCTACTTTGATTTACAAATATCGACAGAATTAGATCCCCGACTTCTTGAAGAAGTTGGGGATCTAATTTGTTCCTAACTCATTTAGGATCGCTATATGATAGTTTTAAAATAGGAAATAATACTAATAATTAAGAAACATTAAGACCCAGTATATATCTTAACTAAAATCATATTTAGTAGATTTTTGGAGTTAAAAATACCGCTAATAAATAGAAACAATTGATACAAGTTTAATTTTGCAAAAAATAGTTTTGACTACAACTTAAAAAAAAATTTATAGGGACAATGGTAACAGAAGAAAATATTAATGATTTGCGCTCGGAGACGAATAATGGTAGCGATCGCAGAAAACGTTCAACGTCGGCTAACTATACAAACTGTAGAAATTGCCCCTGATACAACGGCGATTCGCTCTCTTGATTGGGATCGCGATCGCTTCGATATCGAATTCGGACTGCAAAACGGTACAACTTACAATTCCTATTTAATTAGGGGTGAGCAGACAGTTTTAGTTGATACTTCTCACCAGAAGTTTCGGCAGTTGTATTTAGACACTCTTAAAGGTCTTGTCAATCCCAAGACTATTGATTACATTATCGTCAGCCACACAGAACCAGACCATAGTGGCTTAGTAGAAGATGTTCTGCAATTAGCGCCGAGAGCCACAGTTTTAGCTTCAAAAATAGCACTGCAATTTTTAGAAGGCTTGGTACACGATCCATTTTCCAAGCGAATTGTTAAAAGTGGCGATCGCATCGATATTGGCAAAGGACACGAAATCGAATTCGTGAGTGCGCCTAACTTGCATTGGCCAGATACAATCTTCAGTTATGACCGCAAAACCCAAACCATCTTTACCTGTGATGCTTTTGGGATGCACTTCTGTGACGATCGCACCTTTGACGAAGATTTAGAAGCAATTGAAGCAGACTTTAGATTTTACTACGATTGTTTGATGGGCCCCAATGCTCGTTCGCTCATAAACGCCATGAAGCGGATGAGCGAACTCGGCAAGATTAACATCATTGCCAACGGTCATGGGCCTCTACTACATCATCATTTAGACGTGCTAACTGGGTGCTATGAAACTTGGAGTCAAAGACAAGCCAAAGCAGAGACCACAGTTGGCTTATTTTACGTCTCAAATTATGGTCATAGCGATCGCCTCAGTCATGCAATTGCTGAGGGAATACAGAAAACTGGTGTTGGCGTAGAAATGATTGACTTAAGCTCTGCTGAAAGTCAAGAAATTCAAGAACTAGCCGGTAGAGCAGCTGGCATCATTATTGGAATGCCACCATCTACCGCCGTTGCTGCTCAGGCTGGTATCAGTTCGCTCCTAGCTGTAGCTAACAACAAACAAGTAGTGGGACTATTTGAATGCTACGGAGGCGATGACGAGCCAGTTGATACACTGCGGCGAAAGTTTATCGATTCGGGTGTCAAAGAAGCCTTTCCAGCGATTCGGATTAAAGAAGCTCCTACTGCATCCACATATCAGATGTGTGCAGAAGCGGGTACAGACTTGGGACAATTGTTGATGCGCGATCGCAACATCAAGCAACTCAAGTCCCTCGACGTCAACATGGAAAAAGCCCTCGGTCGGATTAGCAGCGGACTCTACATCATTACCACCAAAAAAGGTGATGTCAGCAGTGCCATGCTAGCCTCTTGGGTATCACAAGCGAGTTTACAACCATTAGGATTGACCATCGCCGTAGCTAAAGACCGCGCCATCGATTCCTTAATGCAAGTAGGCGATCGCTTCGTCCTCAACGTCCTCGAAGAAGGAAACTATCAAGAACTCAAAAAGCACTTCCTCAAGCGCTTGCTTCCCGGTGCTGACCGATTCGCCGGAGTCAAAACCCAAACCGCCAAAAACGGGTCGCCAATATTAACAGACGCTTTAGCATACATGGAATGTGAAGTGCAAAGCAGCATGGAGTGTAGCGACCACTGGATTGTATATTGCACAGTCCAAGAAGGTCGTGTTTCCAAACCCGATGGACTGACAGCAGTTCGCCATCGCAAAGTGGGTAATTATTACTAATGGGGAGTAGGGAGTGGGGAGTGGGGAGTGGGGGATTGGGAATTGTCATTTGTCATTGGTTATTCTCCGCGTCCCCGCGTCCCCGCGTCCCCGTGTCTCCCTCATCTCCCTCGTCCCCCCCATCCCCCTCATCCCCCCGCCAGCACCTCACTGCCGATGAGATTACCAAACTTCCTGACACGCTTCATTGAAAACACTCAAAACTGGGCAAAATCTACCCGGTTTTTGCATTTTTTCTCCCCACATCACCCAAAATCTATGAGCGATTCCAAACCTCGTGACGTACAAGTTCTCTCGATTGCTACAAATACTAAAGTTCTTAGGGCGCGTAGTTGGTCACGTCTGCGGTTTGAGATTGAATACGCACTAGAAAGAGGTACTACCTCGAATTGCTATTTAATTGAAGGTGATAAGACCGCTGTGATTGACCCACCTGCTGAAACTTTCACAGCAATTTATCTAGAAGCATTACAACAGACCATCAACTTGAAAAAGTTAGATTATGTCATCTTGGGACATTTTAGTCCTAACCGTGTGGCAACTCTCAAGGCAATGTTGGAATTAGCGCCACAGCTAACCTTTGTCTGTTCTGTTCTGAGTGCGGCTAACTTGCGTGCAGCTTTCCCCGATGACACATTAAATATTTTGGTGATGCGTGGGAAAGAAAATCTCGATTTAGGTAAGGATCATGTTTTGAGATTCGTACCAACTCCCAGCCCCCGTTGGCCAGAAGCACTTTGTACCTACGATCGCCAAACCCAAATTCTCTACACAGATAAATTATTTGGCGTGCATATCTGTGGTGATGAAGCGTTTGATGACAACTGGGAGTCATTCAAAGAAGACCAGCGTTACTACTACAATTGCTTAATGGCTCCAAATGCACCGCATGTGGAAGCAGCATTAGAGAAAATCTCCGATTTGCAGGTGAGAATGTATGCTGTGGGTCATGGGCCATTGGTGCGTTCTAGCCTAATGGAACTGACCAAATCTTATGGAGAATGGAGTCGTTCTCAAAGAGACCGAGAGATATCTGTTGCCCTACTTTATGCCTCCGCTTATGGAAACACGGCAACTTTAGCACAGGCGATGGCTTTGGGGCTGACCAAAGGGGGAGTTGCTGTCAAATCAATTAACTGCGAATTTGCCACCCCCGATGAAATTCGCACCAACGTTGAACAATCGGATGCTTTCATCATTGGTTCTCCCACAATTGGCGGTCATGCACCCACCCCCATACATACCGCTTTAGGGATTGTGCTGTCTATTGGTGACAATAGCAAACTTGCTGGGGTGTTTGGTTCCTTTGGTTGGAGTGGCGAAGCATTTGATTTAATTGAAGGTAAACTCCGGGATGCTGGTTATCGCTTTGGCTTTGATACTTTAAAAGTCAAGTTTAAACCCGACGATGTGACTCTCAAATATTGTGAAGAAGTCGGCACAGATTTTGCTCAGGGTTTGAAAAAAGCCAAAAAAGTGCGTATGCCACAACAAGCTGCCACTCCTACAGAACAGGCTGTTGGTCGGATTGTTGGTTCCGTTTGCGTGCTGACGGCTAAACAAGGAGAAGTATCCACCGCTATGCTAGGCGCTTGGGTTTCTCAAGCCACCTTTAACCCACCTGGTTTGACTATTGCCATTGCCAAAGATCGTGCGATCGAATCTTTGATGTATCCGGGCGGTAAATTTGCTTTAAATATCTTACCCGAAGGCAATCATGTAGACTACACGAAACATTTTCGTAAATCTTTTGCCCCAGGAGAAGACCGATTTGCCAACTTTAAAACAGGAGTTGCAGGTAACGGTTGTACCGTATTGAACGATGCTCTAGCCTATCTGGAATGCTCGGTTAGCCAACGTATAGAATGTGGCGATCACTGGGTCGTGTATGCGATCGTTGATGACGGTAGATTACTCAAACCGGATGCTGTGACTGCTATTAACCATCGGAAAACGGGTACTCATTATTAGGTTAATGAATTAATGCGTAACAGGAGCTTTATGAAAGCTCCTGTTTTTTTATTTAGGGTGAGGGCATCGACAAAATCATTTAAGTTTTAATATCTAATTCACATTAGACGTAATTACGTTAGCGTAGCGGTAGCGAATTCTCTGTTCCTTGTTCTATAAGCTTTGATGAAGATAATTTCAGTATTTTACCGGAAATGGTCTGAATAAATAAATTGAGGCAATTACGCAATTGCCACCAGGACAATTATTAAAAGACAGTTTAATCTTTAACTAAATAATCAGTATAGGCAGTTTTTATACAAAATATTAACTCCTGCCACAGTACTTTTAACTTATTGTTCTTATGGCTTCAAAACACACCAAAATTCAATTTCCCATTTGGCAGTATCTCAACCAGCCTCTGTTTAGCCGTGATACTAAACTGATACTAAATCCTCATCATTTTGCCTACACTTGGCGTATTCAACTTCTAGAACGCTGCTGGTATAAAGAATGCGATGCCAAGGGGCCGCAACAGCATTAAAACCTTGAAAATAGGGAGTGGGGAGTCGGGAGTGGGGAGTCGGGAAGAAATATTTTCATCGTTCTTTGTGAGCATAACTCATAGAGTCTCTTGCAAAAGCTTCTCTACGAGTGGTTGGTAGGGTGCGTCAGTACGAATAATTTAGCCGTAAGCTGAGGGTAAATCGAAAACTGACACACCCTACGAATTTTAATTGTTTAAATCTCGTCCACAGCACGAGGTTTTTTGCCGTCAAGTAAAGCGCTGACTGTCATGTCTCCCATGACATTAATCGCAGTGCGGCAGCGATCTAGAAACCAGTCTATTGTTACTAGCAAAGCTATATATTGTGTGGGCAAGCCAACAGAAGTGAATACCAGTGTCATCGTTACCAGTCCGGCATTGGGAATAGTCCCCGCACCCACCGAAGCAAACACCGAGGTTAGAACTACAATTAATTGCTGTCCTAGATTCAGATTTTGCCCTAGCACTTGGGAGATAAACAACGCAGACATCGCTTCATAAAGCGCAGTTCCATCATTATTGAAATTTGCTCCAACTAACGCCCCTAAAGAGGCAGAAGATTCCCTTAAACCAACTTTTGTTTGCAAAACTTCAAAAGTGACGGGCATAGTCGCCGCTGTGGAAGAAGTTGAGAAAGCTGTTAAAAGGGCATCGGAAGTGCCAGATAGAAATTTTAGGGGATTTACCCAAGAACCGAGTTTGATTCTCGTGAGGTAATAGCCAGCTTGCAATGCCAGTGCTATCAACACTGCCAGGATAAAGGCTGCTAGAGATTGGAAAGGGGCAAAGCCTTGCAGTGCGACGGTTTTGGCAACGATTCCGAATACTGCTAAGGGAACCAAAGCAATTACCCAGTTGAGGATGCGAATTACTGCCTCAAACAAAACTCCGATCACATCTTCAATTGGTTGGAATCCACTCTTGCCTTGAGCAATTTGTTCTGATTTTAATGCCCGTAGGACTATACCAAAGCTGAGAGCGATGACGATCAGTTGGATAACATTGTTATCCACCAACGGTTTCAAAATAGCTTCTGGAACAGCATCTTTAAGTAGTCCCCAAGGATCGAGACCTTGACCTGTTGTTTGTGTCCCTTCTGGCGCTTGCAAAGGTCGCCAAGTGCCCGGACGTAGGACGTTTGCCACTAAAAGTCCAATAATAATAGCTACTGTAGTATTAGTAATCAGCAGCACCGCCAGACGACGCCCCGCTGTGCCAGGGATATTCGTAGTCATTAAGGTATGCAGTACTGCCATTAAGATTAAAGGTGTGGAGAGGGCGCGTAGAGCCTTCAGCACCAATTCAGAAGGAATTGCTAAGTTATTGATGAAGCTAGCATTAGCTGGGTTGATGTTTCCTGCACCAAATGCAACTCCGACAATGATGGCACCTACTAGGGCGATGACAATTTGTAACGTCAGAGGAATACGCTGCCACCATGGGCCAGCTTTGGTTTCAAGCGAAGTGTTGCTCTCTGGTTGACTCATTAGTGGATGCGGATTTACTGATGTAATTATTAAAACTTCACTTTCGGAAGTGAAAATTTCGTAAACGAGTTAATCTAAGATGCCGTTGCTTTACAAAATCCTGCTTACAAGGGTACACCGATAGGTGTTGTCCTTTGAGATGTTTTTGGCTTGTGGTTGGAGACGCTTATGTCCTTTGTCCCTTTGCATATTCACAGTGACTACAGTTTGCTCGATGGGGCAAGTCAACTGCCAGAGTTAGTTGAGCGAGCGATCGCACTTGGCATGAAAGCGATCGCGCTTACCGATCATGGTGTCATGTATGGGGCAGTTGAGTTAATTAAAATTTGCCGCAGTCAAAATATTAAGCCAATTCTCGGCAACGAAATGTATATCATCAACGGCAATATTGAGAAACAAGAACGCCGTCCCAAGTATCATCAAGTTGTTTTAGCTAAAAATACAAAAGGTTACAAAAATTTAGTCAAATTAACCACAATTTCTCATCTCAAAGGTGTGCAAGGTAAAGGTATTTTTTCTCGTCCTTGTATTAATAAAGAATTATTAAAAGAATATCATGAAGGATTGATTGTCACTAGTGCTTGTTTAGGTGGTGAAGTTCCCCAAGCAATTTTGAGTGGCAGACCAGACGCGGCCCGTAAAGTTGCCCAATGGTATAAAGATGTGTTTGGTGATGATTATTATCTAGAAATTCAAGACCACGGCTCTCAAGAAGACCGCATCGTTAATGTTGAGATTATCAAAATTGCGCGAGAATTAGGGATTAAATTTGTTGCGACTAACGACTCTCATTTTATTTCTTGTTTTGATGTCGAAGCCCATGATGCTTTGTTGTGTATTCAAACCGGGAAGTTAATCTTAGAAGAAAACCGGATGCGTTATAGCGGCACAGAATATCTCAAATCGGCGGACGAGATGAAGTTGCTATTTCGTGACCATCTGCCGGATGATGTAATTGCAGAGGCGATCGCCACTACAGAAGAAGTGGCTGATAAAGTCGAACCTTACCATATCATGGGTGAGCCTCAAATTCCCACCCCACCCATTCCCTCTGGTCATACTGCCGATACTTACGCAGAAGAAGTTGCATGGAGCGGACTTTTAGAAAGATTAAATCGTAAATCCCGCCATGAAGTCGATTCCATCTATAAAGACAGATTGGAATACGAACTGAAAATGATTCAGCAAATGGGTTTTTCTAAATACTTTTTAGTAGTTTGGGACTACATTAAATTTGCGAGAGATAGCAATATTCCTGTGGGCCCGGGCCGTGGCTCAGCGGCTGGTTCATTAGTTGCTTATGCGATGCGAATTACCAATATTGATCCTGTACATCATGGTTTGCTATTCGAGCGCTTTTTGAACCCAGAACGGAAATCTATGCCTGATATTGATACGGATTTCTGTATTGAACAACGGGATAAAGTTCTAGAATATGTAACTGAAAAATACGGTGCAGATAGAGTTGCTCAAATCATTACTTTTAACCGCCTAACATCCAAAGCAGTTTTGAAAGATGTCGCTAGAGTATTGAATATTCCCTATGGCGAAGCCGATAAAATGGCGAAATTAATTCCTGTAGTGCGGGGGAAGCCAACCAAACTTAAGGTGATGATTTCTCATGAAACTCCAGAACCAGAGTTTAGAGAAAAATATGAAAATGAACCCAGAGTTCGCCATTGGATTGATATGGCGATGCGAATTGAAGGAACTAACAAAACCTTTGGTGTTCATGCGGCGGGTGTGGTAATTTCTGACGAACCATTAGATGAAATTGTCCCGCTGCAACGAAACAATGATGGTTCAGTAATTACCCAATATTTCATGGAAGACTTGGAATCCATGGGTTTGTTGAAAATGGATTTCTTGGGTTTAAGGAACCTGACATTAATTCAAAAGACCCTTGATTTAATTGAAGAAACTAAAGGATATCGTGTTGATCCTGATGAAATTACTCACCAAGAAAGAAAAGCACAAAAAATATTAGCTAAAGGTGAACATAGCACTTTACCAAAAGATGTACAAAAAGCTTATTCACTATTAGAAGCAGGGGAATTAGAAGGAATATTTCAATTAGAATCTTCAGGGATGCGTCAAATAGTTAGAGATTTGAAGCCCTCTAATATAGAAGATATTTCTTCAATTTTGGCACTTTATCGACCAGGGCCGTTAGACGCCGGGTTAATTCCAAAGTTTATTAACCGTAAACATGGGCGAGAAACAATTGATTATGAACACACTATTTTAGAACCAATATTAGATGAAACTTACGGAATTATGGTTTATCAAGAGCAAATTATGAAAATTGCTCAAGATATGGCTGGATATTCTTTAGGACAAGCTGACTTGTTGCGTCGGGCGATGGGTAAAAAGAAGGTTTCCGAGATGCAGAAGCAGAGAGAAAAATTTGTTGATGGGGCAGCGAAAAATGGAGTCAAGAAACAAGTAGCTGATGAATTATTTGAGCAGATGCTGAAGTTTGCCGAATATTGCTTAAGCTATGACACAGAAATCTTGACTGTGGAATATGGTTTTATGCCTATTGGCAAGATTGTAGAAAAACAAGTTGAATGCACGGTTTATAGTGTTGATAGTAATGGGAATGTTTATACACAACCAGTAGCACAGTGGCATAATCGCGGGCAACAAGAAGTATTTGAGTATTGTTTAGAAGATGGTTCAGTGCTTCGAGCAACTAAAGACCATAAATTTATGACTGTTAGTGGTGAAATGTTGCCGATTGATGAAATATTTGAGCGGGGGTTGGATTTGTTGCAAGTGGAAGGTTTGCTAGGACGTGTCATCAATTAGGTAAAGTTCTTTTCCAAATTGGCATAGCCAGTTATACAATTTCCTTCATGTATGACGACACCTGCCGATTTCTTGCCGAACACTTCTCAGCCGACTTTGCTAGTTGGCTGCTGGGAAAATCCGTCGTACTGACAGAAATCAAGCCCTCTGAACTCTCCCTTGATCCGATTCGAGCCGATGCCTTGATTCTGCTGGCATCGGACGAATCGGTTTTGCATATCGAATTTCAAACACTTCCCAAGGATAATGTTCCATTTCGGATGTTAGACTATCGCGTGCGAATGTACCGAAAAGATCCAACCAAACCGATGCGACAAGTTGTGATTTACCTAAAGCAGACTAGTTCGGAGCGGGTGTATCAAACCAGCTTTACTATGGAATGTACTCGTCATGAGTTTGAAGTGATCCGCCTGTGGGAGCAACCCGCCTCGCTCTTTCTGCAATATCCTGGGCTGATTCCCTTTGCGACACTTGGGCAAAGCACAGATTCAGAGGAAACATTGCATCAAGCTGCCCAAATAATTGATCAGATCGCAGACCCCATAACACAAGCGAATTTGATGGCAGCATCGGGGATTTTAGCTGGGCTAAAATTAGAGTCAGAAGTGATTTATCGGCTGTTGCGGAGGGACATCATGCAAGAATCTACTGTTTATCGTTCAATCCTGGCAGAAGGTGAGACAAAAGGGGAAGAAAGAAAACAACGCGAAATTGCTATCAATCTCTTACGCAGAGGAGTGGCGATAGATATTATCGCTCCCTCCACAGGCTTATCAGTTGAAGAAGTCCAACAACTTCAACAACAATTAAATCAATCTGCACAAAGCTAAACCTGAATATACTTGCGAGAAATGGCTTGAAGATGCAGGTGTTGTTATTCAAGCTATTTCTCCACCCTCTCGAATTTTGAATTTATATAAAATTTCTAAAAGAAGATTATCCTAACTATAGAACATGGCTAGACATAGCTAAACTTCTTAAGGAATCTTGGAAGATTTATGATAAGATTGCCGAGAACCGGGTAGCTATTGGAGAATTAAAGTTTAAAATTCCAATGGCTTCGTCTTCTAATGTTTACTCAGGATACCAAAAACAATTTTCAAAGCTAATTTTGAAGCTAGAAAATGAAATTGTGTTGGGTAAAAATCATCAAGAAAAAATTAACCAATTAATTCGTGAATACTTGATTGGAATTCAATTGTCTGACATCAATCCTTTGAAGGTAATAAATGAAATTGACAAATCTATACAGAAAAACTTTCATTTAGGATTAGACCTTGAAACAAAGTATGATTCACTCTTATCAGATATAGAAATTTATTTAAGCTCCATTAATGAATATTCAGAAGCTCTTAGGGCATGTCATCAATTAAGTAAGCCAAATAACAGAAGCAGCCAGATAAATTGCACCTAGAAAGTTTATAGCGCGTTTGTCGTAGCGTGTTGCGATCGCTCGGCACTGTTTGATTTTATACAAAATAGTACACGATTAGCGTGCGTTATCAAATGAAAGCGAAGCTGAAAGTGTCGCGTGCAGTCGGCATTAAACACCAACAAGAAGCGGAAGAAGAGTTTAAAAAAAACTCCCGCAATACCTAGAAGTAATTAAGAAATTTTTAATCTAATCTTCCCACTGAATTGCATCTCGAAAAACTGCTTTTTCAGCTTCTTCTAAATCTTGCTCAGTGACAAGAATATCTTTCCATAATCCTTGAATTTGAGTTTTATTTCGAGAACCTTCAAGTTGATGCAGAACAGTTCTTTTTAATGCTTCTAGTTCTTCTTGAATAGCTTGAATCCGAAGCAAAACATATTGACTCATGATCAATATTCTCCTAAAGTACCTTAGTAAGGATTAAGATTGCATTCCGTAAAGAATTAACTGTTGCCTCAATTTTAGTGGAAATTTGAGGAATTGAAAAACGTAGACGCAAAGCGGCTTCCCGCAGGATACCGCCAAGGTGCAGTGTAGAATTCTTGCCAATCTCTGTATGTGTCATCCTCGCTCAGAGATTGTAGATACGTTTGAAAATCTATGCTGTGGTCTGCAACCATGCCAGTTAGTTGACCAATGACTTTTATGTGCTGTTTTATATACTACACAATAAAAGATATATTCAGAGTAATTTTACTAGGTTTTAACTATCAACCCATCAATTTTTCCAAAGTGGCGATCGCGTAATACTAAAGTTAAATGATACTGTCAGGCGATCGCAGCAATCCAAATATTATTCTCAGGAATTGGTCGTCCCTTCAATTTCAAAGAGTTTTTAGTTTGACCATATAGCTGTACTGTAACCACATCGCATTCTAAAACTTAGACTATTGTTAATCAAGAGGGTATTTAATATTAATTTATTCAGTTGATGCAGTTGCGATCGCCATCTGAATCAATCACCGTCTTAATAATCATTGAAAGTATTTTGCTTCATGCCAAATGATGCATAAGTTTCGTGAAATTGTATTGAGATATACGGTTTGTCAGGAGTACAATTTGTACGCCCCTGCTAGCATTGATTGGCGATATGGATGTAGTTAGGCGTCGTATCGGTCTTGAACAAGAGTTTTTTCTGGTAGATGAAGCGGGTCAACTAAGCGATCGCGCTGATGAATTTTTGCACATTTGTCATTCGATGGCAAAGGCACAAGGTATAAACCCGAATTATTTTGTACCAGAATTTGTGAAGAATATGGTGGAGATTAATACTCCTCCAGCATATAGTGCCACAGAGTTAGCCCAAGAATATCTCAAAAATCTCAAGTTGGCGATCGCTGCCGCGCGACAACTAGATTTACGACTTTATCCTCTGTCTAGCTATCCCTTGCATATTATGCCAGTAATGCGCGATCGGCCGAATTACCATATTCAAGCGCGGACTGTCGGCTATGATCGATTTTTGCACGCTGGTAAATGTACTGGCACACATTTGCATTTGGAAGTCCCGCCTGGGGTAATTGACTCTCGTATTGCAGTTTCTTACAACTCTATGCCAGCAGAGCGAGAGGAGCTACTGAATATATACAATTTAGCTACAGCTTTTGACTCAGCGCTCATTTCTCTGACACGTGCGTGTCCCTTTTATGAAGGACAAGCAATTGGACTAGCCGCGCACACAATTCGTTATCGAGGTAGCGAAACCTTTGGTTGGGAGGGAGTATATACGCATTTGCAGCCTGTTGGCGGACTCATGCCTTATGCTGATAGCGTAGAGAGTTTAGTTGAGCAGCAATTTGCTCGCTACTATGCTTGGTTGCAAGCAATGGAAAAAGCTGGAGTTGAACGTAACCTGTTTTTAGAAGCAGGAGGCAGCTTACTTAAGTCAGCTTGGAACCCAGTCCGACTCAACAAACTTGGTACTGTGGAAATAAGATGCATAGATAGTAACTACCCCTCTGTGATTTTAGCTGTAATTACACTGCTTGATAATGCATCTCACCGAGTCAGGCGTGAGAAGTTAAGGGTGAGGCCAGTAAAAGGCAACCAGCTATTTGAACTAGTAGGCGATCAGCTTTATGTACCAGATTTTGAATATCTCAATGGTGAATTGCTCTATACTTCAGCTACAGAAGGGATTAAAAATCCCAAAGTCAAGGCTTACATCAATTCAATTTTACAGTTTGCGATGAGAGACACTAGTGAAGGTGCAAAGTTTCTAGCAAAACTGAGCAAAGACCTTGATCACTATGAGACAATAGAGACCGCGATATTGCAAGAGTTTACCCCGACAACTGCTCAACTTGTATTGGATGAAGGTCTGCGCCTGGTGCGTGAGTGTTGTGACAAGCTAGAAGCGCAGGTTTCATGGATAGATATAGAAAATCCTTTGGGTGCGTTGGATTTTGACGAACGATTGTTACTAAAGAAGCATTAATCTAATTTCAACTCAGGAAATTAAGCGTCTAATCTTCTTTTTTTGCATTAACTGAACCGTATTGTGATCCGACGCTACTTGAAGCCAGTCAAGTAGCGTCGTTTGCACAAAAATTTCTCCAGTCAGCTTTCGTCGCCAGAGTCGAGCATTTTACATAAAATTTGCGTGTTTATTGTAGACTTTTGACTCAACTATTGGCTGTGATGTTTGTAATGACTGCGGTAAACTCCAGTCGGGGCGCAAGTTAGCAGCGTTACGTAAATAAGTGTGATGAATTGGAGCAGAGGTAAGCAAGTTAGCGTGGATTAACAACCGAATACAGCGCTGTAAGCTGCCTTCCACATGCATTTGCTGCACATCCAACATGGCGACATTATCCCATTCAGGACGAGATCTGGCGATCGCAGCTGGAAAAATAGCATCTAAGTCGCGTGTCACAGAAAAAGTAACACTAACAATATCCATTGGTTGGAGTTGATTTCGGTTTTCTAGTTCATCTAGTAGTTCCGTTACCGCCTCTTTGATTGCTTCAATACTATTTTCTGAAACGGTTGTTGCCCCACGAATAGCTCGCATTTGCCACTCCACTCCGCAATCCTCCTTAATTAGTTATTGGTTATTGGTCATTAGTCATTAGTTATTGGTTATTAATCATTGGTCATTGGTTATCAAACAAACGACAAAGGACAAAAAACAAATGACTAATGACATTAAAAAGTTATGGTCTATATAACCAAAGTGGTAAACCACTAGTAGACATTTCAAATTCGAGCCAATCAATACCAGCTCTCATTCTTGATGAGCCTTGACGATTCCCAGGTAGAATGCGACTCAATAAGGGTTTACGCTCTTCTAAGGTGTAACAAAGTGTTTTTTCAGGGTCAAGACCAACTAGTTCTGCTGTCCAGCGTCGTGCATCTTCTTCTGTTCCCAAACGATCTACAACACCCAACTCTAAGGCTTGCTGTCCAGTAAAAATCCGACCATCAGCAAAACTTTTCACTGTTTCTACTGCCAAAGAACGCCCATCGGCTACAGTTTGCACAAATTGCTGATAACTAGTGTCTATCAACTCTTGCAAGATGTGTTGTTCTGGTTCCGTCAGTTCTCGGTCGAAGGCGAGAATGTCTTTGTAAGGCCCTGACTTAATTACCTTGAAGGAAACACCAATTTTTTCCAGCAAGCGTTCTATATTATTTCCACGCAGAATCACACCAATACTGCCTGTAATCGTACCTGGGTTAGCCATAATATGCTCGGCTCCCATACCAATATAGACACCTCCTGAAGCCGAAATATTACCAAAGCTAGCGACTATTTTGATTTTTTCGCGCAAACGCTTCAGCGCACTGTAGATTTCTTGGGAATCCCCTACTGTACCGCCAGGGCTATCAATGCGTAACAGTAATGCGGGAAATTTTTTCTCCTCTACTGTTTTTAGGGCTTCTAGAACGCGTTTGCGAGTAGCACCGGCGATCGCGCCAGTAATTTCAATTCGAGCAATTTGTTTACGAAACCTGGGCTTAAACGGCCAAACCATGAGCTATCAAAAAACCTCGTAATAAACTCAATATAGAATGTCTAGTGGTCATAAGACACACTTTACTACGTTCATTAAAATGAACAGGCATTCTGCTATTGTGCATTCTAGTGAAATTTTTGTACTTAACGAGGAACTTTATTGCCGTTTTGTTCAAAGTATTTATAGCTTTCGACAGGTTTTTATTAAAAATAGAGTATAAAATATAACTTAAAAATTGTGAGTATCTAATCCTCAATACTCAATTTAGTTAATAAAAATTTATTTATCCATGCTCAACCTGACTTTTAGATGGGGATGACAATATTTTCCACATTTGGGAATACAACGTTATTGTTCTACGAACATCTGAACTTAAGAATCAATTCGTAAAATTTGACATCTGTAATAAGCATAGATGTCAAATAGTGCGCCAACAAAACTGCAAGTTAAACTAATCACAAGTAGTCCATGTAGTGGGATTCCGCTGCCAAAAGTCGCTAGAAAATGCAATATTTGAGTCGGAATTGTTTCAGTCAACCCTTGTAAACCGGGAATATGTCCAATAAGGACTACAAGCAGCAAAATACCACCGACTAAAACCATGGGGGCAACAAAACTAAAAATTACAGTGAGCAACAGGGAACGGAGAAAGTTGTTAAAAATGCTCATTTAGGGCAGGCTCCGTAAGTGAAGTGGGCATGAGCTTTAAAAGCTGAATGTCAATTTCTACAATACGCGCGATCGCTCCTAAGCAGTCAATCTGTCAAAAATCTTAAGTTTTAATTAAAATAAGTTGTTACTGGTTACATCAAATGCTGAGCGCGTCAACAAGACCCCAAAGCTGCAAAACCTTTGATAAATCAAGCTTATAGTCAACACCAATCCTTACTTATCGCATTAAAGCGCGTTTAAAAATCGCTTTATTTTCTGAGAGTAACTTTAAAGTAAGTTAACGTTAACTCGATAGGCTAGGGGATGAGAGGGATGTGGTACCCTGCGGGTTCTGCTTCGCAGTACTACTCCGCTCACCAACCGGGAGATGAGGGAGAAAATTTCTCCGCGTCCCCCTACCCTTCTTTTATCGGAGACGCTGCGCGAACGAGAACGCTTTCAGCGAAGGGATTCGGCAGTTCCTATGCAGGAGAAACCACCAAAACCGGACTCCCTCACCGCGTCTTTGCATCTCCGCGTCCCCAGTCCCCAATCCCCAGTCCCCAATCCCCAGTCCCCAATCCCCAATCCCCAATCCCCAATCCCCAGTCCCCAATCCCCAGTCCCCAGTCCCCAATCCCCAATCCCCAATCCCCAATCCCCAGTCCCCAATCCCCAATCCCCAATCCCCAGTCCCCAATCCCCATTCCCCATTCCCCATTCCCCACGACTTTCGCTATTCTTAAGGCAGTTACCGAGTTAACTACAGAACCTTGAGCGAGACTACATCCAAATCCAGTTTAGGAGAATGGAGTCAGCGGTTGCTGGCGGCGATTTTTTTAGGTGGACAAACACTAGTTCATCTACTCAAAGGCAAAGTCCATCGCCGCAACACTCTAGAACAAATGGCCGCAGTTGGCCCAGATTCTCTTTTGATTGCGCTATTAACGGCTATTTTCGTGGGCGCAGTGTTCACTATTCAAGTAGCACGAGAATTTATCAATTTTGGTGCAGGTAATATTGTTGGCGGAGTTCTAGCTGTGGCATTAACACGAGAACTCTCACCCGTTCTGACAGCAGTAATTCTAGCAGGACGAGTTGGTTCCGCCTTTGCCGCAGAAATTGGTACGATGCGGGTTACAGAACAAATCGACGCTATGTTGATGTTAAGAACTGATCCAATCGATTACCTGGTTATTCCACGCGTGCTTGCTTGCTGTCTAATGCTACCAATTTTAACTCTTCTATCTTTGGTAACAGGAATGTTAGGAGGATTGATTATTGCTACAAATATCTATAACCTCTCCGATACAGTATTTCTAGATTCAGCCCGTAACCTTCTTGGTATCTGGGATATATTGAGTGCGATGATTAAAGCATGTTGCTTTGGAGTTTTAATTGCTGTGATTGGTTGCAGTTGGGGTTTAACTACAACGGGAGGAGCCAAAGGTGTAGGACAGTCAACCACATCAGCTGTTGTTACTGCTCTGCTGGTTATATTTATTAGCAACTTCTTTCTTTCTTGGTTAATGTTTCAAGGAACTGGCAGTGCATTACTTCAAGGGTTATAGAATTAGGGACTAGAAGCTAGAGGATGAGGGAGATGAGAGACGCGGGGACGCGGGGACGCGGGGATGCGGGGACGCGGGGACGCGGAGAATAATCAATAACAAATGACGTTAGCGTAGCGGTAGCGAGGTACGAGCGTCAGCGGTAGCGACACAGGAGCGTCGCGTCATGACAAATGACTTCCCCAATTCCCTACTCCCTACTCCCCACTCCCCTCCTAAAATAAGAAATGTGTTTATTAACAAAGCAGGATTTACACTTGTGACCAGTTCAATTGCTCCTAACTTGACATCAACCGTGGAACTCAAGCCCAGTTACTATATACCTGTAGTATTGGTGCTTGTCGCTATACTAGTGTTAATAGTACAACCTTGGATCGGAGGAGCGATCGCACTGTTTGGCTTGTTTTTGATGTTTCAAGCGTTGACACTGCGTTTGCAATTCACTGCCACCGATTTAGATATTTACAGAGGCGAAAAACTAATTCGGCGTTTTCCCTTCCAAGAATGGCAAAACTGGCGTATCTTCTGGAACAGAGTTCCCATCCTGTTTTACTTTAAAGAAATTAAAAGTATTCATTTTTTGCCAATTCTATTTGATCCTCATACTCTCAAAACTTGTCTGGAACAACGTTGTCCACGTATTGAGTAGTGACTGTTGATTGTATATTTCTGAAAGCTGTTTATCAAAAAAATAAAAGTTTAAAACCTTGCTCCTTGTGGGCGTAAAGAATCCTTGTATTGTAAGGTATGTTGAAATTTCAACGCCAGTTCTCTCAAGTCGAGCCACTTCTGTGCGGGGGTTCCCCCCGTTGAAGAAAGTGGCGTGGGAAACCCGCTCACGAGACTGGCTCTCCCTTGTGGATGGCTTAGTCTTCTCTGTCCCCTGTTAAGAGTTCCCTTTCATTCGCGTCGTAGGAATTACACTATTGTTTATGAACCCAGAGGAATCGCAAACTCCAAAACCCATTGATGAGTGGTTAGCAGAAACACAAGACCAAAGTCATGCAGCTGAAAATCCAGAAAATTCATCTGTTGAGCCAGTAGGACAAACAGAAACACCACAAGAAAATCCAATTTCTGAACCTGCTAACTCCAGTGTGGAAGTGGTAGATTCTACAATCCAACAACTAGAAGACTCGACAGGCTCCTTAGCGACGCAAGTGGAAGAAGATAGTGCGCTAAATGCAGCAACAGCACAACGAGTAGCAGAGTTGCAAAAGACTGAAGCAGCTCTAAAAATAGAAATAGCTAACTTACAGGCGTCTTATAAAAATCTCCAATTACAAGTTGGTGAAACCCAAACTACGTTGGGACAAATTGTACAGGAGTCGCTAGCACAGTTAGAACAACGCAAACAAGCACTGCAAATTTCTGTAGAACAGCTAGAACGCCGACAAGAACGCATTCGTAATGAAATGCGAACAACTTTTGCTGGTACTTCTCAAGATTTAGCAATTCGGGTGCAGGGTTTTAAAGACTACCTCACAGGTAGTTTACAAGATTTGGCAGCAGCAGCTGAGCAATTACAATTGGTGCCGCCAACTGTGGTAGAAAAAGCAAAACCCGCTGCTAAAGAAACAAAATCAACTGAACCCCAACTAGTAATTCCACAATTTGCTCAACAACAATTTCAAGAGACGACAAAACAAATTCGCCGCCTAATCGATCAATACCGTAATAAACCAGACTATTACGGCCCTGTATGGCAATTACGCCGTACCTTTGAACCAATCCACGCAGAACGAGTTTCTAACTGGTTTTTTAATCAAGGGGGACGCGGTGCTTTGCGAACAATGGGTAGCCGCTTACAGAATATCCTAATTGCCTCCGCTGGAATCTCGATATTACATAAACTATATGGCGATCGCCTACGTACACTAGTTTTAGCTAATACACCTGAGCGTTTAGGTGAATGGCGACGTGGCTTACAAGATTGTCTGGGAATAGGTCGCCCAGACTTTGGCCCTGACAGAGGCATAGTATTATTTGAGACATCTGAAGCCTTAGCCCAAAAAGCAGACCGATTGGTAAAAGCAAATCAAATGTCTTTAATTATCATTGATGATTCAGAGGAACAAATCAGTCTGTCAATACTGCAATTCCCTCTATGGTTAGCCTTCGCACCTGACCCCAAAATGATGAGAGACTATGACAATGACTTTTAATTGAGTTACAAAGTCAACTTGAAGAGGACGCGGGGACGCGGAGAAATCCCATAGCTAAAGCCAGGAGATTCAAACAATGAACAGATTTTTTGTCTCTACGACAGAAGTCGCGCTCAAAGTGCCATTGGTATTGAACTCCAGACACAGGCAACTCCCCGCGTCCCCGCGTCTCCCACTCTCCGTGTCTAATTTATTTAGGAATTGTTTATGACTATGTGGTTAATTCTGTGCGGTGCAATTGTCGTCACAGCTTACCTGCTGGGTTCTTTTCCGACTGGGTACATCGCTGTGAAACAGTTAAAAGGTATTGATATTCGGGAAGTGGGTTCAGGTTCAACCGGAGCAACCAATGTTTTGCGAGCATTAGGGACAGGGCCAGGAGCATTCGTTTTATTAATTGATTGTTTGAAGGGAGTGTTAGCGATCGCTCTGGTTTATTTATTATTTAACTTGGGAGCTAGTCAAAATTTTATCCCTGCAACTGTAGATGCAAAAGTTTGGCAACCTTATCTAGTAACGTTAGTTGGCTTAGCCGCGATTTTAGGACACAGCAAATCAATTTTTTTGGGCTTTACAGGTGGTAAATCTGTTGCTATCAGTTTAGGGATTTTGTTAGCGATGAGTTGGCAGGTAGGTTTAGTAACATTGGGTGTCTTTGCCATTGTCGTAGCCTTCTCACGGATTATTTCTTTAAGCTCAATTAGTGGTGCGATCGCCGTTTCTATTTTTATGGTAACTTTACAGCAACCTCTGCCTTACATCCTCTTTGGCATTGTTGGTGGATTATATGTAATAGTGCGTCATCGTACTAATATTGAACGGTTACTTGCTGGTAGCGAGCCAAAAGTTGGGCAAAAGGTAGCAACAGAAGCAGAAAATGGTAATTCGTAATTCGTAATTCGTAATTCGTAATTCGTAATTCGTAATTCGTAATTCGTAGTTAATTATTTTACCTGCTTTCTCCATTCCCAATTACCCATTCCCATTCGATCAATTTTGACGTGAATTACGAAATGCCCACATAGAAATCTGTAGTCCTTTTCTAGAGTTAAATTTAGATTCTATGTTGGCAAATACATTCAAAAAAGGTTTATTAGCAGCGGCTACAGCATTATCTTTTTTACCAGGGATGACACAAGTCGCCCAAGCTCAACCTGCACCAGATGTATATGGTGCGATCGCTTATTCTCAATCTACTGGAGTTTACACTTCTGCAATTAGTTTGTCACGCGAAGAGGCTGAACACATTGCTCTTTATGATTGCACGCGACAATCTAGAACTGATGATTGTTCAGTTCCTTTGTGGTTTAAAAATGCTTGGGGGGCTTTGGCTGTTGGTTCCAATGGTGCTTACGGTACAGGGTGGGGATACGATATTCGTGATCCCAGAAGAGGTAAGTTGATTGCAGGACGATATGCTCTGCAAACTTGTCAAGATTACGGTGGTGTAAATTGCCGAGTTATTTTTGCTAGAGAAGCTAGATAAGCTGTCGCCTATATAAATTGCATATTTTTAGTAGAGACGCTTCAAAAGGGCGTCTCTACATATTTGTATTAAAAATGCTGTACTGCCTAATCCTAGAAACTATTTCAATAAATCATCCCCAGCAATAACCGTGGTGTAGAAGACATAGTTAGGATTAGCCACATAGCGACGATCTTTTTTAATCAACGCCATAAATTCTCGATGTCCGTCGCGCCTGCGTCCTACAAGACAACCTGCACTGGCATTCTTGATATTGTTTGTAGGTGCATCATAGCCCCAATGTTGATTTATGAGGAAAAGACCTGTATCCAGCTTGTCACCAGTCCGTTGAAAGTCTTTGTTAAAATCTCGGTGAACAGTGATGGGTTCAACTTGGATTAACGCTTCGTGACGTTCTGCGTTTCCGTGTAGTCCCACAGCCCAGGCTTTGTATTGTCCAAACTTAATTCTTGCAGCACCTGCTGAATTCATGGGGTTTAGAGTGTAGTATTTACCTGGTTCAGTGGTAGCTTGCCAATGATTAACGATTTTGGGAATGCCATCTACAACTTCGATTACAATCCGTCGATCATTAAATTGATTTGGTGGATCGCTGTTAAGAGTCCAGTCTTCGTTCACTCCTTCTAGATAAACAATGTTGTATTCTCCAAGACCTGTGAATACTTGATAATTTTTTGCCTGCATGTATTTGATAATTTTGCTGGCAATGTCATTACCCAGTTTTAAAGGAGGCTTTGGTAGTTCTTCTGGTTTGGTTTCAATTAATTTCTTGGCTGTGAGTGGGCCTAAAAATTCACTTTCTCCAGTTTTAGTGAATTCCTGAAATTTTTTGAAAGCGGCTAAAGAAACAGGGCCAAATTTACCATCGGCTGGGGGTTCTAGTAAACCCAAGCCAATTAATAGTACTTGAATCTGACGACTCAATTCTGCATCTTGAGCGATCGCTTCAAATCCCCATTTTTCTTCTTTCCCTAAAAAATCTTGTAGTTTCATATTGCACCTGTGTTTAATTTTCCTAAATTCTAGGTATAAACATCATTGAAGAAAGAAACAGGAAATAGGCAACAGGGAACAGTTATTCCTATTCTTTGTTCCCTCTTTGAAAGTCAGAGACTCCCATAAATATCAATGGCATGTTTTTTGTCAGGTATAAATATTTACACAAAATTACCTGTTAACAGTTGCCCGTTTCCTGTTATCTTTTGAATTTGGGTATAGATGTTGTCTGAAACTATACTCTTGGTTTTGATAGAGTATTAAAATTTTTACTATTAATTTACGATTTAACGCAGTGAAGTACCCCTAGTTCCGCTTCGCTTGACTAGGCTTCCTGTCCGGAACCAGTATTCCGGCTCATGCCTAGTCTTACAACTAGCTGAGCAGGCGTAGATTTCCCTTCTTCCAAGGGTATTTTCAATTCAAAGACTATTCACTTTCACTGATGGCTTTGCTGATGTCAGCTAAAGTGTCATACTGCTTGATAGGTAAACGCTTCAAGGCTCGCAACACCAGCTCATCAATACCTTTTTCTTCAGCGTATTTAAGCAAATCTTTTTTGCTAAGTGGATAGGTAATTTCAGCCAAATTTTTCTCTAACTGTACAGGGTTTACTGTCTTTCTAACTATTTCCTTTATAGATTGGCTGACATCAGTTGAGGATTGATACTGTTTTGCAGGCAACTGCTTGAAAGCGCGGAGAATACCCTCGTCAATCCCTTTTTCTTCAGCATATCTAAGCAAATCTTCTTTATTAAGAGGGTAATTAATTTCATTCAAACTCTTCTGTAGTTGTACTGAGTTAACTTTAGCCATAATGATTATCCTCAATTACAAAAAAATTAGGGTGAGTAAACAACCCACCCTGCTGATAATCTATTTACAATTTCTAGCTAAATTAAACCTTTGCGAGTTCAGGGGTGGGGCGCTTGCTGTTGCGAATTGCTGTAATGGCGTCAGCATAATCCTTGGCATTAAATACAGCTGAACCAGCAACAATTGCATTGGCTCCTGCTTCCAAGACTTGCCAAGTATTATTTGCTTTCAGTCCCCCATCTACCTCAATCCAAGGGTCAAGACCGCGCTCATCGCACATTTGACGTAGCTTGCGAATTTTAGGTAACACAGCAGGAATAAAGCTTTGACCGCCAAAACCGGGGTTAACGCTCATAATCAGTACTAGGTCACAAAGTTCTAGCACATACTCAATAAGTTCTAGAGGGCTACCCGGGTTTAGTACAACTCCTGCTTTTTTGCCAAGTTCTTTAATTTGTCCTAAAGTCCGATGCAGGTGCGGAGAGGCATTATGCTCGCAATGTACTGAAATAATGTCAGCACCCGCTTTCGCGAAGCCCTCAACATACTTTTCTGGTTCCACAATCATTAGGTGGACATCAAGTGGCTTGGTAGTCACCGGACGAATCGCCTCCACAACCAGAGGGCCTATCGTAATATTAGGTACAAAACGACCGTCCATTACATCAACATGAATCCAATCTGCTCCCGCCGCATCTATAGCGCGAACTTCTTCACCCAGACGACTAAAATCGGCTGATAGGATAGATGGAGCAATTACAATGGGCTTTTTAGATAGGTTTTGAGTCATGGCTAGTGGATTTTTAAGCGTCCTCGTCTGTAAGCATTGTAACAAAACATTGAGCAAGTATTATTTGGAAATGGGGAATGGTGATGAGACAGCAGCAAAAAGAAATGAATAATGAATCTTGACAAATGACTAATGACTAATCACTAATAACAAATGACTATTAGATAAATAACTATGTTCAAAAAATTAACTTGGATAATTTGGGGATTGGGTGCTTCTTGTTTGAGTGTACCGACGATTGCTTCTGCTGTGGGAACTTCTTTAGGAAACAGTGGTATTGATGCTTTAAAACTGCATCAATCTCCTTATAATTTAACTGGCCGCAAGATTGCGATTGGTCAGGTAGAGATTGGGCGACCGGGAATGTTTGGGTGGGATAAAGCGGTGTCTAAGAATCGCGCCATATCTTTAGCAGCGGTGTTTTTACGCAATGGCCCGGCAAAGTCTAACAGCGGCGTTGACCCCCATGCTTATAATGTCGCTGGTGTCATGGTTAGTAGAGACAAAGGCTTACCAGGGGTTGCTCCAGGAGCGCGACTCTATTCTTCAGCGGTGGGTTCTACGAAAAATATGGGTCAGCCGGAGGAATGTTTATCAGCGCAGCATATAGCCTTACAAAATAGTGGGGATGTACGGGCGATTAACTTCAGCTTTGGTGAACCTCTCAACCGTGACCCACGACCGGAACCGACTTTAGACGGCAATGCTTTACTAACATTGTGTGTTGACTGGTCGAGTCGCGTTCATGATGTTTTGTATGCGATCGCAGGCAACCAAGGCAAGGGTGGTATTCCCATTCCTACAGATAATTTTAACGGAGTCAACGTGGCTTTTTCATCCCGCAGGGGGGGAATTTTTAATAAAGTAGACGTTTCCAATCTAGCGGGTACGAACTTAGGAACGAGTGGTCGCTTAGCTGGCAAGGAGTTTAATCTTGATGGGCGTCGCGCTATCAGTTTAGTTGCGCCCGGTAGTAACATTCCTTTGCTCAATCCAGATGGCAAATTGAACAAAGCCACAGGTACAAGCTTTGCTGCACCACATGTAACAGCGACTGTTGCTTTGTTACAAGAATTTAGTGACCAACAACTGCGAGCCAAAAAACCTAATTGGAGTGTTGATGCTCGGCGTCACCAAGTCATGAAAGCTGTATTGTTAAATTCCGCTGAAAAAATTCAAGATATTGGTGATGGCTTGCGTTTAGGAATGACTCGCACACTAATTGATAAACAAAATCAAGATTGGCTAACTTCTGATGCTTACAAAGATCCCAAAATTCCCTTAGATGCTCAAATGGGAACAGGTCATTTAAATGCGTTCCGTGCTTTTCAACAACTGAGCGCTGGTCAATGGCAACCATCAAAAGCAGTGTCTGCTATTGGTTGGGATTATCGCACAGTTAAAACAGGGGCAAGTGTTGACTATGCGTTAGCAAAACCTTTAAAACAGGGAAGTTTTGTGGCTATTACCCTGAGTTGGGATCGTTTAGTAGAGCTAAATGATCATAACAAAAATCAGCAGTTTGATGTTGGTGAGAGTTTTCGCGATCGCGGTTTGAATAACCTCGACCTCTACTTAGTGAAAACTGATGCTCCCAATTCAGATGCTGGGATTATTTGTTCTTCAATCAGCCAAATTGATAGCGTAGAGCATATTTTCTGTCCGGTGACTACCGCAGGTAATTACAAAATCCGCGTCCAGTTCCGCCAGCAGCTCAATGAAGCAACTCAACCCTATGGACTAGCTTGGTGGAGCGTGCCTGTCAATTAAATAATTCGTAATTCGTAATTCGTAATTCGTAATTCGTAATGACGCGATGCTCCTGTGTCGCTACCGCTGACGCTCGTACCGACGCTCGATGACTCGCTCTAAGCGAAGCTATGCCGTAGGCTTTACGCTACCGCTGACGCTCGTACCTCGCTACCGCTAACGCTATCGAGAACTCGCTCTAAGCGAAGCTATGCCGCAGGCTTTACGCTACGAAGCGCGTAATTCGTAATTAAGTTTTGCTCCTGTTTTCTACCTTTTTTGGTAACTAAAATTACTGTTACAAAAACTGTTACAGTTTTCGTAACAGTGCCATCTTTCTGGTATGGCCAATGCAATAGTAAACAGTTGAGACATGATTTGTCTAAGTCCCGTTAGACACACATCAAACAACTTTGGCAACAGAGGTGGTAGAATGCATTGGCAGAAATTTAGCGGTGTGGAAGAAAATTTTTTGCAAAGACGTTATGGTGTGAGCTTGGGAAGACGTTATGTTCTAGCAGCAGCAAGCGTAGTTTTGTGTGGTGTATTAGGTTGTTCCCAGGTCAATAATACGAGTGCATTTGCCCAATCTGGGCAGCCTCAGCGAGAGTTACCATTACCCAAAAAAACAGTGAATTCTGAGACAAAAATTGTTGATGCTAATAATAGGTTTGGCTTCAAGTTATTTTCAGAAATTCAAAAAAGCGATAGTTATAAAAAGAACGTTTTTATCTCGCCTTCGAGTGTTGCGATCGCTTTAGCTATGACCTACAATGGCGCTAGCGGTTCGACTCAACAAGCAATGGCCAAAACCCTAGAATTACAGGGGATGAGTCTTCAAGAGATTAACTCTGCTTACGCTTCATTAAAGCAACTTTTAGAAAATCCAGATAGCAAAGTACAATTAACTATTGCTAACTCACTTTGGGCAAATCAAGATGTTAGATTTCAACCAGATTTTCTCCAAATAACTCAGGATTTCTTTAAAGCCAAAGTTACTAATTTAAACTTTAAAGATCCTGCTGCACCTAACACTATTAATAATTGGGTCAAGGAAAATACTCGCGGTAAAATTAACCAAATTGTTGAGACAATCGAGCCAAATCAAGTACTGTTTCTCATCAATGCCATATATTTTAAAGGTAGTTGGAGCAATGAATTTGATAAAAAACAAACTGCACCTCACCCATTTTATCTGACATCTGGACAGCAAAAACAACATCCAATGATGTCCCAAAAAGGTGATTACAGATATTATGAAAACGAGCAGTTTCAAGCAGTTAGTTTACCTTATGGTACAGATGGTAAAGTGAGTTTTTATATCTTCTTGCCCAAGAAGAACTCTAACCTCAAAGCTTTCCACCAAAACTTAAATTTTGAGAGATGGGAGAAATGGATGACTCAGTTCAAAAAAAGAGCCGGGTTTATCCGCTTACCCCGCTTCAAAACAGACTATGATATTACGCTTAACGATACTTTAAAAGCTCTGGGTATGGAGGAAGCTTTTAGCAGAAAAGCTAACTTTTCTGGAATGGGGAAAAATTTTGCCATCAGCCAAGTTAAGCACAAGACTTTTGTGGAAGTCAATGAAGAAGGCACAGAAGCCGCTGCGGCTACTTCAGTAGGCATGGAGTTAACATCTTTTCAACCAAAACCAGAGCCATTCAAAATGATTGTTGATCGCCCCTTCTTCTGTGCCATCAGAGATAATCAGACAGGAAATATTCTATTTATGGGTTCAATTGTTGAGCCGGAGTAGGGAATTGGCAAGAGGCGGAGGGGCAGAGTACGCTTTGCAAGGGGGAGATCTATGTGTAACTTTCCCCCTGCTCCCTGCTCCCTTGCCTGCACTAAGGTAACGTGGCTTCAGAGATGCTCAAAGGGTTTTTAGCGTCAACTTTTGGTGATTCATCTGTTGTAACGGGTGCAGTTATTTCCTCACTTGTGTTAACGCCTGTCTCGCTACTTAAAGATACAGGACGTAGAGCGCTTAAAGCAGTCTTAATCACAACAGCAGTTGGCACAGCCACAATCACACCCAAAAGGCCGCCGATTCTGGCTCCTGTTAAGACCGAAATTAATATCCAAACAGGGTTTAAACCAGTAAAACTACCTAAAATTCTGGGAGCTATCAAGTTTTCGAGAATTTGCTGTACAATCACCGCCGCTACCAACACTCTTATCCCCATGGAAAAATCTTGTAGTGCTACCAACAGGGTAGTTAAAGCAATACCCACAGAACCGCCAAACGGCACAAGAGCCATAATGCCAATCGTTAAGCCAAATAGCAAACCAAATGGTACTTTCAGCCACAAGAAGGAAGGAATTAAGGCTGATGCCATGCAAGTAGATAAAATCAGCTGAGTAATAAAGAAATTTTGAAAACTCAGGCGCACTGTTTTGGAAAAAGGATCTCGAAATTTAGTGGGTAGCCATTCTACTAAACTTTCCCAGAGTTCATCTCCATGTTGCAAAAGATAAAAAGTTAAAACCATCGTCAACAGAAAATCTAGCAGGCTAGTGACTGTAACTACCGCCAAATTTAAAACTTGTCCGGCGATCGCTTGTAGTTGCCCCTTGACGCGATCGTTAATTTGTACTACCAAAGCATCAAGGTTAATCGGTAAACCAAAAGTCTCGACTTTCTCATTTAATATCATTAACTGAGAGCGTCCAGAGTCAATCAACTCTGGCAAGCGAGCCACCAATTGCTGAGCTTGAGTCAAAGCCAGTGGAAACAGGGTAAGACCCAAAGCCAATAAAATTGACAAAGCTAGCAAAAATACTAAAATAGCGACTTGCTCTCGCCTAGCACCGTGATACTCCATCCAACTGACGGGGTAGTTAAGCAGAAATGCCAGCACTGAGGCTCCGACTAAAATGACTATCAAAGAATGGAAATAATGGAAAATTGCCGAAAATGCCCATCCATTAAGAACTAGCAGCGGAGCGAACAGTGCGATCGCTCCGATTCGAGCTATCGGTGTGAGTGTCTGCCACCAGTCGAGAAGCTTGCGTGTCTGCATTTTGAGCTGATTGCGGGATAGAACTAAATTCTTCTTTACAGCCTATTATCTCTGACTATATGATTCTGTTTCATCCTTCTAGTTTAGGAGTTACACTAACCCAAATGGATAATATTGAAGAAATGGGGAATGAGGAATGGGGAATGAGGACGCGGGGACACGGGGATGTGGGGACACGGGGACGCGGGGATGTGGGGACGCGGGGACAGAGGAACATGAAGAAGAAAATTCTCAATTCCCAATTCCCAAAACACAGCTACTTCTATATTTGATTCCGATCATTGGCTTTTTTCCTTCGCTGTGGACTCTCTACCGTCGGCGGGGAAGTCGGGAACAACTTAACATCAGTCGTCTGTCAATTACCTTAGCGCTAACTTGGCTATTGGGATACTTTTTACTAGGAACCGGAGCAGCAACTTCAGATTTTTTCACACTGCGTGTATTCGTTCTCAATAGCTTTCTGACTTCTGGTTATTTTTTAGTAAGTGTTTGGTTGATGTTTCGCCTCATCCAAGGCAAGTCTAAGCGTTTACCGGGGTTTAGCAGTTTTGCTCAAAGAATACTTAGTAAGTACTTAGCCTAATTTATCTAAATCAAAAGTGGTCGGTATTCTTACTCGCTTATTAATAAATTACGGGTTATTTACCTACCAACCTGGTCAAATCGAGTTTATTATTGCCATACTTCAAGTAATACATATTTTATTTTGCCCAAACAAAGATAAATGCTGTTATAAGTGTTGTGGTCGCTACAACAGTGAAAAATTCAGCATCGATAATCAAGAATTAGCTATTATGAATTGAACTGTTTGTATATTTTTTAACCTGTAATTTTACTTAGTTTTTTCAGTTTAAGTGTGAGGAAGTCTGTGACCAGTCAAAGAACTTCGGCGGAAGGAAACCATTCGGGAAAAGCCTCTAAAGTCAACGGCAAAAATTCTCAGAACTCAAAATCAGGGCGTTGGCTATGGTTTTGGGTGGGTATGAGCGGAATTGCAATGGTGTCAGCCACAGCAGGGGCGCTGTTGGCAGTATCGTTAACTAGTACCTCTTTACAACAAGCTCAGCTTAGCCCACAGGAAGAGGCAGTGTTTGATGGCGATCGCTTCTCTGGAGGTGGGTTGCGATTTTCGGAATTAACGCGTCCAGTTAATATTTTGGTGATGGGGATGAGCGTACTACCACCAGATGTTAACAACCCTCCCGCCGAAACCAAAAATCTCAGATACTTACCTCAAGTAAATTCTTTTGATGGTCTTGCCGATGTGATCCTCTTGGCCAAATTTGATCCAGAGACGAAAAAAATGGTCATGCTTTCTGTTCCTAGAGACACCCGTACAGAAATAGAGGGGCACGGAATCAAAAAGATTAATGCCGCTAATGTTGAGGGTGGGCCTGCTTTGAGTGCCAAGACCGTCAGTAATCTCTTGGGTGGAGTGGGAATTGATCGCTATGTTCGCATTAATGTTCTCGGAGTTGAGAAGCTAGTTAATGCCTTGGGTGGGGTAACAGTCTACGTTCCCAGAGATATGAAATATATAGATGAGTCCCAGCACTTATACATTAATTTGAAAGCTGGTAAGCATCATCTCAATGGCAATCAGGCACTGCAATTGCTACGTTTTCGGCGTGATGAGTTAGGAGATATTGGCCGAATTCAGCGCCAGCAGATGGTTATGCGTGCCTTGATGGAACAGGCCCTGAATTTAAATACATTACAGCGATTACCTGAAATTTTCAATGTAGTAAAAGAAAATATCGACACCAACATGACTGGTGAAGAGTTAGCAGCTTTATTACGTTTTGCAAATGACGCTAATAAATCCAAAAAGATTCAGCAGTTATTACTGCCGGGTAACTTTAGTGACCCAGGCAAGTATGATGCAAGCTACTGGTTGCCCAACGATGATGGTATTGCCAAACTTATGGCCCAACATTTTGATTTGGAATCAGAACAAGGACAGCAAATAACTGATCCGGCATCTTTGCGAGTTGCAATTCAAGATAGCACAGGTGGCGATCGCTCCAACCTCAGACCATTGATTAGAGCCTTAGAAAAAGCTGGATATCGCAATATCTATGTGTCTAAACCTTGGAATGAGCCTTTAGAGGTAACTCACATTGTCGCTCAACAAGGAGATGGCAACAGTGCTGAATCCATTCGCGATACTTTAGGATTTGGGGAAGTGCGAGTAGAAAGTACTGGTAATCTCGGCTCAGATATTAGTATCCAAGTAGGTCAAGATTGGTTACGACAAAAAGAACTGTTGGAGAAATCTGCTAATCCTTAAGCGATGTTGCTTGGGAATGGGGAATTGGGAACTTGTACTGAGCAAAGTCGTTCGCGTAGCGTCTCCGACAGGAGAAGTATGGGGAATGGGAAATTATCTTTTTCCCCAGTTTCCCCAGCCTTCCCATCTCCTTGATTGGTGAGCGAAGTCGAACCACATCCCCCCAAGTAAAGTCATCACCAGTAAAAAAGGCATTTATGCAAGCAACCAGTTAATAAAATAACCAACACTCAAACTGTAATGTTTGATTTCAAGTTACTTTGTCAATGAAACTCAATCTATGAGCAAGTGGGTTAATCTATCAGAATGGCAGCGATTGTTAAGTCCCGTATAATCTCTGAACCTGTTTATCTGTCAGGGGAATTTGCAGAGTTTATTACAAAATTGAAAAAAGCGATCGCCTTTTAAAACTTCTGCTAAAAGGCATGATAATAATACCATAACTTGTAATCCAGTCACTTTTGAAAATGTTATGAGTAATTGAAACTTTTCTGACACAAGCAGAGGTGGCTATTTAATAACGAAACTCTCTATTTACTGCCAAAAACTGATATTTACGATGTGTCAAAATAAAATATCAGTAAAACTACGGTCTTTATCTATGGTGTGGAATCCAGGACAGCAGTTATTTGGCGATCGCTACATCATCGAGAGAAAATTAGGCGAAGGTGGCATAGGTATAACCTATCTGGCGAAAAATCGACGCGACCAGTTGCGAGTCATCAAAACCCTCAGAGAACAAATCCTCAATCATCCTGACTGGATATCACATCAAGATAAATTACGGCAAGACTTTCAAGATGAAGCTTTTCGACTGGCTTTGTGTCACCATCCTCATATTGTACAGGTAGAAAATGCCTTTGATGAAGGTAATTTTCCCTGCATGGTGATGGAGTATATCGAAGGCGAAGATTTAGGGAAGCTGATAACTGAAAAAGGAGCATTACCAGAAGCCGAAGCACTGCAATATATTAGGCAAATTGGCGAAGCTTTAACTGTAGTTCATGATCGCGGCTTACTACATCGGGATTTAAAGCCGAGTAATATTATGATGCGTGCGGGTAAACCAGAGGCCGTACTAATTGACTTTGGTCTTGCTAGACAATTTATTGCCGGTGCAGTTTTACAGCATACAGAGAGTGTTACTCATGGTTATGCGCCTCCAGAACAGTATGCACCTAATGCCGAACGGGGAGAATATATTGATGTTTACGCCTTAGCCGCCACGTTGTACTCTTTGCTGAGTGGAGAATTGCCGATGCCAGCGCCAGCTAGACTGCAAAATTTTACCATGCGATCGCCTAAAGAATTGAATTCGAGTGTAGGCGATCGGGTGAATGAGGCAGTTATGAGGGGAATGGCGTTAAATTACAAGTTTCGTCCCCAATCGGTGCAGGAATGGTTAGATTTATTGGATGCGGGGATAGTAGCATCAACACAACCTGTAACATCTCCTCCCTACACGCCCCCATCTTGGGAATGCGTTCACAAGATTCTGGGGATTTCTGGAAAGATAGCCCTTAGCCCCAAGGAAGATATCTTAGCAAGTGTAGCAGATTCAGTAATTCACTTGTTTTCATCAACTACATTTCAACTTATCCGCACCCTTCCGAAGGAAGGCTACGCGAACACTGGTCATTCTTCCCATATTTATTCCGTTGCCTTCAATAGTAATGGACAAATTCTGGCTAGGAGTAGCTCGGACAACACTATCAAACTATGGGAAGTGGCAACTGGTAGAGAAATTCGCACCCTAAAAGGTCATTCTTCCCATGTTTATTCCGTCGCCTTCAATAGTGATGGGCAAATTCTGGCTAGCAGTAGTCATGATCAAACTATTAAACTATGGGAAGTGCAAACAGGTAGAGAAATTCGTACCCTCGCTGCTCATTCCTACTATAGTAATCCGATCGCCTTTAGTAGTGATGGGCAACTTCTAGCTAGTGGTAGTTATTACTACACGATTAAACTATGGGAAGTAGCAACTGGTAGACAAATTTGTACCCTTAGTGGTCATTCTGGCTGGGTTAATTGCATCGCCTTTAGTAGCGATGGGCGAATTCTGGCTACTGGTAGTCATGACAACACTATTAAACTGTGGGAAATGGAAACATGTACGGAAATTCGCACTCTCATTGGTCATTCCGGTTGGGTTAATTCCATTACCTTCAATAGTGATGGGCGAATTCTGGTTAGTGGTAGTCATGACAAAACTATCAAAGTATGGGAAGTGCAAACAGCTAAAGAAATTCGCACTCTCACTGGTCATTCTCGGTCAGTTAGTTCCGTAGCCTTCAGTTGTGATGAGCAAGTTTTGGCTAGTGGTAGTGATGCCAGTATCAAACTTTGGCAAGTAGCTACAGGTAAGGAAATTCGCACTCTCACTGGTCATTCTCGATCAGTTAGTTCCGTAGCCTTCATTGATGATCAACAAATTCTGGCTATTAGTAGTGGTGCCAGTATCAAGCTGTGGTCTATAGCAACCAATAGAGAAATTTACACTTTCACTGGTCATTCCCTGTCAGTTACTTCTGTCGCTTTTACTAGCGATGGGCAAATACTGGCTACTGGTAGTAACGACAAGACTATCAAACTGTGGAATGTGCAAACGGGTAAAGAAATTCGCACCCTAAAAGGTCATTCTGACAGGGTTTTTTCTGTTGCTTTTACTAGTGATGGGCAAATACTGGCTAGTGGTAGTTCTGATAAAACTATCAAGCTGTGGAATGTGCAAACGGGTAGAGAAATTCGCACCCTAAAAGGTCATTCTAGTGGAGTTGAATCTGTCATCATCAGTAGTGATGAGCAAATTTTGGCTAGTGGTAGTAGTGACAAAACTATCAAACTGTGGAATGTGCAAACAGGCACAGAAATTCTTACCCTAAAAGGTCATTCCGGCTGGGTTAATTGCATCACCATTAGTAGTGATGGGCAAATGCTGGCTAGTGGTAGTAGTGACAAAACTATCAAACTATGGAATGTGCAAACAGGCACAGAAATTCTTACCCTAAAAGGTCATTCCGAACGAGTTACACATATCACTTTTAGTAATAATGGGCAAATACTGGCTAGTGGTAGTTCTGATAAAACTATCAAATTATGGCAAATGACAACAGGTGCAACAATTTCCACTCTCAGTCATTTTGACTCAGTTCATTCCATCGCCTTTAGCCTCGATGGAAATTGGCTGGCTGCTGGTGATGGTAGCGGAAATATCAAAATTTGGCGACGCAGCTAGTTGTGTAATAACAGCGTCAAAATAGTAAATAGAATTTGCAAACAATCTGATGTTAAAAAAATGCTAGAAATAACCAAAAATTACGTAATGGATGAAAATCAGCAACTTATTACTGTACAAATTACTATAGCTGACTGTATGCAAGATAATTAATGATTTTGAAGAAAGATGATGTCATCTATCAACAAATTATTCAGATTGCCAGGAATTACGGAATTTTTGATTGTATTCTTTGTGCCAGAGCCATGAAAAAATTTTTAGTATCACAAGGAGTTCATGGTAAGCACATTAAATTGGATACAGGCTCACAAGATCCAATCTACGGCAGAATCTATGATGATAGTATTGGAGAATTGATTGCTACCACTGGCCATCATGAAGGTATTCTCATTGAAATAGATAGTATTGAAGTTGTCTTTGATAACATCCACTATCAAGGAATTACTAGATTGCATTGGATGCAAAATCTCTATTCACCCATTCTAGATATAGGGAAAGAATTTCAAATAACCGAAATTTACTTTTGAATCAAGCCATTAAGTGAGTTGAGTATGGATAATCTATACGATTTACTACAAAAGATAAAAAAAAGACCTGCAATGTATCTAGGCAGACATTCCATCTTCAATCTTCAGGCATTTTTGGATGGATACTATTTTGCTCGGCGCGAACTTGGTATACCTTTAACCGAACAAGAGAGCGAGTTTCAAAAATTTTTACAATGGATTAGAGAAAAATTTCAGGTTGAAACTGGACAATTATGGGCAAGTATCATTCTCTTTAATTCTGCGGATGAACGAAGTGCAGTAGACAGATTTTTTAGCTTATTTGAAGAATTCATTAATCAGCAGCCAAATATTATAGATAATAACCAAGTGGAAAAGCTGCGAAAGTAATCAATAAAAATAATGATGAACACGCGATTAGTTGATTCACTAGTACAAATTATTGAATCTCTCACTCTAGAAGAGCGCATCTTTTTACAACAGCGACTAAGCAACCAGCCAATTCAAGTGACAGTCGGTGTCTGCGGTGGACAGCCGCGCATTCGCAACACGCGCATCCCTGTATGGACGCTAGTGGCTTTTCGCCAACAGGGAGCAGATGAAGAAGAGTTACTGCGAAACTATCCTACCCTAACCCATAATGATCTACAAGCTGCCTGGACTTATTATGAACAGCACCAAGAACAATTAGATCGAGCAATCATCACCTTCACTGAGGATGATGATGGTTAAGCTTTACTCTAATGAGAATTTTCCTATGGATATAGTCAGAGAACTGCGGCAGTTAGGCTACGATGTCCTCACTTCCTACGAAGCAGGACAAGCAAATCAAGGTATCCCTGATGAGGAAGTTCTAATTTTTGCGACACAAAACCAGCGAATTGTCATCACTCTTAACCGTGACGACTTTATTGCTTTACATAATAGCGGCATTGCTCACAACGGCATCATTATCTGCAAAACTGATAGAGACTATTTAGGACAAACTCAAACTCTCCACGCCTACTTACAAGATATTAAGTCACAAAGTCTTACTTGGGCGATCGCACTGCAAAATCGCCTGATTCGCGTCAAAAAGCAGAACCAACCCAAATCCAGCCGACAAGTTTTCGTTATTCAAGAATACCTATAATATAAGCAAAAAGGCATGAGAAGAACATCATGCCTTGTAATCAGTCACATTTTAAAATGTCATTTATTTATTAATGTTTTGCTGTGGCGTCATCTACCAATTATCAGCTGTGCCTTCTTTGTAAGGATCGCCTGTAAAAGGTTGTACGCCTATCGAAGGATAAGCATCATCAGTAGGGCCAAAAATCCGCATTACGGCTTCAGAAATATACTGAGTTACACGAGCAATGATTCTGGAAATAGCCATAATATTAAGACTCCTTTTTTTGAGTCGCTTTAATTGTGATGTTTATACTCTAATTCTGATATTCTTCACTCGCTCTACTTCTCAATATATTGAGAATATCTGCAATAGTTTTTCAGATATGTTTGCAATACTTCAACTTGTTCACTACTCTAACTTTTCCCTTTGACTCTAATTGTAACTTAATTAGGGAATAGGGAATAGGGAATAGGGGACAAATTTGCTTGAAACTCCGAAACGGATCGCTATATCGATGTAATTCCCTTTAATTTATCGAAAAATGTAAAGGTTTAAAAACTTGCCACCACTTGTGGGCGACTTAGTTATTACTATTATTCCCCATTCTCCATTATTTATAGAAAACTATTAAAATATGTTAAATAATTAATAAACACAATATTAATCCAACCGTAAATACCATGTATCTCAACAATATACTAACTAGTTTTTTTGATAGTTGACATTATTTATGGTGAATATTACCATAAATAGAAGAAGCATTCTTGTAAGGGAGTTCTGATGACAACTTTTTCAGATTTAGGCTATGTACATACCAATACTCAGCAACTGCAAAGTTACCCCACTCAAGAACTGAACCTCTGTGCGGATGACTACAGCTTACTGACTGACCTTTACCAATTGACGATGGCGGCTTGTTACACAGGTGAAGGTATAGAACAACGCAAGGCAAGCTTTGAGTTGTTTGTCAGGCGGTTGCCAGAGGATTTTGGTTATTTAATTGCCATGGGGCTAGCGCAAGCGTTGGAATATTTGACAAAATTCCGTTTTAGTTCTGCTCAGATTGCAGCTTTGCAGGCGACGGGAATTTTTGCTCAGGCGGGCGATCGCTTTTGGTCACTGTTAGCCCAGGGGCGTTTTACCGGGGATGTTTGGGCAGTACCTGAAGGCACAGCAGTGTTTGCCAATCAACCTTTGTTACGGATAGAAGCACCTCTTTGGCAAGCACAGCTCGTAGAAACTTATTTATTAAATACTATTAATTACCAAACTTTAATTGCAAGTAGGGCAGCAAGGTTACGCGATGTTGCAGGAGAGCAAGCAACACTCCTGGAATTTGGTACTAGAAGGGCATTTAGTCCTCAAGCCTCATTGTGGGCGGCGCGGGCGGCTTTGGCAGGTGGTTTGGATGCCACTTCAAATGTGTTAGCAGCGCTACAACTAGGACAGCTACCAAGTGGTACGATGGCTCACGCTCTGGTGATGGCACTATCAGCAATCGAAGGCTCTGAAGAGCGGGCATTTAGCGCGTTTCATCGATATTTTCCGGGTGCGCCATTGTTGATTGATACATACGATACGGTTGCTGCTGCCCAACGCTTAGCTCAAAAAGTAAATTCTGGGGAAATTAAATTAACTGGTGTCAGATTAGACTCAGGAGATTTAGTTAGCTTATCTAAACAGGTGCGATCGCTCCTTCCCAATGTACCCATTTTTGCTAGTGGTGACTTAGACGAGTGGGAAATTGCCAGGCTAAAAGCAGCACAGGCCGAGATTGATGGTTATGGATTGGGAACAAAACTAGTCACGGGTTCACCTGTAAATGGAGTTTACAAACTTGTAGAAATAGATGGCATCCCAGTCATGAAAAACTCAAGTGGGAAAGGCACATATCCAGGGCGTAAGCAGATTTTTCGCTCATTGACATCGGGAGGTAAGTTAAAGACAGACAGGTTGGGATTGGTAGATGAAAATTTTCTGGAAGCAAAACCCTTATTGCAGTTAGTAATGCAAGAAGGTAAGCAAATACAACCACCAGAAACTTTGACAGCAATTCGCCAACGTACCGCCATCTCAGTTGCTAGTTTGCCACAACAGACGCGGCGTTTAGATCATCCTGTTGGGGTGTATGTTGAGATTTCGGAAGGATTACGGGTGTTGACTGAGGAGACTAAAAAACGAATCAAAAGCACAAAGCAAGTATGAAAAGTTCTTTACCCATTCCCCATACTTCTCCTGTCAAAGACGCTACGCGTAGCTTGCAGGGGTACGACTTTGCTCAGTACAAGTTCCCAATTCCCCAGTCAGAGGTAAATGATGAGGATTGCTTTGTTTGGTACTAGTGCCGATCCACCAACTGCTGGACATCAGGCGATTCTGAGTTGGTTGTCTGAGTTTTATGATTACGTAGCGGTTTGGGCAGCAGATAACCCGTTTAAGTCACATCAAACGCCTTTGTCACATCGGGCGGCAATGCTGCAACTTTTGATTAATGATATAGACGCACCACAGCACAACATTGCTTTAGAGCAAAAATTGAGTAACTTTAGAACACTGGAAACAGTGGAGAAAGCGAAACTACATTGGGGTACAAATGCTGATTTGACATTAGTTATCGGTTCAGATTTACTCGAACAATTGCCGCGTTGGTATCATATTGAAGATTTGTTACAGCAAGTGCAATTATTGATTGTGCCACGACCGGGATATGCAATAGATAAATCTAGTTTGGAGGCAGTGGAAAAACAGGGAGGGAAAATTGCGATCGCCGCTATTACGGGTTTGGATATTTCCTCAACGGCGTATCGCGAACATGGAAATCCTGAAGCCCTTACCCCTCCTGTAGTCGCTTATATTAATCAACAGCATTTGTACAAATGCCAGAACGCAACTCAAAAAAAATTTCAACTCCGTTAAATCAACAACCTTTGGCTGATTTCAAGGTAGGTGTTGACAATGTAATTTTTTCTGTAGATACCGCACAAAATCGGCTGTTAGTTTTATTAGTAATGCGACAGCAAGAACCATTTTTAAATTCTTGGAGTCTTCCCGGTACTTTGGTACGTCCGGGAGAATCTTTAGAGGATGCCGCTTATCGAATTATGGCGGAGAAAATAAAGGTGAACAATCTTTATTTGGAACAACTATATACTTTTGGTGGGCCAAATCGTGATCCACGGGAAGCAAGGGATAGCTATGGTGTGCGTTATTTATCAGTTAGTTACTTTGCCTTGGTGCGGTTTGAGGAAGCAGAATTAATTGCTGATCGCGTCACTGGCATAGCTTGGTATCCAGTCAAACAAGTGCCGCAATTAGCTTTTGATCATAACGAAATTCTGGCGTATGGGCACAGACGTTTACGCAATAAATTGGAGTATAGCCCAGTTGCTTTTGAAGTTTTGCCAGAAACTTTTACCTTGAATGATTTATATCAGTTATACACCACAGTTTTAGGTGAAAATTTTTCCGATTATTCTAATTTTCGGGCGCGTCTACTCAAGTTAGGTTTCTTATGTGATACCGGCATTAAAGTATCACGAGGAGCAGGACGACCGGCTAGTTTATATAAGTTTGATGCTGTGGCTTTTGCACCCTTCAAAGATAAACCATTAGTGTTTATTTAACTAATTGCTACGTACAGTTAAAAGCCAAAATTAATTGCTTTTGACTAATGACAACTTGCCCCATAGCGTACCCTACGGGATCTTGCTACGCGTAGCATCTTTGCCAGGAAAAGGGATGACCAATGACTAATAACCAATAATTAATGATTAAACAAAATGAAAATTGCGATCGCTCAAATTAATCCTACTATCGGTGACTTACCTGGAAATGCTCAGATCATCTTAGCAGCAGCACATCGGGCGGTAGCCCAAGGCACACGTTTGCTGTTAACACCAGAACTATCTTTGTGTGGCTATCCACCACGGGATTTGTTATTTAATCCCAGTTTTGTTGAAGCAATGGGCATGACATTGCAACAATTAGCTCGCGATTTACCGCCTAATTTAGCTGTGTTGGTTGGCACTGTAGAACAGAATCTCAAAGCCCATGTTACTGGTGGCAAAAGTTTATTTAATAGCATTGCTTTGTTAGAGAAAGGCAAAGTTAAGCAATTCTTTCATAAGCGACTTTTGCCCACTTACGATGTATTTGATGAAAATCGTTATTTTGAACCAGGGTTACAAGCTAATTATTTCACCTTAGATAACATCCATATTGGTGTTACTATTTGCGAAGATTTGTGGAATGATGAAGAATTCTGGGGTAAACGTAGTTACGCCACAAATCCCATCGCTGATTTAGCAATTTTGGGTGTAGATTTAATTGTTAATTTATCTGCCTCGCCTTACAGTTTTGGTAAGCAGCGGTTTCGTGAAGCCATGCTCAGACATAGTGCGATGCGTTTTCAACAACCCGTAATTTATGCTAACCAAGTTGGGGGGAATGATGACCTAATTTTTGATGGTTTTAGTTTTGCCTTGAATCGTCAAGGTGAAATTAGGTGTCGTGGCCGTGGTTTTGAAAGTGACTTGGTGATCATTGAATTTGATGAAGCGCAACGAGATTTAAAGTTAGGTTCTGTTGCACCTGCATATGAAACTGAAGATGAGGAAATCTGGCACGCTTTGGTTTTGGGTGTGCGGGATTATGCACGCAAATGTCACTTTTCTAAAGTAGTGCTGGGTTTAAGTGGTGGTATTGACTCTGCATTGGTTGCAGCGATCGCCACAGCTGCTCTTGGTAAAGAAAATGTCTTGGGTGTACTAATGCCTTCGCCTTACAGTTCAGAGCATTCTATCGGCGATGCTTTGGCTTTAGGTGAAAATTTAGGGATTAAAACCACTACTATCCCGATTGGCGACTTAATGCAAGGCTTTGACCGCAGCTTAGCAGATTTGTTTGGAGATACTGAGTTTGGATTAGCAGAAGAAAATATCCAATCCCGAATTAGGGGTAATTTATTAATGGCGATCGCCAATAAATTCGGTTATCTGCTACTATCAACCGGCAATAAATCAGAAATCGCAGTTGGTTACTGTACCCTCTACGGTGACATGAACGGTGGGTTAGCAGTGATTGCAGATGTACCCAAAACTCGCGTTTATTCACTTTGCGATTGGTTAAATAGCAATGGTGAAGTCATCCCGCAGAACATCATCACCAAAGCACCCAGCGCCGAACTTAAACCAGGTCAATTAGACCAAGACTCGCTACCACCATACGATATTTTAGACGATATCTTGCAGCGTCTGATTCACAACCACCAATCAGCTGTACAAATCGCCGCCGCAGGACACGATCCTGTGATTGTAGACCGAGTTATCCAGATGGTTGCGCGCGCAGAATTTAAACGGCGACAAGCACCTCCGGGCTTAAAAATTACTGACCGCGCCTTCGGCACTGGTTGGCGAATGCCAATCGCTAGTAACTGGGTAGCAGTTAAAAATGCTTACCAAACTAAAGCCTTTGCTATACCCACTTTAGTCTGTTGGGATGGACAAGATGCTCATCCGCGAATCAAATAAGAGACTAGAGATTGGGAAGCCCCACTAATTGTAGTCTTTTACACCCTAATTTGTTGACAATTCCTCGGCTAAAAACCGGGGATTTTTTATTAGACCTCTTGCAAAAGTCGGATACTCGCCAGAAAATAAATTTTCTGGCTGATAACTCAAGTCGGTTGAAACCGACTAATAACAGTATTTTTAGTCCGTTTCAACGGACTTTTGCTATTAGGCAGAGACTTGAGTCTCTGACGGTTCAAGTATTTTTGCAAGAAGTCTATTGTCTGGTTCAGATTATGTTGCTAGCGATCGCCTCTATACAGAGACAGAAAAAGACGAGTTGACAATGCAAATATTTGAATAAACGACGCGTTAATTACGAATTACGAATTATTTAATGTCCTAGTAGTTTATCTCGCAAGTGCTTGATGCGATCGCGTAATTTTGCGGCCTCTTCAAATTCTAGTTTCTTGGCTACTTCTTTCATCTGTTCTTCAAGCTTGCCAATCAAATCTGGAATTTGTTCTAGAGGTATTTCGTCTAGATGTTCATCTACAACTTTTAACTCGGTTGCATTCAATCTTCGAGATACTTCTAGAAATGACAAAATCGCGTTACTCGATTTTTTGACAATTGGCTGTGGCGTAATTCCATGCATTTTATTGTATGCCGTCTGAATACCACGACGCCTATCAGTTTCATCAATGGCTTTAACCATGCTATCCGTTAAATTATCAGCATACAAAATCGCTTGTCCTTTAACGTGACGCGCTGCTCTACCAATAGTTTGAATTAAAGAACGTTCAGCTCGCAAAAACCCTTCTTTATCTGCATCCAAAATTGCTACTAGCGAAACTTCTGGTAAATCTAAACCTTCCCTGAGCAAGTTCACACCAACCAACACATCAAATTTACCTTCACGCAAATCTTGGATAATTTCGATGCGTTGAATCGAATTAATCTCTGAATGTAAATATCGCACTTGAATACTATTATCCTGGAGATATTCTGTTAAATCTTCCGCCATTCTCTTAGTTAATGTGGTAATTAACACTCGTTCGTGGCGGTCAACTCTGTCTTTAATTTCTCCTAATAAATCATCGATTTGACCTTCGGTTGGACGCACATAAATTTCTGGATCAATTACACCGGTTGGTCTAATTACTTGTTCGACTATCCGATCTTCGGAAATTTCTAATTCCCAATTTCCTGGTGTGGCTGAAACAAAGATGCATTGGGTAACTTTTTGCCAAAACTCTTCTGCTTTTAAAGGACGGTTATCAGCAGCACTAGGAAGTCTAAACCCATGCTCAATTAATACTTTTTTTCTCGCTTGATCACCGTTATACATCCCACGTATTTGCGGCACGGTAACATGAGATTCATCTATTACTAGTAACCAATCTTTGGGAAAATAATCGATTAAACATTCTGGTGGTTCTCCCGCTTGTCGTCCTGCTAAGTGGCGCGAATAATTCTCGACGCCGTTGCAATAACCCACCTCGTGCAACATTTCTAAATCGTAGCGTGTACGCTGATCGATGCGTTGCGCTTCTAACAATTTTCCCGTTTCTTCTAATTCGGCTTTCCGCTCTTTTAATTCCATTGCAATATCATTACAAGCAGCTTCTAAGCGTTCTTCTGGAGTGACAAAGTGACGCGCTGGGTAAATATTTACTGCTTCTAAACTGTTAATAATTTCGCCTGTTACTGGATCTACATAACGAATCGCATCAATTTCATCACCAAAAAATTCGACACGAATAATTCGGTCTTCGTATGCTGGGCCAATTTCTAATACATCACCCCGGACACGAAAACGTCCCCGACTCATTTCTAAGTCGTTGCGGCTGTATTGTACTGCTGTTAAATCTCGCAACACTTGGCGTTGATTAACTTCCATACCTATTTGGAGAGGAATGGCAGCTTTTAGATACTCTGCTGGCATTCCTAAGCCGTAAATACAGCTGATGGAAGCGACAACAATCACATCACGACGCTCAAAAAGCGATCGCGTTGCCGAATGTCGCAACATATCGATTTCATCATTAATCGAAGCTGTTTTCTCAATATAAGTATCGCTGACTGGGATATAAGCTTCTGGCTGGTAGTAATCGTAATAGCTGACGAAATACTCAACTGCGTTCTTGGGAAAGAACTCTCGCAATTCATTACACAGTTGCGCTGCCAAGGTTTTGTTATGCGCTAGCACTAAGGTAGGCTTACCAATTTTCTCAATCACTGCTGCGACTGAAAATGTCTTACCAGTTCCCGTTGCTCCTAGTAAAGTTTGGTAACGATTACCTGCTTGAATACTTGCACTCAGTTGAGCGATCGCTTTTGGTTGATCGCCTGTCGGACTAAAGGGAGCTTGAAGACAAAATTCTGTCATACAATTTTGCTGAAAATACCCTATCCCATGGTAACGATCCGATATTGTACTCGTTGTACCTGGGTAATCAAACTAATAAATAGCAACAATACTTTACAAATATTTACTGTTTTAATTTACTTATGTATCAGTTTTGAAGATACTTATACCTATATGAGGTTTTTTAAGGTTAAACTCACTTATATAGGAAAGTATTTCATTTTTCCTTAATTATTGTAAAATTCTGTTAATAAACAAAAGGTGTTGGGTTATGAGTATAAGCAGCACTGGCAAGGCAATAAGTCCTCGGCAAAAACATACTAAGCTAAAGGGAGAAACTACAGTGGAAGCTGATAATGGGCATCGTCAGAGCTTGAATGCTGAACAAGCCGATCAAAGCACTGATGCATCAACACAACAGAAGCAAGGGACACTAGTCGTTGCAGGAGTCCGTCCTATAGCTAGCAGTGACCTACAAGTTGCTGAGACAGTTTCAATTGCTGGTGTACGTCCCATTAGTACCAGTAGCTTGCAAGTAGTTGAAACAATGAACGTAATGGGTATTCGTCCAATTACCGCCAATACATTTCAAGTCGTTGATAGCATCAACTTATCTGGTATTCGTCCGATCGCTTCGAGTTCACTGGTAATTTCTCAAAGCTACTCAGCAATGGGCGATCGTCCAATAGCATCAAATACTATAGACGATTCTGATGGACTAATGGGTTTTATAGACTAAAACAAAAAATTATTCCCAGAACTATAACTTGCTCAACCTGATTTCTGAATGGGATCAGGTTTTTTAGTTTGTGTTGATATACAAAAACACCTCCTATAGGTTAGAAATTTACTGAATATTATTCTCTATCTTTTAGCATAGGTAACTAATCTTTTATCTATTTAACTAACATGCAATTAAGAGCTAGAATACCTACTAAAATGGCATTTCTTGGTTTTGAATTTTAAAGTTTAAATTCTGAATTATTTAAATATATCTTGTGGTAGAAGGCTTAAGGGAAAAAATTAAGCTAGTTTGTACTAGAAGTAACAAATAAATCAAAGCTGATTTTCAACTTTGAAATTTATTTTGTATAGAATCAGGAGTAGAAAATGAGCATAGAAGATCGTGCAAAAGCTGCTGCTAAAAACGTTGAAGGTAAAGCTCAAGAAGCACTAGGAAACGTGACTGGTGATCCAGAAGATAAAGCAAAAGGTAAAGCAAAGCAAGCTGAAAGCGAAGTGCGTCACGGAATCGAAGATGTAAAAGATAGTGTCAAGAAAAAGATTGACTAATTCTATCTTTTTCTAGAGAGTAAACTGCTGAAGTTTACCAAAACTAATCATTTGATTTCCCTTATTCAAAGGGTAAAAACAAATAATTAGCTTGATTAATGAAGCATTTTGTGTAGAGACGTAGTTAATTACGTCTCTACATCTATCCTAAGTAAAAATTTTCTCTTATTAAAGACAAATAAAAAAGCTGTAAAGCTAGAAGTCTTAGTTAGCTTGAGCAAAAAAGCTATTTTATCTGTTTCAAGATTTGTTAATTTTAGGAGGCGAATAAAATGATTTTGCTACAACAGAGTCGTAAACTTTTAGCGACTTTGGTCTTAATTTTAGTTCTGACGATAACTACTGCTTGCAGTGGTGGTACTGTAACCCAAGCTGACCGCACGGCTACTCCACCAGTCATAGGCAGGGATGTAACTTATGCAGAATTGGAGAGAGGTAACACACCAGCCGGACAAACTTTTGGTAACTGGGTTGTGCAGACTTCTCGTGGATTAGTTCAGGATGCTTATGTACGTGATAACAACAAATTAGGTGTTGTTATATCACCACAGGTTCGTCCGAATGAAGTACGACCATTAGCAAAATCTCTAGCACAAGGTTTTCGGAAAAACTTTCCTAATCAAGACTTAAAAGTTCTGGTTTATGGCCCTGACAAGAAGCTAATTTTGACTACTCAATACGATGTGAAAACTGGTCAACTTCAATACAGCTAGTTAGCAGGGAGTAGGGAGTAGGGAAAGATACTTGAAGTTTTAATCAAGTTAAGGTCAGGAGTTCAGAAAATTTGACGTGAAAAAGGAGATAAGTAAAGTGACAAGCAGCGAAGAATACAGACGTCACATAATGAAAGATTTGGCTCAGGGTGATGTTGAGTCTCTAGATGATGTGTCAACCGACTCAACTGCTGAGTATGACAACTTCGATGATTTTGCTCAACGCACAACACCAGATCAACGCCGACAGTTGTTTAGTAAATCTGTGCATCCAGACCGGATTCCTACTAGTCAAATGGAGCCGGAATTGCAAAAAGCGATCGCTCAAATCAAACCAAATGAACGGGATGATGTCGCACGTGCCTTTTTCAAGCACTTGAAGCAAAGAGGACTAGACGATCGCCACCTAGAACAACAACTAGGTTTATCTACACACAACCCCAACCGCATGAGCGCTGATGATGTCAGTAAATTGGCGTCCTTCGCTTATCACAACCACCCCGACATCTTCCGTGAGGTGCTAGCGGAACAACCAGGTATTATCAAGTTTCTCAGCAATCCGGTAGTGGCAGGTATTATCGGTATTGCGGCGGCTAAGTGGTTAGGTAGCCGCAAGTAAGTGTTTAGTTAGCTTAACCAAAAAGAAGCCCCGCGCTCTAACGCTTCGTTGAGCGTCGGGGCTTCTTTTTGGGCAATGACGAATTGACGGTGATAGCGAAGCGGTAGCGAGTCATCGAGCGTCGGAATTGCCATTTTTGTGATATTATATTCACCGCTGCTACTTTTAAACAAAGTCGAAAATACTGGTTTGAAAGCAATAGTTGTAAACTCTAATAACGCTAACCAAATTATCAACATAAAGGCGCGTGGGACGCACGCCCTTAAAGCTCAGATAATGTCTTCGCGCGAAGAGTCTCTGAGAAGCCCGCGCTGTATGCTTAAGCATCAGAGTCGGGTACGTCACTAAATCGGTATTGTTAGGTGGGTAATACCTACCTTTTTTATTGGCCATTTTGAGAAAAAATCCTGTGGCGATCGCTTTAAAGCATAAAAATGAACTAATATAATTACGAGTATGAAAAAAGTTTACATAAATTTTATACAAATAAATGCTCACTAATTAGTCTAAAACTCTTACCTTACCTAGATTATGGTAAAGTATCAAATAAAGATTAATAAATTTATAACTTTAAAGATTTGATTAATCTTAGTAAGAATTATTGATAATGCCTAACTAAATATGTGACGATAAGCACTGAATTTTTTTGAGAAAATAGGCAAAGCCATAGTATTATTTCAGAGATAAAAGTCAAGATAACATTTTAAAAGACTAATTAACTTTTTACTGGCCCAATCTTTAAAAATTATCCAAAAAACTTAATTTTTTTTGCGAAAGCTATTCTATAGGATTCCTAATTTGATTTTTGAAAAAATTCCATACCATCGACAAGGTTGATTTTCCACTCCCTCATGCCACTTGCTACAACGGGTAAAACCCCACGAACAAACTCACTCCGCAATGCAGTGGCTCCTCCCTGCCCACGCAAATAATTTCATAAATCAAGTCAGATTCCTATATTTAGAAACACATGAAATCTAACCACTTGACCCCAGCAAAACTAATAGAAAATCCTCAGATTTGGATATTAGGAATAGCAGCAGGCTTAATGGCAATTATCCTAACTCTAACCTGGAGGTCTGGAGACGTTTCTCAAATGGGTATGAGTCTCCTATTTTTGTTTGCTGTAGCCTCTTTGCTTGGGGAAAAACGTCATAAATTAAGTTTAGAGAGCGGAATTTTTCCTAGTGTTGTCGGCTTATCATTGATAGCTTTAATCCTTTGGCAAAGTACTTATTTGCTGGGAGGGCAGTGGCTTGCAACTTTTACTCATGCTTCACCTGTTATTGCTGCCATTAGTCTTGGTTTACTTGCTTCTGGTTTTAAAGGATTAAAGCAATATTGGCAAGAGATAACTATCTTGTTTTTTCTCGGTATTCCAAAGCTAATATTTTCATCCATAACTGATATTTCCCCCATCACCGCCAAATTCTCGGCTTTCGTTCTTTGGTATTCAGGATTTAACGTATCTCTTCACCAAGGAATATATATCCATCTGCCAACTGGAAGTATCAAAGTTTATTCTGGATGTTCTGGGGTAGAATTGATCAGCCACATGTTAGGACTAGCTGTAATTGCTTTGCTGATGTTTCCCATACAACGCAAAAAAAGTATCCTTGTGCTAGCTGTAGCTGTAATTTCAGCATTTATTGTCAACGGGATACGAGTTGCTCTGTTGGCTGTTGTTGTGTCTAATCAGCGAGCATTTGATTACTGGCACGAAGGTGATGGTTCTAGATTATTTGGGATTATTGCAGTAGTGATTTTAGGCTTATTTTACTATTTTCTGATCCAGCAGCAATCAAAAAAACAGGGTAATGCGGGGTCTTGAAAACGATGACTCAGTGGAAACAACTGCGGATTCTAGTTTTAGCTTTAACCCTTGGTGGCGTACTCTTCGTTTTTGCAAAGATATTTTTGACTAAAACTATAGACAAGCCCAAACCAGAAGCACCTAGAGTTAAAATTAATACTTCTTGGCTCTCTAAAACCAGTGAATCCATACCTGTTAGTGATTATTTATACATTTTTCCCAACTCTGCCTCTATAAATAATGAGCAAGTGCAGACTACAGGTAAATCGAATGTGTAATAATCTTTTTGCGGATTTGAATAATTACAAATTTTCGCAAAGGTTTAGTTATTAATTTAGTTTGAATAGCGGCAATCTTAACCTGAGCGATTTTGAATCATCCTAATTTCCATCTTTTTTCTACCTTGTTAAGAACATGACTAAATCAGATAGTGATAAATTCATTCCTTTGGTGCAAGAGTTACAGGAGTTCGCCTTTAGTCAAATAGGTTCAATGAGTATTTTACGAATACTCGGCTATGGGCTATTGTTGCTAGCACTGTTCGATATTGTTGAGATGTTTATCCCACCAAACTTTCTGAATCCAGTTTGGGAATTTCAAACCTTTGGCGCACTGATTGAAAGAGTACCTGTGCCCCTGATTGGTTTAGCACTGATATTTTATGGTGAGTTGCACTCACGTACTAAATGGGAATTTTTGATTGTCAAACTCTTATCTTGGTTAACTTTATTGTTAGCAGTATTGTTTCTGTTATTCATTCCTTTGGCAATTGGTAACACTGTGCGACTCACTAATCAAAGTGCTGCTCAAATTAGTGCTGCATCAAAGCAGCAATTATCTCAGGCAGAACTAGCAGAAAAGCGTTTAAGTGCAGCCACACCGCAACAAATAGAAAGTTTTCTCAAAAGCCAGAATCGTTCTTTAGATGGTAGAAACCCTCAAGAAGTCAAAAACCAACTCTTGTCAGAAGTTTCTAAAGAAAAAGCACGACTTAAAACTCAAGCCCAAACTACTCAATCTGCTCAAAAATTAAGTTTGATCAAGAGTTCTGTGAAATGGAATTTAGGATCTTTAGTTTCTGCGGCTTTATTTTTTACTATTTGGAAGGGAACTAACTGGGCAAGAAGCAATAAATAATGCTCCGTAGGTACTGCAATTAAGGATGATCGCGCTACTCATTCGAGTTAACTAGCACCCCATCCACGCACACGATACCGCACTGTACAGCCGCCGACAACCCTACCTTCTAATGGATGCAGCTGTTGTTTTTGATAACTTGGAGCAAAAATGCGATCGTTGCGATCGCATTTTGCCTACAAATGAGTGGCAAGTTAGACCCTTGACCTTTTTTGAATTCAAAATGCGCTCATTCGCTCATTCACTTAGGAAGAATAAAAATAATTTTGAATTAGTTAATTCTGGGTACAAGCCCCCGCCAAAATCTCTGATTTGGCGGTCAACAAGAGAGTGGTGAGTCCAAGCTCCCACTAATTGTTTTTAATTTTTAATTTTTAATTGGAGCGAAGCGACTTGACTCTAACAATTATCTGTTTCGCCTGGCTCTGCTTTGTCGCTCAAGGTGGCGTATCCAGAAATCCGCTTGCGAACGAATTTCTACTATTTGGTCAATGTCTACCTTTGCTCGAATTGCTTGGCACAATTCTCGAATCGGTGTATCAGGTGAACTATTGATCAAAACATCTTGAAACGGAATGATGTCCTTGAAAGTATGGTAGCTTCCTTGACCTAATTGGGGATATCTTTGATTTTTCCCCTCTCTAATTAAAGGCCATGTTTCTATAAAAAGTTCCACAACTGCCTCTATCGTTGCCCAATTCGTTTGATGAAGCGTCATCCCATCGTGTAGAGAATCGAGCTTTTTCTGGGCAATAATATCTCCCGTATCGATGCCAGCATCAATATAGTGAACTGTGACACCTTTAGGACTATCGGTTAGCCAACTCCAGAAATTAGGAAATGGCCCTCGATTCCAGGGTAAGAAGCTTGGATGTAAGTTGACAATCGGACAATGCTCAATTACTGAAGCAGGGAAAATGTAACTGTATCCACTGGATATTATAAAATTTATCTTTTCAGCTTTAAGAAAATCAACCTTAATTTTTCCTTGGGTTAAGTCCCAAACTATAATTTCATCATCATATTTTTCCAGGGCTGGCAATACTTTATCTGAGAGTACACCTGCCACTAAAATTCTTAGCTCATTCATCATTAACTGATATTGATATACTAATCTTGATATACAGCAATCCTATTTGATTTGCAAACACTGAGAGCTTCAACCCAGCAACTTCTAGAAAAATTGGGGAGCTTACTTATACTGGTTAATTAATTGGCTAATTGGTATAGATCAGCACAACATAAATAATGTATATCAAATTTTGTAACCACTCCAGACAATTGCCTAGTTGATTTAACCATTAAGCGCTCTGATTGTGGTAGTATTTGCGAGAGCAAAAATCATTACCTCAAGAGGTGAACCTCTAATGAGTCAACAAGCTTGCGACGATTTTTTTGTCAAATTCTGTGCCACTCCAGATCTACAACTGGAGTATCTCTATGATGTACGAGCGTTTCAGAGAAACAATAACTTAGAGAGACTGGGGATAGAATTGTTTGAAGCTACTGTTTTTTCGCAAGTCGGGGCAAAGCATGGTTATCAATTTACACCTGAAGAAGCCCTGCAAAAATGTCAAGCAATCACCACCGTAGGAGGCTTCGGCATTAAAGGCGTAAAACTCGATCAAAGAGTGTTGGATGTACTAGCGGCTGGTATGCTACTAACTAATCAAAATAACAACTATAACAACCATAACAACCCGAACAACCGTCTTGGTAAGTCCTTGTAAATGCAGACTATATCTGTAAAATGCAAGCTTCAAGTACCTGTAGAGTTGCGCTCTGAAATAGACTGCACATGGCGTGCTGCATTGAACATTGCAGCTTTGGGGTACTCCGTAATCGTACCTGAAAGTCCGGGGATGAGTTGTCAGCTTGAAGGATAGTTAAATCTGTTTTCGACTCGACACTTTGAACGGGGCTAAAGCCCTGCGTCTATGGCTAGCGCCACGCTTTGCTATCAGACCGGGGTTGCTTACTCTAAAAAATTGCTTGCTTCACCACTAATGAGTAAATACGCCTGGATTCGTCAGCAAAGTTCGGAAGATTGCGCCGCCGCTAGTTTAGCCAATAGCTGAAGGAAGGGTGCGGTGTAGATAAGTTAACTGCAAAAGCAAGGGCAGCAATCACACTCAAGAAACGAATTAAGGTTTTCATGTCATCAACAGCGAATCTATATCTTTGTGCCTGATACCATTTCACGAAAAACTTACATCAAGAGGTAAATCTCTAATGAGTCAACAAGCTTGCGACGATTTTTTTGTCAAATTCTGTGCAACTCCAGATCTACAGATAGAGTATATCTCTGTCATACGATCGTCGCAGGTAAACGATGACGTATACAGACTGGGGGTAGAATTGTATGAAGCTACTGCTTTGTCGAAAGTCGGGGCAAAGCATGGTTATCAATTTACACCTGAAGAAGCCCTGCAAAAATGTCAAGCAATCAGCACCCCAGGAGGCTTTGACATTAAAGGCGTAAAACTCGATCAAAGAGTGTTGGATGCAGTAGCGGCTGGTGTTTTGATGTTGCTGCTGACTAATCAAAACAATAACGCGATGAACCATCTTGGTAAGAGACTGTATTAAAAGTGCGGGCTGCATTGAACGTTGCAGCTTTGGGGTACTCCGTAATCGTGCCTGAAAGTCCGGCGATGAGTTGTCAGCTTAAAGGACAGTTAAATCTGTTTTCGACTCGACACGTTGAACTGGGCTAAAGTCCTGCGTCTTCAGACCGGGGTTGCTTACTCTAAAAAGTTGCTTGCTTCACCACTAATGAGTAAATACGCCTGGATTCGTCAGCAAAGTTCGGAAGATTGCGCCGCCGCCAGTTTAGCCATTGTTTTAAAACATTACGGCAAAAATATTTCAATTAACCAAGTACGGGAAGCCATTGGTACCCAAATCGGTGGCACAAGTTTCTTGGGTTTAAAGTGCGGTGCAGAAAGCTTAGGATTTATTGCTGAAGCGTTTCAAGTTGAAGTGGAATGGCTTGACAATTTAGATAATACTGTGCCAACTATTTTGTATTGGCAGGGCTATCATTTTGTGGTATTGCTGGCTAAAGAAGGGGAAAGATTTGTGCTTTCAGACCCCGGTATCGGTATTCGATATGTCGATCGCACCGAGTTATTGGCAAACTGGCAAGGTAATTTAGCTTTATTCTTAAAACCCCATCCTATCAAATTTATACTCGTCCAAAACCAACACCAAAATCTTTGGACAAACTGGCGCAAACGGTTATTTCCTTTGCGTTGGCATTTGCTGGGATTGGTGTTACTAAATTTATTATTTAGTGGGACGTTGGTGGCTGTACTTGTTTTACAGCAAATACTAATCGATCGCCTTTGGCAGCCTTCAAATTTCTTGCCATCTTTGATGGTCATTTTTATTAGTCTAGCCGGCGTTGTTTTCTTAAGTGCTGGTTTATCTTTCGCTAGTTCGACTTTAGCAACTTTCTTGACTGGGCGTTTACAAACAAGTCTCAGAACAGATTTTGGTCAACAATTACTCCAGTTGCCACTAGCTTATTTTGAAACTCGCGGTTATGGCACGATTGGAATGCGATTAGGTGATATTGCATCCGTTAGCCAATTAATCGATCTACTGTTGGTAAAATTGCCAATGCAGACATTTGGTGGCTTACTGGCATTAGTCGTTTTATACTTTTATCATCCTTTTTTATTGCTGAGTGTGAGTGCGATCGCTATTTTACTCAGTGTGATTTTCTACATTTTCTATGCTTACATTCAGCAAACCCTTTATCGAATCTGGTTAACTTCAGGAAAAAATTTCTTTCTACTTTCCCAAATCTTTGCTAACGCCCTGACAATTAAAACAACCGCCAGTGCTGATTTTTTAAAGCAAGAATTACTTTTGAAACAAGAGGAAGAAATCACTGCAAATGCTCAAAATAACAACATTAACAATCTCATTAATAGTCTGCTTTCCTTACTTTCAGAACTCGGAAAAGTAGCACTATTAGTAGTTACTTGTTGGTTATTTTTACAGCAACAACTCAAATTAGGAATATTCATCGCTGTAGTTGGCTTAGGAAATTTAGTTATAGAAGCTGCTAATACTTGGCTGCAATTTGTTTTAGAGTTTACGAAGGTAAAGATAAAAATTCAAGACTTAGAGGAGCTATTTCAAGTGCAGCCGGAAACGGCAGCAGATAATCCCAATAGTTGGATTGACCTTTCTCCTCACGAAGATATTATTTGTAAAGAATTAAACTTTCAATATCCCGGTCGATTGCCCTTACTTAAAGATTTTTCTGCAACTCTGACTGGTGGGCAAGTCATCGCCATTATTGGGCATTCTGGTTGTGGTAAAAGTACGTTAGTCAAGCTGTTAAATCGCCTCTATAGTTTACAAAAAGGTGATATCTTTTTGGGAAATGATAACCTGAAAGATTTACCCATAGAATGCCTACGTCGTCAAATACTTTTAGTTCCGCAAGACTCCCGCTTTCTCACCCGTTCCATTGCCGATAACTTGCGATTGGGGGTTCCTGATGCCACGATGGAGGAATTAGTGGCTGCTTGTGAAGTTGCGGCGGCTGGAGAATTTATTAACTTATTCCCAGAAGGCTATGACACGATTTTAGGTGACTTTAGTGCCAACCTTTCTGATGGTCAAAAGCAAAGAATTGGTTTGGCTAGGGCAGTTTTAATGAATCCTCCTGTGTTGATTTTAGATGAAGCGACGGCTAACCTCGATCCACCCACAGAAGCCCGTGTTTTAGATGCTTTGCTGGCACAGCGTCAAGGCAAAACAACGATTTTAGTCAGCCATCGACCGAGAGTAATTGCTAGGGCAAATTGGATTATTTTAATTGAGGAGGGAGAAGTTGTATTTCAAGGGACTATCTCTGATTTTCGTGACTTAGCCAGCGTACACTTAGAATTTCTCAATCCTTGAATGAACTACCTTTAGCTGGCTTTGCCTGAGCTAGAGGTTTCTACATCCTCTAACTTGTTTTTAGCAAAGTTACTTTGAGATTTTTGACGCTTCTTTTGCCCTAGTTGCCGCATACTTCCAGCTTGTTTTTGCTTACTGGTGGATACGGTAGAGCCAGCGACATCAGCGCCTACGAAGCCGATACCCGACTTCGGTAGAATTCCTTTAGCCCAATAAAGCATAACTTCGGCAGCAACAATATCCCTATCCTGCAAATATCCACAACCACACTCATGCGCTCGAATATCGAGCGTTTTTTTGTGCTGATGTCCACACTTAGGACAGGTTTGAGACGGCTTTAGCTGACGGGTTGGAACCTCTATAAAAACACCACCAATCTGTTCTACTTTGTATTTGATAGTGCTGCGTAACATTCCAAAACCAACATCAAGAATAGACTTATTTAGTCCAGCTTTTCTAGTTTTTATACCAATTCTCCATTAAGACGCACAGAATTTTAAAATCCTCTGTATTCATTGTGCTTATATCAATGGTTTCTCTAAAATCCAGCAATAGATTTAAACTCACAAACCCTTACTATATCCGGTTTTCCTAGTTTTGAATTTTGAATTGGTATTACTTGCTATTTGAGTATTCCTACCAAGTCTGGATACTCCCAATTGATATTGAGCTGTAATTGAACAAGAACTGAGCATTTATTAACCCGTTATGAGCAGGTTTTGACCTGGAAACTGGGCATTTGGTTGAAACAAACTATGACTGTCAGAAAGAGTTAGTTCTGACTAAAGTTCAATTTATTCCAGCAGAAAATGTCAAAGGAGGAAATATGTATTCAATCAAAAAGTTAGCTTTTGTTGCCTTGCTCTGCTCTTGTGTGTTTTTCCCTTCCGTAGTCAGGGCAAAACCAGCTGATTCCCTTAATTCCGCAGTAAGTGTAAAACCAGTTAACTCCCTTAATTCCAAGGCAAGACAACGAGTTCTGGAAAAGTATAAGATTTTTTCTTGTCATTGCTACCTGAATCAGGATATAGTTCTACCTAACAATAACAGCAGTGCAATTGTTAGCATTACTGTAGTACTTCCTGGTATAGACCCAAGTGAAATTGGAGGGCCGTTCGTTAATCCATTTGGAGACCAAAATCCTAGCATTACTACGGATGCGAATGGAAACACCCTGATTACATTCTCAGGCAGTCCAATCGCAGCAGGAACTCCTACCCATTTTGGATTCGGGTTAAACGGAGCAACACCTACAAGCGGACAATTAATGGAGAATCCGGGACTTAACCAGGTAACAGTCGGGTTAATGCAGACTGGTGGCCAAGTAGAAGAGGTTGCCCTCCCAACAGTTGATCGCAGCGTTAAAACCCCAGCAAGTCAAGAGGTTCAATATGTGGTAGGTTATGTCGAAACACAAGACCCTACAGCCCAAAATGGCATTAGTCTCAGAGATTGGTTTCAATTTCCGATTGCGGCAAATGCTCCATTCACGATTAACTTCAATAACCCCTCTGGCTCTGCCTCAGTAAGTTTATCAAATGTTCGCTATCTTGTAAGTAATATGCGAATCCCCTTGGCGGCGCTGAACTCTACAAGTCTCCCACCAAACGCACCTGAGTTCATACCCTTGTCATCAACTATCCCAGACCAGACTGTATTATCTCCAGGAGAAAAAATTGATGTAGAAGTAAATAGATAAAATCCTACTCAAACGCCGATTGAACAATAGAAGTTTCAATCGCCTTTTGAGCAGTAGATGTTGCTTTGTTCAATTGTTAAAGCTCTTAAATTTACTTAATCATTATTCCCGTTCAAATCTTTGGTTTGGATGGGTTCTCTGGTTGATGACTCAGTTTGTCAAGTTGGTTGCTTCACCCGCTCTAGCCATTTTTCCGCCTTCGAGTATTTGTCTTTTTGTACCTGTTGAATTGCTTGCTTGAAGTTCAATTGCACACCCCAGACATCGCTATGGAAACGTTTTTCCTGCTTCATCTTGTCGAAAAATTCGACGGTTTCAATGTGTGAGAGATTGCCCTCGGTTTTGGCGATCGCCATAAACACCTCAAACACATCATCTGCCATCTTCGCGTCACCGCAGACATAGTAATGACATTGCGGATGACATAGTAATTGCCATAATGCTTGTGCATTTTCCTGCATTAAGCCTTGCACGTAGACTTTCTTCTGGTTTAGACGGGAGAAAGCCACTTGTAGATCGGTTAGCACTCCTTGATTTTGCCAGGTTGTCAGTTGCTCGTTATACAAGAAATCACTTTGATTGCGACAGCCAAAGTACAGACAAGCATCTCCTAGCTGTGTTCCCTGTTTCTGTAAAGCTTGACGATATTGCAGGAAAGCAATTAGCGGTGATACTCCTGTACCTGGCCCTACCATCAGCATCGGCGCTTGTGGATCGGCTGGGGGACGGAAGCCAGAGGTGCGTACACTAATCCGAACTTTTGAGCCAACTTCCAATCCCGCTAGGTAATTGGAGCAAAGCCCTTGACGCAGTTTACCTGCGTCAGTTTGAATTTGCAACACGCCAACTGTAATTTGAATTTGTTGGGGGTGCAGAAGTGGACAAGAAGAAATGGAGTAAAGACGTGGCTTTTGCTTCGGCAGCAGTTCCAGCAAGGCTTCTATGGTAATGAGGGCAGAGGGGAATTCATCAAACAGATCGACAACACTCATGAAGTTGTCTGTAATCGTTTTCTTGAACGTAAGACTGTCGGGATTATCCTCTCCTTGGCGGAGAATTTCTAACCAAGTTTCCAAACGTTGTTTGTCTTGGGGATTTTGTGCAGATACGTGTAAGTAAGCGAGTAAATCGTTCAACGGTTCCCGTAAGGACAAATCGAGTTCTGCAAACAACAGCTGACCAACAGTTGTCGGCACTGCAACAGGCGGCTGGTCTTGGGTTGTGCCATCAGGTGTAGTATATTCAGCAGTAAAGTAGACATCAGGAGTAACACCCATTCGCTGACACAAACGATTCACCAGTTCTGGAGGATTGCAAGGATGTACGGCAACGTGGTCGCCTGTTTCGTACTGTAAATCTGTCTCAGAAATATCGAAAACGAGATAGCGAGTGGAACGGCTACCAGGAATTACTTCTTTGAGTAATTCATCATTGGCAACTAACGGCACTTCTATGTCTCTATCGCTGCTGACGGCTGTGGGGATAAGGGTTGCAGCTGCTGCACTTAAGAATTTCACAGTTAGTTTAGGAGTAGCGGCAGTTGTGGCATCACCAGATGTCTCATCTGCACCCAACACACGAGAAATCAGTCCTAACCATTCTTTGAAAGTATCGGCTTGTCCCTTAATTTCATCGCCTTTTTGCAGTGGTACAACACAATTTGCACCTGCCTTGGCGAGTGCCTTATCAACTGCAATGCCAGCCGCACAAAAGTGTTCGTATACGGTGCTGCCAATCCCTAAGACAGAATAGTTCAAGCCATTGAGAGAACTTGCAGGCAGTTGTTTTAGCCGTTGGAGAAATTGCTTACCGTTACTTGGCATTTCACCGTTGCCGAAGGTGGAGGTGATAATCAGCAGCAGTTTTTCACAAGCAAGGGAATCAATGGGATATTCATCCAGCGCCATCACTTTCGGATGGAATTGCTGTAATTGACGAGCCGCTTTGCGGGCGAACCCTTCAGCAGTTCCCGTTTCCGAAGCATAGAGAATTAAGATTCGATCGCGCTTATTGCCATCTTCATCTGTTGTCGCCATGAATTGCTTTAAATCAATGCCATCTTCCACGTCCCAGCGATCGGCGGCATGGTGATAGGCAGGTTCGAGGTAAAAGTCCCGCATCTGGTGATGCCACACAGGACAGGTACTACCACCCGCAGCAGGAACAACCCAACCCCAGTCACCCGGACATTCCCGCCCTGCTTTCTTCTCCCGGAGATCGTGGGTGAGGAATTGGCGCGAGGCGGTTTGATGATCGACCATCGTCACTTTGGCTTTTTGAAAGGAATGTAGTATAGCAATGTTGAGTTCTAGAGCAACGCGATCGCGCCACAGGGTTTGCTCAGAACTGGTATCCAGCTTCAGGACTTGGGCAATTTCCTCCATCTTGTTGTAGCGGTACTCATCTAGGAAATCGCGCATGATTTCGGTGTCCATGTACCAGCCGTTGAACGGCATACAGCCGTAGTGGATACCACCAATGTGAACGGAGAAATTACTAATTGCTGGAATCGCATACCAGCGCATTCCCATATCTCTAAATTCTGGAATCGTCGGATGTTCAATTGGCACTTCTAGTACTTCTTCGGGCTGCCAGTGATACATCTTTGGCTCCCGGCCGGGAACCTCAATTACTAGGGGCAAAATGTCATAGGCGCTGCGCGGTTCGGGCGGTTGCCAGCCCATTTTTTTGACGATCGCATTAGTCAGTGCCAGGTTAGCCGGATCGCCGAGAACGCTGCCATCAGGCATCTCATACGCCGCATAGCGATATAGTTGAGAGTTCCACAAGCGCGGCCCCCACCGTTCCTTCGGCTGCTGAGGACGAAAGACAGTCATGGTAATTTGCAAGTTACCGCCATTGGTCGCAAACTGAACGTGTTCTTGACACTCGCGGAACATTTCATCGGGGTCGGTGACATGACGGCGATCGCGGATTACCATATTGTTCCAGGCAATCCGCCCCACACACTTGGAGGCATTACGCCATGCCACTTGCGCCCCATATGCTAGTTCTTCATAGGTGTGAGTATAGGTTCCCGTCGCGCGAACCTCCTCTTGAATTTCTTTCCAGCGTCGCTCTTTTTCCTCCGATTCCCATGCCTGTTCACCTGAAATTAGATCGAGGAACTGCTTGGCTTTTTTGAGCAATCGCTCTCGATTGAACATTGGTAATTTGATTACGTTGATCACGCGATTAAGCAAGGTCGCCCATCCCTGTTGTAGCTCTGGAGTCAGGTTAGGCACGTATTTCTCAAATAGGACAAACATCGTCTCGCCGATTGCTGGATAGGCGCAGGTTGGGACATTAGCAAAGCTATGCACCTGTCCTAAAATCCGCAGTTCTCGTAAGATTTCATCGCTGCTGCCAGTTTGTAGGCAACGCACCAAAAATTCCAATGCCTGAAACAAGTGCAGCGACAAGTAATCCATATCTGCCCGTCCAAAAAATGGCAGCACAAACGGGTATTTTTCAAAGAGGATTTGGTAAAATTCCATACCCATCTTCTGCTTGTTTTGGCCAAATACTGACCAGGACTCTGCCATTTTTTGCAGTATTTCCGGCGGCAGGGCTTCATTGTAACGCTGGACTGCCGCTGCCATTGGCAAAATAATGTAGGTATTAAAAAATTTATAGAGAGCCGAGTTTGCACCTTGTTGCAAATCCTCGCGATCGTACTCCTCCAAATATGGGATTGAAGGCAACATCCACATCCACACCTGCCGCGCCTTCACCCAATGCTCCGGACGCATTCCCATATCTGCAAATAATTTACCATAGTCTTCAACCGTATCAAAGCCGTCCCCTTTTTCGGGTGGCACTCCCGTTAAAGGTTCACTCACCACCACTTGCGTTTCCGGTTGCAGTTGATGAATGGCACAGTCAAACAACTCATAAAAAAAGTCGCTGGTGCTGTCAATTGCTTCCCCAAATAAGTACTCTAGTTCCGGTGACTCTAACAGCAGCCGCTTCAGAAATTTTTCCATCTCAAGTTCTTTCCACGATCGCAGCTTGTTCCACACATCCTTAACGATCACTTCTTCAGATGGCGTTAGGGAAATCGCTTCGGGAAGCTCAACTTCAACTTTACCATTATCTTCACCCCGTACCCGTCGCGCTCCATTTGAGCTACCAAACAGCGTGACTGCGCTGCTGTTGCCCTCACTAATGCCTTGGGTCAAACGCGCTTTCAGCTTGAGCTGGGGTGCATATGTCCAGGTTGTAATTGGAAACTCTAAATCGGCGTTCCGGTCTCCATTTAGACTATCTTGTGTCGTAAACGTCGCAGTACCCACATCCTGCCACGGTTGGCTGATATCTCCTTCTCGACAACAAAACGTGATGGCGATCGTGCAATCCCCTTTGTTTTTCAACTCCACTAACCAGCTTGGCTGCATCCGAGCAAATAAATCTCGTTGTAATAGGGTCTCACCTTCATTCGATACCATCTGCACTCGACATTTATACTTGTAGCGTTTGGTATCTGGAGTACCAATAGCAGAAATTTCGGTTAAGTAGATAATGCGTTGCGTGTCGAGCATGGTATTGTCTTTGGGGATAATACATTGGATTTCGCTTAGTTAGGATAAAGGATAATACATTCAGCAAAGTTTTATCTAGTGGTTCTTAATTAAAGTCAGTAGACCAAAAACTTTTGCATTAGCGAAGCTCACCGAAGGTATCGCGCATAGTTTGAGATGCTTGAGCGTAAACAGCCTATCAGTTGGTATAGCCCGCTTGGTGGTTCTATGAGTAGAACTACGTCGGTTAAATAAAGGATTTAAGACTCCTCTATTAAATAATTCGTAATTCGTAATGACGCGACGCTCCTGTGTCGCTAACGCTATCGAGGACTCGCTCTAAGCGAAGCTATGCCGCAGGCTTTACGCTGCGAAGCGCGTAATTCGTAATTAAGTTTTGTAATGGGGATTTAGCGCAAAGTCACCAGGGGGTTTCCTCCGAACTGCCTCAACTTTGTAAGACAGACCCCAACACAAAACTTGCCGATTAGAGAACCGGGGGACTTAAACCCACGGAACTAGTTAAAAAGTTTTGAATTTTAAATTAGCCTATCTCCTCTAACAATATCGCAATGCATTCATCCCACACTTAAAAGGAGTGGGCTTTCTGCTCCAAACGCTGTAACTTTTTGTTGAAGCCATTCAGAAAATAAATCTGATAAGATGTGAGCGCGTAATTTTTCATCTAATTTTGGCTCAATTAATTGTTCTACAAAAATTAGATGTACTCCCTTAGAAGTCAAAATTGGCTTAAGAAACTGAGGAGGTTTAGCAGCAAAAACAGCAGTAGAAATTTCCGGCTTTAAATCCTTGCGGCCTAATATCCCCCGATATCCCCCTTGGCGGCGTAATTCAGTATCTTGAATATGTTGATGAGCAACATCATAAAAACTCATCTCACCTTCTTTAATCGCATAGAAGAACTCTAGCGCTAAATCTTCATCCTCTAAGACAACTTCGTACATTGCCACACCAACATAATCTAATTGATGTTCAAAAAACCAAGGTTCAACCTTATCTGCAAACAAATATATTGCCAACTTTCCAGAAATCAAACTAATATGAGCAATTTGTTCAAAATCATCTAAAGAAAGACCATGTTTTTCCAACCATCCCCAAGTATCATCAGCACTTTGAAGTTTGTACACTAACCGTAAATTATCTGCTGCTTGTTGCAGTTCCTCGTTCTCTACATTAATACCCACCTCTACTGCTGCATTTTCGATGACCTTACGCGTTACAAATGCCTCAGTGATTTCAGGTAACTTGCAAGTTAACTTCACCTGCTCAAGAATATCTTCATTTGAAACAGTAATATTTAGTGACATGATATTTCCCCATGAAGTAAACAAAATTAATTAATGCTGAATAAGAGCATGAAAGCTAAAATGTAAACTCTCAAACTCTTATACTCTGCGCCTCTGCGTGATCATAATCAAACCAGCATCGCAGCAGAAAACCTACAATTCAACCCCACCCTGCTGTAACTTCTTGAATGGGTCAAGTAGAAAATCAATAATCCGGCGCTGACGCACAATTACCTCAGCCGTTGCTGTATCACCAGGATGCAACGCAATACACTTTTGACCAGTAGGAATACAATGCTGTTTGATAGCAATTTCCAAGTTATAAGCTGCTACCTTCCCATTAGGAGTATCCACTTCTACAGTAGTAGGAGAAATTTCTATTAAATCACCTTCTACTACTCCGTAATCTTGAAACGGATAAGCGTCAAACTTTAACTTAGCTAACAATCCTTTACGCAAAGAACCGCTCTCGGTTGTCGCCATCTGCGCTCGAACTATTAAAGGTGAACTTAGGGGTGAAATCTCCGCCACCATTGTTCCTGTCTGCACTACAGAACCAGCTTTCTGAATTGGTAGCTGAAATATAGTACCACTTTCTGGAGCTTTTAAGATTCGCTGCTCCATCTGAAACTCTAATGATTGAATTTGACTCTTGCTTTGAGCAATTTCTGCTTGTAATGCGGTCACTTCGGTTTCTAAATTTTTTAACTGTTCCTCAGTTTTTAGCATTGCTAGCTTACCAGAATGAGTCAATGTTTGATAACTTCTTTCCTGTTCTTTCAGTTGCAATTGAGCTTGGGCAATATCAGCATTTGATTGTCGAATATTTTGCTCATAACTACTTTTCTGCTCTGTTAAACGTAGCTTAGATTGCTCAATATCTGATTTTGTTTGTTCATAGAGCTTTTGTTTTTCTTGAACTACATCTTTTTTTTCAACAAAGTTAATTTCTGGGACAACACCGTTCTGCCAAAGTTGATGATAGCGTTCCATCTCACGCCTGTTACTCACCAGATTATTCTCTACTAACTTGTTAGCTGTTTGGCTATGCTGAAGAATTTGTTTGGCTTGATTGACTTGAGCTAGTTTTTCTTCCTTTTTTAAGTTAGAGGAATTCTTAATTGCGTTAAGATTTTGCCGTGCTTGGTCTATTTGAGCCTGCTTTTCTAACTCTTGGGCTTGATTTTGTTGCCGTTGAGTCGCTAAAGCTACGACTAACTGATTCTTCAATAAATTCAACTGCGACAGTCGATTTAATTGTCCTTCTAATTTATCTTTTGCTTGTCGCAGTTCTGCTTTGACTAATTCTGATTCCAATACTAATAGAGTTTGACCGGTTTTAACTAGTTCACCTTCCTTAACCCGAATTTCTGCTACAGATCCTGTGACAGCAGCATCTAATTTTACTGTTTTTCCTTTAGGCTCAAGTCGTCCTCTAGCTATACCTGTTTCATCAACTCTAAACAGCATTGCCCAAGGTAAAATGATAGATACAAAAATTACTAAAAAATACAGCAATCCTCTTGTCCAAACTTTGGGCAAGCTATCAAGTGATCCTTGTGTAATATCAGACCAATCATCACTTGATCTAACCTGTGTTTGGAAAGCTAAATTTTGAGATGGCTGTTGTTGTTCCGGAATTTGGGGTGTAATTTGTTCTTTTAATTCATACTCATGGATTTGGGAAGAAACCCTTCCATTTAGTGTATTTGGCATGATTTTTCGAGTAATTATTTAACCGCAGAGAACACAGAAAACACAGAGGATAGAGGTAAGACAAATTCTTTTTTATCCGACTAAAAAGGGTTTATATCTCCATCACAAAACGTAATTACGAATTACGTTAGCGTAGCGGTAGCGACGAAGGAGCGTCATTACGAATTACACAGATGCATCTAACTGTTGGTGATTGAGATAAAAATAATGCCCTCGCTTGGCCATCAGTTCTGAGTGAGTTCCACTCTCAATTAACACACCTTTATCTAGCACTAAAATCAAATCTGCATTTCGCACAGTTGAAAGACGATGGGCAATTACTAAGGTGGTTCGTCCTTGAAGAATTGTGTTCAAATTCGTTTGAATAATTCTCTCGGATTCTGCATCTAAGTGAGAGGTTGCCTCATCGAGAATTAATAATTTAGGGTTGCCTAGTAATGCCCTAGCAATAGCTACACGCTGCCGCTGTCCACCAGATAACAAACCCCCACTTTCACCAATTTGGGTTTCATAACCCATGGGCAATTTTTTAATAAACTCGTCAGCACCTGCTAATTTTGCTGCTTCGATAATCTGTTCTAAATTAGCCCCAGGATGTCCTAAGCTAATGTTTTCTCGTATTGTTCCACCAAATAAAAAGGTATCTTGATCAACTACCCCAACTTGCTGGCGTAAAGAACGCAAGGAGATACTACTAATATCTTGTCCATCAATCAATATCTTGCCATTGGTAGGGGGATATAAACCCAAAACTAACTTGGAAATAGTTGTTTTTCCAGAACCACTACGTCCCACCAACGCCACCATTTGCCCTGGTTTAATTGCAAAGCTGAGGTTTTGTATGACATTAACTTCGCTTTCTGGATGATAGCGAAATGTGACGTTTTCAAAGCGAATATCACCCCGAATTGCTGGTAAAGATTGCCGTGTTTGATGCTGTAAATCTTCTTCAGGTTCCGTATCTAACACGTCGTTAATACGTTCGGTTGCAATCACCACTTCTTGCAATTGATTCCACAACACTGTTAATCGTTGGAAGGGAGTAATAATGTTTCCCAGCAGCATATTAAATGCTACTAATTGCCCAATTGTTAATTGATTATTAATTACCAAGTGTGCGCCAAACCATAACATAGCGGTGGTGATCACTGCTTGAATCAGGTTGCTGAAAATTTGCAAGCGATTGCCGATAACTTGTCCAGAAAAGTTAGTTTTAACCTCCTTATCTAATAACTCTTCCCAATGCCAGCGCACTGTTTGTTCTACTGCCGTGGATTTAACTGTTCTGACACCTGTTAGAACTTCAATCAGATAACTACTCTCGTTGGCAAAAGCGTTAAAGATTTCTCGCGATATCTTCTGGAGAAAAGGTGTAGAAATCAATGCCAGCAAGGCAAAAGGCGGTACTATCACTAACGCCAGCAACGCCATTTTCCAGCTGTACCAAAACATCAACCCTACATAGATAAAGACTGTGAGTAAATCTAGGAGGATAGATAAGGCTTCACCTGAAAGGAAGCGTTGAATTTTGCGATTCTCCTGGACGCGAGAGATAATATCCCCTACATAACGAGACTCAAAGAAGTTCAAGGGTAGCCGTAAGGTATGGCTGATGAATGCCACTATTAGTGCTAAATCTAGCTTGTTTGCTGTATGGTCAAGCAGATATTGCCGTAACCCTGTCATGGCGACGCTAAACAAATTAAAAATCAGCAACCCAATCCCTATGGCTGTCAGGGTGAGTTCAGAACGCTGCACTACTACTCGATCTAAAATTAGCTGAGTGAATAGGGGGGTGATTAGTCCGAATAGCTGGATAAACACCGAGGCAATAAACACCTCCAGGATTACCAAAGAGTGAGGTTTGATCAACTCAAAGAATTGCCAAAAGGGAGTTGTACTCTCTTTGGTATCTTTCAAAAAGGCTGTGGGTTGCAGTAGCAGTGTATAGCCAGTCCAGTTGGCTTTAAATTCAGCGTGGCTAAGGGTGCGTTGTCCGATCGCCGGATCAGCTACAATTACATGTTTACGAGTAATCTCATAAACTACAATATAGTGCTTGCCTTCCCAATGTGCGATCGCAGGTAATGTTTGTTTGGCCAAAGTGTCAAGACTCGCTTTTACAGGTCGTGTAGCAAACCCAATGCTTTCTGCTGCCACCGATAACCCCCGTAGCGAAGCACCATTGCGGTCAACATTAGCAATGTCCCGCAAACGATTCACACTAAAACTCTTTCCCCAATAGCGAGACACCATCACCAAACAAGCTGCACCACAATCTGATGCACTTTGTTGAGCAAAAAATGGATAACCCTTAATTACTCGTTGCAACAAGTGTCCGACTCGTTGCTGAGGATTAGGAAAGTAAGCTTTGCTAATCTTTTTTTGGGGTTTCGGCTTGAATGCTGGTGTTGATGAGATACTTGTTTGAGGTTGTGTGTCAGCATCAACGGCTTTTTCTGAGGACTTTTGCGACACCAACAGTGAGTTACGCCCTTGTGCTTGCTCCCATAAATGTTCTCGGATTTGGGGATATTTCACCATCAAGGGTAACAATACTTCGCTGGGCACAAAGCATAATTGCAAGTTAACACTCGCCCTCGCTGCATAAGGCATAAACCCAGTATCCGGGAATAAGGTAAATTCCCCAAAGCAACCGCCAGTTTCCAAACTAGCAATTAATTCCCCCGCTTCATCAAGCAGCCTCACCTTACCAGTAATCACAATGTAGATGCCTGCTTTTACCTCAGTTCCCTGCCAAAACTTGCCCACTTTTGGGTTGAGGGATTTAGATTGTTTGAGGCAAGACTGAAATTCTTCTTCGCACAGAGAATACTGTAAAGTATTACTCAACTGTTGCAGAGAAACTAACTGCTCGGATAGATTTTGCACCATAAATCTCTAAATCAGTACCTGATGTTGCTAAGTTAATAGGCAAAAATCCGATATTGTCTGACATATTTTCGGATCGAAGGTCGTGAATCAATATTTTGGAATTTTTAGCCTTTTCAGTGGCTGCTGCTTCGATATGACTGGGGTGTGGTCGAGTGGATAACCCCATCTGTTTGAGTAAGCGTTTGAGTTGACGATTGCTCATCTGAATACCCAACTCTTTGTGCAAATGTTTGCTCAACCAATTAATTGTCCACCGCTTAAAACAATAGCCATAATCGCGGGGACTATGGCTAATCAGTTCTTTCAAACGTTCAGAATATGCTTGATTTGCTGCTTTTGGACGACCAATCGGGCAATCTTGCCATTGGTGGGCCATCCCAGCACGGGCAATGTGCGTCCAATGTCGTACAGTTGCTGAACAACATCTCAAAGTTTGACAAATTTCAGTTTGAGATTTTCCCTGATCTGCTAGCAGCATGATTTGAATACGCTGGCGGTATTGGTGAGACAAATCTTCTTGCAAACTTTTTTGCAGAACTTTGCGCTGAAAAGGCGTGAGAATCCGTTCTTGCACTAGAACGCCGCCTTCACAAGTTAGTTGATGATTCGGCTGTGACATATCTCAGTAATCATTTGGAATATCGATTTAGCTAGGACTGGAGAACTCAGGGCCCCCGCTCCCGGAGGGAGTGGGGATTAGGGGTAATGGGGAATTAATAATCATCTTTCTCCCTCATCTTTTGGTTGGTGAGTTTCGGCTACGCGGTAATCGAGCGAAGTCGAGATTCAACTACTGCGTACCCCTATGGGCAAGCAAGCTCTGACAGGAGAAGTCGAACCAAATCTCCCTCATCCTTCTTATCCTTTTCTCACATGAGTGATTTCCAAAATTAATTTTCTCATTCAAATCTACTTTGTCAAGGGAGGATAGAAAGTTTTTTTGTGAAGTTTTTTGTTGAAATGTAATATATATATACAAACTATTAACAATTCAAAATTAAGAACAGTTAAAGATTTAAACCCCAACTCAACTGAAGTTATTTGTAGATTAGGGGTTTTAAACCCTTTAACTCACGTACATCAAGAAATTCTAATTTTAAGATATAATTAAGAGATGGTTAAAATACAATAATAAAGTATCCACTTTTAATCATTCATGTGATACACTCATGTGATCATGTGACAAATAATTTCTGCAAAACAATGGCTTTGTGTCGTGATTAGCCAAGACTTTCTGCAAACTTTAGCGACTGAATACAGCGTGTCCAACCTAGAACTGAAGGTTCTAGAATTGGCTATGAATGGAGACTCGACTACAACAATTGCACAGAAGTTAGAGGTTAGTGAGGATGCCGTTCGCAAAAGACTGAGTGAGGTTTACCGGAAATTTAAAATTCCTGGCAGTGGCCCTGTAAAGCTGACCAAACTGCAACAGCTAATCCTATCCCGCTATCAAGAACATACTGTCCAAAGTAGTTCAAACTCATCTCCTAATTCGCTCAACTTTAGGCAACAGGATGTTAACCCCCACCAAATTTGGGATGGTGCGCCTGATGTCTCAACTTTTTATGGACGTGCTGAGGAACTGGCAACTCTTGAGAGATGGATTATTAGAGATAATTGTCGTGTGGTAATGTTGCTAGGTATGGGAGGAATTGGCAAAACCAGTTTGTCTGTAAAGTTAGCTAGACAAATTCAAGATAGTTATGAATATATTATTTGGCAATCACTACATTATGCCCCACCAATTAAAGAGTTTCTAACTAATGTAATTGAATTCTTAGCATCCCCACAAAAAATTGATTTACCAGAAACTCTTTATCAAAAAATTTCATATTTAATCAGGTATCTACGCCAACATCATTGTCTGCTAATACTAGATGCTATAGAAGTAATTCTAGATAGTGATAATCAAGTTTGGCGCTATAGCAATGAACTTGAAGGTTATGGGATACTTTTAAAAAGGTTGGGAGAAGAACAGCATCAAAGCTGTTTGGTGCTTACCAGTATAGAAAAACCTCGAGAAGTTGCCTTACAAGAAAGTCGCACAGGTTTTGTTCGTTCATTAGAACTGAAGGGTTTACAACCGGAAGCAGCACAACAAATTTTACTGGATAAAGGTTTGAGTGGAGAACATCAATGGCTTGAATTAATTCAAACTTATCGAGGAAATCCATTAGCGTTAAAAATAGCTGCTGCAACCATTCAAGAAGTATTTAGCGGTCATACTAGTGAGTTTCTCAAGTATGAATCTTTATTAGCTAGTAATATGTTTCGAGAGATTCTAGATTGGCAGTTTAAACGCCTGTCAAATATAGAAAAAGAAATTATGTATTATTTAGCTAGGGAAAATAATCTAGTTTCAGTTCAGAATTTAAAAATGGCGATGCCAACGTCAATCACGACCTCAGTATTGATAGAAACATTGGAGTCATTGAGATGGCGATCGCTACTTGAAAAAGTTCAAAGTGAAGGTAAAAATACAACTGAAACACTGTTCTCGCTACAGCCTGTTGTCATGAATTACGTTAACTCTGAATTTAGAGATGTGCGTGACAAGCACTAAATCACTGAGGAGCCGCGTGAAATTAACGTTTCATGCACGGTTTTGTAGCCGAGTCAGGGAGGTGACTTTCTGGCTTAGGCATCTAACACCAGCTAAGCTAATCTGCCTTTAACTTGCATAATCCTTTGCCTCACAAAGACGCGGAGAGAAGTTGCGTGCGGGGGTTCCCCCCGTTGAGCAAACTTCGGAGGACGCGCTTAAGGGGAGACGCGGGGATGCAATTTGAATGATTATTAGCTTACACCCAGGCTTTGACCTGGAGCCTAGACTAGTTCCCGGTGCGTATACCTAACACTAGCTTTATGGTGATTTTTGATTGTCAGCGTGAGGAAGTTGTGATTTAGATCTTAAAAGAGGCGATCGCATATGTTTGGTAAGATGGAATCTTACACCTAGATATTCCAGTAGATATCACTAATGTACCCAAAGAATTTATCAAAGTCGAAGGATTAAAAACAGAAGATTGCGAACTTGAAGAGTAATTAATCATTTAATGTTTCTTCTAAGGTAAAAGGAGATTCTTTCGGAAAAAAACTTAATTTAATGCCTGTTTCATCGGATGCTTTGAGACAAGCTTTTCGATAACAATCTTCAAATACTTCTGTAATTAGAGATTTTAAGCTAGGACTATCTTCTAATAATATTTCAATACATATGCGTTGTTCTGTAATCGTACTACGCCAACTTTCGCTGTGCTTTTCTGGTTGATATTGCCATTTTAGCAAGTGCATTAATAGTATAATTAATCGGCTTTTTAATTCCCGTTTTTCACTTCTCCCCATGCTTTCAATTTCTTCAATTAAATTAGCTATATCTATTTCCGTAAGATTATTTGCTTTTAATTGCTGGACAATTGTTTGTGTCCACAAGTAAAAGTCTTGTTCGTAGAGGTTTTGGGTATTAACAGATTGAGCATTCATAATATTCAAATTACCATCTTTTTTACTTCATTTCAAAGATACTGAAGTTTTGATTTAAATTCATTTATAATCAACTATTTTAAATATTCTTCGTTAGTTAGATAAATCTCTATATTCTCTAATATTGCCTTTAAATAAGAAATAACTCTTTTTTGAATTTCAAATAATTCGTCAGCAGTAGCATCTCTGCCAACCTCCTCAAATGATTTAAAACCATGTGCTAAATCATTCCTATTAGTCTTAACTGTTAATAAATCGCTACCGTTTTTAGTTTTTTTAGCATTTGTTTTACATGAAAAACCATATATCTCAGATGTATGTAGTATTTTTCTTGCATCAACATTACCTGAAAATAATTTTTCTTTATCAAAACTGCTGGATATTATATCACATGAAATATTGTTTATGCTCTTTAAAAGAGCATCAGGAGAGGTATTATCCTTGAAGTTCTTAATAATAATTTTTTTAATTTTATCTGTGACATTATCAAAAGAAATATTTTTATTTTGAAATTCATCAAAAATTGTTGTAATTGCGTTACGCATTGTAGATTCGACTAGATTATAGAGTAACAAAAATCCTGTTGCTTTAAGAGTTTTTTCTAAATCACTGTTTATTGATTTGGTTTTTGTATTCTTAGCATTACCCATGCTTAATTTAATTGAACCTTGCTCTAAGTTTTTCAAAAATAAAAAATATCTACTAACTTCTTGAGCGCGTTCACCAAAATCTTTAAATAATGTACTTTTCATTAATTACCTAGAAGCTGATCACGAACATAATGAATACGATTAATAACTTTATTTTGAGAACTATATGCATCAGATGTGGTGTAGTTTTTAAATGTTTGACTATCTAAAAAATCAGTTGATTTTGGTATTAAATTTGGATTTTCTCTTAATGCTAAAGCAATACCTACACAAATTGATTCAAACTTAATCCTAGTTGTTGGTTCATAGCGATCTTTTGTTTTTCGATAAATATGTAATGCATCAGGAAAATACTTTTTGATAAATTCTAACACTAGATAAAATTCTTTCTTCATTGCATCAATATTTAATGACTCAGATTTATTTTCTTGTTCTAAATAATTATTTAAAAATTTATGGACTTTTCTGTTAGAATCAGAATAATTTTGATAATTATTTAAAAATGCAAAAAAACGCAAAATAAATTCTTGTGGATCTCTTCTATTGGTTTCAGTTTCAGTAAAAGAGCATAAATCTAGAAATTGCTGATGTTTTGATAATTCCTCAATTAGATCCAGAAACTTTCCTGGTTTACCTCCTCGGCGTTTCTCCATTTCATTTAATTCGACACTACCACTGTTAATTCTCTCAAAAAGATCCCTTCTGATTTCTTCATCTGCTTCTTTTGTTAATAGAATCATTCTAATAGTAGTTCGTTTAAAACGTCTTTGGCGTGGTAGCGGTAAATCTTGAAAAGTAAATCCATTCAGAGTTTTTAATTTTTCAAGATTTTTTAATTTAAGTTCATTGTTAATAAACCTAGTTAAAGTGCGAATACGTTGTGTACCATCTATAATTTCTAAACGAGCTAAATCTTCGGATTCTGATATATCAGCAACAAAAATGTAAGGGATTGGTAAACCTAAGATTAAAGATTCAATAAATTTTGATTGTCTATCTTCATCCCAAGACATTTCTCGTTGATAGTCTGGAATAAACAATTCATTTTCATCTTCATCTCTTCCATCTAAATATTTTTGAATAATTACTTCTATGGGGTATTCTAAAGTGTTATAGTCAACACGCTTTGTTTTATCACGAATATCTATTTCAGCATTTTCTTTTTGTTCATCTGTAATTCTTAATTGAGTTACCATAATTTGAAAAATTTTTTGCTAAGTTTTAGAATAGAGATTTTCTATTAAGTTAAATATAACCAAATTTTACCACTGAGCTAAGCTAAAAGTGAGTTTTGAAAAAATCCCCCTAATAATAAACATCTGGTGGGTCAACACCCACCAGAATTAAACTATACCAATAAAGCTTGTTCCTCCTTAGTAATCACTCGTCCTTCATCTTCAAAACCAGCGATTTGATCGAAGTTCAAATACTGATATAAATCATCAGCAAAAGGATTAATCTTCTTCGCCACAATATCTAAATATTCTTGCACTGTGGGAATCCTACCCAACAGCGCACAAACTGCGGCTAATTCAGCTGAACCAAGATATACCCGTGCATCTTTACCCATGCGATTATTAAAGTTGCGGGTAGAGGTAGAAAATACTGTTGTGCCATCAGCAACTCGCGCCTGATTTCCCATACACAAACTGCATCCTGGCATTTCTGTCCTAGCACCTGCCGCCCCAAAAACGCTGTACACACCTTCTTCTTTCAATTGATGTTCATCCATGCGTGTTGGTGGTGCTATCCATAGGCGAGTTTTCACCTCTCCTGCACCTTCCAAAACTTGAGCTGTGGCGCGATAATGACCGATATTTGTCATGCAAGAACCAACGAATACTTCTTGCACTGGATCATTTGCAACTTCCGATAACAATTTCACATTATCGGGGTCATTGGGAGCTGCAACAATTGGTTCTTTAATTGTGTTCAAATCAATTTCAATGATTTCGGCATACTCGGCATCTGCATCGGCTGCTAATAATACGGGATTTGCTAACCATGCCTCCATTTTGGCAATTCGTCGTAGCATAGTACGCTCATCGTGATAGCCCCGTGCGATCATATTTTTTAACAGTGCAATGTTAGAACGCAGATATTCAGCAATTGTTTCTTGACTAAGCTTAATTGTACAGCCGGCACAAGAACGTTCTGCGGAAGCGTCGGTGAGTTCAAAGGCTTGTTCTACTTTTAAGTCTGGCAAACCTTCAATTTCCATAATCCGTCCAGAGAAGATGTTTTTCTTATTTTGCTTCTCTACTGTTAGCAATCCTTTTTGGATGGCAACATATGGAATGGCGTTAACAATATCTCGCAAGGTGATACCGGGTTGTAATTCACCTTTGAAACGTACCAAAACTGACTCCGGCATATCTAAAGGCATGACACCTAAAGCTGCGGCAAATGCGACTAAGCCAGAACCAGCGGGGAAGGAAATACCCAAGGGGAAACGTGTGTGAGAGTCGCCACCAGTTCCCACGGTGTCGGGTAACAGCATCCGGTTCAGCCAAGAGTGAATGATGCCATCACCGGGACGGAGGGCGACGCCGCCACGTTGGGCGAAAAAGTCTGGAAGTTCGTGATGAGTTTTGATATCAACTGGTTTGGGATATGCAGCGGTATGACAGAAGCTTTGCATTACTAAGTCTGCACTGAAACCTAGACAGGCGAGTTCTTTTAATTCGTCGCGGGTCATGGGGCCTGTGGTATCTTGGGAACCAACGGTAGTCATGATTGGCTCACAGGATGTACCGGGACGTACACCGGATAATCCGCAGGCTTTGCCGACAATTTTCTGCGCTAGGGTGTAGCCTTTGCCTGTATCAGTTGGTTGTTGGGGACGGATGAAGACGGTACTGGGTTCTAAGTCGAGTGCTTGCCGAGTTTTGTCGGTGAGGGTACGCCCAATCAGTAGGGGGATACGTCCGCCGGCGCGGACTTCGTCGAGAATGGTGTCGGGTTTGAGGGTAAAGGTGGAAATGACTTCGCCAGCAGCGTTGGTGATTTCGCCTTTGTAGGGATGGATGGTAATCACCATGCCCGTTTCTAACTTAGTAACATCACACTGGATAGGCAAAGCACCGGCATCTTCAGCGGTGTTGAAAAAGATCGGCGCGATCGCACTACCTAAAATATACCCCCCGGCGCGTTTGTTTGGTACAAAAGGTATGTCATTTCCCATATGCCACAGTACTGAGTTGATGGCAGATTTCCGGGAGGAACCTGTGCCAACCACATTACCTACGTAAGCAACAGGATGTCCTTGCTGCTTTAACTTGGCAATAGTTTCTAAGCTTCCTGGTTGCCGTGACTCTAGCATTGCCAGGGCGTGTAAGGGAATATCGGGACGAGTTGTGGCGTGGGTGGCGGGGGATAAATCGTCGGTGTTAGTTTCACCAGACACTTTAAAAACGGTGACGGTGATGGCTTCTGGTACTGTTGCGCGACTAGTAAACCATTCAGCCTCTGCCCAAGAGTCAATTACCCGCTTGGCGAAAGGATTAGTTTTCGATAGTTCTAAAACGTCGTGAAAAGCATCGTACACCAGCAAGATTTTACTTAAAGCGGTGGCGGCGTATGCTGCAATTGGTTCTTTACCTTGTCCACCCATCACCAAGGGTGTTTCGGAGGACGCCGATACGGATACGGTGGGAAATTGCAATAAATCGATTAAAGCTTGCACATTGTAACCGCCAACCATAGTCCCCAGCAATTCTACCGCTTCGATGGGCGAAATTAAGGAGCTGGTAACTTCCTCCTTGGCAATGGCGGTTAGAAATCCGGCTTTGACATAAGCAGCAGCATCAACACCAGGGGGAATGCGATCGCGCAATAAATGCAATAATACATCTTCCTCACCCTCTGGCGGGTGTTTCAATAATTCACACAACTCTGATGTTTGTTTTGCATCCAAAGGCAAGGGAGGAATCCCTAGTGCTGCTCTTTGGGTGACGTGTTGACGATATAATTCCAGCATTCTGAACTCCAAATATCTTGTTGGGGACTGGGGATTGGGGAGATGAGGGGGATGAGGGAGACGCGGGGACGCGGGGACGCGGAGAATAATCAATAATAAATGACGAGTGACAATTCTCAATTCCCAATTCCCCAATCCTACTTTAAGTTTTTTGTCTGGCAAGGACTTATAATTATCACTGTATAGCCATTTTTGCCAATAAATGCTGTTTGCAAATAATTCTCTTTTCTCATGTTTTAACTTGTTTGTGTGTCTATTTATCAGATAATATATTTCACCTGTTGGCTGCGTCACGTTCATAATTGTATATGTCTAAAACCTACACAGTAGAAATTCATCACCAAGGCAAAATTCATACTTTGCAAGTTCCGGAAAACGAAACGATTTTATCAGTTGCAGATGCTGCTGGTTTAGATTTGCCAAGTTCTTGTCATGCAGGTGTTTGCACCACTTGTGCTGGTCAAATAACTGAGGGAAATGTAGATCAGGCTGATGGCATGGGTGTGAGTCCAGAACTGCAAAAGCAAGGATATGTATTGCTTTGTGTAGCTAAACCACTTTCTGATTTAAAAATTGCAACTGAGAAAGAAGAAATTGTGTATCAATTGCAATTTGGTAAAGACTAATAATCAGTATAAAAGGCAATTGTTGATAACTGATAGATAATTTCAGCTATTTTCAAAACAGTTACCCACGGAAAAGTCCCACAACCAAATATAAAAAATGTATCTTTCCCTACTCCCCACTCCCCACTCCCTACTCCCTTTTTCTAGTTAGCAAACAAATAGGATTGACTACAATGACAACTCATTTTATTACCGCAGAAATTGACCTGCAAGCAACTCCTACCGAGTTAGAAAAAGCAATCGAGGCAGAACTGAAAAAGCAGGGTGAACCTTTACGTTGGGCGATTACCTCAGTTGATATTGAACAACAAAAGGCTGCTGTTGAAGCTGTTGTGACTAAAAAATAGTCATTAGTTATTTGTCAATTGTCATTTAGCGATCTTCGCAGCGCTAGCGACGTAGGAGCGTCACCCATAGGGTCATTTGTTCTTGACTTTTGACTAATATCTAGAATCAAGAAATTTGTGAATCAACATCCATACACTGCTATCTTAATTGTACCAACTGGTATTGGAGCTGCTATTGGCGGTTATGCTGGGGATGCTTTACCAGTGGCAAGAGTCATAGCACAGGTATGCGATCGCCTGATTACTCACCCCAATGTCCTCAATGGTGCAAGTTTATATTGGAATATCCCCAACTCCTTCTACGTTGAAGGCTACGGGCTTGATAAATTTGCCGCTGGATATTGGGGTTTACGCCCCGTTCGCAGCAACAAAGTAGGTTTACTTTTAGACAAAGGTATTGAGCCAGAGTTACGGCTGCGACACTTGCAGGCAGCCGATGCGGCTCAAGCAACTCTCGGTTTGACCATAACTAAATATGTAACTACCGATGCCCTATTAGACGTAGAACTACGTATGTCAACATCGGGAGCGAGTTGGGGAACAATTGGCAACCCAGATAGCTTGTTGCGGGCTGCTGAGATTTTAATTGAGAAAGAGGGGGCAGAGGCGATCGCAGTTGTTGCCCGCTTCCCCGATGATATAGATGAAGCAGCAGTACAAAATTATCGCCTCGGAAAAGGTGTCGATCCCTTAGCAGGCGCAGAAGCCGTAATTAGCCATTTAATAGTGCGAAACTTCCAAATTCCCTGCGCCCATGCTCCTGCACTTTCTCCAGCGCCCCCAGATCCTAATTTATCTCCTCGTTCCGCAGCCGAAGAATTAGGCTATACTTTTTTACCAAGTGTCCTTGTCGGCTTGAGTCGCGCACCAAAATTTCTTATAGAGAAACAATTATTCACATCTCTACAAGAAGATATTTGGGTAGATCAAGTAGATGCGGTGATTGTGCCTGCCAGCGCCTGTGGTAGCAGTGCTTTACTGAGTTTAAGCCAAAAGCAATGTCTAATAATTACAGTAGAAGAAAATAAAACTCAGTTACAAGTTACTGCCCCAGCGTTGGGGATCAAATCCATGCAGGTAGACTCATATTTGGAAGCAATAGGTGTCTTGGTAGCACACAAAGCAGGCATCAATCCCTCTGCCCTCAGTCCCAAATTATTATCTTAGTCATTGGGAATTGGGAATTGTCATTTGTGATTCTCCGCGTCCCTGCGTCTTTGCGTCTTCCCCAGTCACGCCAGTTCGCTCAACGGAGGACGCCTCCGCACGCGACTGGCTCCCCAGTCCCCATTCCTCCAAAACCCGTGGTTGAACAAAAAAAGCAAGACCCAGAAATGCCATATCTAACACGCTTCCAAGTACTTGGGGCGATGGGAGCGACTGCCATAATTTTTTTGATAGTCGCTAAATTGTCGTTATACTTTGGTAACTTTCCCTTATTTTCCTGGCGTTGGGATCAAAAAGCGCTGCTGTGGGGCATAGGGTTAGGATTCATCATTACTGCTTTGAGTGGTGTAGCTTATCGCTTGTCCCCTCCTTACCGCAAAAGTGCAGATTACTACCTAGAAATAGTACTAAAGCCACTGGCTTTACCAGACTTAATTTGGCTGGGATTATTACCTGGTTTAAGTGAAGAATTATTATTTCGAGGTGTGATGTTGCCTGGTTTAAGTGAAGAATTATTATTTCGAGGTGTGATGTTGCCTGCTTTGGGTTCTGATGATGTAGCTGTGATTCTATCCAGCCTTTGTTTTGGCATCTTGCACCTCAGTGGTTCTCAACAATGGCCTTATGTAATTTGGGCAACAATCATCGGCGTAATCCTGGGATATAGCACTTTGCTCAGTGGTAACTTATTAGTGCCGATTCTCGCTCACATAACTACAAATTGGATTTCTAGCTGTTTGTGGAAAATATGGCGGTTATCTGGTGTTAAGAGCTAGTATTCGGCACATAGAGGTAATGCTAAATTGACGGAAGAATCTATTAAAATCATTGTTTTTCATGCACATGTTTACTTCAGTTCAGTAAGTTTTGACGCAGCTTCAAGGGTACGTGAAGGATTGGGTGCAAGGTTTGATGTTCAACTCGGACACTGGCATCATCAGCCCATTGGGCCCCATCCACAACCGATGTACCAAGTGACGTTTTCAAGCGAACAATTTGGTAAAGTTGTCCCCTGGTTAATGCTGCATCGTGAAGGATTGGATATTCTTATCCATCCTTTGACAGGTGACGATGTGGCAGATCACATGGACAATTCCTTATGGCTAGGAGAGAAGTTAAAGCTTGATGTCGAGTCTCTCAGAGCTGGTTAATGCTTCGACTTCGCTCAGCAACTATTCCCTGTTCCCTGTTCCCTATCTGTTTCAAACGAGATGGAGGTTGCTCGGTATTAATTTCAACCGTAACCTCCAGGTATGGAGCAATTACAGTTATGCGGATTGGTATTTTCGCAAAAAGGGAACAGGGAACAGTGCCAGCGTAACGCACTGCGGTAGGGCTTATCGTTAAAATCTCTCCGTGTCCCCGTGTCCCCGCGTCCCCGCGTCCCCGTGTCCCCGCGTCAGTCTATATCGTTTTCAGGCGGACATGATATTCTGGCGTGGCAAGCTTTGAATGTTGGGAGAGATTTTAAAGTTTATTTAGCGCTAAAGCGCAACTACGAACATTTTCTATGACAATGATTAGAAGTAAGCCGGAATAGTTATCTAAGCTACTCATGAGCCAAAGTTCTCAAAATACCCCTTTCTCACGTAAATCTGTTCAATCATATTTCCATTGGTTTTATGCTTTTTGGAAGTTTTCTCGTCCGCACACAATTATTGGTACTACTTTGAGTGTGCTGAGTTTGTATTTTATTGCTGTAGCTATTAATCATAGTTATGATTATCTACTATCTCTTCCTAATTCCCTATTTCCTGTTTTGGGAACGTGGATTGCTTGTTTATGCGGCAATGTCTACATTGTGGGGTTAAATCAATTAGAAGATATTGAAATTGACAAGATTAATAAACCTCATTTACCTTTGGCATCGGGAGAATTTTCCCGCAAAACAGGGTTATTGATTGTAGTAATTACTGGCATATTAGCTTTAGTTATAGCTTGGCTATGTGGCCCATTTTTGTTGGGGATGGTGGCTATTAGTTTGACGATTGGTACGGCTTATTCTTTACCACCGATTCGCTTGAAGCAGTTTCCATTTTGGGCTGCACTATGTATTTTTTCTGTGCGGGGCACAATTGTTAATTTAGGGTTGTATTTCCACTTTAGTTGGGTGTTGCAACAAAGCCAATCAATCCCGTTGGTGGTGTGGATATTAACTTTGTTTATTTTGGTATTTACTTTTGCGATCGCTATCTTTAAAGATATCCCCGATATGGAAGGCGATCGCTTGTACAATATCTCTACTTTTACTATCCAACTCGGCCCACAAGCTGTATTTAATCTTGCTCTTTGGGTAATCACTGTTTGCTATCTGGGAATGATTATAGTCGGTTTGCTACGTGTTGCTTCGATTAACCCTGTATTTTTGATCATTAGCCATTTATTATTGCTGGTAGGGATGTGGTTTCGGAGTTTGGCGGTAGACTTAGAAGATAAAAGTGCGATCGCTCAGTTCTACCAATTCATTTGGAAACTGTTTTTTATCGAATATCTGATTTTTCCTCTCGCCTGCTTTTTAGCTTAAAACCATGCTAGAAACCTTTTCTCTCAGTTCTGTTATTGCTGCGATCGTAGTCGTTTTTAGTTTGGCAATTCTCGGCTATTTCGCTTGGAAAACCTTAATTACCTCTGATTTGTTTCAAAAAGGAGTCAATCTCTATCAAGCAAAAGATTACGCAGGTGCAGAGATAGTTTTTCACAAAGTTATCTCGCTTAACTCCACTAATGATGTGGTTCGCTTGCTATTGGGAGATGTCTTATACCAGCAAGGCAAAGTAGAAGCAGCAACAGAATTATTTCAAGAAGTAATTCGCCGCAGTCCCAAAAATCCTGATGCATATTTGCGTTTAGCAAATGTTTTAATGCAGCAAGAACGACAAAAAGAAGCCCAAGTCAATCTGTTACAAGCTAAGGATTTACTGCAAAAACAGCGCCAACCTGAAAAAGCTCAGAAAATTAGTCTTTTATTAGATAAAATGAGCGCTAAATCTAGCTAATTTTAATTACGAATTACGAATTACGTTAGCGCAGCGGTAGCAACGAAGGAGCGTCATTACGAATTACGAATTATTTAATGGTTTGTAGTAAGCACTTTAGTGTTTAGAAAATCATAAATAAAGTTCTTACTACGAACTTGATTAGGCTGGCTTCAGAATATCTTTAGACGATTGAGAAGTAGCATCCTCTGTAACTTTTACCACTATTTCTATATTGGTAACTTGTTGCTTTAACCAATCAGCAAACAAGTCTCCAATAATTTTTAGGCGTCGCGATTCGTCTAATTGAGGTTTAATAATTTCTTCAACTGCTATTATATGTACTCCTTTTTGTGTAGTGATTGGTTTCAGAATCTGTGGTGGATTTGCAGCAAAGACTGCTGCTGCTATCTCTGGTCTGAAATCGCTACGAAAACGGATGCCTTGATATCCTCCAGCACGTCTGGTTTCTGCATTTTGGATGTATTGACGAGCAATTTGTTGGAAACTGATTTCGCCTTCTTGTAAGGCATAAAATAGTTCTAAACCTAAGTCTTCATCATCTAATATAACTTCATAGGTGACTGCTCCCATATAATCTAGTTGGTGTGCATAAAAAAATGGTTCAACTTTATCTGCAAATAAGTGATTTGCTAACTTAGCAGACATCAGGTTAATTTGGGCTATTAATTCAAAATCATCTAGCGAAAGATGATATTTTTCTAACCATGTCCAAGTATCTTCTGCTTTGATGAGTTTGTTGGCTAAACGTAAGCTATCTGCTGCTTGTTGCAGTTCTTCTATACTGATTTCAATTCCTGCTTTTTCTATCTCATTTAGAATAAATTGCCGAGTAGCGATCGCTTCTGCAACACTCGGAATTTGACAAGAAAGTTTAACATGATAAAGAATATCTTCAGGAGAAACAGTTAATAATTCCGGCATCATCAATTCCTCCAAATTACTACTCTTGTTTAAGAGAGTTTGTCACCTTTTCCTAACTTTTTAATTATATACCTTTGTTGTATGCAACAAACGCAATCTTAATTGTTTTTATTAGACAAAAAGTATGTCATGAGAATAGATTTTTTAGATAAACTGATGCGGTGTTTAATATGGTTGAAAAGCTCACGCAGAGCCGCAGAGTCGCAGAGAGAAATACGAGAAATAGGAAATAAAATCCCTATTTGCTTTTTTGCATTTGCTGAAATAGACAACAAAAAATAATAAGTTTTTTGTAGGGGTTTAGCAATGCTAAATCCCTACTACTAATATTCATGGTGTTATTATTTCTGAATAGACGAAAATAGGAAAAACTGTTCCCTGTTTCCTGTTACCTGCGATGTACTGAGCGAAGTCAAAGTGTTCGCTTTTTTGATTGATCACTAAAGTTCTAAGCCACCACTTTGCAATTTTTTAAACGGATCTAAGATGAAGTCTACTACCCGACGCTGACGGATAATTACTTCTGCGGTTGCTGTTTGTCCAGGGGTTAAAGAAACGCGTTTGTTAGCGGCTTGGATGTAGGGTTGATCTAAGGTAATATCTAACTCGTAAGTTTCGATGTTGCCTTGGCTATTTTGTTGAACTTTGGAGTTAGGCGCAATCCAACTGACGCGTCCTTGCACTACTCCGTAGTCTTGGAAAGGATAAGCATCAAATTTGAGTTTGACTGGCATTCCTACCTTCAAAAATCCACTGTGTTCGCTGGGCATCTGTGCTTTTACAATCAAAGAAGCGCCTTTAGGTGCGATTTGAGCAATTAATTGCCCTGGTTCGACGACTGAGCCAGGTTTTTGAATAGGTAGCTCGAAAATAGTACCATCAATAGGCGATCGCACTACTCGCTGTTGTAATTGGAGTTTGAAGGCTGTAATTTGGCTACCAGTTTGAGCAATCTCTGATTGCAGATTAGTAATTTGTGTTTGTATGTCTTTAAGCTGTTCCTGATTTTTCAGCACTGCCAGTTTACCAGCCTGCACAACGCTTTGATAGCTGCTTCGCTGTTCTTGTAAGCGAAGTTTTGCTTGTTCTATATCGGCTCGTGCTTGAGTCATAGTTGCTTGATAGCGGTTTAATTCCTCTTGCAAGCGTAATTGAGCTTGTGTAAAATCAGAACTCGCTTGTTCTTGTAGACGTTGGCTTTCTTCTGCTGTCTTTTCCAACTCTACAACTTTAATTTGAGCGATCGCACCCTGTTGTAAAAGTTGCTGATAACGTCCTACTTCTGATGCATCTCTGCTTAAACGACTTTTGGCTAATTTTTGGGCAATTTGGCTGGAATTAATACTTTGTCTAGCTTGTTCTACTAAGGCTAGTTTTTCCAGTTTTTGTAAGTTGTAGCTACTCTGTTTAGCGTCAAGGTTTTGCTGTGCTTGACTAACTTGGGCCATTTTTTCCAATTCTTGAGATTGGTTTTGTTGCCCTTGAATGTTGTTCGTCAGGATAATTTGGTTTTTAAGCAACTCTAATTGTGATAGCCGAGTTTTTAACCCTTCTAGTTTTGTCTGCGTTTGTTGGAGTTCTGCTTGCAAAACATCAGATTCTAGTTCTACTAAAACCTGTCCGGCTTTGACATCTGCGCCTTCTTTGACACTAACTGTGGTGACACTGCTAGTAACTGGACTATCTAGTCTTTGGGTAGCGCCTTTAGGTTCTACACGTCCTCTAGCACTTCCTGTTTCATCAACTTGAGCTAGCATCGCCCAAGGTAAAACGATCGCGGCAAAGCATACCAAAAAATATAATACAGAGCGCGTCCAGACCTTTGGTAAAGCATCTAAAAGTTCTTCGGTACCGTAATACCAATCATTAGACTCAACTGCCGTTTTAGTGCGCGGATAGATATCAGCACTCACATTCTCAAACAGGAGAGATTCATCCTGCTTAGGTGAGGCGAGAGCGTATGATGAACTGTGAGATTGGTTTGACATGGGTTTAAGTAGGAGTAGGGAGTGGGGAGTAGGGAATGGGGAGTAGGGAGATGAGGGAGATGAGGGAGATGAGGGAGATGAGGGAGAAAGATAATTACCCAGTCCCCAGTCCCCAGTCCCCAGTCCCCAATCCCCAGCCTCTCTTACGCTGTTTGAGCGAGCTGTTGCTGGTTGAGATAGAAATAATGACCTTTTTGCGCGATTAGCTGATCGTGAGTACCGCTTTCGATGAGTACGCCACGATCTAAGACTAAAATCAAGTCAGCGTGACGCACGGTGGAAAGGCGATGAGCAATGATCAAGCTTGTGCGTCCTTGCAGAATTTTTTTGAGGTTATTTTGAATAATTCGCTCAGATTCGGCATCTAGGTGACTAGTTGCTTCATCTAAAATTAAGAATGGGGGATTTCCTAGCAAAGCACGAGCGATGGCTAAGCGTTGACGTTGCCCACCAGATAACATGCCTCCACCTTCACCAATTTGGGTTTCATAGCCCAATGGCATTTGCCGAATAAAGTCATCTGCCCCTGCTAGCCGTGCCGCTTCGATAATCTCTTCTAGGGTGGCTTCTGGATGAGCAATGCTGATATTTTCGCGAATCGTTCCACCAAACAAAAAGGTGTCTTGGTCTACAACACCCATCTGAGAACGGAGCGATCGCAGGTAGACACTAGTCACATCTTGGGCATCAATCAACACTTTTCCATCTGTCGCTAGATATAGACCCAAAATCAATTTGGACAAAGTAGTTTTACCAGAACCGCTACGCCCTACAACCGCAACGGTTTGACCAGGCTTAATTTCAAAACTGAGATTTTCTAGGACATTAATATCGCTTTCGGGATGATAGCGAAAGGTCACATTTTCAAAGCGAATGTTACCTTGTAAACTCAGTAATGACTGACGGGATTGATGTTGTAAATCTTCTTCTGGTTCGGCTTCTAAAACATCATTAATCCGCTCTGTAGAAATGATAACTTCTTGCAATTGGTTCCACAAAACTACAAGTCGCTGGAAAGGTCGAATAATGTTGCCAAGCAACATATTGAAGGCAACTAATTGCCCGATTGTTAATTGGTTTTGGATGACTAAATATGCCCCAAACCATAGTAACCCTGTCGTAACTAGTGATTCAATAGCAGAACTGAAAACTTGTAGCTGATTACTAATTATCTGCCCACTAAAGGTTTTTCTGATGACATTGTTTAGTAGTTCTTCCCAATGCCAACGTACTGTTTGCTCAATTGCCATAGAACGAACTGAGCGAATACCCGTGAGGGCTTGAATTAGATAGCTGTTCTCTTTAGCTGAGGCATTAAAAACTTCACGGCTGATGCGGCGTAAGAAAGGTGTAGCAACAAGGGCGAGGATCACAAAAGGCGGTACAATCGCTAAGCTGAGTAATGCCATTTGCCAGCTATACCAAAACATCAACCCTACATAAATAAATACTGTCAGCAAATCTAAAATGATCGATAGTGCTTCTCCTGTTAAAAACCGCTGAATTTTTTGATTTTCTTGAACACGAGAGACAATATCACCAACATAACGCGATTCAAAAAATGCTAAAGGTAAACGAAAGGTATGTTTAATAAAACCTACTAACAACGCTACACTAATACGGTTGGCTGTGTGATCTAATAGATATTGTCGCAATCCATTAATCCCAACACGGAATAATCCAAAAAGGATTAATCCTATACCTACAGCGTTTAATGTCAAGGTACTACCTTGAACAATTACTCTGTCTAATAGTAACTGAGTAAATAGGGGTGTAATTAGCCCAAACAACTGAATCAAAACTGAAGCAACAAAAACTTCTAGCAGTACTTGCGCGTGTGGTTTAATTAAATCAAAAAACTGCCAGAATGGTGTAATTGCTTCTTGGGTTTCCTTTAGTAAAGCTGTAGGTTTTAATAACAGTGCATAACCAGTCCAACCCGCTTTGAATTCAGCATGAGTTAAAGTGCGTTGACCGATCGCAGGATCACCAACAATTACTCGCTGCTTAGTGATCTCATAAACAACGATGTAGTGTTTACCTTCCCAATGCGCGATCGCCGGTAGAGATTGCTGTGCTAATTTATCCAGGCTGGCTCTCACAGGACGGGTAGCAAAGCCAACGCTCTCAGCCGCAGCAGTTAAACCCCGCAACGATGCCCCACTCCGGCCGACGTTGGCAATTTCCCGCAGGTGGTTAACACTAAAGCGCTTACCCCAATAGCGACTAATCATCACCAAACAAGCAGCTCCACAGTCCGAGGCGCTTTGTTGTTCAAAGAATGGATATCTCTTCGTCAAGCGTCCCCACAAATGCCACACCCTCACCGTTGGGTTAGGAAAGTAAGCTTTTTGGATCTTTTGTCTATTTTTCGGCTCCGGCTGGGCTTGGACATTAGGAATCGGGGAGCGTGAAGATAGCAGTGATGCACTCAAAAAATTTTCCGCGTCTTCTTGCCTAGTTCCTGGCTCTTGTTGCCGTTCTTGGAAGTCGATTAACTCGGCTAACTGCGGCCAGTGTTGTAGTGCTGTTTGCCAATCAGCATTTTTCAAACTATAAGCGATCGTTGGTTTTGTGACTTGCCAACTTCCCTGTTGGGGATTGATATAGATGTTACCAGGTGTTACTCTTCGCCCATCAGAGTGTAGCAACTCTCCCTGTCTTAACAACCAAAGCTTAATATCTCTGGTAATTTTGGTATTTAAAGAACCACTCGCCAAATTACGCCGCTCAAACAGAGATAACGCCTTGAACATCTCTTCTGTAGAGCCATTACGCGGAATTAGAGAATTGTGGCAACATAACAGCAGTAAATCCCAAAGTTGAGCGCTGGCTAAAAGGCGAGCCTCCAAAGGAGGAGCTTCGCTAACGCGAACAGTGCCAGATGCATCAATTACATCTAGCAGCACTTCTTGGTTGAGATAGCAAAGCTTTAAGTTTACAGAAGCTCTAGCAACATAAGGACTAAATTCCTCTTCTGGGAATAGAGTCATCTCACCAAATGATCCCCCAGATGATAGGGTGGTGATCAAGTCATTAGAACTATCCAGTAGTCTGACTTTACCGCTCAGAACAATATAAATTCCGGGCGTGGCTGTAGATGCTTGCCAAAACTGCTTTGCTACTGGTGGTTCGATAATCTCCAGCCCTCTAAAACATTTATCGAGATCCTCCTTTGACAAAGACTCACCCAAAACTTGAGTGAGATATTCAGTTAACTGTTGCTGGGAAAACGCTGATGGCATTTTCTTACCTCCAAGACAGTGTGAAGTCTAATTCGTAGTTGATAAATTCGTAATTCGTAATTAAAGACTGTTTGAGACAAGGTCATGTATGAACAAAGGGGAATTAAACCCCAAAATGATGAATTACGAATTACGAATTAGTTAATCTAACTATTGGTCTGAATCAGATTGAATGACCAATGCAGACTAGGTTCGGAATTAGATTGCAAATCGCCGATGGTAATCCCCGCATCCTGAGTTTGGTCAGGTTCTGGTTGATTAATGTTTTTACGCTTGGTAGAAAGTCCCATTTGTTTGAGCAAGCGGTTAATATGGCGATCGCTAATTTCAATAGCGAATTCAGTCGCTAAGTGTTTACTTAACCATTGAGCTGTCCAATGACTAAATGCATAGCCATAATCGCGTGGACTATGGCTGACCAATTCTTTTAAACGCTCAATATATCGATCATTTACTGTTTTGGGTCTGCCTATTGGTCGCTCGTTCCATTTATGCCCCATACCCGCTTCTGCTATACCAATCCAGTATCGTGCCATCTCCTGAGAACAACCTAAAATTTCACAGATTTGGGTTTGAGATTTACCTATGTCAGCCAGCAACATAATTTCAATCCGCCGACGATATTCTGGCTGTAAATTCGCTTGCAAGTTTTTGAGCAGCGCCTTCCGCTGAAAAGACGTTAAAAACTTGCCTTCTTGTGAATCGAGATTCTCAAAAGCTATGTCTTGACCGGAATAATGTGACATAATTTTTACCAGTTGCCGTCAACTGTAAAATGTGGATAAATGTTTCCATTGCAACTATCGCTAAATCTTAATAACTTAAGATTCACAGTTGCAGAATTAATTAGGCATCGTTGGTTAGTTCAATTGGTCACGGCGATCGCGCGACGAAGGGCGAATCCTCTGTTATCGGAGACGCTAACAGCAAACGAGCATCAAAGTTCCACGCCATACCAAAGGTGGCGCTTCGCTACACTTCGCCAAAGCGGCGTTCCTCCCACAGCTTTGGAAATGCGTACTGGCAAAGGTCAGAGCAAATTCCATCAGTAAATATAATTTTTCCTTTGCTCTTACCTAATCCCTTTTACACTTGCAAGCAGTAGTTAGCAACCCGACAAGATACGCAAAAATTTTGCTGTTAAGTTCCACAATGAACAGCAGTAACTGGTAAAGCACCTAAAACCAGTAATACTCACTACATTTGACCTCAATAATTGGACTAACTTTCCTTAAGTCTGATGTGACAATAGTGTTGGTTAAGACCATTCGCCCTTAAGTAATGATCGCAGGAAAGCACATCTGATTTTTCTAATGGTTCTTATTTTGAGGACTTGAGTGAACTCTACAATACAGGTTTATAGGTCAACCTTCAAAGTAAGGTAGTTAAGTCTTAATTACTAAAAATAGGTTGAACCTTCTTTCATGAATTGGAACCTAAGAGCAGTCAAGGTCAGGTATAAGTGTAAATCTACTTCTTACATTAGCCTAAAATTAGCTATATTCTCATCAGCAGATAGAGAGAAATAAAAAACTCTCTGATAGAGAAGCTTAGCTAATAAGTGACAGTTACTCACTGTTTTTTTCATGCACTGTTATTTATTTATTTAAAAATTCTCCTACATCTAGTCAAAGGTATTGACAGAAACTAGAAATATTCATCAAAAAATAATGATAATTTTACAAAAAATTTATAATTATTCTGTAAACGAAAATAATTACTTTATCTATTAAAAATTTTTAGTGAATGAAAAATTTGTCTTGAGGATTTCTTATGATTAAAATTTTTAGTAAACACAAAAAATATTGATAGCATTAATTAATTAAACCTCTATCCCAAGAAGTATAACTTGATATTTATTAATCTCTAACATATATGTAATATAAGTATCCATCTAGAGGATGAAAATAATCAACTTTTTGCCTAAGTTTGGTAAAAGGGACAGGGGGAGGCTGACAAGTGTAGATTTTTAATATTTTGCGTTTTGATCGACGCGGAGACGGGGAGACACGCAGATGCGGAGAATAATCAATTACAAATGACGTTAGCGTAGCGTTAGCGAGTCCGCGATAGTGTTAGCGAAGCGGTAGCGATAGCGTAGCGTAAAGCCTGCGGCATAGCTTCGCTTAGAGCGAGTCATCGAGCGTCGGTACGAGCGTCAGCGTAAAGCCTGCGGCATAGCTTCGCTTAGAGCGAGTCATCGAGCGTCGCGTCATGACAATTCCTAATTCCCTATTCCCTACTTAGAAGAATTTTTAATTCATGATCTAGCCAATTTTGAAACATTTGATTGAGTATTTCTTGATACCTGCTGTGAGTTAATTCGGCAGGTATAAATTCGTCAACCATAAAAAGATGATAGCCTTGAGAAGTTTTTATAGGGCCAATCAATTGCTTTGGTTGTTTACTAAATATCGCAGCGGCGATGTCTGGGTGAAGATCAAATCTGTAAAATCTACCTTGATAACCACACTTCTCACGGTGATGATTATTAATATTATAAAGATGAGCAGCATCATAAAAACTGATTTCATCTTCCTCAATTTGATAATATATTTCTTGAGCAAGTTGTTCGGAATCAACAATAATTTGATAGAATAGAACTTGCTCAAACTCTAGGCGATTTTGAAAAAAAAACCTTTCTACTTCTTGAGCAAACAGCGCTTCGGCTAACTTCTGTGACAACAGGCGATCGCAAATTCCCGTTTCCCAATCTTCAGGTGTCACCAATTGTTCTGCCAACCACGCTAGTGTGTCTGTGGCCTTTTCTAAACGTTTTTCACGGCGCTGGCGATTTGCTTCGGCTTCAATTTCCTCAGTCGTGACAAAGATTCCTTGTTCCTTGGCAGCGTAGTGTATCACCCTTTGAAATAAAATTTTTTGGTATACTTCCTTCAAATTCAATTCACTTTTGAGAAAGTTAACAATTTCCTCCGGTTCAATAAATATTTTTGAAAGCTCATTCATGTGTAATGACGATCAACAAAGAATTTAGCAAGCAGCAGTGGGTTATGGTAAATCCAGTCCTGATTTGATAGGTCTGAATCACCCATCAATTGTATTCTGACTTCTGCATTAGTCAACAAACCCCTTTGGGATAGGGAACAGGGGACAGGGAACTTAAATTAATTCAAAATAATCTGCTGCCAAATCAGGAAATGGCCAAAGACAGATTGTAGTAGCAGGTGGAAACTAAATCAGGAACCGAAACCTCTGGGAACTCCGGAGGTTTTTTCTCAATGTGGTGCAGGCGATGCCTAACGACAAGCCGCAAAGCGTTTACGCCCACTACTGATGTGAAAAAGCACCAAAATTTTTAGTAACTCATCAGTCAACTGAAGTAATCTAAATATAGAGTTGAGCGGCTGGGAGTGAAGATGATGTTGTTGGAATTAAAGCGCATCCATGTTCCACCAGGACAAAGAGTATTGCTGCAAGATGTAACTTGGCAAGAATTAGAAACAATTCTAGAGGAGTTAGGAGAACATCGTGGAGCGCGAATTGCCTATGACAGGGGAATACTAGAGATTATGGCACCATTGCCAGAACATGAATATGATAAAGAAATTATTGGCGATTTAGTCAAAGCTTTACTTGAAGAACTGAATAGAGAGTTTATCAGCCTTGGTTCTACCACTTTCAAAAACCAGGCAATGGCTCAAGGCATAGAACCCGATCAGTGTTTTTATATCCAGAACGAATCTAGAATTCGAGAGAAAAAGCGATTAGATTTAACAGTAGATCCCCCTCCAGATTTAGCTCTAGAAGTAGATATTACTTCTCGCACTCATCCCGATATTTATCAAGCCTTGAAGGTATCAGAACTTTGGCGTTTTGACAAAGGTAAGTTACAAATTAATATTTTGCAAGATGGACATTATATAGAGTCTCAAGAAAGCATAAATTTTCCTGGATTCTCATTGAATGAGGTAATTACTTACTATCTTGAACAAAGTATGACAGCAGGTAGAAATGCAACAATCAAGGCTTTCCGGCTGTGGGTGCAAAAGCAGCTACATACCAACAATTAACTCCTGAAAACTGAGGATGTGAACAATCACACAACAAGAGCATAAAAATCTCTCTTCCCCCTCATCTCCCCAATTTCAAAACAGAAATGGCAATCATCATTTCACAAGCTGAATATCAACAAAAGTGGTATGGCATTCGTAAAAATGTTCAGTATCCAGACTCTTTAGATTCTTTTGATGTGGTCTACTCATGTCCTGAGAAATTTGGTGTGGGATACGAGCGCTCGATTGAATTACGAGATATTAGTCTATTGATTATTAATCAGAAATATCACGAAGACTTGCAAATAGTATCCGAAGCCGAACAAGATGAATTTGGATGTATAGAATTTGGTTTTAATCTATCAGGTAATTATACTTGCAACCGATTGGATATTTTCAGAAATAGAGGTAGCAAAGAAAATTTTTTACAGTGGGATTTACCGTTTCAAAACTATGATACTTGTGTTGATACTTTGTTTAGAGACGAGCATTTTTTAAAAGTAGATATACATCTTAATTCTTCCGAAATTTTACATAATTTTGTACGTTGTATAAATCAAGAACTCCCGCCCAACTTAATCAAACTGATCGAAGGTAATAGTCAAGCAAGCTATATTGAAAATAATCAACTTACTTCGGCTATGTATTTGCCGCTGCAACAAATTATTAATTGTCCATTTCAAGGCATGACTAAACAGATTTATTTAGAGTCTAAATGTTTAGAATTAATTGCTTTGAAATTAGAGCAACTCACAAAAATTAGCAATGTATCTGTTAAATCTATAATTCTAAAACCTAGAGATATTGAGAAGATTCATCGCGCCCGAGATATTCTCATTTTTCAACAAGAAAAACCTCCTTCCATACTAGATTTGGCGCGAAAAGTAGGTATAAATGACAACAAATTAAAAATCGGATTTCGTCAGGTATTTGGTACAACAGTTTTTGGTTACTTGCATAATCACCGTATGGAAATAGCTAGGCAATTGCTGCAAGACGAAAAAATGCGCGTAGCTGCGGTTGCGAATATAGTGGGATATGCGAATCCTGGTCATTTCGCTGCTGCGTTTAAACGTAAATTTGGTGTTAGTCCCTCTGAATGTAAAGCAGGGAAGAAAATATGTGAGTAATTTTAACTTTTTAATTTTCTTTCAATATTTCCAAAACTGCTTTGCAGTGGACGTTATAGACTCACAACTACAAACCAACTCTCCCGCAATGGATCAAAGTCTCCGTGATTGAGTTGATTTGTACCCAGAAAACTATGTAGATTCTTTTAACTAGCTAATTAGTAAAATTTGTCTATAACAACTTGTGGTAGGTGGGGAGAAAAGTATATGAGATATGGGCGGCTGAATGGAATAAGTTCAGTCAGTGTTGCATTTGTTCTGATTGCAATATTGACACAACCTGCTACTAGTAGTGAGCTTTCAGAAGCATCAAATAAGCTGGAACTTGTCAAGAATGAGGCTCAAGTATTAGCACAGCAACCAGTTAGCCAAGTTGTGAAAGTTACGGGTGTTCAGATCAATAGCACAGATACAGGTATTGAATTAGTTTTACAAACATCTCAGGGAGAAGCACTCAAACCTGTTACGAAAACTGAAGGTAATAGCTTGATTGCAGATATCCCCAATGCTGTTTTGGAACTGCCAGATGGTAAAGAGTTTCGCTCTCAAAATCCTGTCAAGGGAATTGTTTCTGTAACTGTAACAGCAATAGATGCTAGTAGTATTCGAGTGACAGTTATCGGAGAAGCAAGTAGTCCCAAGGTGGAATTATTTGACGATTCAGAGGGTTTGGTATTTGGGTTTATACTAATTACGTCTTCTCAAGCGCAAACTCAGCCGACTCCTTCACAACAACTAGAGAATGAAACCGAACCAGAACAACCCATAGCTCAAGATGCTCAAGCCATTGAGTTGGTGGTAACGGGTGAGCAGGACGGATATCTCATACCACAAGCATCAACGGCTACTAAAACTGATACTTCTTTGCGTGATATTCCCCAGTCAATTCAGATTGTTCCTCGAAAACTGCTAGACGATCGCCAAATCACGCGAGTAGAGCAAGTAGCTGATACCGTTCCGGGAGTGCAACCCTTTGTGAGTTATGGGGGAACCCCGACTGCGAATTTTATTATTCGGGGCTTTAATAGCGGTGATAATGTTTATCGGGATGGTTTTCGAGAATTCAGTTTTGCTAATCCGATTAATATTGCTGGGATTGAGCAAATTGAATTTCTCAAGGGGCCTGCATCCGTTCTCTACGGGCAGAATGAACCAGGTGGTTTAGTGAATGTTGTCAGTAAGCAACCACTCCAACAACCATACTACTCGCCTGCTCTGACAATTGGGAGTTTCGATTTTTACCAAGGTACATTGGATATCTCGGGGCCACTCAATGAGCGGAAAACGGCAGCTTATCGTCTGAATTTGGCGTATGAAAATGCGGGTAGCTTTCGGGATTTTGTTGACTCCAAAGCTATCTTTGTAGCTCCTGCACTTTCGTTTGAGCTTGGCCCTCAAACTAAACTGACCTTCAATTTAGAATATCAAAACTACAACTTCACCTTCGATCGCGGTTTTCCAGCTGAGCTAGAAATCTTTCAGGTTCCCACTAGCCGCTTTTTAGGGGAACCCGATTTTAATGATGCCACTATCAATTACGGGCGTGCTAGTTATGTATTAGAACATCAGTTTAGTGAAAACTGGAAACTACGCCATGGATTTGCAATAGCGATCGCTAACAACGAAGTCTTTGCAATTTTACCAGAATCTTTACAAGCAGACCGTCGCACAGTCGATCGCGGCATCTCTAGAAGTGATGAGAGGCAAGAGAACTATACGCTGCAAACGGAAGTTTCGGGTAAATTTCAAACCGGATCGGTCGCACATCAAGTATTATTGGGAGTTGAATTGCTACGTTATCGATTTAACTACCAATTTTTCAATTCTGCGATCGCTCCCATTGACCTATTCAATCCCACTTATGGTGCCCAACCTGAAGGGCCGTTTGTTGATGAATTTGGCCCAGACACCTACGGAACAGACGCCATTAGCTTTTACTTTCAAGATCAGGTAACATTCTCGCAACAATGGAAACTTTTAGCTGGCGGACGTTTAGACTTAGCCCATACGAGCGATCGCTCAGGATTTGACCAAACCTTAGCAACGGATAACACCGATTTAGCCTTCAGTCCTCGCGTAGGTCTAGTGTATCAACCCTTTGACTGGCTCTCACTCTACGCTAGCTATGCCTCATCATTTAATCCTGTAATTTTTGGCACCAGTCGAACGGGAGAATCCTTTGAGCCAGAGCAAGGCAGTCAGTTGGAAGCAGGTATTAAAGCCGATGTCATTCCCAGTCGATTGTCTGCCACATTCGCCGTCTACGAAATTACCAAAAAGAACGTCTTGATCACCGATCCCGAAGACGATCGCTTCAGCCTTCAAACCGGAGAACAAAAAAGTCAGGGTATCGAATTTAACCTAGTTGGTCGCCCTATAGATGGTTGGGATATAGCTCTGTCTTATGCCTACACCGATGCCTTTGTCAGTGAGGATACGTTTATTCCCGTTGGCGATGAACTTGCTGGTTCCGCCAAGCATCAATTTGGCTTGTGGAATAGCTACGAGCTTCAGACAGGAACACTCAAAGGCTTAGGATTTGGTTTAGGACTTTATTACGTGAGCAAGCGTGAAGCAGTTCTTCCCAATACAGATGTGGATTTACCCAGCTACTTTCGCGCAGATGCTGCCATCTTCTACAAACGCGATAACTGGAAAGTGCAATTGAACGTTAACAACCTGACGAATGCAGATATCTACAATACTCGCGGATTCCTGGTAATGCCTCAACCACCGTTAACAGTATTAGGAACCATTTCTTATACGTTTTAAGTCCCCCGGTTCTATAACCAACAAGTTTTGTAATGGGGATTTAACCCCAATACAAAACTTAATTACGTTAGCGCCGCGGTAGCGAGTCCGCGAGCGTCATTACGAATTACGAATTACGAATTACGAATTACGAATTATTTAATGTCAATAGATTGTGTATGAGTAGTCGAAAACAAAGTTTCAGCCTCCTGCATGGTTCGGTCAACTATATGATAATTAGGAGTAAATATCAATAACTTAGAAAAATGACCCTGTTTCTGTCAGCAAGAGACGCTTATCGGCAACAGCAAAATGCTACTCCCATCTCTGAGCCAACATTAACCGAGTATCAAGCAGTGTTGGATGATCCTAAACAGCTAAGTCGGGGTTATGAACAGCAAATGGTTTTCCCCACAGGTATCTACTTGCTAGTAGAACAGTTCGATTTAGCCGAGGATTTAATTCTGGAGACAAATAACTATAACCTGCCTCTAATGGAATTTAGTTTTGCAGTGATTGGAGATGATGAGTCAGAAATTATACCTGCGGGACAAAATTTCATTGCTGCTTATTTTGATTGGGATGAAGGAATTCCTGGTAGTGGACTTTATTGGCGAGGAGGTCAACGCGTGCTACTTGTAGAAGTTGGCATCAATCCTCAACAATTTTTTGGCAAACATGAAGTTAGTGGTTTAGATTTTCTACCCAAATCACTTCAGTTGTATCTAGAGACTGACAATATATCCTTTCTCGACTACTTTCGCATGGGGCAAACTACACCTGAAATGCAAATTGTTTTGCATCAAATAGTTAATTGTCCTTTCCACGGTTTAATTAAAGATATTTACTTGCAAGCTAAATGCCTAGAATTAATGGCATTGAAACTGGAACCCGATACAGCAGGAGAACGAGAACTGATGCGATCGCGCATTTTGCGCGGAGACGATATTAACCGAATTTACCACGCTAGAGAAATTTTAATCCGCGATTTTGACAATCCACCCTCGTTGCTAGAATTAGCACAACTTGTAGGTTTAAACGATTACAAGCTCAAAATCGGGTTTCGTCAGGTTTTTAACACAACAGTATTCGGCTATTTGTATGCTCATCGTATGGAAAAAGCCAGAATGCTGCTCATGAGTCAGCAAATGACCATAAAGCAGGTAGCTAAGATAGTGGGTTACAACTGTCCTAGTCGCTTCGCTGTGGCTTTTAAAAAGCGCTTTGACATCCAACCAAGTCAATACTTAGATAGTTTTATTGTTGCCAAAAACACCTAAATAAATCCGTTTCGGCATATATCTTGAGAAGATTTTTACTACAAATTCCCGTATGCTGTTGATAATTAATCCTGATTAAAGATATTTGGGATTTGTAATCATACGGTGTGTGGGAGAGAAATGAGCAAGCAAACATTCAAAATATTCAGTTCTAGGCTGGAGTGGCTGCTAATATTTGCAATAATTTCGGTAGTTCAGCCAGCGAAAGCGCAAGATCATAACTCCTCCCCAACCCCCTCCTTAGAAAAACAAAGGCAGTGCGTGTTAGCGCGGGTGGGGTATTGTCTGTCTCAAGCTGGGAATGATTCAAGCGTGCAAGTCACGGGAGTGAAAGCCAATCCCACCGACAAAGGCGTCGAGGTAATTTTACAGACATCCCAAGGGCAACAACTGCAAATTACCAATCAGAATATGGGTAATAGTTTTATTGCAGATATTCCTAACGCACAGTTACGTTTAGCGAATGGCGAGGCATTCACATTTCGTTCCGAGAAACCACTTGCGGGTATTACTGAGATAACAGTAACAAATATAGATGCTAATACGATTCGAGTGACAGTTATAGGTGAAGCAAGTGTACCAGTTGTGGAGTTGTTTGATAGTCCCGACGAGGGTCTGATTTTTTCTGTTGCGAGTACTGTACCTGCCACACCGCAGCCAAGTGAAGAAACACAACAAACACAGCCAGAACAACCAACATCTCAAGAGGATGAAACGATTGAGTTGGTTGTAACCGGTGAGCAAGATGGGTATCGCGTAGGTGAATCATCAACAGCAACAAGGACTGATACACCTTTGCGTGATGTACCCCAATCTATTCAAATCATTCCCCGGCAAGTCATCGAAGATCAGAAAATCACGCGAATTTCAGATGCAGTCCGCAATGTGTCAGGTGTATCCCCTCTGACAGACTTTAGTGGCTCTTTTGACAGCTATACAATTCGGGGATTTGAAAATTTCAACATCTTGAGGAACGGCTTCAAAACTCAGCCCTCCTACATCTACGGGGCCAATATAGAACGGGTGGAAGTTCTCAAAGGGCCGGCTTCAGTATTGTATGGTCAATTTGAACCTGGTGGTATTGTTAATTATGTTACCAAGCAACCTTTAAATAACCCATACTATGCTGCTGGACTCACCGTTGGCAGTTACGACTTCTACAATCCCTCAATTGATATTTCTGGCCCCCTCACTGATGATAAGCGTTTGTTGTATCGCTTGAATGTTGCCTATGAAAATGCAGGCAGTTTTCGTGACTTTATTGATAACAAGGTTTTCTCTATATCTCCTGTCTTCACTTACAAACTGAGTGATGCCACAACATTGGGCTTCGAGTATGCCTACGTCAACCTTGATAATGGGTTTGATCGAGGATTGCGACCCAATCGGATATCCTTTGATCTACCTATCAGTCGTAACTTGGGAGATCCAAACCTAGACTTTTATCGTCAAGAAAATCATCAAGTGATTGTGAATGTGGATCATCGGTTTAACGAGAATCTCCGACTCAAGAGTGGCTTTTATGGTTACTTCTCTAGTGAAGAGACAGATTATGTTAATCCTGGCGATGACTTTGACGCAGATGGTCGCTTGCTGCGACAATTTGAGGATGGTGATGGGCCAGGACAGCAAAACGATTTATCTTGGCAGACCGATTTAATTGGTAAGTTTAAGACTGGCTCAATTGAGCATCAGCTACTAGTAGGCTTAGAATTGAGCAGAAGCAGTCGTCGCTATGCGGGATTTGGTGGAGCTGAGGATATCCCGGCATTAGATATTTTTAATCCCGTTTATGGTGGCTTTCCTCGCCCCACGAATTTTACTAGGGGTAATTTTTTTGACGCCACGACTGATACGGTAGGGATTTATTTGCAAGATCAGGTGACATTACTATCGAATCTGAAACTACTTTTGGGCGGTAGGTATGACTTTGTTAACTACAAGAGTAAGTTTGACTTCGAGACACTCGATCGCAGCAATATTCAAGAGGATAACTTTTACGACGAGGCTTTTTCTCCCCGTGTGGGCATCGTCTATCAACCCATAGAGCCGATTTCGCTCTATGCCAGTTTCAGCCGCTCTTTTGTACCCAATAATAATAGCTCTACGGCTAGTGGTTCACCATTAGAGCCTTCTCGCGGTACTCAGTACGAAGTTGGGGTTAAAGCTGAGATTAGCCCTCAGTTTTCAGTGACATTAGCTGCTTACGAGATTACCAAAACAAACGTCCCCACAACCGATCCGGAAGATGATAACTTTTCCATCGCTTTAGGAGAGGTGAAAAGTCGCGGGATTGAACTTGATATGACAGGAGAAATTTTACCTGGGTGGAAAGTTATCGCCTCGGCTTATGTGAATGATGCCTTTATTAGTAAAGACTCCGATACCACTTTGGAAGGATCGCGATTTGCCAATACAGCGCAAACAGGAGCAAGTTTATGGACAACCTATGAAATTCAAAAAGGAGATTTTCAAGGGTTAGGTTTCGGCACAGGGATCTTTTATGTGGGCGATCGCATTGCTAATCAAAGTGACCCGTTTACGCTTCCTGCCTACGTTAGAGCCGATGCTGCCATCTTTTACAAACGCGATAACTGGCGGCTTGGCCTCAACTTCAAGAATCTCGGCAATGTCAAAGCATACGACACAAACGGCTATCTTGTCTTTCCGCAAGCGCCTTTCACCGTGCTAGGTACAGTTTCGATAGAGTTTTGACCGACAAACAAAAGTATCTGAGTTGCCTAAATTTATTTATGGAGAAGCAAAATCCGTTGCTAATTTGCTTTTACAACCTCAATTTCTTGTTCAACCAAATCGGTTCCTATCTGCTCATGCCGTCCCCAAAACTCATCTAGCAACTCAAAAAAGCGATGAAATGCTCGTTCGTCACTGCCCGTATAAAACTCGATTATCTTTGCCCATGAAGCTGATATTGATATGTTATATCGCTCTTGTAGCCACGGCTGAAACTCATCATAAAACTCAATTTCTGCTTGAGTTAACTCAATTCCTAGCTCCTGTCTTGCCGTCTGATACCCTTCTAAAAATATGAACAGATCATGCGCTGAAATATGCCCAATATACATACCAGGTCTAACTCGAATTTTTTCCAAGAGATCAAAAATCCCTTTCATAAACTCTCCTAAAAATCTTCCAATTCTTCAACCAGAAACTCACCATTACGACTACAAAAATCCTGAATCCATTCGTCCAATGTTAGCCCTTCACTTGACAAATTATCGAATATCTTGCCTCGAACTTTCACACCATAGTGAATCCCATTTCTGGTGATCGATTCCCTAATCCCTAGCTTTTCCAATCGCAAACTAATGATAAAACGCTCTCTATATCTCGTCTTTAGCCTGAGTAACTTTCCCTCAATTCTATTGTTTCTTAACCATTTCAGGACTGCCACAGCACATTCTTGACATTTAAGATTCTCGTACTGACTAAGCTAAAAAACATCTAAATTACATAATCAAATTAAATAAAACTCTTGTGGGGTGGGCATCTTGCCCGCCCTAATTATGCAAGTTATATGTGGAACAGCTTAACAATCTTTCCAATCTCTTGATAAATCTCCTCATCTGTAAGTTCTTGCACGTCCCCAAAACTCTCTGCAATGGTAAACCCATACCAAGGCTAACTCAATATTAAAAGCTGACTAGGAGCATTTGCCATGAACACTAAATTACTCCGCAACTGGATATTTACCCTGCATCGCTACTTGGGATTAGCGATCGCCCTAATTGTGATCATGATCGGTATCACAGGGAGTTTACTGGTTTTCCATAGCGAGATTAACGCTGCCGAATTGCATCACCGTATAGGTGCGATCGCTCCTCAAGGACAACCCCTTCCCGTAGAAGCAATCTTAGAAAAGGTACAAGCTGCTTATAAAAACCAACCTGATGTAGCAATTCGGCGAATTAATCTCCCCACTGCCGCCAACGACACTGTTAGAGTCACCCTCAAAACCAAAACAGATGAGTGGGCACAAGCCTATGTCAATCCCTACACAGGAGCAGTTTTAGGCGATAGCTTATCGAGCCAAAGCATGGTAGAACAGTTCTTTAAAGTTGTGCTTGAACTGCATTACGCCCTGCTTGCCGGAGATTTGGGCGTCAAACTGGCTGGTGTTGTGGGTTTGCTGATGTCTATTCTGACGATTACCGGAGTAGCACTCTGGCCTGGTTGGCGTAAATTAATTAATGGCTTCAAAATCAAGTGGAATGCCCATCCTAAACGAGTGAACTTTGACGTACACAAAGTTGTTGGTATTGTTGCTGCCGTCTTTTTATTTTTAACTTTTTTCACTGGCTTTTGTTGGAACCTGGGCGAGATTGCCAGACCAATCATTTACGCTTTTAGCTTTAGTCCGATGTCAGCGCTGGAGGATGCAACCTCAACGCCTGCCGCAGGCCGGACTTCCATCAAGTTGACAGATGCCTTGTTACGAAAAGCTGATGCTGCCCTGCCTGGATTTGAAACTACCTACATTGCTTTGCCTGCGGAGTCAGATCAGATAAAGGGGGCGTTTATGATCCGCAAGCGATCGTCTGCGAATAACCCTAGTTGGGACAGCAGCGTGTTTATCGATCAATACAGTGGTGAAGTGATTAGAGTTGATAATGGTGTAAAACAGCCACTAGGAGCGCGCATTGAAAACAGTTTTGCAACATTGCACTACGGTACATTTTGGGGAATACCCAGCCGTGTTCTTTATGTATTTGTGGGACTAGCACCGCTAATTCTATTTGTGACTGGGGTTGTCATGTATTACCACCGTCGAAAAATCAAAACAGTCATGACATCAGAAGAAGTTACACAGTAAATTTCAAATCGGCTCGGTCGCGCATCAAGTATTATTGGGAGTTGAATTGCTACATTATCGATTTAACTACCAATTTTTCAATGGGAGCGATCGCTCCCATTGACCTATTCAATCCCACTTATGGCGCACAACCTGAAGGGCCTTTTGTTGATGAATTTGGCCCAGACACCATTAGCCTTTTAAAAAATCGCAAGCAAATATATTTTTTTCGTAAAGATAGTTTTATGTTATTACTTTGTAGCTTTGGTTACTGAGATAATCTAACAGAAAAAATACTAGTTACCTATGTTCACTAAACTATCTTTGAAACAATTATCTCAAGCTACTGCTACAACAGTACTTGCTATTGCTACCCTTGCATCTGTTGGAACTACTAGAACTAGTGCTGCACAGTTACAAACATTCAAGGTTTCCGGAACACTTGGTGATATTATATACTTCCCAGGTTCAGAGACGAGTTCTTTAGACAGTTATGTAAATGGTTCTTTTTATGGAGGCTATACAGTAGACGTTGATCAACTGCCTGCTATGCCTGGTAAAAGTGTACCTCTAAAAAATTGGGGTATAGGCATACGGAGTTCTTCAGGTGAAATTGTGTCCGGTTTTTCATCAGAAGAAGTTGGATTCCCTTATTTTGCAGGAGGTTACGTGGGTTCAGACAGTGTGGAGTTCAGTACCAGCGCTAGCCCAAGCTCTTCCCAATCATTGTCATTGTTTGTTGACAGTAATTTTAAAGGAGTAAGTCTAGGACGTCCGCAATCCGAATTTTCTGGAGTAGAGCTTCCTGCTCCTATCTATGGAATTTTTTATGCTAACGAATATTACATCACCGTTACTTCCTTTAAAAGCGAACCTGTACCAGAACCCTTGACTGTTGGTAGTACAATTGTTGCTGGCGCTATAGGGTTGTGGCTAAAGCGTAAGAAGCAAGAAGACTCTCAAACAGTCTAGTTTCTTTTAAACAGGTGCGACATGTTTTGAGCAACCTTTTGACTTTTTACTTGTTTTGACGCTTAACAGGGTTCATCCACACTTCCAGAAAAGAGAAAAATTGTGATGAAAGCAAGGTGAGAACTAAGTAAACGATCGCAACTGCGGTGTAAATCTCAAAAGCACGATAAGTATCAGCAACAATTAATTGACCGCGCCGGAAAAGTTCTTCAAAGCCAATCACGGCGACAAGACTGGTATCTTTGAGTAGGGTGATAAATTCGTTGCCTAAAGGCGGAATCATCCGACGCAGTGCTTGCGGAAAGATAATGTAGTACATCGTTTGTACTTCACTCATACCTAAAGTTTTAGCTGCTTCTGTTTGCCCCAACTCAATAGATTGAATTCCAGCGCGGACAATTTCGCTAATATAAGCAGCAGCATTGAGACTCAAAGCAACAACCGCAGCTAATAAACGGTCAAAACGCAAGGTGACACCAAAACTTTGAGCTAGTGCTGGTAAACCAAAGTAAATCATAAAAATCTGCACTAACAAGGGCGTACCACGCAAAAAATCAACATAAATGCGTGTTGCCCAGCGCAGAGGCAAAATTGGCGAAAGACGAGCAATGCCAACAAGGGAGCCGCCAATCATACCTAAAACAGCCGAGAGTGCTGTGATTTGGAGTGTGACTCCAGTACCTAAAAGTAAATCAGGCAAAGCCTTGAGGATAATATTGAGACTCTCTAGCATGGGAGTGGGGTTAACAATTCAAAATTCAAAATTCAAAATTCAAAACAAATGACCAATGACTTATTTTGCAGATGTAGTTGGAATGGTTTTTGGTAGTTGTGGAGGTTCTGCGCTAAACCATTTTTGATAAATTTGGGTATAGGTACCGTCTGCAATTAACTTTTCTAAGGATGTGTTAACGGCGTTGAGGTTGGGAGAATTTTTAGGCATGGCTATGCCATAAAATTCTTCAGTGACGAGTTGACCAACAACTTTTAAATTTTTGAGATTACCATTTTTGATAGCATAGAGCGTCACAGGAGCATCGTTGACTACGGCATCCACGTTACCATTTACTAGTTCTTGTAGAGCTAAAGGAGCAGAGTCAAATTCTCTGACTTGGGAACCAGTGACGCTTTTAGCTGTTTTGGCTCCGGTTGTGCCAATTTGCGCGGCAATTTTTTTGTTTTTGAGACTATCTAATGAGGTAATAGTTGTATTATCTTTGCGAACAGCGATCGCTAACCCAGCTTTAAAGTAAGGTCGAGTAAAAGAAACTGTTTGGGCACGTTCCGGTGTGATTGTAATCGAGCTAATCGCAGCATCCACAGTATTTGCCTGAAGTGCGGGAATAATGCCATCAAAAGGCAAACTCTGAAACTCAACTTTTAGTCCCGCAGCTTTTCCCACTGCTTTCATCAAATCGATATCAAAGCCAACTAATTCACCTCCTGTCCCTTTTGACTCAAAAGGTGGAAATGCAGGTTCAGTAGCAACTTTGATAGTTTTTCCTGTGGCACTGGCTGCGGTTGGTGGTGACGTGTTACTAGTATTATTACTATTACAAGCAGATATAACTAATGCGGCACTCAACCCAGCTAAGAATTGCTTGATAAAAAGCGATCGCATCATTCTCGACTCGAACATAATCTTCTACTTCTCTGTAAATTTTGATAGTCTACGGTAATTAAAATAATTCGTAATTCGTAATTCGTAATTCGTAATTATTTATTTTTTCTCATCTCAACTAGCCTGATTGTTATTTATTCCTGCTTCTGAATCAATTGCTCAATTTAACCGTAAAATTACATACTATGGACAATGGACAATTCCACACGCGCCATTATTTTTACTAGAATCGAGAAAAGCTTTGGCTCGCTGAAAGTCCTTAAAGGCATCAGTGGTGAGATCAACCGGGGAGAAGTTGTTGCAGTTGTTGGTTCTTCAGGTTGTGGTAAGAGTACTCTGCTACGCTGCTTCAATCGCTTAGAAACTGTTGACAATGGACAGCTAATAGTTAATGGTATAAATTTATCCCAGCTTACAGTTAACTATAATCAACTACGGCAACTACGTACACAAGTTGGTATGGTTTTTCAACAGTTCAACCTGTTTCCTCATCTGAACGTTTTAGAAAATATGATACTGGCTCCGTGTAAAGTTTTAGGTAAAACACGAAAAGAAAGTACCCAGTTGGCAGCGTTGTATTTAGAAAAAGTCGGTTTATTTGATAAAGCGTCTAGTTATCCTGAACAATTATCTGGGGGTCAAAAGCAACGAGTAGCCATAGCTCGTAGTTTATGTATGAACCCCAAAATTATGCTGTTTGACGAACCCACCAGCGCTTTAGATCCGGAACTTGTGGGAGAAGTTTTACAAGTAATGCAGCAATTAGCCGCTGAGGGGATGACAATGGTGATTGTCACTCACGAAATGCAATTTGCGCGGGAAGTCGCACATCAGGTGATATTTTTAGACCAAGGTGTTGTAGCAGAACAAGGTAAAGCTAGTGAAGTTTTGACCAATCCGCAAAGCGATCGCCTGCGTATTTTCCTCAGCCGCTTCAAGCCACTTTAAATACTAAGAGATGAAAGGGAACAGGGAACACTTCGGCTACGCTCAGTGCATCGCAGGGAACAGGGAAATTTACTTTTTTGGTAAAAATAATAATAGGATTACGGAAAAGCTTTTTCCCTACTCCCCACTCCCCACTCCCCACCTACGCAAATCAACTCAAAAATTAAAACGAACTGTTATAACTTTTTATTAATCTTTGAATAACTCAATCTTTACTAATTACCATTACAAGACATGGTAATTACTTAACCTATAATATTCTCACTTTGGCTTACCATTAACTTAGTATGAAATCCAATCACTCCTTACAGCTAAATCGTCGCCAGTTTTTACTAAGCTCGGCTTTGACAGCAGGTGGAATTATTTCTACAAATCTGATCTCAAAATCACGAGTTTTTGCTCAAGCACCTGCAATTATCACCTCCGATAAAATGCGTCCTGGCATACCTTATGGCATAGCTACTGGAGATATCAGCGACGATAGCGTGATTATTTGGAGTCGTAGCGATCGCCCCGCCAAAATGATCGTAGAATATTCCACAAGCGAATCCTTTCGTAATGTGCAGCGTGTTTTCGGGCCTAACGCTTTAGAAAATAGCGACTTTACAGCGCGACTGAATCTCAAAAAATTACCACCTGATCAACAGATATTTTATCGGGTAATTTTTCAAGATTTAGATGATAACAACACCTACAGCGTTCCTGTCAATGGAACTTTCCGAACCGCGCCTATATCTAGTCGAGATATATTCTTTGTTTGGGGTGGAGATACAGCCGGTCAGGGATGGGGAATTAATCCTGATTTTGGTGGCATGAAAATTTACGAAACCATGCGTAAACTTAATCCCGACTTTTTCATCCATTGTGGTGATACTATTTACGCTGATGGGCCAATTGGATCAGAAGTAAAGTTAGATGACGGCACTATTTGGAAAAATATCACCACAGAAGAAAAATCAAAAGTAGCAGAAACTCTTAAAGAATTTCGTGGTAATTATCAATACAATTTGCTAGATGAAAATGTGAGGCGTTTTAATGCCCAAATACCTACTTTGGCACAATGGGACGACCACGAAACTACAAATAATTGGTATCCTGGAGAAGTTTTGCTCAACGATGAACGCTATCAAGTCAAGAATGTTTCTTTGTTAGCAGAAAGAGCAAGACAAGCATTTTTAGAATATATGCCTATTACATACACAACAGATAATCCAGACAAAACAAGAATTTATCGCTCTTTCAAGTATGGCCCATTATTAGACATTTTCATGCTTGATGAACGTACCTACCGGGGGCCAAACACCCCCAATAATCAGCCAGTACCTAGCAAAACCACAGAATTTTTGAGTAGAAAACAACTGCAATGGCTCAAAAGACAATTGCTATTATCCAAAGCAACATGGAAAGTCATTTCTAGTGATATGCCTTTGGGGTTGATAGTTAAAGATGGTGATACTGATTTTGAGGCTTGGGCTAACGGAAACGGCCCGGCATTAGGAAGAGAATTAGAACTTGCAGATTTACTCAGATTTATCAAAAATAAGCAAATTAAAAACGTTGTTTGGATAACTGCTGATGTACATTATGCAGCAGCTCATTATTATGACTCAAATAAAGCATTATTTACCGACTTCAAACCTTTTTGGGAATTTGTCGCTGGGCCACTTAACTCTGGCACATTCGGCCCAAATCAATTAGAAAATACCTTTGGCCCTCAATTAATATTTCAAAGCCTTCCTCCAGAGACGAAACCAAATCGCCCCCCAAGTGAAGGTTTACAATTCTTTGGAGGAGTCAAAATTAATGGTAATACAAAGGTGATGACAGTAACGCTACGTAATTTGATTGGAGAGACTGTTTATAGTGTAGATTTACCGCCAGAGAAATAAATTACTCAAAATGGGGAATTGGGAATTGGGAATGGACAAGAGGACGCGGGGACGCGGAGAAAATTTCCCCCTCATCTCCCTCATCTCCCTCATCTCTCCCTGCCCCCTGCCCCCCTGCCAGTTCAACATCAAGGCTTCTTTGATTTCTTCCGCGCGGCGTCACGTACTTTTTGATTGAGTAAATAACCGAAGCCAGCAGCCTCCATCCGAGATACAAATTCTTCGCGGGTGTGCGAGAGGGCGCTAGCAGTGGCATCAAGATTCCAGTTATACTCAGCTAGTTTGCTTAGTAAATAGGCACGGCGAGTTTGAGCTTCTGATAAACGGTAGGTTTTAAGATACTCTAGCTCTCCATTATCTCGGACGATCGCTTCCCCAATATGGTTTTCTTGCTTGAGTTGCAAGCTAGTTATAAATCTTTGCAAAAAGAACGGGCCAGCAGTATAAATTACTTGAGATTGCAATCTGTGTTGTAAAAGTCCCTCAGCCATGAATCCTTGAAATGATGCCCAATCTGATCGCATTTTGGCGATCGCTACTCCTAAATCTGCCAAACTATTAATCTGAGACTCATCTACAGATATATGCATTGGGAAGGTTGTATCGTAAAGCAAGCCATACTGATAAATCAACTCACCATAAAAATCTTCTAGCAAGCTAGTGTGCAAAGCACGATAATCTTCTGGAGTGGGAAGTACAAAAGCTGAAGCTAAAGCTTCGGCAACAAATACCAACACTCCCACCTGTTTTTGGTGAATTTCAAATACCCTCAAAGCATCTTCTAATCCAGTAATATAACGTCCACTAACACTCATTTCGTAGCGCGAACCCAGTCCATAAGATAGTGCATACTGAGAATACTCACGCCAAGCAATATCAGGCCCTGAGAAAAATAGCGATAAAAAACCCTCCATCGCCAAGTGCAGTGGCAGAAATCTCAATCGATTACCCGATTCTCGCTTTGCCATGCGATGCATCAAGCGCACACTTGCACAACCACAGTCCAGACGCTTACCGTCAGGTTTTACCATCTGTCCACCAAATGCTGCTACTGGACTGCCATCATCACTCCAAGACATCACCAACCCGTGGGGTACATAAGAAAAGTATTTCATACCTGGTTGCGTCATCTCACCTTCAACACAGACAACGCTAATGTCTTCGTTATAGGCACGGCGTAGCAAACGCAAGTCACCCCGCACCTGATGCCGCAATAAGGGTACAATCCGCACAGCTCCCCGTATTTGCGAAGGCGCAATTTCTAGTCCTTTTAAAGATATATTTGTTAATAATTTATTTTTTTGTGCCATTTTTTATACAAATAGGGTGTGTTATGGCTTCAACCTAACACACCGTGTTATCTGGCTACTATCATTTTATTTTTACTGTTCCCTGTTCTGTTACCTAAATATATAATTTATTTTGCACGACTGCTTATATTTTAGTTAATCGCTGCCTAATCACTTCAGGTAATCGTTCTGGATACTTAGAAAAATAAAAGATTTTTAATAAAAGAAAATTGAAATTACGAGCTAACCGAATTTGCCATTGCCCCATTAAGGATAATGTTTTAACATAATTATCAAATAAGTATTTGATTCGTGCTAAGCTGGTTCCTCTTGCAGCATCATCAAATGTTTTGGTTCCTGGATAATATCTATAGTTCCCCCAAGTCTCATTAAAATATTTAACATGAGATGAACAAACCGCTTTTAAGAGGAAATCTATATCCATTAGATAATGTTCTTCTACATCATAGAGTCCGATTTGCTGATGCAATGATTTGTGATAGAAGTAAGCAGACGGATTTACAGGATAAGAAGCATCAATAATACCATGATCGTTAATGCGCCTTTCTAACAGTAAATCAATCGTTCGTAATCGTTTAGGTTTATTAATATAAATTAGTTTATCTTTCTGATTTAAAACATTACAGTTGCCAACAATTAAACTAGGCTCTGGCAAAGTTGAGAAAATTTCGTATATGTGATTAAGAACATTTATTTCATAAAAATCATCGACATTTAAAACACCAACAATCTGTCCTTGTGCCATAGCAATTCCTTTATTGATGGCATCAGATTGTCCTCGATCCTTTTCACTAATCCAGCGGATGTGAGGATATTGATTGGCTTTATCCTTAATAATGTCTACTGTTTTGTCGCTTGAACCTCCATCTACAATGATATGCTCCACTTCTAAACAGTTTTGGTCAATGACAACTTGAAGACAAGATTCTATAAATTTTTCCCCGTTATAAACTGGTGTAATTATACTAATCATAAAGTTATATAAAGTTTCAATTTGCCTTATTTTTATAGGCGACGGCTTAGCGTATCCGTTTTCTTACTGGTTTGCGGTGGGATCAGTCACACCTAACGAAGTTGCAAACTGCTCTTATGTTAAATCAATATAAATAACTTCTGGTTGGTTGATTATCAAAGGTTTTTGATGTTCATTTAGCTTGATTTCTACTACTTTATATGATCAGCGGTATATATTTCATTACATCGTAGTAGTGCTAAAGCTAAATTGCAAGTTCGAGAATATACCGAAATTTATAATTAAACTCATTTAGCTTGCGTAATTATTCTAGAGCATATTTAGTATAATTTATTACTTAAAGTTTTATGTACCAACAGTCTCATAACACCATATTTTAAGAATAGATTTCTTGCAAAAATACTTGAACCGTCAGAGACTCAAGTCTCTGCCTAATAGCAAAAGTCCGTTGAAACGGACTAAAAATACTGTTATTAGTCGGTTGAAACCGACTTGAGTTATCAGCCAGAAAATTTATTTTCTGGCGAGTATCCGACTTTTGCAAGAGGTCTATTGATTAGGGACTTCCAAATAAAAAAATATCCACAGAACTAACGTAGCACCCCTCTCTATTCCTCATTTCTCCCTCTGTGGTTCGTTTTGGTGTACATACAAATCGGAAAAATCTGATTACACATAACAGATTTGACTTTGGTAGGGTGTGTTATGGGCGCTAGTCCTAACGCACCGCAAATCTCTGATGGTGCGGCGCTTGGCAACAACACACCTTACGAAACGAGATTTGGGTATTAGCTCATTTGTGTGTACACCGTAGCTAAAATCTGCTTCAACACCATGACAGTCCAATCTAAGTCAGCTTCGGTGGTATCACGCCCTAGTGTGATGCGAATTCCACCCAAGGCTGCTTTGTTGGAATAACCCATTGCTAATAATATGGGGCTGGGGCTGAGTTTTCCACTGTGGCAGGCAGCACCTGCACTAATGCCGATGCCAGCCAGGTTTAATTGCCTTACTAAGGTTTTACCGCTGAGTTTTTCTCCATCGGCGTGTTCTAAACAGACACTGATATGATGCGGTAGGCGATGGTAGGGATCGCCAGTGATGATTAAACCAGGAATCTTGGCTAATTGAGCGAAAGTGCGATCGCGTAATTTAATTAATCTGGGTGTTTCTTTTGGTAGTTCTTGCGCTGCTAGTGCCGCAGCGATACCAAACCCAGCAATTACGGGTACTGCTTGGGTACCAGAACGCCATCCTCCCTCTTGTCCACCGCCACCTACCAGAGGCATTAATTCTACACCAGAACGCACATATAACGCCCCAGCACCTTGGGGGCCATATAGTTTATGGCTAGAAAGACTCAATAAATCAACTGGTAGCTTTTGCACGTCGATTGGCAAACGTCCCGCAGCTTGCACTGCATCAGTGTGGAATAAAACCCCATGCGAGCGCGCAATCTGACTAAGTTCCTCTATTGGTTGCACTGTCCCAACTTCACTTTGGCCATAAATTACCGAAACCAAAACAGTGTTAGGGCGCAATGCGGCTTTTAAATCTAGTGGATTGACTCTACCTTTAGCATCCACACATAAGCGCGTGACTTGCCAACCCCACATCTCTATCCATCGCACTGGTTCAGAAATTGCTGAATGCTCAACGCTGGAAATAATTATATGCCCAGGAGCAGAGTAGGTTCTAACAACACCCATAATCGCCAGGTTATCTGCTTCGGTACCACCAGAAGTAAAAATGATCGATTCTGGATAGTTGGCATTAATTAATCCAGCAACTTGCACTCTGGCTTGTTCGATAACTAATGCTGCGCGTTGTCCCCATTCATGCAAGCTAGAAGGATTGCCCCACTGTTGCGTGAGAACTGCTTGCATTGTGGCGATCGCTTCTGGACGAGTGGGAGTAGTAGCACTGTAATCTAAATATATTTGCATATAACCAATGAGAGGGAAAACACACTAATCACAAGTTATTAATTTTGCCAGCATAGACACTTAAATAAGCAAATAGTGACAAAATCTAGATAATTTAGTGTGTGTAGGTAGATTTTTCCTTTGTTTGGACAGTTATTTCTTTACTTAACTGAGGCTCAAAATTTTGGGAATGATAAATATATTCACTCCCAATTCACTTTTAGCAGATTACAGTGCAACTTTTCTCTAGACAAAGATATTTTTTATATATCTTTTTGCTGATATTTCCACTTGCTGCTTGTCAAAGAGGTCAATCAAACAATCGCCGTTTAACACCTTTGCCACAAGATCCTTTAATTCAAGTTTATTTTAACCATTCCGAGTCATCAGAATATCAAGAACCTGATCGTCAGCAAACTCGTTTTGGGGATGATTTAGAAAAACAGATTATTGACACTATTTCTCAGGCAAAATCTACAGTAGATGTGGCTGTGCAAGAATTGCGTTTACCCAGAGTTGCTCAAGCACTAGTTGATAAACAGAAAGCTGGTGTTAAAGTCAGGCTAATTTTAGAAAATACCTATAGCAAACCTTGGAGTAGCTTTTCATCTGAAGAAGTAAATAAATTAGATAAAAGGGAAAAAGAACGGTATAACGAATTTTATAAATTCATCGATGTTAACCAAGATCATCAACTCAGCCCAGCAGAAATTAATCAAAGAGATGCATTGATAATTTTACAGAATGCCAAAATTCCTTGGTTAGATGATCGAGCAGATGGTTCTGAAGGTAGCAGCTTGATGCATCACAAATTTGTAGTTGTAGATAGCCGCACTGTGATTATCACTTCAGCCAATTTTACATTTAGTGATATACATGGCGATTTTACTAACTATAGTAGTTTAGGTAATACCAATAATTTGCTGCATATTGACAGCCCAGAACTAGCATCTTTATTTACAGAAGAGTTTAACCTGATGTGGGGCGATGGCCCAGGAGGTAAACCAGATAGCCAATTTGGTGTTAAAAAACTGATGCGTTCACCTCAACAACTTGTTTTAGGAACAAGCCAAATTTATCTAAATTTTTCACCAACATCCCCTCTTCAACCTTGGGTTAATACTACTAACGGCTTAATTGGCAAAACTTTAAATTCCGCAACCAAATCTATTGATATGGCATTATTTGTCTTTTCTGAACAGCATCTAGCCAATATCTTAGAAAAGCGTCATCAACAAAGTGTGAAAATCCAAACGTTAATAGAACCACAATTCGCTTATCGTTCTTATAGCGAAGCCTTAGATATGATGGGAGTTGCTCTTAGTAATAAATGTAAATATGAAGTTGATAATCATCCCTGGCAAAATCCTATTACCAGTGTTGGTATACCTAACTTACCCAAAGGTGATTTATTACATCATAAATTTGCTGTAATTGATAACCAAATAGTAATTACAGGTTCTCATAATTGGTCGAAAGCTGCTAATAACAATAATGATGAAACACTGATAGTTATTGATAATCCTATGGTTGCAGCCCATTATCAGCGGGAATTTAGCCGTCTTTATGCTCAAGCTAAACCTGGTTTACCATTAGAAATTCAAGAAAAAATTAAATTAGAATTAAAACAGTGTCCTCAAATCAAAACTCCTACATCAATTGAAGTTAAATCAAATCAAAAAATCAATATTAATACTGCAAATCAGGAAGAATTAGAAAGTTTGTCTGGAGTTGGTAAAAAGTTAGCCCAACGAATTATGATTGCCCGTCAACAGCAAAAGTTTACTTCTTTAAAAGATTTGGAACGAATTCAGGGTGTTAGTACCAGAATGCTAGATAAATGGAGCGATCGCCTAGCTTTCTAGGAATATTTCTTAGAAACTAAACCGCATGAGCTTATGTATACATTACGAGTTCGATGTTGTTAGTAATTAGATAATTTAGGGAATTATAGAAAAGTAGCATTTATCTAACTATACACTACGATGAAAAGAAGAAAACTTATCCTCCTTGCTGGCTCAAGTATGATTGTATCTGTAGGATTGAATAGCTGTGCAAAACAGTCAGAAAAAACGATTGTATTAACTGTATCAGCGGCTGGTGTTTTTAGGGATGTGTTGCAAGAAATTGATCAATTTTACAAACAAAAAAAACCAAAAGTTACAATTACTTATAATATTGCAGGCTCAGGTTTTCTGCGAGAACAAATTGAACAAGGTGTGCCTATAGATATATACATTCCTGGTATTAATAAAGAGATGGATACCTTACAAACTAAAGGTTTGGTGGTTCCAGAGACTCGTCAAGATTTAACTAAAAATGGTATTGTACTAATTGTTCACAAAGACTCTAACTTGTCCATTTCTAGCTTCCAAGATTTGACAAGCAATCAAGTAAAAAGAGTTGCTTTAGGAACGGGTAAAGTTTCAGCAGGAATATATACAAAGGAAGTTTTAGATTTCTTCAATATTTACGATCGCATCAAATCTAAAGGTGTATTTGCCAAGGAAGATATTCGTCAAGTTTTGAAGGCTGTAGAAACAAAAAGTGTAGATGTAGGTATTACCTATGCCACTGAACCAAAATTATCTGATCAAGTAAAAACCATAGCGATCGCACCAGACAACTCTCATACTCCTGTAATTTCTTGTGTTGCAGTTCTTAAATCTTGTCAAAATATTGCTGAAGCCAAAGAGTTTATCAAATTTATTGCTAGTAATCAAGTTACTTCTATCTTTGAAAAATATGGATTTACTAAGCCCAAATAAAGTATTTGTATAGCTTATAAACCAAGAACTTCCCGTGATATTTCTAAAACACTTCTAGGACGGAAGGGTTTAGTCATATATAAATCTGCGCCTACATCACTACCTTTTTGTTTATCAAACTCTTGCCCTTTAGCACTAAGTATAATGATATGAATATCTGAGATTCCTAGCTTTTTTTTCACAGTGTAACAAACTTCTAATCCATTCATTTTTGGCATCATTACATCCAAAAAGACGAGATTAGGCTTTTGAGTTTGAATAATTTCTAGTGCTTCTTCACCATTTTTAGCCGTTAGTAATTCTACATTTTCATCTTCTAAACTCTCAAGGGCTTGTTCCATCAAAATCAAAATATTAGGTTCATCATCAACAATTAACACTTTTTTATTCATATAAAACTCCTATTTAATTTCTCAAAAAACTCTGTATACCTCAAAAAGGTTGATTTCCCGCTGCCTATTGCGTTTCGCGCACCACGCAAACCATTTCATCCATCAAGTTAGATTTCTATATAATTTGAGTTTCCTTTTGGGCCTCCCCTAACAACACAAAAAACACATTTTCCATACCTTTTTCAAATCTGAGTGTTTTAACCAGATTATCCTGCTGAGAAAATACAGAATCTAAAATAATCATTTCGGGTTTAATAGCTCGTGCTTTCTCGATACATTCCTGACTATTAGATGCTTCCACAACATTATATCCTTGTGCTTGCAATACATCCGTCAACAATTTTAGAGTTGAGGCGTTTTTATCTACTACTAAAACATTTTTATTGGAGATTTCTTGTGAAAGCAACAAGCCTATATTTTCGAGCAACTCTTCTTTATGAATAGGCTTGGTCAAATAACGGTCTATACCTAATCTATAGCCTCTTGTTTTATCTTCAATAATTGATAAGATAATGATGGGTATTCCCATTGTAGAAGGATTGCTCTTTAATACAGCAGCTACATCAAAACCATTAATTTGTGGCATCATCACATCTAAAATAATTAGATCTGGTTTGGTAGCTTTTACTTGAATAATAGCGTCCATACCATCTTTGGCTTCACGAACTTTATATCTTTCAGCCTCCAATTCTTGTCTTAGTAACTCACGAATATGGACATCATCATCAACTACAAGAATTGTTTTGTACTCCTTGTTAGCATCGGAGATTGTTGTCACAACATGCTCTTTGAGGTGTTTTACCAAAGTATTGATATTAAGTTGATCTATCTCACAGATGCTGCCTATAAATGGTAAGGTAAATGAGAATTTACTGCCCTTACCTAGTTCACTTTCTACCCAAATTTGACCACTGTGGTGTTCTATAATCTGTTTACAAATAGGCAGCCCTAAACCAGTACCTTTGGGTTTATCTGTGAGGGTATCTCCTACTTGTTTAAATTTCTCGAATATTTTTGATTGATCAGCATCGGCAATACCCATACCAGTATCGATAATACTAACGAGCATCTCACTATCTTTGTGAACTTCTGCACGACAAGTGATACTACCTTGATCGGTAAATTTAATAGCATTAGAAATAAGATTAATGATCACCTGAATTAAGCGATCGCCATCTGCAATTACTTGCGGCAATTCTGGGTCAATATCTTTATATAACTCTAGTCCCTTAGCTACAAATAAAGAAGATGTAGCTGCGATCGCTCGATCGATAATTTCCTCAATAGAAGTAGGCTGCATATGCCATTCCAACTTGCCAGCTTCCATCTTGGCAACATCTAAAACATCATTAATCAATGATGTTAGTCGCTCTGCCTCAGAAACAATAATACTAATATTATTTTCCACCTGTTTGATTGTGCGTTGAGCTTTGCGATCATTTGTTTCAATCAGTGGAAATAACCCCTCTTCTAACTTTTCCTTAATTAGAGAAGCAAATCCCAACACCGAAGTTAGCGGAGTTCTGAGTTCGTGGGAGACGGTGGAAATAAAATCGGTCTTCATCCTATCTATTTCTTTTTCGGCAGTAACATCGCGAATCAAAATTACCGCACCGAGAGATTTTTGCTCTTTAGCTCGAATTACCGTTGTCACAGCCTGACCAATCCGTCCACCCTCTAGTTCAAGTTCTGCAACAAAGATTTCTCCTGACTCTTCGTGTGACTGTTTGACCAACTCACTCACTTGAGAATTTGGCAAAACTCGGCAGTCTTGACCAATTAAATTTACATCTTTTAACCCAAACATTTTAACTAGAGCAGGATTATAGCGTGTGATGCGACATTCTGAATCTGTTACTAAGAGTGCATCCGCAAGATTATCAATAATAGTGCTTAAATAAACAAGGGCACTCTCCAATTCATAACTGCGTTCCTTGAGTCCTTGCAATAAATTGTCAATCTGCTCAGCCATTGTATTGAGAGTGGATGCAAGTATGCCTATTTCATCATCTGAGGCTACTGTGGCTCGAACATTTAACTCTCCCCTCGCCATTTGGTCAGCAGTTTTGGTAACTTGAGTGAGGGCACGAATGATTTGAGACACCATAAATAATGCAAAGGGTATTGACAAAAAACTGAGAGCCAATACTATTAGCAATAAATTCTGGCTTTGAGTTGCGACCCCTAACGTTTCTGTTTCTAAGCTTTTGATGGCAATGTCCATCAAATTGATTAATAAAGCAGTCAAATTATTTATTTTTTCTAGAGATTTATGTTCTTCTTCTGGAGAACTAATTAAATGACTTTCTACATTTTTTCGATAAATTACCCATGTATCTTTAATCTTTTGAAATTGAACTAAGATACTAGGATTCGTAACCCCAGCTACCTTTAATTCTGCTGAACCGGAATGTATAGCAACAAGTAATTCTTCAAAATTTTGAATATCTTCTTTAATGCTGACATTTAAAGCAATTCGGTCTAGGGAGTCGATATTTATGTCGTAATCATGGCGAACATTTACCAAATAAGCTATTTTGTAAATCAGCATCCGCTCTAAACCAATAGCATTTAATAGCGGCCCACTGTTACGCATTCTATTGATACCATATCCAGCAATAGCTACATTAGCCAAGTTGATAATTACAAGACCAGAAAACAACAAACTCAAACGCTGACGAATATTAATTGGAAATTTAGCGGAATTAACTCGGTTAGTTTTAATATTTTTGCTAGTTATCATGAAAATTATGGCGTCAATAAATTTAGTTAGATATTGTAATATTTGTGTCTGTAGATGTGAGTATATCTTGCATTACTGGGATTTGAATACAGAAGGTCGTTCCCTGCCCAGGTTGAGACAAACAACGCAGTAATCCCCCATGCTTTTCGATTATTTGATAGCTAATCGATAGCCCTAATCCAGTACCTTTACCAATAGGTTTAGTCGTGAAAAATGGCTCAAACAATCGTTTTTGCAGGCTTTCGTGAATGCCTGGCCCATTATCGGCAATTTGGATTTTCACCCACTTGGAGTCAAGTATGTGGGTGGAAATACGAATTTGTCCTTTTTGTTCTTTGTAATTAGCTAATGACTCTTCTAAAGCATCGATCGCATTTGCAATTAAATTCATAAATACTTGATTTAGCTGGTTAGCATAGCCCTTAATTAGGGGGATGTTGCCATACTCTCTAATTACTTGGATGCCAGAGTTCCTTTCGTTTGGCTTCAGTCGGCTTTGCAGAATCAGCAATGTGCTGTCAATACCTTCATGAATATCAACAAGCTTCATCTCCACCTGATCTAAGCGCGAGAAGTTGCGTAATGATAGAGCAAGTTGACGAATACGTCCCACACCTGAGAGCGTGGAAGATAGCAGTTTGGGAAGGTCTTCAACGAGAAACTCTAAATCTAAGTCGTCAAGTACGGCTTGAATTTCTGGGACTGGCTGGGGATAGTGCTTTTGATAAAGTTCCATCAAGTACAGGAGTTCTTGTGTATATTCCTGAGCATGGTTAAGATTACCGTTGACGTAGTTAATTGGATTGTTAATGTCGTGGGCAACTTCTGCAATCAGATTACCCAGTGAAGACATTTTTTCACTTTGAATCAATTTGGTTTGTGTTTGCTGAAGTTCATGGAGGGTGCGCTGGAGTTGCTGTGCTTTTTCATGGGCAACTTTTGCAGCAGTACAACTTTGTTCGTAGAGTATGGCTTTCTCGATAGCACTTGCGGTTTGCGATGCTAAGATGCTCAGCATTTTTAAGTCTTTAGTAGAGTAAGTAGTTAGAGTTTCGCTGCAAATGATGATTGCCCCAATTATTTGTCTTTTATTTGTTAGAGGTACACAAATTAGAGAATTTACCCTTGTTTGAATATCAATAAATCTGCGATCGCACCAGATATTATTGACTATTTCACCTTCGCTTGATGGGAGAATTTGACTAACTATCTCTGCTAATTTGAGAGGTTCTTCCCTAAAGTCAATTTGATCATATTCCCAGATACTCTCTAGGCGATCACCTTGGTCATCTAGCAATAAGATTGAGCCACTACTAAACTGAATTAATTTCCTGGCTTCTTCTATTACCAATCGAGCAATTTCTTTGACATCTAAGCTAGCAGTAACTTGTGTAGAAATATCATGAAATAAATCAATCTCTTGGTACTTTTCTAATAACTCATTTGCCAGTGTTTTCTTCTCATATTGCTGTTGTGCCAGATAAGAAACTAAAGAGGCGATACTAGCTGTTTTCTCATCGCCTATCACCCAACCAATAACTTCTTCTAATAACTTCACTGGATATTTACAGGCTTTGAGGTTGCTGTTGATACCGAATAACGCTTTACCTTGTGTATCTTCGATATAGATAGTAATGCCCATCTCGCTTTCCAGGTGAGTGAGGATGATCAAGACCTCTTTTTGCGTGACCAGCTTTCTAAGATTGATTGGAGTCATCTAAACTTCGGCATTACCAGTTCACAAAATTATAGTTACAACGCTTAATTTTTATTTAAGTAATATTACTGAATTTACTAGCCGCTACCGACTTAAGTTTATTGTTCCCGTAATAAAGTAACTTCGTAATACCAATTTGCTCTGAGAATATACTTAAATAATTCGTAATTCGTAATGACGCTCCTTCGTCGCTACCGCTGCGCTAACGTAATTCGTAATTAAGTTTTGTAATGGGGATTTAGCGCAAAGTCACCAGTGGGAAACCTGCGAGTTGATAGCAGTCGTTCATGAGGGAAACCACGCCACTTGCTTCAATCCGGGAAACCCGTACAACGCAGTGGCTCCCCAAGATCACCTTAACGGGTGACAACACAGCTACACAGCTTGTTTCATAAGGGATAAAGCATGAAATCCACGCTGAAAATAGAGCCGTTTATGAGGTTTGAGTGCCATGGTGAGCAGGGGAAGCAGATATAGGTTGATTTTTTCTAAAATTGGTAAGTAATTAGACATATTGTTTCTCTATTCCCTATTCCCTGTCTCCACGAATGAATTTAATTTTGTCCAACTACTTATAATGCTCTGCATTAAGTTACGATCATCATGTATTTGAGCCAGGAAAATTCATCAATGAGCCTTGTTTTAGAGTGTGAGACACCACCTCTGCGTGAAGACGAAACGGGAGCAATTCGAGTTGGAAATTCACAATTACCAAACTTCGATTAAATCCAACACAAATCCGGGTAGAACATCTTTCCCAGACAAACTGACAGGATTATTCAACACTTCCACATCTTGATTTTGACGATAAACTTCTACTTGTTTATTTTTCCGGTCAATTAACCAACCTAAACGAGCGCCATTGTCGATGTATTCTCTCATTTTGGCGCATAACTTTTCTAGAGAATCATTTTTAGAACGTAGTTCTAATACAAAATCAGGACAAATTGGGGCAAAAGTTTCTTGTTGTTCTAAACTGAGAGTATCCCATCTGTCTTGACGTATCCATGCTGCATCAGGAGAGCGATCGCTACCATTAGGAAGATGAAAACCAGTAGAAGAATTAAATGTTTTACCCAATTTAGTTTGACGGTTCCACAACCAAAGTTGTCCTTCTATATCTAAATTTCTGTTTCCTGTATCACTACCCGTCGGTGGCATAACAATCAACTCTCCTGTAGCAGTTCGTTCTAATTGTAAATCTCGGTTAGCTAGTGCCAATTGAATAAACTGCTCGTGGCTGACTCTCAGTGTTAATGTAGATGGAATATTAACGGCAAGAGTTTGGGATAAGTTAGCTTGTGTCATTGTTCCGCTCTGAGTATTCAGCAAGGGTTAGACGATTTTCAAGCAAGAAGATTCAAGTCTTTTCAAGATTTTGCAGAAGAACAACGTCGTAAACACAATCTGCCAGCCAATTCATGAAATATCGCTACAAACGCCCTGATTCTTCTGTTACTGGACTTTATTAATAACCACAGTACGAGTCAGTGTTTCATATAAGGAATGATTATCTCTATGAAATGATGCAAATAATTTATCAATCAATAATCCAAGTCCAAATAATATATATAAAAAAGTAAAACAGATTTTCACTAAAATTCTCCAAGTTGCCTGCAAAAAAGAAATTCTATTTCCTTGCAAATCACTCACAATAATTTTCAATATCTTTTTCCCTGGAGTAGCTTCGTGAGAAGATGATTCAAATAAAGCAAAGTAAAGCCAAATGATAACAAATGCGATTATACCTCCAACAGGAGAAAGTGATCCATTATTTTTGAATGGAGGAGTACATAAACTTATCAAAATACCTACTAAAAACACATCAATCAAGTAAGCGTTAATACGTTTCCCAAATATCCCCTTACTCGCGTTCACTTGCACATTATTAGATGAATTTTTTCTGCTGAAGCCAGTTTTACTATTAGAATAACTATGCCCGTAATCTGGTTGATTACTCTGCTTGCGACTGCGAATTTCGACTATTGCATCAAGTGCATCTTTATCTCTCCCACCAGATAAAACTAATATTTGTCCCCATAAAACCTCTGCTGAAGCTATATCTTTATGTATATATAAAGTTTGATAAGCATTATTCTTTAGAGTCTGAATATCATCACCCTTAACATTTTTTTCTATAAGAATTAAGTTACGTTTTGACGGTGGATTAACAATTACACGAGGATTTTGTAAAGGTTTTGCATTTTCTTCTCCAATTTGCGGAACCCTCGTTTTTATATACTCATCTAATTGTGCAACAGTAGCATATCGATCCATCCCTTCTAAAAGGGCTTGAGTAAAAGCTCCTCCCCGTAGGCTTTCTATCTCGTAAGAAGACTGTCCTTCTGAACAGGAAAAAAACGTGATTATACCTTTTTCCCTTGCTGTTGCAATTGTTTGCTCACCAATTCCTTTACCAGAACGCTTGCCTTCATCACGACAAGCATCTAAAATCATAATGATATTACCCGCTCCTGTATTTTTCAGGGATTCAGTAATTTTATCAACTTGAACTCCTGTACCTTGAATATCGTCCATACTGCCATCTAAAGGCATTATATAATCCAATCCTTCAAAATAAGTTCCATGCCCGCTGAAGAAAAACCATAAATTATCTTCAACTGCAAATCGCTTTCCTTCACTTAATTTCTTCAATCCTGATTTAATATTAGAACCAAATGGAGTATATTTGTCGTTGTTTAAATCACTTACCAGGAGCGTTATATTATTTTTTTCAAGTTGTAATTCATCAAGAAAAAAATTATGTATTTTTTGAGCATCTTCTTTAGCATAATTAAGTTTACTAATATTTACGTAGTTATTAATCCCTATTATAATAGCAAAGTTTCCCATAACTTTAATTAAATTAACTATTTAAATCTTTCTTTTGAACTTAAATTTGATTGCTCCTTTGTTTTCCCCACTAATTCCAGCAGTTCCTATTAACTTTATTTCTCCTTTAGCACTAACTTCTACAGATAATTCAACTTCATCTAGATACATTCCATTCTCTTGAAGAGCTTGCTGCTCTGCATTCCTAAATATCTTTCCAATCGTTGCAATAAACTCTTTCATTCTCGTTTCTAATGCAATAGTACTAACTGCAACAGTTAGTCCCAATCCTTTACTACCAGAGGCTTCTGTTCTTCCAAAATTATCTGCCCAGCTTTCTCCTAAAGCACCCCCAGTCTTTGCTCCATCTACTCCTGATATTTGAGAAACGTCATCAGTCACGATTAAAATAGTTCCCAGAGATGTTTCAGTCATAGTTATATAAAGTTTTGTTGAAAATTTGATTTAGACAACAATTAAAAATTTAAAAATATCTCCTAGTTTCACATTCAAATAATTAAAATTATTCAAGCTACGGATTAAAAAACACATAAACTGTTGTTTAGACTCTTGTCTTTCTAAACAATAACTTTCCAATAATTCGGACTCACTTTCCGGCAACTCTACCGTAAGGCTTTTTCTTGGCTCTATAAAAACTTTTTTTACACAGGATACATGAGTGTCATGTACTAAACAGACATATATTGACATAACTAGCTACTAAAAAGCTATTAAAAAAAATAAAGATTTAAAACATCTTCTGTCAAACCTGACTTAATTAGTCACAAATTAATGTGGGTTATGGTTCAAGGTGGTTCGGGCTATCAGTCAATCATGGCCTCAGTCGGAGGCTCACCGCTGGCAGGACGCAAGATATCGTTGGTATAGATCCCGATCCCGTCAACCGTCCCACCATTCCCTCTTGCTTAGTACCACCCAATGCCAACAAAATCCCTAATTCCACTAGTCAATTAAATATTCACTTTGGTCTCCTAAAAGATTATACTGATGGACAATTGATTTTATGTTGCGATCGCTACGGCTGTGGAGAAGACAACATATTTCTAGACGGACAACTCATAGCTAAAACGCCCGGTGCAGACAAAGGCAAACTCAAGCAAAGTCAAATCCCTCTACCAAGTATTCGCCAAGGTAAAGACTCGAAGCGTGTGCTTCGTAAAGCAGAGAATTTACCAAATCAGAAGCGATCGCTTCGTTGGAGTACTTAGCCGTCCTTAACCCTCTTTTGTCACTCTAGGCAGAAGAAAATTGGAAATAATCGAAAAGTATTCCCTATTCCCTTTTATATTGATGCAAAGGAATTGTAATTACAAATTCCGTACCTTTGCTAGGAGAGGAAAGACACTGTAACTTTCCCCAATGTTTTTCAGTGATAATTTTATAACTAATAGATAAACCTAAACCTGTACCTTTACCTACAGGTTTAGTAGTAAAAAAGGGATCAAATAATCGCATTTGTAAATCTTCTGGAATCCCAGCACCATTATCAGCAATGCGAATAATTACTTGTTGATCTCTCGTCAATTCTGTGTAAATACGAATTTGTAGTTTAGTTATTTTTTCAGAGTTATTTGTTAATGACGAATGACGAATGACGAATGACTCTTCTAAAGCATCAATCGCATTGGCTAGAATATTCATGAATACTTGATTGAGTTGTCCAGCATAACACTCTACTAGTGGGAGATCGCTATATTCTTTAATGACCTCGATTGCTGAACGTTTAGATGTAGCTTTAAGTCGATGTTCTAAAATCATCAATGTGCTATCAATGCCTTCAGCAAGATTTACTGCTTTCACTTCTGCCTCATCTAAGCGAGAAAAATTTCGCAAAGACAGCACAATTTCTTTAATTCTCTCAGCACCAATTTTCATGGAATTTAGCAATTTACGCAAGTCTGCAACTAAAAAATTAACCTCAATATCTTCAGCCTCTTGTTGAATTTCTATAACTGGATGAGGATAATTTTGCTGATAAAGTTGTATCAGTCTGAGTAAATCTTGAATATGTTGATCAGCAGGAGCGAGATTAGCATATATAAAGTTGATTGGGTTGTTGATTTCGTGAGCTACACCAGCTACTAATTGCCCCAAACTGGACATCTTTTCGCTTTGCACTAGTTGAGATGCTAGTTGCTGAGCTTCTTGCTGCACTTGTGCTAAAACTGTTTCTAGTTGCTCTTTGGCTGTAGCTAATTCTCGTTCGCGTATTTTGATAGTTGCAAAAGATTCTTCCAACTGTGCTGCCATCCGATTAAACGATTCTGCAAGTTGACCAATTTCGTCATGGGTAAGAACTGGCGCTTGTTTATTCAGATTTCCTTGAGCGAATTCATGAACAACTTGGGTGAGTTTAACAACAGGTTTAGAAATAGATTTGGCCACTAAAATAGCTGCAAATATGACCAATAAAAGTGTAATTATTCCTAAAAAAATGACAATATTGCTCAGTGTTTGCAAAGATGCAAACACTTCTGCTGTATCCATTTTTACTAACAGTCCTCCATTTAAGGAAGGGAGATATCTCCAAGCAGCAATAGTTTTTTGATCTCGGTAATCATTAGTTATTCCAATTCCTTTAATACCATGAGCAGCTTGATCGAGTGGGTGTAATTTCTGGTTATCAATGCTCACAAATCTTTGAAAAGCTGCTTTAGGATCATGCCGAGTGCCAGATGTAAAAACTATGCGATCGCCAATTATTGAACCTACTATTGTCTCGCCAGTTTTGCCTAACCCAGTATAATCATTGACTACTTTATTAAACTCTTGATTGTTTAATTGCAGTACTACTACACCAATAATTAGTTTCTTTTTAAATATGGGAGCAGCAATGAAAGCAGCAGGTTCCCTGGAGGATGTATAATAGCTAAAGTTAGATATTTCAACTTGCATTAAAGTTTTAGCTCTATCAAAAACTTTAGCTATTTCAGAATTTTTATAAATTTGTTTGTAAAAATTTGATTCAAATTCATGAACTCGTTTTACTGAAAAAATAATATCTCCACCAGGCGAAACTAAAAAAATATTTGAATAACCAAATATTTCTAAATAATTAGTGATAAATTGACGATATACATCATCTATTTGGCTATATGATTTTGAATCTAATCCATCTGCTTTAAAAGCTTTTTGATATTGTTCTGCGGCATCAATTATATTTGGAATTTTTGCAATATTTGCAGCATTTTTTTGTCTTTCACTAAGATAGTTTTCTAGTAAGCGTGCCTTGCCCTCAGCAATAGAAATTAAATTATTTTTAACTTCTTTGAACTGAGCATCACTAGCAATATAGTATTGCAGAGAGGTTACTGTAGTTAAAGGTAATAAGGCAATTAATAAAAACCAAGCTAGTAACTTATTGACGATTTTTTTATTGTTCAACTCCCTCATCTCCAAATTCAGAGATTTATTAACCAGGATTTGCCCAGTTTTGATTCCAGCCTGTATAGAGAGTGTTTAAAAATATCTCCCATTCGGCTTTAGAACGAGAAATAGGATAAGGTACAGGGCGAATTGGTTTATCTGAGTTCCAAACAATTTCAAATTGTCCATCTGCTTTGATTTTTCCTACTCGGACTGTTTTCCAGGTATGTTGGTTATTAGAGTCTATATATACAACACCTTCTGGTGCTTTATAACTTTGGTCTTGAATATATTCCCGAATAATATTCACATCCTCTGTACCTGCATCTTCAACTGCTTGCGCCCATAAATAAACTCCAAAATAAGCTGCTTCAATTGGATCCGATGTGACTCTGTTTTTACCATATTTATTTTGAAAGCTTTTGATAAAAACATGATTTTTTATATTATCAATACTCTGGAAGTAGTTCCAGACTGCATAATCACCTACCACATCTTTTTTTGATAAATATCTTAGTTCTTCTTCAGCAATACTAAACGAAACAGTAGGAATATGATCAGGTGTAATTCCTACTTTTCTTAAGGCTTTGAAGAAAGCGATATTACTGTCGCCATTAATTGTGTTTAAAATTATATCTGGCTGAGTTTCCAAGATTTTTTTGATGACACTATCTACATCAGTGCTACCCAAAAGTATATATTCTTCACCTAAGACTTTTCCATCTAAGGCTACTACTTGGTCTTTAATAATAGCGTTAGCTGTGCGAGGAAATACATAATCGGAGCCTACTAAGAAAAAACGTTTACCTAAATTATCAAAAGACCATTTTACAGCCGGAATAATTTGCTGATTTGGTGCTGCACCAGTGTAGACAATATTAGGTGATTCCTCTAATCCCTCATATTGGACAGGATAAATTAGCAGATGGTTATGCTTCTCAAATACGGGCTTAACAGTTTTGCGACTAGCAGAAGTCCAACAACCAAAAACTGTGACAACTTTTTCTTGAGTAATCAGTTTCTCAGCTTGTTGAGCAAATGTACCCCAATCAGATTTACCATCTACAATAATTGGCTGAATTTTCTTGCCGAGAATACCACCTTTTTTGTTAATTTCTTCGATAGCGAGTAAGGTAGCATCAACAACAGATTTTTCACTAATGGCCATTGTGCCAGTGAGAGAATGCAGAACGCCAATTTTAATCGATTTTTGGGAAAATTCTGTTTGGGGAATCAGGATACATAACACTATTCCTAGCGCAAAAGCTATTAGTAGTAAGATATTTTTTTGATTTACTAGTTTTTGGAACTGTAAAATACATTTAATGGTTTGCCAATCCATGTGTGAGTGCCAAGAGTACCAAGAATAAGAACAGAGAATTTTATTAAAGAAGGAAACAGGGAACAGTTTTTCTTCTGCGCCTGCAATGTAATGAATGTAGCTGTACCCCTACGCTTAAACAAGCTAGCAAGAGCGTTCCGCAGCGAAGTGTTGCCTATCTAGGGGTAAAACACTCCTTTGTGTTACTCTCTCTTTAGAATTATTCGTTAGGGTTTCCTCTTTGATTAGAACTACTATAGGTAAAATTATTTACTAAAAAAGCGTGTTAGTAAAGCCGTCAATATCAAAATTTTATTTTCTAACCATAGATTTTAGACTGTAGAATCCAAAAATTAAAACCTCACCTCGCTTTCTAAAGCTTAACAATCTTTACCTTATCTTTATGTACGTAAAGATAGGATAGATTTTCTCAAGTTTTTGCGTACTCGGGAAGATATTTGTACAAAATAACTACTTTCTAAGTAAATACTCTTAATTAAGAGAAGTGGAGCGAGGTATGCTAAATTTACTTAGAATTTTAGTCAAAATGGCGTTTTGTTTAACGGTTTTGCATAACAAATTGTTGCATAAAAACTTTATTGTAATACTATGAGTAGATCACTTGATTATTAAATAACAATATAAATTTTTCATTAAAATTTAAGTTTTATTACTAATAATTATAGTGAAAAGACGTACATAAAATCATTGTGAATATTGCTGATAAATTATTATTCAGTAAATATATGCAGTTCTATTAAAAATTTAAATAATTTACGTAATTGCCCCATTGTTGTTTCTATTTTAGATTCAATAAAAGTAAAGATTATTACAACAAATGCTGAAGTATTAAAGGGTAAATAAGTGGGCAGACAGCACATATATAAAAGGTTTAAAACTTTGAGCTTTTTTAGTAAACAAAAAGTGCTGTCATTTGTAGTTGGTATTTGTGTGTCAATTGCGGTGATTGTTCTCTGGCAAAGACTACTAATAGAAGAAAGGGCAGACATTACACAACTTATTCAACAGCAGGCGATCGCGATTAAAACTGAGTTAACCAGCGAATTAAAAACACGCATTCTGGCATTAGAGCGAATGGGAAAACGTTGGGAGGTGCGTGGTGGAACTCCACGAAAAGAATGGAGTGCAGATGCAGCAGCCTATATCAAGGACTTTAGTGGATATCGGGCAATCGAATGGGTTGATCCATCATTTAAAGTTCGGTGGATTGTACCTCTAGCAGGGAACGAAGTAGCACAAAATTTTGACCTCAGCCAAGAACCCCGGCGAAGAACTGCACTCCAAGCAGCACGCGATCGCCGTCAAACAACTTTTACGCGTACAGTTAATCTCATTGTGGGTGGCAAAGGTTTTTTAGCATATGTGCCCTTGTTTTTGGAAAACGAGTTCGACGGATTTATCTTAGGAGTCTTTGAGATTCAACCTTTGCTGAACTCCGTTGTGCATGTACCACAAGGATACAAAATCAGAGTTTTTGATGGTCAAGAGTTGATCTATGGCTCAAATTCTCCACCTTCGGCCCAACCCTGGCAACAACAGGTAGATATCGATTTGTATGGAGTCAACTGGCGAGTACAGGTTTACCCGACTCCAGAGTTACTGCTCAGCTTGCGATCGCCTTTATCAACACTTGTATTAATTACAGGATTATCAATTGGTGGCATTCTGGCATTGTTAACTTATTTCATCCAAGCCACAAAAGCCAGCAATCGTCAGATCACAACGATCAATCAGGAATTAGTTTTAAGAGTATTTGAGCAGAAACAAATAGAAGCAGCCCTCAAAGAAAAAGAAGTTGCGCTACATCGGCAAGCACTCACTTTTGAAAATATGTATGATGCAGTGATGATCACGGATTTAGCAGGAAATATTATTGACTGGAATCCTGCTGCCGAACGCATCTATGGCTACACCAAAGCTGAAGTTTTAGGTAAAACTCCTACCATCATACATAAACCTGAAGAAGTTGCTACGGCCATCAAGTTGATTGCCACAATTATCACAGCGGTAACTCAACAAGGACGCTGGTCAGGTGAAATTCACTTTACTCGCAAAGATGGCAGTGGGGGAATTAGTAAAACCACTGTAGTACCCTTACAAAATGAACAAGGACAAACTGTTGCCTTAATTGGTGTCAACCATGACATCACCGAAAGCAAACAAGCGGAAGCATTGCTGCGTCAGAGTGAAGAACGCTTTCAGGCATTTATGAATCATAGTCCCACATATGCTTGGATCACAGATGTTAAGGGAACGATTCTCTACGTTAGCGAAACTTATCGGCGGATGCTTCAACTACCTAGCCAAGAAGTTATTGGCAAAAATATCTTCGACTTCTATGCAACCCACTTTGCTCAGCAATTCATCGAGAATATTCAAATAGTTGCTCGAACTAACCAAGTACTAGAAGCGATTGAATCTGCTCCCTGTACTAATGGTGTGGTTCGAGATTTTTTAGTTTATAAATTTCCAATTTCTAGCATACCAGGTGAGTGTGTGGTCGGAGGAATTGCCGTTGATATTACCGATCGCCAACAAGCAGAACAAGCACTGCAAAAGCAATTACAACGTACCCTGCTACTAGAACAAATCACTCAAGAAATTCGCCAAAGTCTTGACACCAGAGAAATTTTTGAGACGGCAGCTACCCAAATTGGACAAGCATTTAGAGTTGATCGTTGTTTGATCCACTCTTATATTGACGAACCCATAGCGCAAATTCCTTTAGTAGCAGAGTATACCGTCGATTCCTACTGCTCAATGTTGAATCTGGATATTCCCGTAAGTGAAAATCCCCATGTGGCGCTGATGATGGCACAGGATCGAGCGATCGCCTCACCAAATGTGTATATTGATCCTTTACTCCAAACAGCCCAACCAATCTGTCAAGAACTAGGACTGAAGTCCATGCTAACAGTTCGTACCTCCTATCAAAAAGAACCCAATGGAGCCATCTGTTTACACCAATGCAGTCATTTTCGCCAATGGACTCAAGAAGAAATTGAATTACTAGAAGCAGTAGCAGCGCAACTGGGCATCGCTTTAGCACAAGCTCGCTTATTAGAACAAGAAACCCGTCAGCGAGAAGAACTCACATGGAAAAACTTTGCCTTAGAGCAAGCAAAACGGGAAGCAGAAGCTGCAAATCGTTCCAAAAGTGAATTCCTCGCCATGATGAGCCATGAAATTCGTACTCCCATGAATGCCGTAATTGGGATGACAGGATTGCTGCTGGATATGGAAATCACTCCTCAACAAAGAGACTTTGTGGAAATCATCCGTAATAGCAGCGATGCTTTGCTGACAATCATTAATGATATTTTAGACTTCTCCAAAATCGAGTCTGACAAGCTGGATTTAGAAAAACACCCCTTTAATCTGCGTAGTTGCATCGAAGAAGCTCTAGATTTACTGTCTTCTCAAGCCGCTGCTAAAAGTATAGATTTAGCCTACCTAATTGATCCCCAAACTCCCAGCACAATTGTGGGGGATATTACCAGAGTGCGACAAACTCTCGTGAATCTACTGAGTAATGCTGTCAAATTTACCGAAGTTGGAGAGGTTGTGGTATCTGTAGTTGCTAAACAATTAACGACCACAGAGGAATACGAAATCCAATTTGCTGTCAGCGATACAGGAATTGGTATTCCTAAAGAAAGAATGCAGCGACTATTTAAACCTTTTAGCCAGGTTGATGCATCGATGACTCGTCAGTATGGCGGTACTGGATTGGGCTTAGCAATTAGTAAGCGCTTATGTGAAATGATGGGTGGTCAAATGTGGGTAGAAAGTTCACCTGGAGTTGGCTCGACATTTTATTTCACCCTCAAAGCTCAGTCAGTACCAAATTCTGAAACGATTTACCCTCAAGTTTTACAAGCAAATTTAGCGGGAAAACGGTTGCTAGTAGTGGATGACAACGCTACCAACCGCCAAATTCTTGCCATTCAAGCTTTGAAATGGGGAATGATTGTACGCTCAGCTGAGTCGGGTTTACAGGCTTTGGAATTTATTGACGCCAAAGAGCAATTTGATATTGCAGTTTTGGATATGCGAATGCCACATATGGATGGTTGGAGTTTGGCAGCGCATATTCACTCGCTACGAGAGTATCAAAATCTCCCCTTGGTTTTGCTCAGTTCAGTGGAAAAATTAACTCAAAAAGAACAAAAAGCCCAGCGAGATTTTGTGGCTGTCCTCAGTAAACCAATTAAGCGATCGCATCTGTATGATGTATTCGTCCGGATCTTATGCGGACAACGTATCTCCGTAGTACCTTCCCAAATACCACCACCAGTATTTGATTCGCAGCTGAGCCAAAATCTACCCTTACGCATTCTCTTAGTAGAGGATATTTCCTTAAACCAGAAAGTAGCCCTACAAATGCTCAAAAGATTGGGTTATCGTGCCGATGTTGCTAACAATGGGGTTGAAGCTCTGTCAGCTTTGCGTCAGCAGCCCTATGATCTAGTCCTCATGGACATCCAAATGCCCGAAATGGATGGGCTAGAAACCAGTCGTCGCATCTGCCAAGAATGGCCGCACCATAGCCGACCTTGGATTATTGCTGTAACTGCCCATGCCATGCAAGGGGATAGGGAAGAGTGCCTCAATGCTGGCATGAATGACTATATTAGTAAACCAATTCGCATTGAAACTCTCATCCAAGCTTTCAAAAACTATAGTCCGGCTCCCACAAATGAGAATTTAAAATTAACAGCTAATGTTAATAATAATCAACAAATTTATCAATCAGAAACAACTCTGAAATTATCTATTGATACTGCAATATTTCAATCTTTAAAAGATATGGCAGGTGATAATCATACTGAGATTCTGTCAGAGTTAATCGATTGTTATTTGGAAGATGCTCCGCAAAGGCTGCTAGCAATTCATAACGCAATTGATAGCGAAGATGCAACTACACTTTGTAGCGTTGCTCATTCCTTAAAATCATTGAGCGTGACTGTTGGTGCTATGCCTCTTGCTCAACTTTGTACAAAGTTAGAAGCAATGGGTCGTGCTGGTACTACAGTCAGTGCTTCTACTCTGGTTTTGCAACTCCAAACAGAGTATCAACGGGTAAAAACTGCTTTGCAATTACAACATCCCAGGAGACAAAATGACTAATTCTGATTTGCAAAATAACTCACCTTTAGTTTTAGTAGTAGACGATGAAAGAGCTTTGCGGCAATTACTAAACCGCGCTATGAAGCAAGAAGGATATCAAGTTATTGAGGCATGTAATGGACTACATTGTTTAGATATTTGTCAAGATAAATTACCAGATATAGTTTTATTGGATGCGATGATGCCAGGATTAAATGGCTTTAGTTGTTGTACTCAACTCCAAACTCTTTTAGGTAAGGATTGTCCGCCAATTTTAATGATTACGGTGCTTGATGATCCAGAATCTGTTGACCGAGCTTTTAGTGCAGGTGCAACCGATTACATCACAAAACCAATTGATTGGCATGTACTCAATCAAAGAGTCAGCCGCTTACTAGCGTCGAGAGGAGCGATCGCAGAACTTCAGCAAAAAATTCAAAGAGAATGCTTACTAACAGTCAAAGTTGAGACAGCAAATCGAGAATTGCAACGCCTTTCTTCTGTAGACAGTCTAACTCAAGTTGCTAACCGTTATTATTTTAATGAATATTTACAACGCGAATGGAATCGATTAGAAAAACATCAGCTACCTCTATCTTTAATTTTATGTAATATAGCTCATGAATATCAAGTTAATGATGAGTGTTGGCGACAAATTGCTAATACTATTAATAAGTGTAAAAGGCGGGGGGCAGATTTAGTAGCTCGTTATGATACAAAAGAATTTGCTATTGTTTTGCCAAATACTGAAGCTGAGGTAGGGTTACAAGTAGCAGAGGCGATTCGCTCTGCTATTAAAGCTATTGACGCAGCTGATTGTACTGCTCATTGCACAGGAGAAATGGCAGAATTTATCAGCCTCAGTTTGGGAGTAACAAACGTTATTCCTACCCCGGAGTTATCAGCAAATCAACTAATTAAAAGAACCGAAAAAGTTCTCAATCAAGCAAAATTAGCAGGACGCGATCGCATTGTTGCCACATCTGAAAATTGAGCTGAGGGACTGGGGATGGAAAGCGGGAGATGAGGGAGAAATGTTCTCCGCGTCCCTGCGTCTTTGCGTCCTCTTATCCATTCCCCATTCCCAATTCCCCAATTCCCCATGAAAACCACTCTTCTAGAAAATCAGTCTATAGTTCTGATTGTTGACGATGAGAGATTTATCCGAATGCAGCTGCGATTTTTTTTGGAACAAGAAGGATATCGAATAGTAGAAGCTGAAAATGGCAGAGAGGCTCTAGCTATTTTTGATCAATTACACCCTGATATAGTACTTCTTGACGCCATGATGCCAGACATGGATGGGTTCGAGTGTTGCACTCAACTACAACCTCTTGATGGTATTAAGCACACTCCAGTTTTAATGATTACAGGACTTGGAGATCAAAATTCCGTTGATCATGCATTTGCAGCTGGGGCAATTGACTACGTTACTAAACCGATTCATTGGCCAGTTTTACGACAACGAGTAAAACGTTTGATTCAGCAATCGCAGCTACAGCAAAAATTAGAAACTGCTAACCAAGAATTGCAGCGGTTAGTGACTATTGATGAATTAACTCAAGTAGCTAATCGCCGACGGTTTGAGGAGTATCTGAGCCAAGAGTGGCGACGCATGGCACGAGAGCGACAACCTTTATCTCTGATTCTTTGTGATGTTGATTATTTCAAATCTTATAATGATACCTACGGTCATCGAGCAGGCGATCGCTGTTTGCAAGAGGTTGCTAAAGCTATTCAAAACGCTGCCAGGCGTTCTGTAGATTTAGTTGCCCGTTATGGTGGGGAAGAATTTGCTGTGATTTTGCCAAACACAGATGTCCAGGGTGCTGCTTATGTTGCTGAAACAATCTGCTTTGCAGTGCGAACACTGGCAATTCCCCACAGAAATTCACAAGTTAGTTCTTACGTTACCCTTAGTGCCGGATTTATCACACAAATTCCTGCACATAGTTTAGACTTTGAAGGAATGATTACAGCGGCAGATCAGGCACTATATCAAGCAAAAGCCGGAGGACGCGATCGCTTTCACCACTATAGCCACCAATCTCATACCGTTTCACTAGGTTGATACACATGAGGAAGGGAGATGAAACAGACGCGGGGACGCAAAGACGCGGGGACACGGAGATGAAACAGACGCGGGGACACAAAGACACGGAGACGAAACAGACGCGGGGACGACGCGGAGAATAATCTAATGACAATTCCCAATTACGAATTACGAATTACGAATTACGAATTATTATGTTAACCAGCGTTGACCGTTTATTATTTGTGCGGCGAGTTCCTATTTTTAAAGAGTTGCGAGATGATTTTATAGTGCGGCTTACTTCTGTGATGAATGAGCTATCATTTCCTACTAATTATAGTATTTTTAGACAGGGAGAAGAAGGGCGATCGCTTTACATTGTGGTATCAGGTAGAGTTAGGGTTCACATTGGAGATAAGCCACTCATTGAAATAGAACGAGGTAAATACTTTGGCGAATTGGCAGTATTTGATACACAAACCCGCTCTGCATCTGCTACAACTTTAGAACCTTGTGAATGTTTGGAACTAACACAAGAACAACTTTATGATGCGATCGAAGAAACCCCAGAAATAGCCGTCAATATCATACGTGAGTTATCCCGTCTAATTCGGAAATTGAATGATACTAATTCGTAATTTGGAATGGGGAATTGGGAATTGGGAATTGTCATTGATGATTCTCTGCGTCCCCGCGTCCCCGCGTCCCCGCGTCCCCGCGTCCCCTTCATCCGCCTAAAGAAGGCAAGAAACTAACAATACTTGGGAAAGCAATAATTAATACTAGCACCAATAGTTGCAGCAAAATAAATGGTACTACACCGCGATAGATATCTGCTGTAGTGACTTCTGGCGGTGTTACACCGCGTAGATAAAATAGGGCAAAGCCAAAGGGAGGTGTGAGGAAAGATGTTTGCAGATTTGCTCCCAACACCACACCATACCAAACTAAATTGATGCCCAACTGCTGAGCAACTGGCACAAACAACGGTACAACAATAAAGGCAATCTCAAAAAAATCAATGAAGAAGCCTAAAATAAATACCACCAACATGCTGACAATCAAAAAGCCAGTTTTGCCACCAGGAAGATTGGCGAGAACATCAAACATAAATTGATCGCCGTTCAATCCGCGAAAGACTAAACTAAAAGCTGTGGAACCAAATAAGATAAAAATCACCATGCTGCTGATTCGCAGAGTGGTGTCACAAACCTGGCGTAAAGATTCTAACGTGAGTTGACGGTTAGCAGCAGCCAAAGCGATCGCCCCACCACAACCGACTGCACCGGCTTCTGTCGGCGTAGCAATGCCGAAAAATATACTACCTAACACCAACAGAATTAATATCAAAGGCGGTAGCATTACCTGAACCACCCGCATTCCTAACGCTTTTCCTCCAATTTCTCTTACCTCTTCGGGTAATGCTGGTGCTATATCTGGTTTCAAAAACGCCACAACTAGCACATGAATGGCAAAAGCACCCGCCATCATCAAACCGGGAATCACCGAACCAATGAACAAATCACCTACAGATACACCCAACTGATCGCCCAGCACCACCAACACGACACTCGGCGGTATAATCTGTCCCAAAGTTCCCGACGCCGCAATTACACCAGTAGCTAATTCTTTGTTATACCCATAACGCAGCATGATGGGTAAGGAAATCAAACCCATCGCCACAACTGTTGCTGCTACTACACCTGTAGTTGCCGCCAACAGCGCACCCACCAATACCACTGCCAAAGCTAGTCCACCACGCAAGCGTCCCAACAAAATTCCCATCGTTTCTAACAGCCTCTCAGCTATCCCAGATTTCTCCAGCATTGCCCCCATAAAGATAAAGTAAGGGATAGCTAATAAGGTATAGTTTGCCATGATGCCAAAAATCCGCTGTGGCATCGCAGTCAAAAATATCGGGTCGAATATATTCAGTGTAATTCCCAGTATCCCGAATAAAATTGCGACACCACCCAACGAAAAAGCCACAGGATACCCCAGCGATAGCAGCACCAATGCACCTGCAAACATCAGTGGCCCCAGCCATTCATAAGCCAGTGTCATGGAGTTCCTCCTGGGGTTCTAATCTGCCTTGGAGGATTGCCAAGTTTTTAATTGCTTGGGAAATCCCTTGGAAAATCAACAACACAAAGGCGACAATGATCATGGCTTTAATTGGGTAGCGTGGCAATCCATCTGGATCGGAAGATGCTTCGAGAATTTGCCATGAAGCTGCGATTGTATCCCAAGAAACAACGATTACCGTAATGCAGAATGGAATCAAGAAAAATAACGTTCCGATTAAATCTGCAAGTGCCTGCCGCCGCCGCGGCCAATTACTATAAAAAATATCAACACGTACATGTTCGTTATGCTTGAGGGTATAAGCTGCTCCTAAAAAGAAAACTAAATCGAAAATATACCATTGAGCCTCTATGTAAGCGTTGGAAGTAAAGTTATTACCGCTAATTCGTCCTAGATATCGTCCGATAACATTCCAAACGCCGAGTACTACCATGACTAATACTAGCCAACTAGTCAATCGACCAATAAATTCAGTACAAGTGTCAATAATTCGAGAAATTTTTAATAATCTTTCCAACGCTTATCTTGCCTCGTGAATTACTACAAACTTTGTAGAAATATTTTAATGCAATTATATAGAAATCTGACTTAATTAATAAAATTATTTGCGTAGTTAGAGAATGGAGGAGTAAGGAATCAAGTTTTTCGATGTCTATAGAGTTTTTCAAAAATTAAATAGCAGTTCTATATACAAATTATCATGCAGATTGATGTAATACCTGTAATAAAATCCATAACAACATTTTAGTCTAGTAATGCCACTATCAAATTTTAGTCAATATATATGAAGTTCTCCCAACTTATATGTACACCGCAATTATTCCAATTTCAGAGAATAGGTTGGGGCATGAAAGACAATTTTTTATTTGTATCACATTCTTTAATCAACAAGATGATTAATAAAAAAATCGAACTTAAATGCAGCAATTATGAGCCTAAATTGAGTTTAAAATTATCTGCGTTACCTGTGCTGACCTCGTGTTATTCCACGTTTGAAAAAGTTACGAATTTATGAAAGAACGATAAAGGTTAGTGATGGCTTTCATCCATTTTTAATTCTGGCGAATAAAGACTCATACTGTTGAATTGCTGATGAGGATAAAGGCTGTAAAAACTCACTCCGGTCAAAAACCTCACGATTAAGTATTAATAAGTTTTGTAATGGTTCTTGAATATCGGAGGCGGTAATATTTGTCACAATTGGTGAATTACTTTTAGTTAGTAGCGAAATTTGCTTAGCAGTAGTCGGTTGCCAACAAAAATCAATCCATTTATACATTAACTCATTCGCATTATCACTTAGTGGATGTACCCATAAATCAGCCCAAATTGCTGTTCCTGACTTGGGAAGCACAGCTGTAAATTGTGGATAACGCACAAGAGTTGGTAGTATATCACTTGACCAACCAACTGCTAGCCAAGTATCCCCAATAATTAGAGGTTCAAGGTAAGTATTAGAACTGTAAAGTTTTACTTGTTGATTTAATGTCTTTAATTCTTGTTCTAAGTTTGGCACTTGGTCAAGATTTTCTGTATTGTAGGATTGTCCTAGTTTTTTTAAAACCAGACCAATTACTTCTCGTGGCTGATTGAGTAGGGAAATACGCGATCGCAATTCATCACGCCACAAATCACTCCAATCCTGCGGTGTCCACCCCAGTTTCCGAAATAAATCGCGGTTATAGACAATCATTGTGCTACCCCAACGGTAAGGCGCACCCCAAACTTTTCCTTGAGAATCTAAATTACCTTGGTCGTTACGCGTGACTAATTGCTTCCACCTGTCATCCAAAGCTGACCATTGTGTTAATTGGTTTTTTTGTGGCTGTATCAGTGGTTGAATTAGCTTCTGCTCAATAGCTGCTTTTAACCAGTAATCTCCCAATGAGACTAAATCAGCTTTAGGCACTTTTTGCTCTTGCATAAATGGTACAAGACCCCTGAGAAAAGGCTTCCATCCCTCTTCCTTAACTTCTGGTTTCTGCTGCCAATTTTGTAGTTGCTTGAATAAATCCTGTATCTGCTCAACCGGAGTAAAGCTTAGCTGCGTTTGTTGCTGAATACCTTTTTGAAATTGATTAACAATTTGACTAGGAATAGAACCTTTTAATAGCTGTACTTTTAGTTTCGCTTGGTTGTTGCCACCACAACCAGCCAACAGTTGCGATAACACCAATGTACTTGTAGATAACAAAAATGACCGTCGATCCATCTATTTTGAATTTGAGATTACATCTATCTTAAGCAATAGTGATTATTGACTATTGACAGTCAATAGTCAATAAATATATTTAATATTTTATTTATAAAGCTGAAAAAACTGAATAATTAACTAAATATAGCGATTTTTCCTAAAAATATCTGTCAGTTGATTAACTTTTCTCAATAAAAACGCTAACTCATACTCCTAAAAATATTTAGTTATATTTATAATTGGATACTTAAGTTTCACATTTCCACAAAAAATTTGAATACTTAAATAAATCATAAGTATAGTTAAGATTGGCAGTAAATTGAATAACATAGAGAAAATATACGGACGAAGGTATTAAATGGAGCCATTACAAAAGCAAATTTTGACATTGACTGAGAAGCTAGATGCCCTCTATCAGGTGATTGAGAGACTTGAGATCAAAGTTACCCAAGCCCTATCAGATTGTTCTGTAGCCAAAGCACAGGCACAGAATAATAATCTAGAAAATAGTGAAGCTGGGCAATATCAATTAAAAGGACATCTCAGTTACAATTCCGATCTCGAACATAAGGATGTGTTAACAGATGGTATTTATCTAGACCTGAGTCGTCAAAGTGGAGAGAAAAGCTTAACACCAGAAATTCAAATCCAACGACTGACAGCACAATTAACAGCAGCATATAATCGCATTGCAGCTTTAGAAGAACAATTACTCAGAGAAAGAATTCACTAGATTGGTCAAAAATTAACTAATTCGTAATTCATAAATTCGCAATTTTCGGATCTAGTTCCACAACTTTCTCTACGTGGCTTAGTTTCAATCAGGATCTAAATTTATTGAAGTCCCGTTAGTTTTTGGTGTTTATTTACTTGAACTTCTCTACCTCTGAAAAAATTTTGAATTTTGAATTTTGAATTACTTAATATTGCCAAGATATGCCGGAAGCTCTCTGAGTCCGGTAATTTTATTTTTAGGTATTGATTCGCCGCAATCGCTCAAACTGGTCTTCAATAGCTGTTAAAAGTTGTTGTTGCTGCCAATCTCGGCTAATCCCAGAGGCAATACAAGCACCTCCAGCACCCATACCTTCTTTCACAAAACCCTGTTCATAAGCCCGCAGCTGATGATAACGAGAATCAGCAAAACTTAAACTAGTGGCTAACAAGCAAGGGCTTTCTCCACCAAGAGTTAAGTTGTTTCTACCCAAACTCAGAGCTAAGTCAACCGTACCACCAGTGAGGTCTTCTGCCACCCAGCGAGTTGTACCTACAACTACCGCTTCTGGTTGCCAGGATAAAGCATAAGCTTGAGCAATCGCCTGCATCAGCGCATAAACCGCTAACATTTGTGTCCCACCAGCCAGCAAAACACCACAATGACGGCTAGCCGCGATCGCCATTCCAGCCACCACTACTTGCATCGGATCACCCACGGCGGCGACTAGTTGTAAGGGGTCTATGAGGGACGCGGGGAAAGAGGACGCGGGAAGGGGGGGACGCGGGGACGCGGGGAAAGAATTCTCGGTGTCTCCTTGTTTCTGCTTCATCCTCTCCAGTCCGGCTTGCACTATTGTCGATTTTTGTGCGTGGTTACAAATTGGGTGACTACTGTTGACTTTTCCGGCTGCGTTTATACCCAAGCCAGTTAAAATCGCTAAAGCAGTTGTAGTACCTCCCACAACACACTCACTTAAAATGAGATACTCTTGGGGAATTTTGGCACTCAATTTAGCGCCCCAAAGTAGGCCTTGATCGAATAGGTGTTTTACCACTGCTAAATCCATCGCAGCACCTCCACTTAAACACCTTGCAGGAGTACCACCTAAATCAATTGTTGGCACAGCAGGAGCATGGGGTAAACCAGCGTTAAATAAATAAATTGGTATTTTCAGTGCTTCAACGACAGCGCGAGAAATCAGCACAGGCGAAGCCCCAGCCGCCAGTGGTGGTAGCGGGTATTGAGGCTTTCGTTCTGGGCCATAGTACAAAAACTCAGCATCAGCACAAGCAGTATACTGCCGATCCTCTGGAGTGCGACCAGCTGCTGAAATTCCCGGAATCAAACCGGTTTCCGTAAATCCTAAAACACAGGCAAATATAGGTAAACAACTACGATACCGTTGTAACCATACTTCACCTTGTTCTATTTGAGTGTAAATGCGAATTAAGTCATTGGTCATGGGTGGATTGGGAACTAGGGATTGGGGATTGGGGATTGGGGATTGGGGATTGGGGACTGGGGATTGGGGATTGGGGATTGTCATTTGTCATTAATTATTCTCCGCGTCCCCGCGTCCCCGCGTCCCCGCGTCTCCCTCATCCCCGCGTCCCCGCGTCCCCGCGTCTCCCTCATCCCTCGGTCACTGAGCGAAGTCGAAGTGCATCCCCCTCATCTACCCCTCATAATCCATCAAAACTTGCACCCAATGCGGTGGGCGGGGAATGGGATTGCCTAAGCGATCAAATAGCAGCCATGCAGCTAGGTGTACCACAAACAAGTAGATAAAGTTGTTGAGTACAATCAAAGCGATCGCCCCTACTTGAATTAAAAATATACTGGGACTCACTAATAAATTCAGCCTCAAAATTATCCAGTCAATGACTTCTGTCACCTGGTTAATCAAATAAATCCACAGGTCTTCACTCGATAACACAGACAGTAACCACAGCCGAAAAAAGAAACCCAAACTGCCCAGTAGCGCACCCAAAGTAATCGACACAATCCAGGGAACACGACGATACCAAGTTGCCCCCAAAAGTACCCCCATGAAGGCGAAGGGCATGACAAATAACAAGCTACGGACTGGGCCCATCAGTACCATCAGTAGTAAGCCACAGGTAAGTGCAGCCATCCATGCAGACCGTTGTCCCCAACGTAAATAGACTAAAGCGATCGGCACTGGAAAAAATATCCGCAAAACTGGGCCCAATGGAAAGTAAAAATTAATAAACCAAATCAAGCTAGCAGCACTGGCTAAAAATGCCGTTTCCACCATTCTTAAGGGTGCTTCACCTTTCATTTGCGGAGGTAGGCGCGTGCCTTGATTATCAGAGTTGATTTGATTCAAGGAAGTTTGAGATTCATCAGCTGGGTCTTCCTCCGGTTCATGTGGTAGGGAATTAATAATACTCATATTTGACAAGTTGTTAAACTATCATTCTTTCTAAGGCTGACAAATCGGGAATACAAATAACGTCCTGATCCCGTTTAATCAACTCTTTTTTTTCTAGCCTTGTCAATACTCGTGTCACAGTTTCCCGTGCCAGTCCACTCAGGCTACTCAGTTCTCGATGGGGCAAATTAGGTATTTCGGTTCCTGTGCTTCCTTTTTTTCCCTGTCCTTCTGCTAAAAACAGTAAAGTGTCTGCTACCCGCGACTGACTATCAGATTCTCGCAAGCGCAATCGTCGATTCACTTGTCGCAAACGTCGCGCCATCAGTTGCGCTAATCGCACTCCTGCTAAAGGTTCTGTCTGAAGTAATTTGACAAAATCTTGAGCGGGCATACTGCCAATAACCGTAGAAGTTAGAGTAATCACATCCGTAGATCTAGTTACTTCATCTAGCGCCGCCATCTCACCAAATAACTCTCCTTTACCGAGAATATTCAGTGTTATTTCTTTCCCCTCTAGATTATAAGTGCGGATTTTTACCCATCCATCCATAATAAAATACACAGAACCGCCCCAGTCATTTTCGAGGAGAATCACTTGATTAGCTGGATGAGTACGGGTTACAAGATGAGTAAGGGCTAGTTCCACAACAGCTTCTGGCAACCCTTGAAAGAAAAAGCTATATCGGTCTTCCATTACGACATCATTCAAAGCTGCTATGTAAACAATAACAAAAGTGTCATTTTTAGCCTAAGCTATCAAAGCACAGCCCCTATTCAAGATCAAACTAAATCATGCTACACAATCAGTGAGAAAAGCATTTTTCTGGATAATCTTTACCGATGGCTAGGGACTAAAGACTAATAAGAAGAGATTTTCATAAGACCTCACGGTATGCGGGAAACGAGCGCGTCTTTAGACCTGAGAGGGAAGCGACACGAGCGATTTTAATCGCAGTGAAATATTTATTAAACCATTACCGCCTTGGGGTGTTTGATTCGGTGTGCCTTTGTAATGCACTTTCAACGGGACAGTTACCATTTCAAATCTCCCAACCCTGTACGCATAACGGTTTTGCTCCTAAGAGCCTCCCTTGCGGGGTAATGTTAGCTTCGTCAATGTTTTAAGAGCTTGTTAAGCTTGTAACACTGTTTCAGTGACTTTGAAACTGTTTAATCACAAGCGACAGAGCAAGGGGCTAGCTTCGCACTCCAAGGTGTCGTGACTCAAAAAACGTAGCCATTAAAGGCTTAGACTGGTCAGCACAGCTTGCTTGATTTCTCTTACAAGCTCAATCCCTTTAGGGTTGAGTTACTGACACTTAGTTATGGGATTTTCCGGTAAGATAGCTGGATTGAAACAATGTATAAAGTTTTGTAAAAAATAGTTTCTAGTTAGATGAAATATTTCTTCATGACTAATCAGTCACAGCGGAAATAAACTTCACTACCTAACAGAAGCTCAAGATGCTCAAAAACAAACAAGTGTGGGCTTTTGCATTGTACTAATAACTGTAATGCAAACTTGATTATTTCAGAACATAGTCAAACAACATTAATCATACTCAAGGTAGTAAATTTTTGCTCAAGTATTTTACGAGACAAGAGAACACTTATATCAACAGACTTTCAAACTTGTTCCCTGTCCCCTGCTTTACATTTGTCCCAAAATGACAATTAGCTGTTAAGCTAATCTTCTAAAACAGAGGCTGATTGATAATTGCCACATCTTGGAGCAATTGATCGCATAATGGCAGTCAGAAGTTCTCAAAACTTCGGCAATTGTAAAGTAATTCTTTAGACTGGTTGACGTACTGTTCTAGTTAAGGTAACTCAAAGTGACTTCCCACACAGATGAAATTCAAAAACTGATTGCAGATATTGACAACTTATGTGCTGGTGGTGGCAAGGGCTTGTCTAGGTTATTTTCTAGTCAAGCGCCAGAGCCTAAAGAGGTCTTACAAAGAATTCGCGACTTTCTGCTGAGACTACAAGAAAGCGAAACATTGGACAGCGACAGCCAAAACCAGTCTTCTGAGCAACCACAATCGCCTTTGCTGGTAAAATATATTGAGCAAAGCAATAATCAGCAGCGTGAGCTGGGATTACTACAGCCTTTACAAGCAGAATTAGAAGGATTGCTGCAAGAGCGAGCAACGCTGGTGCAAGAAATTAGACAGCTAGAGCAGAGGCGATCGCAAAATTACTCTCTAGCACAACAGATGGCAAGCCAAGAGCAGATGATTTCTGAGTTTTTACAAGTACTCATGAGTCGGCTGGTGCCAACTTTAGCTCCACACATATTACAGAGCGCCACCAAATCAGAATCAACTCAACCATTGCTAAATTCAACCGATTCTGTAGAACATCTATCTAAGGAGTTAGATCAACGCCTACTGTCACTAGATGGGACTGTGAATGTTGTCTTTGAAGCACTACAACGTAATATTAATACCTATAACGAATCTTTATCGCAAGCGCTGGCGAGAATGCACAGCAAGGGAATGCAAGGCGAACAATTACTGTCGAGCTTTCTCAGCACTTTTACCCAGTCTTTACAACAACAATCTCCTATTCAACCATCTTTACCAACATCACCAGTACCATCACAGCCAGCAAGTTTATCCTCACTTCCTTTAAATACTGAGCAGCCGGATGTTGATCTCACAGCAGAATTAGATTCAGTACTGCTAGAGCTTGGCCAAAAAGTGCCGTCAACTTCTGTAACACCAACAACATTTCAACAAGATAATTCTGAGAAAGTTGGTGATGAGGTAGACCAACTTTACGCTAGCTTGTTTGGCACTAACGATGTGATTGAGCCCAGTCCCAAGACAATGCAGGCTGCTAATATCACTCCCCCTGCAACATCAAATATTGTTGAGAGCGCACCTGCATCTTTAACCAATCAACCACAAAAATTGCCAGATCCTTGGGTTAACGACAAAGAAGCTCAATCACAAAACCCCAGTTCCTTATCAGAATCACCGGAACAATCCTTGTTTGCTGAGGAGCCTGAGTTAGACTCTTCTTTGTCAGCAGAAGTTTCGCCAACAAAACCGGACGTACAGCCAGCTAGTAATGATACAATTAACATCCTCACTGACCTGTTAGCTGAGCCAGAAAATACAGTCACTACAACCCCAGTTACCTCACAGGCAGCAATTTCCATCAATGATGAGCCAGAAAATTCTTTAGATAACTATATTCCTGCTTCACCCCAAGAAAATCTGCTGAGTTTTGAGGCAACCGAAACTCCAGCCGCGTTGGATATTTCCTTAAATGATGAGCAGTTACAGCAATTAAATCAAGATTTGGCTAGCTTTGATCGGCAACTAAATCCAGAGTTGCAACCAATTGGGAATTTTGACAGTTCACAAAAACAGATTGAAAAAAAAAATCAAGCCACAACACCTACTCAAGAAAGCACCTCATACCCAATTTCTCAATCTCCCCAGAATTTCGACGATGTTTTAGAATCGGTTTGGTATTTGGGAATTGATTTAGGTACAACTGGAATTTCTGCCGCACTCTTAAATCGCTCTACTTGTATTGTCTATCCTATCTACTGGTCAACCGAGAACCGTTCTGGAACCTCCTTACAACAATCGTTTCGTCTGCCAGCGGAGGTTTATTTACCAGTGGCTTCTGTGCCTCAAGGAGAGCATGAAAGTATCGAAGCACAAGAAAATACAGCACCGGCAGCTGTGGCACCAGAAAAGGATCACTCCGCAACTCCAGCGGCACGGAGAGCAGATTCAACGAACAATCTTTACTCGGCACAGTTGAAGCCATATTTACAGATAGCCATTCCCTACAAAAGCGATCGCCAAAAATGGGAACCTGTGTTGCAATTAAATGAATTTTCTGCGGGGCCGTTAATTTGGGTTTTGCGATCGCTCTCTAAGTTACTGTCAACCCTCAAATCTGACCGCACCAGTACCACACCTGCTTTAATTGCTGGTGCTGTTGGCATAGACACCCAAGCTTTTCTCAAAATTATTCACAACATTGCTGGTGTAATCTGTACTTGTCCATCTAGTTGGTCAGAACAATATCGTTTCAATGTCCGCGAAGCTATACTCACTAGCAAATTAGTGCCGCATCCCGAGCAAATCTTTTTTGTCGAAGAAGCGATCGCCAGCTTGCTGAGCGAACTTGATGGCGCTAAAGGTGAAAAAATTCAATTAAGCGATCGTCAAGGTTTACGTACAGCCAGAACTAGCGAATCTCCTCTGACTGACAGCACCCTCGTGATTAATATTGGAGCAACAGCAACAGAAATGGCTTTGGTCGATTTATCTGAAAGCTTGTCACAATTGACACACAACAATTTCATGCTCCACAGTTTTGCCTATGCTGGCAAAGGAATCGAACAGGATATTATCTGTCAAATGCTGTTACCGCCAAAATCTCGGCAATTACGTACAGAAGCAGAAATAAATAGTAAAAATACTACTAGTAATTCCTGGAATTGGCAACCAGCCATCCCTGGTTTAGATCAGATGCATTGGCAAAGTTTAGGACTAGAAAGCTTAGAATTACCCAGAGTTGGCGAACCAGATATTACCGCTCGTATCCGCCTCCAGCAGCGTCTCGAAAGTTCCCTACTCGGACAGGCGGTATTAGACGCAGCACTGGCATTAAAGCTGATTTTACAGCACCAAGAATCCTTTACTCTAGAATTGGCAGATCAGCGCTGGGTGTTGCAGCGTCGAGACCTAGAAAGCCAAGTGTTTATTCCGTTTGTGCGACGCCTCAACCGAGAACTCAACAAATTATTGGTAGCTCGTGGCATCCCTACAGAAGCCATTAGCCAAGCTATCCTAACTGGAGGTGTAGCAACTATCACCACAGTCAACCGTTGGTTACGGCAAAAGCTGCCGAACGCCAAGATTATTCAAGATTTATATCTAGGTGAAAACGGCGCTCCTAGCTGTAGTAGAGTAGCTTATGGTTTGGCGATGCTACCCCTGCATCCCCAAATTTTGGAAATACCCAAACAACAGTACACAGATTACTTCCTGTTTACAGAGCTGCTGCGGTTATTGCCAGACCGACCTTTATCTTTTAGCGAAATAATCCAGTTATTTGAGGGTCGCGGCATTAACACCCGTATTTGTCAACAGCGCCTGCTGGCTTTTTTAGAAGGAGAACTACCTGCGGGTTTGATCCCTTCAGAACTAGAGTCTACCTGGCTGACTCAGAGTTCTCAAGATAACTTAGATTATCAGGCGATCGCCACCGCACCACTTTTTGAAAAACAAGGAGGACTTACCTATCGTCCTAATTCTCAACAGGTGCTGTCTCTACGTCGATATCTCGATGCCATCAAAGCCAGTAGCCAGCAATCATTAGAGGAACCATACACAGTGAATTTCGCTTCAGAAGTTCATCGTTAGTAAACTAATGCGCTTACATAGGGCTCATATTTGATTTTTGGAAAAAATCCTTCTTTTGTGTTCCCTGTTACTCCGCAGTCGCTCCACTTGGGGTCTTTGTTCCCTGTTAAGAGTTTCCTTTCCTATAGACACACAGTTTCGTCAGTAAAATTACTGTTTAATTACATAAAAAAATGTTTAAATAGCATTTATTTGAATTTTTTTAAGAAAAAATACTGGAAATTTATAATACGCTACTGAATTGAAAGATTATGTAAACTTTGGATTTTCTATTTTCCGCAGATTGTATTTTTGCTTAATATTACTACTGATTAGAAAATCAGTAAAAACGGCGAAAAAAGTAAAAATAGAATAAAAATCACGCTCATGTCTACTTTTACTGCTGGTAAAAAAATTCCTGTTGTAGAAGAATTAGTTGCAGTGAATCATCTTCACTCAGCTAATCCGACACAGCAGCCTTTACATCCCTCAACTGTAAGTACTACAAAAAGATTAATAGATATTCTTGGAGCTATTGTTGGGTTAATAATTACATCTGTGATAGCAATTCCTGTAGCGATCGCTACATTTTTTCATGATCCAGGCCCAATATTTTATTCTCAGATTCGCTGTGGTTTGAACGGAAAACCTTTTCGGATTTGGAAATTCCGTTCCATGATCATTGGTGCTGATAAACTCAAGCATCTAGTCAAAAACCAAGCCAAGGGTCATATTTTTAAATCTGTTGACGATCCTCGAATTACTCCTGTGGGTAAATTCTTGCGGCGTACTAGCTTAGATGAATTACCTCAATTTTGGAATGTGCTATTGGGAGACATGAGCCTAGTCGGCACTCGTCCCCCCACTCCCGATGAAGTCATGCATTACGAACCCCACCATTGGCAAAGATTACGAGTCAAACCAGGCATGACTGGAGAATGGCAAGCTAATGGCCGCTCTAGCATCAAAGACTTTGAAACCATCGTCAGCATGGATATGGATTATCAGCGTAAGTGGTCTATCGCTTATGATTTGAGGCTAATTATCAAAACCATTGGTGTGGTATTGAAAAAGAGTGGAGCGTATTGAATTTGTCAACTTCACCACCCAAATGAGCTGTTACAAACCGCTCCCTGCTCCCCCAACGCGTAAATTAAATAATTCGTAATTCGTAATGACGCGACGCTCCTGTGTCGCTCTAAGCGAAGCTATGCCGCAGGCTTTACGCTAACGCTATCGAGGACTCGCTACCGCTGCGAAGCGCGTAATTCGTAATTAAATGCTTAACAGCTTATCATGAGCAAACCAATAGTTTGGGTAAATGGTGACTGTCTCAGTCCATACAACCCTTCGCTACAAAAATATGCTAATGCCCCAGCTATTTGGGTTTGGGATGATGCGCTCATAGAGGAATGGCAACTGAGTCTTAAACGCCTTACATTTATCTACGAATGCTTGCTAGAGTTACCCGTTACCATTTGCCGTGGTGATGTAGCAAAAGAAGTTTTAGCCTTTGCTCAAGAGCATGATGCCAATTTAGTAGTGACAACCGCAAGTCCCAGCCCCAGGTTTGATGATATTTGCAATCAAATAGAGCATTCTCTGACATTGGAAGTGCTAGAAGTTGAACCATTTTTCGAGTACGACGGCTACATAGACTTAAAAAGATTCTCGCGCTATTGGAAAGTAGCAGAGAAACATGTTTTTGATTAGGGACTCATTCCCCATTCCCAATTAACACTTGTTGCCAAAATAATTGCAAAATAAAGGCAGTTCGTCATGATTGTGATCTGATATGCCGACTACGCTCGCTGATGCACAAAATTTACTTTCTGATCTGATCGCCCGCTACTCATCTCGCGTAGACTACCTGATGATTCGCCTCGAAGAAGCAGAAGGGACTGATATCTTGTTGCGTGGCGACAAGGTAGAAACCCTGAGTGAAGGTATTTCTATTGGTGGACATATTCGCGCTTGCTATAAAGGTGGATGGGGATTGAGCAGCTTTAACCATCTAGGAACAATTACTGAACGTATCGAAGAAGCGATCGCAGCTGCCAGAATGGTAGGAGATGAAGAAACTATACTTGCCCCTATTGACTCTGTGCAAGCAGTATGCAGTCTTCCTCTGGTAGGAAGTGACCCTCGAAAAATCCCGTTAAGTAGTAAAAAAGAACTATGCGATCGCTATACTGATTTGCTCAAAAGCGTTGATCCTCGCATCACCATTACCTCAGTACGCTACGGAGATAGCGCTCAAAGAGTCATTCTCGCTAGCTCAGAAGGTACTCTCATCGAACAATCTTGGATAGATATGGAGATGCGCTTTGCCGCCACTGCTAGAAACGGCGAAACCGTCCAAACAGGGCGAGAAACCACTGGTTCTCGCAAAGCCTATGAAGATTTAACCAATTTAGATGCACAAGTCAAGAGTGCAGCTCAAAGAGCTGTTGCTGCCTTATCTCTGCCATCAGTTAAAGGCAATACCTACACTGTAGTCATCGATCCCATCCTCACTGGTTTGTTTGTTCACGAAGCCTTTGGACATCTTTCTGAGGCCGATATGGCTTATGAAAACCCAGATTTACTGGAAGTTATGACCATCGGTAGGCGATTTGGCCCAAAAGAACTGCAAATTTTTGATGGTGCTGCCCCAGAGGGACATCGGGGTAGCTATTTTTATGACGATGAAGGTACACCCGCCACCACTACCCAACTAATTAAAGATGGTGTTTTGGTCGGGCGCTTGCATTCTCGTGAAACCGCAGGCAAGTTGGAGGAAACACCAACAGGCAATGCTCGGTGTCTGAATTATCACTTCACACCCATTGTACGGATGACCAACACCTGGATTGAACGGGGTAAAACGCCAGTTGCAAACTTATTTACTGGTATTAAAGAAGGAGTGTATGCCCGTAATTGGTTAGGGGGGATGACTAATGGCGAAATGTTTACCTTTAGCGCTGGGGAAGCGTGGATGATTAGAAATGGTAAAATTGCTGAACCTGTACGGGATGTGACACTTTCAGGTAATGTTTTTCAAACTCTGGCAGATATTGAAGCGATCGGCAATGATTTTTACTGGGATGAATCTGGTGGTTGCGGTAAAGGCGGACAAAACGGCCTACCTGTAGGCTGCGGCGGCCCTAGCCTGCGAATTCGAGATGTAGTAGTTGGTGGCGAAGCATAACATAGATGCTTTTAACTAAGCTATTTCTAAAAAAAGAGAAATGATAAACTCTTGACTATTAACCAATTTCCCACTCCCGACTTACTCAACCAAGTACTTTCCTCAGTAAACCTATCCACATATCCGGAGGATCGCAATAGTAATCGATTGCTTCAACTTGATATTTGTATAATTCACTGCCACGTCGCAAAATAATTTGATGACCGGGTTTTACACCTTTGCCTATTCCAGTCATGTACCCTTCGGTGCCTTCGTTTAGCGGCTCAAATACATAGTCGCTTCCCCAAATAAATTGACTATAATCGTGTATTTTATTCTTTGTTGATTCGTTAGTAGGAAGTTGGAGTTGAGCTAACTTACTTAGCAAACTGAAACTTGCGCTCATACCTGTTCTAATCAAAGACATAAGTTGAGTTCTCCCAAAGAAGATATTAACGATGAAGAGTTCTGGCCTCCAGGTGAATCTCAATCCCTGTCAATCACCAATTCAAAGCCAAACAGGTGAAAAATGCCATCAGGAATTAGCTGCATTGTCAGACAATAAAGCCAATTCATCAGCTAATGTCAAATAAGTAATAGCACCCATAAGTAGGAAAACGGAGACTTGAAGCATCCATTTTGTACACCATTAAAAACCAATTTTAAAAGTACCTCAAAAAGGAAAAATTAAATCTTTTTAAGACTTAATTATCTTTTCTCATTTTCAAGCTACACCAAATTTTATCTAATGTCGATAAATATATCGTTAATTATGCAATCGATACTTGAGGATTCAGTTTTGATATTAATATTGAACGCTTAAGAGTGTAGTGACTATTAATAAGTAATATTGTGTCCGTTTTAATACTTAAACTGTTGTGTGTGCAAGGAATAGGCAATAGGTAAAAACACTAAAAAACTAGCGATTAAACTAAATTACTATGCAGAAAGAACATCAAAACTTCAAAACACTGGCAAGTTCTAACGAAACTTTTATTCCACCAGCAAAAGATGTTGAATTAGATTGTTCATTAGCTAGGTATGACTATGAACTACCTCCAGAACTCATTGCCCAAAACCCAGTAGTTCCCAGAGATAGTTCGCGGTTACTGGTGATTAATTCTCGTACTACAGGCAATGAAACAGCACCTCTGCACCATATTTTCCATGATTTACCCGAATTACTGCGCCCTGATGATTTGCTAGTCATGAATAATACTAAAGTTATTCCAGCACGACTGTATGGGCATAAATCCACAGGTGCTGAAATAGAGGTATTGCTATTAGAAGAACGACAGCATAATTGTTGGTTAGCCCTAGTTAAGCCAGGAAAACGCTTCAAATTGGGAACAAAGGTTATGTTTGCTGCTAGGGAGGCGGGTGTTAAGGATTGGAAAGATTCTTACCCAGTTCCCAGCGATGCACTGAGCCTGTCGAAGTGTCCCCAACTCACGGCTACAGTTCTGGCAACAGATGCAGCAACCGGGGGGCGTGTTTTACAGTTTGATGTGCCACAGGGAATGTCTTTAGTGCAGCTTTTAGATGTATTTGGTGAAGTGCCTTTACCGCCTTATATCAATGCATCCCAAGCAGTTGCGGAACAGTATCAAACCGTGTATGCTCAACAGCCAGGAGCGATCGCAGCCCCCACGGCTGGGTTACACTTTACTCCAGAATTACTAGAAAAGTTACGCGATCGCGGGATTAATCAAGCTTCGATTACGCTGCATGTTGGTGTAGGAACTTTTCGCCCTGTGGAAGTGGAAGATGTTACTACTCACCAAATGCATGAAGAATGGATAGAAGTTCCTGCGGCAACGGTAGAACAAATCCATGCCACAAAAGCAGCAGGTGGACGAATTATTGCCGTGGGTACAACGGTAGTGCGAGCTTTAGAAGGGGCAGCACAGTCTGGTAATTTACAACCATTTTGTGACAAAACGGGCTTGTTTATCTATCCTGGTTATCAATGGCAAATAGTAGATGGTCTGATTACTAATTTTCATTTACCGCGTTCGAGTTTGCTGATGCTGGTAAGTGCTTTGATTGGTAGACAAAGGTTGTTAAATATATATCAAGTGGCGATCGCTTCTCAATATCGCTTTTATTCTTTCGGTGACGCCATGCTAATCTTGCCAGAAGCTGTAGGGAATGGGGAATAGGTGTTTCTTATTTCTCCCCCTGCCCCCTGCCTCACAGGTATAGGTATTTTACAACACCTATCATCTGTCCCCACCCATCTCACAGGGGTTTGGAATTTTTGCCTTCACGATGGGTACTCTGACTTATAAGGATTTCAAAAAGAATAAGTATAGGTATACCATTCATGTCTCAAAAGTATCAGCTAAAACTGTGTTTTCGCGGTTACTACTACGCGGCAGTTTTTTGTTCTTCAGTGTTTTTGATTTTAGCTGCACCAACATTTACTAATTTTTTAAATAGCAAGCTGTTAGCAGAAACCGCGATGAGTCAAGATTTGGTAGCAGCTAGCTTTTTTCAGCAAGGAGTTACACGCTACAACCGTCAAGACTTACAAGGTGCAGAATATGCTTTTCGTCAAGCGTTACGGCGAGATCCCAACCTAGAAGTGGCACGGAATTATTTAGGTAATATTTTTATGCTGCAACATCGCCCAGATGTAGCTATGCAAGAATATGCAGACGCGGTAAAAATTAATCCTAACTATAGTGAGGCTTATTACAACTTAGGATTAGCGTTTCATCGACAAGGACAAAAAGAAGCGGCAATTACCACTTACCGCCAAGCTTTGGTAATCGATCCTTCCATGGCCGCAGCACAGTATAATTTGGGTCTAGTGCTGTATGAACAAGGACAATTAGAGGAAGCGATCGCCGCATACCAACAAGCAATTAATTTGGATAGTAGCAATGCTAACGCCTATTTTAACCTAGCGATCGCTCTGCAACAGCAAGGTCAAGTAGAGCCTGCGATCGCTGCCTATCGTCAAGTCTTAAAGCTAGATCCTCAGAATGCTACAGCCCAGAATAACCTGGGAAGCTTAATAGCAATGAACGGACAACCCGCAGAGGCTGTTTCTGTCTATCAGCAAGCTGTTCGACAAAACCCCAAGAATGCTACTGCCTACTACAACTTAGGAGTAACTTTATATAATCAAGGCGACATCAAAAAAGCTAGTAGTGCCTTAAAACGTGCCCGTAATCAATACCGTGAGCAAGGTAATACCGAGCAAGTTGAGAAAATCGAGCAGTTAATGCAGCAAATTGTCCAGATACAAGAGCAACCTTCCCAAGCAGAAACTTCCGAACAACAACCACCAAATGAACTAGAAACACCTGTCAATCCTGACGATTTGCCTATGTCAGGTGAAGAAGAGTCTACTTCATTCAACACTGAGCAATACTAGCTTGAAACTAGGGGCTAGGGATTAGAGGCTGAGATTACGAATTACGTTAGCGCAGCGGTAGCGAGTCCTCGAGCGTCATTACGAATTACGAATTAACGTCTGATGTGAATTAGGAATACCGTTGATGAATGCAACAATAGCCCTCATCTCCCAACCTCTTCTCCCAAGCGTGGGAGAAGAGGAGCAATTTCAAAGTCCCTCTCCCAATTTGGGAGAGGGATTTAGGGTGAGGGCAAAGATTTATGACATCAGCAAGACCAATTTTTCCTAACTTAATTCACATTAAACGTAATTACGAATTACGAATTACGAATTAATATAAATCCAGCGTGAAATAGAATGTTGAACCAACACCTACACTAGACTCTACCCAGATTTGACCATTGTGCAATTCAACAATCTTCTTCACAATAGCTAGCCCCGCACCAGCTCCACCGCCGTACTTTTCTTGGGAGTGGAGCCGCTTAAAGAGTTTAAAAATGGTTTCCATATGATGTTCTGGAATACCAATACCGTTATCACGCACGTAAAAAGTGATTGCAGACTGAGAAGAGGGCGCGGTGAGGAGATGACGCGGTGAGGAAGTCGGAGTCTTTGATGCTACTTGCTTGATGCCAGGGAACTCATTCACCGCAGTGGCTGCGGTTTCCGTCGAGTCCGTTAGCGTTAGCGGTAGCGCCGTAGCAGCGTTACTTCCGAACCCATTCGCTGAAAGCGTTCCCGTTAGCGAAGCGTCTCGAAGAGAAGGGTAGGGGGACGCGGAGATATCTTTATCTTTCTCCGTGTCTTTGCGTCTCCGTGTCCCCGCGTCCTCTGGAACGTCCTCTGTTTTATCTAGGTAGCCAATCTCAATCCATTGTTCTGACTTGTCGTTGTATTTAAATGCATTGCCAATTAAATTACTAAAGACTTCGTTAACGAGAATAGGATCGCACTGAATTGTGGGTAGGAGTCGGGGAATACGAATATCAACAAGCTGAGAGTCTTGGCGACTAGCACGAAAAACATCAATTACTTGATGAAGTAATTCGTTAATATCAGTGGCTTGTAGGCGTAGTTGTGCTTGTCCTAGTTGCGAGAGCCGCAGCAAGGCATTGATTAAGGTTTCCATTCGCACAGATAAAGATACTACTGTCTGTAAGCACTCGATCGCATCATCATCTAAAACTTTGGTGTAGTCTTCTAACAGCACTGTTGAGAAATTATAAATACCCCGTAAAGGTTCCTTGAGATCGTGGGAAGCAGCGTAAGCAAAGGCGGCTAATTCTCGGTTGCTACGCTCTAATTCCAAATTGATTTTGGCTAATTCGTCTGCCTTAGAAAGTACAATACCCACGATCGCATTCCTTAAAGCCGTAACGCTATCAAGTTCACAAGCTTTCCAAGGTAGAGAAGTGAATTGTACCGTTTCTTGCCAGCTTTCAAAGGATTTTCGCGGACACAGGGTAACGCTGCCATCTGCCTCAATTTTTATTGATTCTTGAGGCTCGCCTGCCCACTGGACTGTTTGTATAACTTCGGGGCGAAACCAAAGGATATAATAACGCCGGATTTGAGAAATTCTTAATAGCAACAAGCCACTGGCTGTATCTTTGAATTTAATCGCTTCTGAATAAAGTTTCGCTAAAGAATCGGTGCAAAATAAATTCTCACTAATTTGAATATCTGTCCATTCAATTAGGGCACGCACCTCATCGATATTTGGTGTTGTCCATACAAGGTTAATTTCATTATCCAGACAAACCGCTGCTCCAGAAGCGCTGACAAGATCCAGCAAGCTAATTTCAGGTTTAATGAGGGCATCTATAAAATTGTCTGCTTGGGAAATTGACTTGATAAACTCAGACTGTAGCGATTTGAGTTTTACTTCATAGTCTAATTCTGATTGACTAACTTTATGCGCTAATTCCAGCGAAATAATTCGCCCTAGAAACTCACATATTTTCTGTACTTCGTAAGCAATGTACTTTGGTGTTTGATGATGACAGGCAATTAATCCCCACAACTTTTGCTCTTGAATTAGCGAAATTACTAAAAGAGCTGTCACTCCCATATTGCGATGATATTCAACACAACAGTCATCAAAACTCCTCAGTACAGATAAACTTAAGTCGAGGGGTTGATGTGTTGTGGGATTTTCAATTGGAATTAGCTTGGCAGGTTGAGCATTTAAATCTGGGATAAATCGAAATAAGCAACGCGTATATAATTCCCTTGCCTGTGCTGGAATATCTGTCGCCGGATAGTGAAGTCCCAGATAAGATGACAAATCTTCTCGTTTCACTTCGGCAACCACTGAGCCTGCTTTTTGGTGATCAAATTGATAGACCATCACCCGGTCAAAATCTGTAATTTCTCGGACTTCTTCAGCTACTAAATGTAAAAATTCTGTCAAGTTTGCTGTCTGTTGCATTTTGGCGATCGCTTCACTCATCAAACCGTGGCAGCTAAAAAAACTCGCCTCCTGCAAGCCTGCGGGTTGTAGTTCAACGATGACAGTGTCTTCTGTGCGATGAATGATGCTATGAAAGTACCGTTGCTGATTCTCAGTAATAATTAATACTCTAGTATTATGAATACTCCCAATTTTTTTTACCAAGCACTGCTCTACCTCTGCGACTTGTGGAGCATCAAGCAAGTAGCTTAGGGGTTTACCTAATAAATCTTCTGGCTCTTTGCCCAAGTACTCTAGAGTGTTATCACTAACTTGTAGTATCACTAAATCGATACTCAGCGCCAGTAGTACACCATGAGGTTGAATAGAGCCAGGGATGTGAATAGGTTTGCGATCGTGGTTTGTGAAAGAAGTTGTTTGGCTAGTAGTATATTCAGGCTGGCTCATAAATCAACTGATATGAAGCTGATTTTTACACAGATGCAATTAAATTTCACATTTCTTAAAATTGTATTGTATAACGAATTGTGCCTAAAAATAGTAACTGAATGAGCAACTGCTAATTATTGCCACCAAACTTGCTGATCACAAAAAACAAATTTTGTAGCTGATACCAATTCCCTTGGTGGATGGTTACGAACCAGAGTTTGAAACAGAATGTCGATTTGTCTGAGTTGATCCAAATAAGAAATGGGTAATAGCAGATAACTAATTACCCATTACTAATCAACAGTTTAAAGCAACATAGCACCAGTTTTTATTGGCGACGAATATAGCCTTCTGCCTCCAATTTCTGTATTGCTCTTTGAGCGGCTTCTTTTCCATATCTCACGCCAATTGCTGCGGATTCACTCGACAGTTGAGGAAGAATAGTAATTGTTTTTTTCCCTACAGGCGTTTGGTAAAACTGAATAATTTGTTTTATTTCCTCATTGGTATAATATTTACTATAAATAGGAATAATCTCATTGATCATGTCATCTGGTTTTAGTTCAGCAATAAAACTGTCCCAAAATTTTTGAGGGACATCGGGGTATTCTGTCTTCATCGTACCTATCAATTGAGAAGTTATCTTTTGAAAAAGATTTCTCGAACCAGTTATTTCTAATAACTTCTTAATATTATTGATTTTTTCAGGATCTTCAGTATTGCTAGCTGGTGCAGTTGTATTCGTTGGAGTTTGAGCAAATACGACACCATTAATACTTGTTGCAAATGAAAGTACTATTGCTGAAATCAAAAGTTTTATTTTCATTGATTTTATGCCTGATTTTCTCAAAAATACACTTATGCTAATTTTGTCAATTATTATAAGATATCATAATTGCAATAATGATGTAAAATCTGATGTTGCTAAATTCAGTTATAAATAATGATTTAGCGTGATTTTAAAACTTTTAATGTTTTGCAGCTAATATCAACACAACCACTGATAAATCCTCCCATTGCCAGAATTTTTTGTAGATAATTAATCACAGATTTGGTAATGATTTCTCCAGGCATTAAAACGGGAATTCCAGGAGGATAGGGACAGACGATTTCTGCACAGATGCGATCGCTTGTTTGTTCTAGAGGCAAGGTTTCGCTGGTAGCAAAAAAAGCTTCTCTGGGAGATAAATGTAAAGTATAAGTTGGTATACTGATAAAATTGTGTTCAACAGGGTTTTTAACCATTAAATTGGTACGACGATATTCTTTGGCAAGCGTAACGAAACCCTGCACCAACTGCTCAATATCAGCAACAGTATTGCCCAAACTAATAATAAAAGTCAGATGTTGCTGTGATGCAAACTCAGCAGTAACGCCCAATTTTTCATTTAAAATTTCCTCTGCTTCAAATCCAGTGATACCCAAATCGGACACGGTGACAGTTAGCCGTGTCTGATCAAAAGACATAAAGCCAGGTGTTTGTTTTGCTGGTGAGATATGCAAAACCGATAACCCAGCGATTTGGCTGATTTCGGTTCTAGCTTCCTTTGCAAGTTGCAAAGTGCGGGACATCAAAATTTTTCCTTGGGTGGCCATTTGTTGACGTGCTGCATCCAACGAAGCTAATAGTAAATAGCTAGGACTAGTAGATTGGACAAGTTGTAAAGCTTTACTGATGCGATCGCTATTTACCCTATCACCTTGAGTGTGCAACATTGATGCCTGCGTCATCGCACCAAGTACCTTATGGGTAGATTGTACAGTTAAATCAGCACCTGCGGTTAAGGCTGGGGTGGGTAACTCAGGATGAAAAGCAAAGTGTACGCCGTGGGCTTCGTCTACCAGTAGCGGAATATTGTATTGGTGAGTAATGTGAGCGATCGCCTGCAAATCACCACAAATACCGTAATATGTGGGGTAAACTACCAACACTGCTTTAGCATCGGGATGCTGTTGGAGTGCAGATTGTACATTACAGGGTGTGATACTGTGAGCAATATCTAACAGTAGGTCATATTCAGGATTGACAAAAATTGGTGTAGCACCAGAGAGAATTAAACCAGCGATCGCAGAAGAATGTACATTCCGTGGCAAGATAATTTTATCCCCAACACCACAGGTAGCTAAAATTGCCGCCTCAACTCCACAAGTGGAACCATTGACAAGAAACCATGTTTGTGAAGCACCAAACGCCTCAGCCGCTAGCTGTTGTGCTTCTTGAATGGCACCACCAGGCGCAAACAAATTATCTAACCCTGTTAATTCTGTTAAATCAGCACGAAACACGGCTTTACCCAATAAATCAGTCAATAGTTCAGAGATTCCCTCTCCCTGCTTATGTCCTGGAGTGTAAAAAGCAGCATGGGAACGTGTCATCCAGGTTTTGATGGCATCTAATAAAGGTGTTTGGTTTTGATTGAGCATTTTGTTGAGTACTCAGGCAGAATTAAATAATTCGTAATTCGTAATTCGTAATTAATTACGCAAAGTTTACAAGATTTTATTAAATCTTTATAGCTTTGATCTCGAAATTCTAACGCTTAATGTGAATGGTTAAGTCTGATTTGAAAAACAAAATAGCGAGTCAAAATTTATTAGCTCAAATGTTGAACAAAATCTGAAAAAGGGTAATTTAAGCTTGTAGAGCAAATATATACAAACTTAAAGGAACCTATCATGAAAATCTTCTACAGCAAAAGCACAAAATCTATTTCCGGTATTTTCGCTACAGTTTGCGGAGCTGCTTCGATATTCACAGCCACACTAGGAATACCGGCCTCTGCGCTTGCGACAACATCAGTATTTAGCTGTAGTGCTGAAGATGTGTATATTGAAGTTTCTCGCCTCAATAATGGAGTATTAAGTTATTCAGCATATAATATTCCCACCACATTGCGACGACCAGATTTGATAATTCGTGGTGGTACAGCTAGACGTAATCAAGATGGAGAGGTAGTTTACAGATTTAGAAATAAAAATTATTTGTATGCTGCTATCAAAAATTCAGGTTATGGTAGAGTATTAATTTACAAAAATAATAAATTAATTGCTACCAAATATTGTGGTGATGTTTAAAACAAGAAAAACAAACAGTCTAGGTTTTCTAAAACCTTTAAGTAGGCTGACTTAAATTAAATATAAAATGCTATTTTTATAAAAAAGCAAACAAAACGCCCATCCGACAAGATTAATCAAATCTCTTGTGGGGTGGGCGTCTCGCCTGTTCTATTTTAATATTTTTGGTTCTTCAGTCTCTGTTATGCCAAACTAGATAATTACAATTCAAATGTCCCCCACATCCTTACACCCCTTGTCAAAGTAAGTATAGGTATTTGGGTGGATGTCAGCATCTGATATTGTCATCTAGGTTGGGAAAGTCGAATAATTTAATTAGACTGAATCATGATTTATCATACTCCTGGCCCTTTACCTGAACCATCGATTCCTAATCCCGAACCAAATCCTCTGCCAAAACCTGAACCTCTACCGGGGCCAACAATTCCCCAACCTTTACCTGAGCCTGTACCAGAACCCGTACCTGCTCCCATTCCTCAGACAGTTCCAGGGCCAATTCCGCAAACGATTCCTAAACCTGTTTAAATGATCTTTGTACTCTAATCCAAAATCTCAAATCTAAACTCCAAAATGCTAAGAGCCGGAATTGTCGGACTTCCCAACGTCGGAAAATCTACTTTATTTAATGCCTTAGTTGCTAACGCCAAGGCCGAAGCGGCTAACTTCCCTTTTTGCACGATTGAACCGAATGTCGGCGTTGTCGCAGTACCGGATGAGCGGTTAAATGTTCTGTCTCAAATTTCCGGTTCGGCACAAATTGTCCCGGCGCGTGTTGAATTTGTCGATATTGCTGGGTTGGTTAAAGGTGCAAGTCAGGGTGAGGGACTAGGTAATCAATTCCTGTCCCACATCCGGGAAGTTGATGCGATTGTCCATGTAGTGCGTTGTTTTGAGAATGATGATATTATTCACGTTGCTGGTTCTGTTGATCCGGCGCGAGATATTGAAATCATTAATTTAGAATTGGGTTTAGCAGATTTAGCCCAAATTGAGCGACGAATTGACCGTACTCGTAAACAAGCTCGCACTAGTAAAGACGCACAATTTGAAGTGACAATTTTAGAAAAACTAGCTGCTACTTTAAATGAAGGTAAATCGGTACGTCAAGTGAGCTTGACTGAAGAAGAAGCAGAGATTATTCAAGGACTGGGACTACTCACTAATAAACCGATTATTTATGCTGCCAATGTATCTGAGGATGACTTGGCAACAGGTAATAATTTTGTGGAAAAAGTACGGCAGATTGCATCTCAAGAAAATGCCCAAGTCGTGATAGTTTCGGCTCAAGTTGAAGCGGAATTAGTAGAATTACCAGAAGAAGATAAAGCCGATTTTCTGGCTTCTTTAGGTGTACAGGAAGGTGGCTTGAAATCTCTGATTCGCGCTACTTACACTCTTTTAGGTCTGCGGACATATTTTACTAGTGGCCCTAAAGAAACTCGTGCTTGGACAATTAATGCAGGCATGTCTGCACCTCAAGCTGCTGGCGTAATTCATACTGACTTTGAGCGGGGATTTATTCGTGCCGAAACCGTTGCATTTAATGATTTGGTGGCAAACGGTTCGATGAGTGGTGCAAAAGAAAAAGGATTAGTTCGCAGTGAAGGTAAAGAATATGTTGTGCAAGAAGGGGATGTAATGTTATTCCGATTTAATGTATAGTTGTTAATAGAATATTGCGATCGCACCAGCTTATACTGTGCGATCGCAATATTTAATTTTCCCAAAAAACCTAGCCTACATAACAGGGAACAAAGAACAGGTTTGAAAGTCCCTTAGTGTTTGGGTTTTATGTTCTGTTAATGTTTTCAACTATGCTTGGACTGCTCTAAATAGGGTTTAATCAATTCCCAATTCTTTTTTGCTGCGTTTTAAATCTTTCCAGAGCATTTTAATATGGGTGTAAGCCTCTTGTGGAGAAAGCTTGCCGTTTGTTTGCAAATTACTGATGTGGCTTACCCGTTGCGAAAACTCTTGGAGATTAGCGTTAAAAACTAAATACTCTGGTTTAAACTGACCATAATAACTACTCTGGGGATAAAGAAAATCAGATAGATTAGCTAAAAAATCAGATTCTGGTGCCATTGTGCTTAACATCCATTAGTTGATCGTGAAATTTAAGGAAGTAGAAACTAGAAATTCTCTGGTTATCTATCGTTTCGTCACTCCCTTGATCATTTGACGAGTTTTATAGGATAAGCCAACGAAAATTTTAAACTAGACTTTGAGTTTCTACTCAACAGCTATGCAAGAAATAATAATCTCATCGTGGATTATTTGATAATTCCTGCTATTAGTCAACACTATAGTAGAAAAAGCTGGCTTTTAACAACATTAAGATGCATAGATAATCATTATCAATAATATTCAACCAATTGATACATAATATCAATTGGTTTTATGTCTTTGGATAGATGCTAAATAGCTATTTTGGTTTATTAAGTGTGAAAAAACCTCTTTTAAGTGATTTTTCTTGATTTGCTCACCCTTTTCTTTAAAAATAATTGAGAACTATTTGCAACTTTTAGATGTTCCTATAAAATGTATACATAAGAACCTAAGTTCTCATCATCTGTACCAACAAAAACACCACCATTTGCACCTGGTACTAGTTCCATACCTTCAATTTTGTGATAGTTAAAACGGTAGAGGGGAACAAGTTGCGGATTCTGTCGCCATGCTATTTTGTTACCACGATATTCCAAATAACCAGCAACATACATAGCTGATTGGAATGGGCCATCATCTCCACCATCAGTGGCTGAGGTAATGTAAACAATCCCTGCTTGGTCTACCTTAATATCAGAGATATCACGAACATTGCCAGATGGAAATGGAACTCTGAGATTGGCAGAACCTACAAGATTAATTTGATATTTAGCTAAATCAAATATTCCCCAGTAAATAATTGCTGGCTGTTCTCCATCACCGCGATCTGCCCAAATAGCAACTAATTTACCGTCGATATTTTGCAAGCTAAATGCTTCAAAATTACTTTTTGGCGGAATGTTTGGTAAGTCAAATTCCTTGATGAGTGAAACATTTTTATTGGCAGGATCGACCTTGATATGGTAAGCTTTGCCAGAACTACCTAAAGCGATAAAAGTAGATTTTGTTTTCTCTGGCACAGATGTTAAAGCTTCTAAATCACTAGGTAATTCTGTGTTGCTTGGCCAATTTAAAGAGAGATATTCGGGTTGATTTTTACCTTTAATAGTGATAATTGCCAGGCGGCCTTGGTTTTTTTGTTTGTTATCATGCACAATCAAAAAGTCCCAAGAATTGCTTTGCCCCTCCAACAAAGCCATACCGCTGATACCAAAAGTGATCCCACCGCGAACAGGACGCCAATCTTGTGCCCAGACTTGCCCAGATGAGAGTAACAATCCACTCAAGACTACTACATAGATAATCAAGCTGAGAAAGCCAGCCGGCTTGATGGGGCGACGAGCCGCTATTAAACGCATGAGTAATTTAACCAGAGTTCCACTAAGATAAAAAGGTCGAGACTGCAATTATATGCAAAAAAACTGAGTATTAGAAATACGGAGCATATAATTTATCGACAACAATTTTGCGGATTGTCTCTACTAGTTGAGTATATGCAGAGTCAGATAAAACTGGTTCTGCTCCTGGCAATTGAATGGTTTGAGCTAAATCAATCCATGATTTACAACCGCCGTATTCAGGACGATAGGAAATTTCCTGTGCTTGGGGTAGTTTATAAGTCCGCAGTAGGAGGATATACAGAGGCTGACTTACTTTCCATTTGAGGCGATCGCTAATGAAATGTTCGTTCCAGATATGAAAGGGTAGCAAGGCGTTAACAGTTGACTCGTCGCTGATTGGCAAAATATCAGTAATTATAGCCCAACTGGTAATGCGGATTGTTTCTGGATGCCAACCAGGAGCCACCGGATAAACACTATTGGCATATTCAGCCTTGAGTAGGAAAGGCTGTTGATGTTCGTAGGTAGGATAAAGCAAAATCTGCTCATGGGCAACTTGGAAACGTCCATGTCGTTCATGGATACCACCTTTACGCAGCAACATGATTGTCTTGCCACTTTCCAAGGCATTGATAGCAACAGCCCATTCTTTCAGTGCGTGCGAAGTCGAAGTCAATTCCATCAACATCTACTGTAACTCTGATTTAATTTCAAGCTAAGACCGATTAAAGTGAGAAACTATCCGGGGTAATCAATTAGGCAAACATTATGGAGAAGCGAACACTAGGTACTTCTGAGGTACAAATTACACCCATTCTTATGGGAACTTGGCAAGCAGGCAAAAGAATGTGGGTGGGAATTGAGGACGCTGATTCAATTAAAACTATCCAAGCAGCATTTAGTGCTGGAATTACAACAATTGATACGGCCGAAGTTTATGGTGAGGGACACTCTGAGCGCATTGTAGCTGAAGCTTTATCAAATGTGCGCGATCGCGTCGAATATGCCACGAAAGTTTTCGCTAGCCACCTCAAATACGAGCAAGTGATTGCAGCTTGCGATCGCTCCCTGACAAACCTCAAAACAGACTACATCGACCTTTACCAAATTCATTGGCCCTCCGGCGCTTTTAATACAGAAATAGTCCCAATTGCAGAAACTATGAGCGCTCTTAACTGGCTCAAAGAGCAAGGTAAAATTCGGGCGATCGGTGTTTCTAATTTTTCTCGCGCTCAATTAATTGAAGCCGCAAAATATGGACGTATTGATAGTTTACAACCACCATATTCTTTATTCTGGCGACAAGCAGAACAAGATGCAATTCCTTATTGTATCGAAAATCACATTTCTATCCTAGCCTATTCGCCTTTAGCACAGGGTTTATTGACAGGCAAGTTTGCTCAGGGCCATCAATTTGACCCAACAGATAATCGTGCTAGAAATAAGCTGTTTCAAGGCGAAAACTTTGAACGTGCCCAACAAGCGCTCTTAAAACTGCGTCCCATAGCAGAGCGTCATCATTGTACCCTTGCTCAGTTGGCTTTGGCGTGGTTAATTGCTCAACCTCAAGCAAATGCGATCGCTGGTGCGCGTTACCCTGAACAAGCAACAGCAAACGCACAAGCTGCTGAAGTCAAACTTTCTGCCGCTGAATTAGCAGAAATTGATGCAATTGGATGTATCGTTACCGACCATCTCGATGATAATCCGATTATGTGGAATTGGTGACAACACAGCTACTAAGTCAAGCACATTTGTTAAGGATCACTGCAAGATTCAGAAAAATAACGCTGGGGATCAAATATTCTTGGTTTGGAGAATATTTTTGTCTAGATTGCAAAATCCAACAAAACATCAACTTTAGTAAACAAGGAGTCCCAACTCAACAACTAGGTGATAACTTAAATAGTAGGACATCAAAACAACACACAACCAACCAAAAGGGTAAATGATCCGATGTCTCCTGTCATTAACCCAGGCAAACATCGGCATATCGACTGTACGAAGTGGCAAAAGTCTAATTTAAAGAGGCAAGCCAAATCCCAAAGCGGAAAAACGCAAGAATGCTGAGTTTGCTAGTTATATCCACCTTAGTTGTTGACTCTCGATTAATTTACGACTTTAGCGATTTGAAAACTGTAAATTCGATAAAACCTGGTCAATCTCGACCAGGTTTTTGAGTTTTTATAAACTTGCTATTACAGTGCAATTGAAAAAATGTGATGAAAAACTATAGATTTTTACAGAAACTTATTACAGTCATTATGACAGCTACATTTTCTTTTGCTTGTACATCAACAGCTACCAAAAAAACAGAGCAAGCAAAGGCAACTAATGAATCAAAATCACAAACAAATATTACTTATGGAGAATTAGTTATCAAAGAGCAATCAGATCACTTGATGATTCCAGTTTATTTGACCGAGCAATATCAAGATCAAGAGAATAATCTAAATCTTTCTTCACGCTCTTATGAAAAAAACAAACTATTGTACAATATGATATTTTATCGTAAACAAGATGGGGAGAATCATCTTTTATTAAATAAAAAAGCTATTATTACTTCTTTTGATTTATTGGAAACCAAAGTATCAGGTAAAACGCCTACAAGAGTTTGGTTATATAGAATCATAGACCAAGACACAAATGGAGATAAAAAAATCAACAACAAAGATGCTATCCTTGGCTATCTTTCTGATTTATCGGGTAAGAATCTCCAGCAGATTACCCCAAATAATAGCCAAATTATTAACTGGGTTCTCGTTCCCGGACAAAATGCAATTTTTATCAAAATTATCAAAGACTCTGATAATAACAAAAAATTTACAGAAGAAGACGAAACAAATTTTATCAGAGTAAATCTTGACCAACCTGGTATGGGTAATGAGATTATTAGCGACCAAACAGAACAGGATATTAAATCATATATTAAATAATTCGTAATTCGTAAGTAGGAATAAATTCTTGGGTTCTTAAGGGTTTCTGAAACTGACGCACCCCTACATATTAGATATTTAGCTATTACTAGCTACCTATTTTTAATTATAGAGATTTCCCTGTTCCCTTTGATTAAGCAATAGACAAAACCCAATCACGTAAAAGAGGGTTTACCCGATTTGGTAATTCGTCATGAGGACAATGACCGGCTGTTAAGAAATGCTCTATAAGTTCGGGATAATATTGACGAAATTTCTGAGAACGTTCACGAGCATTTATCCAAGGATCGGCTTCTCCCCATAACAACAGTAAAGGACAAGTTAATTGCTTCAATAAAACATCAACTTTTTCACCTTGAGGAGTACTAAAAACAGAAACAAATACATCTAAAGCACCTGCATCATAAGCAGGGCGAGAAATTTCTTCTATTAATTGCTCTGTAATGGCGCTTTTGTCAAGATAAACTTTTTCGAGAGTTTGGCGAATCACCCAACGTTGTCGCACATATTGAAATAAGAGAAATTGAGCTAAAGGTTGTTGAAAAATCCACTTCACAGAGTCGCCAAGTAGTTTCTCTAGAGGTGAAGGTTGTTTAGGAGGCTGAATTTGTGATTGTAAAGCTTCAGGTTCAGCTGTTTGCTGGCTTTCACTAAATGGCCCAGCACTATTTAACAAAACTAAACCAGCCGCACTATCGGGGCGCTGGGCTGCAACACATAGGCAAGCATAGCCACCAAGGGAGTTACCTGCTAAAACTGCTTTTTGGCCAACCACTTCACTGATAAAATCATTAAGCTGATCACGCCATAGATCACCACTGTATTGCAATTTGGGCTTTGCTGAGCGTCCAAATCCCAAAAGATCGATCGCAAACACCTCAAAATCTTGACACAATCCTATGATATTCTTGCGCCAATGATCTGTAGAAGCACCAAACCCATGTACCAAAAGTAAAGGTGGACGTTGCGGTTGTTTCTCTCCCGCTTGCACGTAGTAAACACTGTGCCCTCGCCACTGCCAATATTTACCTGGAATTGGAGCTGTAGTTACCTGCATGATGATAAGAAATGTTAAGTAGCTTTTAATAATTGTAGCGATTAGGGAGTGGGGAGTGGGGAGTGAGGGGGATGAGGGGGATGAGGGAGATGAGGGAGACGCGGTGACGCGGTGACGCGGAGAATTATCAATAACAATTTTCCATTCCCAATTCCTAATTCCCAATAACAAATGACCAATGACTAATGACTAATGACAAATACAATTACAGGCAAAACTAAACTACTAGGAGTGATTGGGCATCCGGTGGAACATTCGCTGTCACCGGTGATGCACAATGCAGCGATCGCAAGTTTAGGATTAAATTATGTTTATCTAGCTTTTCCTATAAAACCAGAAAATCTAGAGATAGCGATCGCAGGCTTTGCCGCTATGGGAATTGTTGGTTTTAACGTGACAATTCCTCATAAACAAGCAATATTACCTTTGTTGTCACAAATAGAGCCTATTGCTCAAGCCGTGGGGGCAGTGAATACCGTTAGCCGCAAAGATCATGGGTGGGTGGGCACAAACACGGATATCACGGGATTTATTGCCCCTTTGCAAACAACATATCACCAAGATTGGAGTCAGAAGGTAGCAGTAGTTTTAGGTAATGGGGGTGCGGCGAGGGCTGTAATTGCAGGTTGTACCCAGCTAGGTTTTGCGGAAATACACATCGTTGGGCGCAATGAAAAGAAATTACAAGAATTTCGTCGTAGTTGGCACAATTCAGCCCTAGCTGACAGTTTCCAAGTTCATACATGGGAGGAACTGCCAAAACTCATACCGCAAGCAAATCTGTTAGTAAACACAACCCCCATTGGCATGTATCCTAAAGTTGCAGAGTCGCCTTTGAGTGTAGAGGAAATAGCGAATCTTACACTAGGAGCGATCGCCTATGATTTAATATATACTCCTAATCCTACACAGTTTTTACAACAAGCACAAAACCAAGGTGCGATCGCAATAGATGGATTAGAAATGTTAGTTCAACAAGGCGTAGCAGCACTCAAAATTTGGTTACAACAGGAAAATATACCCGTAGATGTAATGCGGCAAGCTTTGCAAAGTCAGCTTAGCTTAAAGTAAGGTAAAAGAATTGGGGAGAAATAACTAATTCCCCATTCCTTTTGAATATTGCTAATGTGATCTCTTCTATCTCATTCTAACCTTGCGGCCAGCGCCAATTATAGCGATTCCATTCGTAAATGCCTTGAATTTCATACTCAGCGCCGTTGAAAAAGCGAACTACACAATTGGTGTAGGAATCATCGCCTTCGCTAATTTCATTAACCTGAATCACGATGCAAGGAAACCATTCACGCTTACAGGGGCCATCTTCTTGTACCCATTCCCATAAAGCATTGGAAATTTCAATGCGATCGCCTAATCTTAGTTTTAGTGCATCCTCAAAATAAGAGTACTTATCAAAATGACATGACTCAACACGATTTAGCCACTGCAAACCATAGCGTTGGCGAATAAACTGCACCGAACCAGAATCTTTTTCTAGCAGCCAGTCGTTAAGTAACTGCACCTTCCAAGTGCGGTTTTGTTGTTCTTCTGTTTTAACAAACTCTAAAAATGCTTCTAATTCCTCCGAATTCAGTTCATCTAGAGGATTAACATCTGATGCTTTAGAGTTTCCTTGAATTTGCTCGACTACTTGCAGTAATATTTGTTTCTGCACATCAGTGAGAGGACAGCCAACTACATCACAACGATTAAAAGATGCTTCTAAAGCTGCTGCTATCTCATCTGGGGTCATAAGCTAATTATAATTAAGGGTTCATTTCCCTAATTATTACAAAAGTTAAATTAAACTTTCTAATCTCTTAAGAAACACAGGGAGCGGGGAGTAGGGGAAGAAAGTGTTTATTTCATTGATAAAGGCCAATTCGATTTTACACCCAGCCCCTAATCCCCAGCGATGCACTGAAGCTCAACGAAGTGTCCCCAGTTCCTTTGACGGTGAATTAGGAATGGAACCAAATCCACCACCACCAGGGGTTTCTATGACAAAAACATCTCCAGATAGCATTTCGACTGTTGCTGTGCTGTCTAAATTCTCTTGTGTTCCATCTTGACGCTGTATCCAGTTGCGTCCGACTTTTGCGGCTTCTCCACCATTCAATCCAAAGGGAGGGACACGGCGATGATTAGAAAGAATATTAGCTGTCATTGGTTCTAGAAACTTGATGCGGCGAATCACACCGTTACCGCCTGAATATTTTCCTTTACCGCCGCTATCAGGACGCACACCATAGCTTTCTACTAAGACAGGATAACGAGTTTCTAAAATTTCTGGGTCGGTTAAGCGAGAATTAGTCATGTGGGTGTGAACTGCATCAGTACCATCAAAGTTAGCCCCTGCACCAGAACCACCGCAGATGGTTTCATAATATTGATAACGCTGATTGCCGAAAGTAAAATTATTCATTGTTCCTTGAGAAGCAGCCATTACACCCAAAGCACCATACAATGCATCAACAACGATTTGAGATGTTTCTACATTACCAGCTACCACTGCGGCTGGATAGGTTGGGTTGAGCATACAGCCTTCAGGAATGATAATTTCTAAAGGTTTAAGACATCCAGCGTTGAGGGGAATACTATCATCAACTAGAGTCCGAAAGACATATAAAACTGCTGCTTGAGTAACGGCTTTGGGAGCATTAAAGTTACTCTTTAGTTGTCCAGATGTGCCAGTAAAATCAATAATTGCACTGCGATTTTTTCGGTTAATTGTGACTTTAACTTGAATGACGGCATCGCCATCCATTTCATAGATAAATGAGCCATCTTTGAGAACATTAATTGCCCGTCTAACTGACTCTTCCGCATTATCTTGCACAAATTTCATGTAAGCTTGTACTGTTTGCAGTCCATACTGAGAAACCATTTTTCGGAGTTCTTGCACTCCTCGTTCATTGGCGGCAATTTGTGCATTAAAATCAGCGATATTTTGATTGGGATTGCGAGCAGGATAAGGATGATTTAACAGTAACTCTCTGACCGCTGTTTCTTGAAAACTTCCCTGTTCAACTAATAGAAAATTATCAAATATAATTCCTTCTTCTTCTACCGTAGTACTGTGAGGGGGCATGGAACCGGGAGTAATTCCGCCAATATCCGCTTGATGTCCACGAGCCGCAACATAGAATAGGGGATTGGGGAGATTTTTGCCAGTTTCTAGAAACACAGGGGTAATTGCTGTGACATCAGGAAGATGTGTGCCGCCGTTATAAGGATTATTAGATAGATATACATTTCCCGGTTTGATTGTGTTGCCTTGAGCGTTAATTAAACTCCGAACACTTTCACTCATTGAACCTAAATGTACAGGAATGTGGGGAGCATTAGCAACTAATAATCCCGAAGCATCAAAAATAGCGCAGGAGAAATCTAAGCGTTCTTTGATGTTGACTGACGCGGCAGTGTTTTGGAGAACAATCCCCATTTGCTCAGCGATAAATTGATAGAGGTTTTTAAATATTTCTAAGCGAACGGGGTCGGGTTGAGATGTAGTGTACATTTTGATTTTTGCCTCCTTATTTATTCACTCAAACTCGACAACAGATAAGTGATTAAATCATACTTGTATAGAAATTGGACGTTTTAAAATTTGCGGCGTTGCATAATTGCGGGATGATTTATCTCACGCAGAGGCACAGAGGCGCAGAGAGAATAAAGTTGGCTTGCTGGTTATGGCATAGTCTGTCCGTGATAAGTTGGGAAACTTGTTTGCTTTGTAACTTTCCAACTTACCATCTGTACCCATTTACTTTTCCCCATTCAATCCAAGCTTGAGACATTTGGTTGAGTTTACCGCGCTGTTCTGATTTAACTCAGTAACAGAATTACACAACAGTTTGGTTGTACAAAGTACCTAATTTTTAGAGACTATTTATAAAGTAAATCTTAAGTAGCCGGGTTTCGACTCCGCTCAACCCTCGTCTTCTCAGGGAGCGAGCATTGAGCGAAGTCTAAATGCGTCTGACAAATGATTGCAACTTCCTACTTAATGCACTGTTTTAGCTGTGCAACGCTACTAAGGTAATTTTATTTTTACTTTATAAATAACCTCTCAGATATAGTTAGGAATATTTTCGTTAATTAATATGGAAGTTCTAAAATCAAGTGATTATACTCATTTAATCTGGCTTGCCAGTTAGGTTCAACTACAATTGTGGTAATTTTTTCGACAATAATAGCCACACCGTTGATACAATCTCCCGGTTGTAAATCTTCCCGGCGATAAACTGGTGTATTATGCCATTTGTCAGCAGTAAATATCTTGACTGTTTCAATAGGTTGAGGGTTTGATTCTATAGGACGGGTACGAGTAATTACAGGTTCTTCAGGAGTATCTATTTTCTGAATTACTTCCACGGAAATAGATTCTACAATTAATAATTTTTCTGGTTGAATGAAACCATAGCGAGATTTATGCTCGTCTGAAAATGCTCTTTGCATTACCGCTACATCTGCATTAAAATCAACGCTTAAAGTAGAATTTGTTCCCTCATATTTTAAATTCAGTTTGTGTATTACTTTTGCCGCAACGCTACTTTCATCTTGACTAAGTTCACTTCTAGCCTGAGTTTTTAAAGACTCCATCAACTGGATTAATTGAGGAATTAAGTCTTGATCTAAAGGCTGTTCTACTCCTGTTACTCTGGTAGCTCTCACATCAGCTAATCCCATTCCATAAGCAGAAAGAACACCAGCATAAGGATGCAAAAATATCTGTTTCATCCCTAAAGTATCAGCAATTAAACAAGCAACTTGTCCGCCTGCACCACCGAAACAACAAAGTACATATTTAGTAACATCGTAACCTCGTTGCAAACTGATTTTTTTAATAGCATTAGCCATATTTTCGACTGCGATCGCCATAAATCCTGCTGCTATTTTTTCGGGAGTAAAATAAGTTTTTGTAACGGTTGTAATCTCTTGGGCTAATTGTTGAAATTTCTCGATGACAACATTTTTATCTAATGGTAAATTGCCATCACTGCCAAAGACAGATGGAAAATATTGGGGATGAATTTTACCTAACATTACATTAGCATCTGTCACCGTTAACGGGCCACCCCGCCGATAACAAGCCGGGCCGGGATTGGAACCAGCCGATTTTGGCCCGACACGATAACTTGAACCATCGAACATCAAAATTGAACCGCCACCAGCTGCAATGGTATTAATTGATAATACCGGAACTCGCATTCGCGCCCCAGCAATTTCAGAATCTAATTGGCGTTCGTACTCTCCTTTAAAATGGGCAACATCTGTACTTGTTCCTCCCATATCAAAGGTAATTACTAAATCAAAGCCGGCTCTTTTACTAGTTTGCACCGCGCCAACAATTCCGCCAGCCGGGCCGCTTAAAATACTATCTTTGCCTTGAAATTGTGCCGCGTCAGTTAAGCCACCATCAGATTTCATAAACATTAATCTAACTCCAGGTAACTGATTAGCTACTTGATTAACATAACGGCGTAAAATAGGAGTTAAATAAGCATCTACAACAGTTGTATCTCCTCGATTTATTAGTTTCATTAATTGACTGACTTGATGAGATACAGAAATTTGAGTAAAGCCAATTTCTTGAGCAATTGCTGCCACTTGTTGCTCATGTTTAGGGAAGCGATCGCTGTGCATAAATACAATTGCACAACTATGAATGTTTGCACGATAAGCTGCTTGTAAATCTTGTTTTATCTGGGCAATATTCACAGGTTTTAATTCATTTCCCTGAGCATCATAGCGTTCGTCCACTTCAATCACCTGCTCGTAAAGCATAGTTGGTAAAATGATGTGACGAGCAAAGATATCAGGACGGTTTTGGTAGCCAATTCGCAACGCATCTTTAAACCCTTTTGTAATAATCAGCACTACTCTATCCCCTTGCTTTTCTAACAGTGCATTGGTAGCAACTGTTGTCCCCATTTTGACTACTTCTATGGCTGTATAGGGAATAGATTGATGATTTTTCAAACCGCAAATATCTCGAATTCCCTGAATAACTGCATCTTGGTATTGTTCAGGGTTTTCAGACAGTAATTTATAGATTATTACCCATTGTTGATTAGGCACAGGCACGATTAAAAACCGTTCCTGATGTTTTAAGAGTCTGTCAATAATTACCCAGTCATCAGTCACAGCTACAATATCTGTAAATGTGCCACCTCTATCTGCAAAGACTTTTAACATATTTCAATTTTATCTATCTACAACAAAGTAGAGTAGCAGTTATGTTTGGGATAGTTCTACCTCATGTGTGGTATATTTTGACAACAAGCGTAGACATTTAGATATCGCTTAGTTTGTCTCTAATGCTATTTTCAGGTAAGTTTACTATAGATTATCTGGTCAGGTTATTCTATTGATGTAGAGATAATTTCTACAGATGTAGCTGTCAGTTGAGGTGGATCTGACAAAGCTTACATCCATTAGATATTTTTTGATTTAGAAGTTTCTTAGTAGTGAAATTCAGGTAAGCTGAGTTTACAAGTAGCATACCATTGGATTAAGTTACGGGGTCTTTTATGCGGTTGCGCTCACTTACTGTCATCTTTATTTCTTGTGTAGTCGGGTTTCTGTTGTGGGTATTTACTCCACCTGCTATAGCACTGACACCTATTAGACTATTTGATATTTCTTATAATGAGTGTCCACCAGATCTTGCAAAAGGAGCTGTTACTAGTGGCGGCAGTGCAACGGCTGCCAATTGCTTTATTGTCACTGGTAAGGCTGAAAATGGTACTTACAAAACAGTCTATGATGCTGATATTTTTGGGCGCATCTATGACGCTAATAACGACTCAGTGATGCAAAACCGTACCCGTCTTGGTTCCATTCCTGAAGTACCGCCAGGTATTAGCGATTTTGAAATGAGAATTTCTGTGCCTGCAAACCAACCATTACCCTTAAAACTGAAGCAGTTTAAAGCTTCTGGTTTTAGCGCTCAAGTGCGGAAGTGAGTGGGGAATGCGGAACCCACGTTAGCGAAGCCCAGTAGGCATTAGGGGCATGGGGAATGGATATTTATTATTTCTCCCCCTGCTAGAAAGCTCCCCTGCCTGGTACTGCCTGCGGTCTTAATGATAAGTCTTTTTTCGATAAGTATCTTTTCACTAAAAATTGTAGAGACGTTTTTACACTTAACGTCTCTACAACAGTTTTTATTGAGATAGTAGTCAAAATCCCTGAGTGAATCTCATACCAACAGCCAAATTGTTGAGAAGTCCGCCAACTAAATTAAGTAATAAGAAGGCCAGGATTGGAGAAAAATCTATACCGCCTAACGGGGGAATGATTGAGCGAAATAGATTGAGATAGGGGTCAGTGATTTGGCTCAAAGCGGCAAATGGTTGATTGTACCAATTGATAGTTGGGAACCAGGTCAACAAAACCCTAATAATTAGCAAGTAGCTATAGAAGGTAATGAAGGTAGCTAGTGTCGTAATCAGTAAACCGATGGTTGATTCCATGGATAACTTAGTTTCCTACTTTAAGTGTTCAACGCGGTCTTATTCTTGATTTTAATTTAGCCCATGTCGTGGCGTCTGCGAATACCGCATTTACCGAATTACTACTTTTACCACCCTTGAGAGCGCTAGGAATCTGTAGTAACAGATTAATCATGAGTTTCTGGGGATGAACCGCCATTGACATTCCCTAGTTGCTTTCGCACTTCATCAATTGTGGCATTGAGCTGGGCTATTTTATCCTCTAGCGATCGCCGGGCTGTTTCCATGCCCACAGTATCACTTTCGGAGGCTCTCATTTGACGCCTTTTTGTTGATACTTTCTTGGTTGGAGATTGACCATTGATAAATTCTGTTTCTTGTTCCTCTGCTAATTCTAGATCGCTTCTAGAAGCAATCAGTGCCCCCACAACTCCACCAAATACACTACCAACAACTGCTCCTACGAAAAAACCGCTAGCAAAACCATTTTGCTGACTCATATTTTTACCGCCTTCAACAAAACTTACAACTCCAAAAGTAGTGAAGCTATGTTTTCCCTTAGCTGCATACTAACTTAAGTCCCAAAGATGCGATCGCCTGCATCCCCCAACCCTGGTACAATAAAACCCCGATCATTGACTTTTTCGTCAATGGCAGCGGTGTAAACAATTAAACCTGGATATGCAGCACTCAGTTTTTGTAAAGCTGGTGGAGCTGCCACCACACAGACAATTCGCGCCAGGGTTGGATCGACGCCCCGCTGTGTCAATTCTGCCATTGCACTCATGATTGACCCTCCTGTCGCCAACATCGGATCGGTAATTAATACTCGCGTTTGGGAGTCAAATTTTTCTGGCAATTTATTGAGGTAGCACTGAGGTTGCAGTGTCTCTTCATCCCGCACCAAGCCATAATGATAGATTGATGCTAAGGGTAGCAAAGTCTGCGCTCCTTCTAGTAATCCTAGCCCAGCCCGCAGAATCGGTACGACTGCCACGGGCATTTGTGGATCAACCAAAGTCGCTGGACAAAAGTCCAAAGGACTTTCTACCGTTGTCTCCAGTGTAGGCAACCAGTCTCGCGCTGCTTCATAAGTCAGCCATCTTCCCAATTCGGTCATAGCACTGCGGAATAATACTGAGGGTGTGGCAGCATCACGAGCAACTGCCAGCCAGTGCTTGATCAGGGGATGGGGGGGAACGTAAACACGCAATTGTAGCGTCATAGCCAAAACTAGGCGATTTTTTATTATACAAGAACTGAAACATCATAATACTCTTTCCCGCGCACACCTGACAGCTAAGAATCAACACTCTCAAAATTATTGCTAATATTTTTCATTAATAGTTGACACCTATTCTCAATCAAGGTTATATTATGATTTAGTGTTCTCCTCTCTTTAAGGATCGGCAGACGGGATTAGCCAGCGGTAGCAGGCTCGTCCCTCTTTTTTTGTTGTTTGTCATTGGTTATTTGTTTTAGGACAAAGGACAATTGACGAAGGACAAAGGACAAAGGACAAATGACGAAAACACAAGAATTTGATGTGATTGTAATTGGGTCTGGGATTGGTGGGTTAGTAACAGCTACTCAACTTGCAACGAAGGGTGCTGAGGTACTGGTTTTGGAACGTTATTTAATCCCTGGCGGTAGTGCTGGTTATTTTGAACGCGAAGGCTATCGCTTTGATGTGGGAGCATCAATGATTTTTGGGTTAGGAACTCATGGTACTACTAACTTACTCACCCAGGCACTAGCAGCTGTGAACGTTAGTGTAGAGGCGATCGCTGATCCCGTGCAGATTCATTATCATCTACCTGAGAGTTTAGACTTAAAAGTAGATCGGTCTTATGAAAAATTTTTGCAAAATCTTACTGCTTACTTTCGCCATGAAGCACAAGGGATTCGTCGCTTTTATGACGAATGCCAAAAAGTTTTTCAGTGCCTCAATAGCATGGAATTACTGTCTCTAGAAGAACCTGGCTACTTAAGGCGTGTATTTTTTCAACATCCCCAAGCATGTCTTGGTTTAGCTAAGTATCTACCGCAAAATGTTGGGGATGTCGCACGACGTTACATCAAAGATCCTCAGTTATTGAAATTTATCGATATAGAGTGTTATTGCTGGTCGGTAGTACCCGCCGATATGACTCCCATGATTAATGCTGGCATGGTCTTTTCTGATAGGCATTACGGCGGAGTTAATTATCCCAAAGGTGGAGTAGGGCAAATTGCTCAAAAGCTAGCCGATGGATTAGAAAAAGCTGGAAGTAAGATTGTTTACCAAGCTAGAGTCACGAAAATTCTCACAGAACAAGGGCGAGCTGTAGGTGTGCAACTAGCAAATGGTAAAGTATATCGGGGTAAACGCATAGTTTCTAATGCTACACGTTGGGACACATTTGAAAAATTGCTACCAGCACAGCAAATACCACGTAATGAGAAAAAGTGGCAACAAAAATATCAAAAATCACCGAGCTTTTTGAGTTTGCACATGGGGGTAAAAGAATCCGTTTTACCTAGCGGGACAGAGTGCCATCATATTTTGTTAGAAAATTGGGCGCAAATGACAGCACCAGAAGGCACGATTTTCGTTTCGATTCCCACCTTGCTTGACCCAGACCTAGCTCCAGTCGGATATCATATCATCCACGCCTTCACCCCTCATTGGATTGATCAGTGGCAAGGACTTTCTGACCTTGAATACGAAGCAAAGAAAGAAGAAGCAGCAGGGCGAATTATTGACCGCCTAGAGAAGATTTTTCCTGGTTTAGACGCGGGATTAGATTATTTAGAGATTGGAACACCTCGCACTCATCGCCGCTTTTTGGGGCGTGAGGATGGCACTTATGGGCCAATTCCTCGGCGAAAGTTACGCGGGTTGTTGGGAATGCCATTTAATCGAACCGCTGTTCCTGGTCTTTATTGTGTAGGAGACAGTACCTTTCCAGGACAAGGGTTAAATGCAGTGGCTTTTTCTGGTTTCGCTTGCGCTCATCGCATTGCTGTAGATTTGGGGCTTTGAGGGGGATAGGGGGATGCTTTGATGATTTCGCGTTTTGGTTGACGCGCTTACGCGGGGATGGGGAGACGCACAGAAAGATTTTAGAACAAAAAAATGGGTTTTTTCAGGCTGAATATTAAAAACCTACCTTTGAAAGGATGAGGGAGATGGGTTGCTTTATAAAAGACCCCAGAAGCTAAATAAGATAAAAAGGTTTACTAAGTCGAGGATTAAAGCCACTATGACTTTTACACGTCTGTTTCGGCTAATGCGGCGACGGGAAACTAATAGACGAAGTAAAAGCCATAGCGAGTAAATTTGAATGGGCAAGATAAATAAAATTAAACCAATAACGGCTGCTCGAAAGGCTCGGTCTGCGGTTTGGTCTGCCCATGAAAGTTTTTCGATATCATCATCTGCATCATCTTGAAACTCAGATTGTTCTGTGGTTTCAGCTTCTACATCGGTTGTCAGCAAAGATATGGCGAGGTCTACGTCTGATTCAGGAACTTGTAATTTAATCCAACCAACCGCGATGGTTAAATGCCATGCAACATCTACGGTAGATTCATTAGCTAAAAAAGCTCTTATGCCCGCAGTTTCTAGGTGTTGTTTGGCTAGATTCGCTTCAATAGAGTTGGTATAAGTGGCTAATGTCACAAACTTATCAACCATGTTGTTTTTGGTGGGAGATTGAATGCAGAGATATTTGGGGAATTTATCTGCACTTGTTATGTAGGTATAGAGTTGAGGTTTTGACACTCCCCGAAATTCTATTTCGGGGATTCTTGGTTCACTGAGTCAACTTAGTTGAACCTGTCACCAGCTCCAAACAGAGGTCGTTCTCTCCCCAAGCGTTAGTTCCGATGTGTCCCGCCGTACTTAATCCTTGAGCTAAAATATTCAGTGCTGCATTATCATCTCGGTCTAAAACAGTTTGGCAATGGGGGCATTCATGGGTTCTAGTTGACAAAGTTTTGACAACAGTTTCCCCACAATTAGAACAGTTTTGGCTTGTCCAATGTGGTGGTACAGCAATAGTTATCTTGCCGTAGACTTTGCCAAAATATTCAAGCCAACACCGGAACTGATACCAAGAAGCATCACTAATACTTTTGGCTAGTTTGTGATTTTTAACCAGATTCCGCACTTGCAAGTCTTCGTAAACAACCACGTCGTGAGACTGGATTACGCACCTTGCTAACTTCACAGCAAAGTCTTGACGCTGTCTACTAACTTTCAAGTGTTTTCTCGCTAGTTTGTTTCTAGCTTTTTTGTAGTTATTGGATTGAGGTTTACCTTTGTTGAACTTCTTGGAAACCCGTTTTTGTAGGCGTTTTAATGCCTTCTCGGATTTCCTCAAGAATCTCGGGTTTTCTGCCTTATCCCCATTGGAATCAGTGTAGAAGTGGTTTAAACCGACATCTAGACCAACAACTTTTTTGCTTGGTTCTACCTGAATTTCTCGCTCAACAGCAATGCAAAATTGAGCGTAGTAACCATCTGCGCGTTTTACCAATCGGACACGCTTGATGTCCTTGAGGTGATAAAAATGCAGGTCATAAGTTCCAACTAACTTTAGTCTCCCAATTTCAAAACCATCAGTCAGGGTGAGATATTTTCTCTCGTCTGACAGCTTCCATCCTGTGGTTTTGTACTCCACAGAATGTCCACGTTTTTTGAAATTCGGGAAACCTGTCTTGGAAAATCGCTCGACTTGGGGTCTCCCCAAGACCGCGTTTTCCGCTTTTTTAGCTGGAATTTTTTTCTTGCAGTTAGTATAAAACCGAGAAATTGCAGCCCAAGCCCTATCTGCCGATGCTTGCCTTGCCATTGAGTTAAGCTTGCCAGCCCATTCAAAGTTAGCGGCTAGTTCTTTGCAGTATGCGCTTAAATCGTACTTGCCGACTTTTGGGTTATCCATCCAGTAGCGAACGCAAGAGTTACGGACAAACAAAGCAGTCCTGATTGCTTCATCAATCAGATTGAACTGTTGCTGTTTGCCCTTTAACTTGAACTCGTATACTAGCAATTGATAACTTCTTACGCTAAGATGCCAGCATAACATATTTGGGATTGCTGGTGGTGGAATGGCTAATATCTCCCTCGATGAATACCTAAAAAATTTGCACAAAGACTTTGATCACCAGACAGGTAAATACTTCGCGTATGTCATTTCTGCCGCACTTCCTGAAGAACACGCCACGACCGAATAAATTCGGTCATTCGCTTATATCCCCCACTTTAAAGACGTACAAGGCACAAAACCAAAAAAGTTTTGTGCCTTGTACTTGGGGGCTTTACGCATCACGACTCGTAATTTTTCTTAAAATACGCTACAACTTACCGGAAGTACCGATCGCTAACCGTGAAAATATTGTAGATCTCCTTAGATTGATACACTTGTCAATTCTACATTGCAAAACATCACTGGTTAGTAGTAGTGCGTGATGCCTATTTTTCGGCTCGTGTCTCTATCAACGGTATTTTTGTTTGTCCTTAACTCCTCACACAAAAGACTTTCATTGATGCGACTCACACCCAAAGTGATTTTACAAGCAAGCTGGCTCTTAACCAGCTTTTTAAGTGTGTTCCTACTCGGCTCGAACGTTAAAGCTGTGACAACTGTCAATAACCAGGGACACTCCGACAAGCTCAGTGCATCGCTGGGGACTGGGAATCTCCTAGATGTAGATAATCTTCAACCTCAACTACATCTGACTTCAGCTCAACCCAGCGTTTCTCCAACGGTAGATGACAGTAGTTTGTTTGCTGGTGTGGTTCCCTTAAATTCACCTATGAAGACGCTAGAACCTCAAATTAAAGCTTTGATGGGTCGGTATAGCTTTCTCAAAACAGGGATGTTTTTTCTAGATTTGGATACGGGAGATTATCTCGATATAGGAGGCGATCGCGTCTTTCCAGCTGCTAGTACAATCAAACTGCCAATTCTTGTAGCTTTTTTTCAACATTTAGACGCCGGCAAAGTCAGCTTGGATGAAAAACTGGTTATGCGGCGCGATTTGATGACCAACGGTTCTGGAACAATGCAGTATGAGCGAGTTGGCAAAAAGTACACAGCTTTAGAAACCGTAACCAAAATGGTTACAATTAGCGACAATACAGCCACCAATATGATTATTGATCGCTTGGGTGGAGCAGCAAAACTAAATCAGCGTTTCCGCAGTTGGGGACTGAAAGACACAGTAATTCGCCATCTTTTAGCCGACTTAAAGGGAACTAACACCACCAGTTCGCAAGACATGGCTAGAGTACTAGCTTTGCTAGTTAATAACAAGTTAGTTTCCCCACAGAGTCAAGAGCAAGTCTTGGATATCCTCAATCGTACTGTTACGCGTACATTACTCCCCGCCGGTTTAGGCAAAGGTGCGCTCATCGCTCACAAAACGGGAGACATTGGCTTTCTCATTGGTGATGCTGGATTTATCACTATGCCCAGCGGTAAGCGATACCTGGCTGCTATCTTCGTCAAACGTCCTTACAAAGATGTCAGGGGAAGAGACTTTATCCGTCAAGTTTCTCGAACAGTCTACGATTACCTGAGTCAGCCTCACCCTGTAGCGTCGGTTGATTCTCCTAACGAGATTACTAGGTAAAAATTCAAAATTCAAAACATTTTAACTTGCCTTGCGGGAAGTCCCCAGGTGTAGTTTACTGAACCTGGGGACGGCAGTTTGCTCAAGTCGGGAAACCCGCCCACGCAACTGCCTTATGAAAGCAAGGGCAGGGTCTAGTTATATCAGGTTCGCCTAAATACTTACGATAAGAATGACGCGGAGACGGTGAGACGCGGTGAGACAGCGAGTAAAGGAGGGTTTCCCTCCGCAGGCGACTGCGTTAGCGAGCTTGCGAGCGTCACCCGAAGGGGGACACGGAGAATTTTGAATCGTAGAAAAGTTAAATTTATAATTGATCGTTGCAATTTGCTTTAGTTATGATGTTTTGATGCCACCCGGAAGTCAGAAACGCAATATCTGCATACTTTTACTCCGCACGATAGGCAATGCGGAGACTTTGAACTAGAATTACCAAAGATGCGATCGCCATTAACCCACCCCAAAACCAATAAGGTAGTAATAAATACTTTTGCATTTGTGCTGTATCAGAAAGTCCCAAAGGGCCAGCACTATAACTAAATAGATAATCCAGTTGATGGTAAGTACTCACACAAGCTTGCACACCCAAAAATTGAATAGCAAAACCTTGGGCCCACCGAGGTGCCTTAAGGGCCATACCCAAGATAATTAAACCTAGTAGGGGAATTGCCGCAAATCCAAAGGGAGAACGTACCCAAATTAATGTTGATAGCAACAAGAAACCCCCCAAAATTTTTAAACTCAAAGAGGCTACTTTAAAGCTACGAGAAGCTAGAATCAAAGCCGCACCCGCAAGAGGTGGCCCCATCGGCCCTGCTGCTGCAACTAAAGCCGGGCCAATTGGCCATAAAGCTCTAGAAATAGCGTAACTTGCAACACCAGAACCATTGCCGAAAATCTGTAATTTCTGAAATTGTCCTCCTAAAAGCAGGGCCATTAAGCCATGACCCATTTCATGAAACCAAGTAGCTAGGATTGTAAATGGATATAAAATATAATTTCCAGCTGGAATTTGCCACAGTAAGATGGTTGCGATCGCTGCTCCAATTAGCCAGGTTAGCCCCATACGTTCTACAGTTGGTGGGGCTTCTTGAGTAAGAAAGGGTGCAACATTTTTCCCTGATTCTTTCATGAGTCACTTTCCTTAACGTAAATTACGCTTTTACCCCAATTGGCCGAGTCTGCTTTTATCCATGGTAATCTACTCATCTTGATAGCAAGCAACAGCTTGTATCTTTGCCTCCTGCCTTGTTTGTAAAAACTTGATCAAAAGTGCGATCGCATTTACCAATGGTGATTAAGTATGAGCGTTATGTAAGGAGTATATCTATTTACCAAAAAACCCAATCGTTAAGACTGGGCTTTGGATAGGGTATATCCCCCAAAGGTTATTTATAAACTTATTTATTCTATTAATGACTACAACATCTGAGTTACGAGTTCCAGAAAACTACAACCTTTTTATGAGCAACTCTGTAGCCTCAAAAGCGTACTCGCTCCGTATCTTACCCCACGATAAGCAGGTCGGGTAGTTCAATTAGTATGATTACTGCTCTATAAAAGCGATCGCTAATTAAACTAATAAATAGAAAAGTCTATTTTGTAAAGCGATCGCAATCACTGATTCGGTTTTCAGTTTAAAACCTTGATAATAGCCAGAAGGAGTGGGGGAGATGAGGAAGACGCGGGGACGCGGGGATGCGGGGACGCGGGGACGCGGAGAATAATCAATAACGAAATGACAATTCCCAATTCCCCATACTTCTCCTTTGCTCAGTATAAGTTCCCAATTCCCCTTAAAAATTGCTTATGAAACCACGCTACATGCTTATAGGATTAATCCTTAGTCTTCTGTTGAGTGTCGTGCCGTTTTCGGGCTTAATCGATGCTGCAACACCAACCGTAACAACACCTGCACCTGCACCTGTATCTGCACCCTCATTTACCCAAGGAGTGCAAAAAACAGTGTTGGATAACGGCTTAACAGTGCTAACCAAAGAAGTGCATACCGCTCCAGTAGTGAGTGTACAGGTTTGGTATAAAGTTGGCTCCCGTAATGAAGGCAAGGGAGAAAATGGGATTTCTCACCAGCTAGAGCATTTGATGTTTAAGGGTACTAGTGATCGTCCAGTACAGTTTGGGCGGCTGTTTAGTGCTTTGGGTAGCCAATTTAATGCATTTACCAGCTATGACGCAACAGCTTACTTTGGGACAGTGCAAAAAGACAAGCTAGAAGCACTGCTGACTTTGGAAAGCGATCGCATGGCTAATGCTTTAATAGGAGCTGAGCAACTGACAAGTGAGAAACGCGTCGTCATCTCCGAGTTGCAAGGGTATGAAAATTCGCCTGGTTATCGCCTGAGTAAGGCAGTAATGCGAGCTGCTTTCCCCAACCGAGCCTACGGTTTACCAGTGGGTGGCACAAAATTGGATGTAGAGCAATTTACCTTAGAACAGGTACGGAATTATTACCAGAAATACTACAGTCCAGACAATGCCACATTAGTGATCACAGGGGATTTTGCCACAGAACCTACACTTAAAGTCGTGAAAGCAACCTTCGGGAAACTGCCACGACGAGCGAAAAAGGACACGGGGACACGGGGACGCGGGGACACGGAGACAAGGGGACGCGGGGACATAGAGAATTCAATCACCGCGTCCCCCCGTCCCTCCGTCACCGCGTCTTCTTCTTCCCCTAGCAAAGCACCAATAGTCTTGAAGGAACCGGGAAGTGCTGCACTACTGCAAGTCGTGTATCCGCTACCAGATATCAAGCATCCTGATGTCCCAGCAATTGATGTGATGGATGCCATCTTGACGGGTGGACGTAGTTCTCGACTTTACCAAGCTTTAGTGGAATCAGGACTCGCTAGTTCAGTGAGTGGGGCTGCTGCTGAACTCACTGAACCGGGTTGGTATGAGATTAATGCCACGGCAACTCCAGGTCAACAGGTAACAAAAATTGCGGGGGTACTGCAAAAAACTTTGTTACAACTGCAACAACAGCCAGTCACCGCCGCAGAATTAAACCGAGCCAAAACGCAACTGCAAGCCTCGTTTGTCTTGGGTAATCAAGATATCACTAGTCAGGCAAGCCAGTTAGCGTATAACGAAAATGTTGCTGGGGATTATCGGTTTATTGAAAAGTATCTCGCAGCGATCGCAAAAGTCACCCCCCAAGAGGTACAACGAGTTGCCAAAACTTACCTCAATCCCGCCAAACAAACCATTGGCTTCTTTGAACCAACCCAACTTGATGGTCAACCCGAAGTCTCTAGTGCTGGTTCTGGTCGCACCGTAGAAAACTTCAACCCCGGTAAACCTGTAGACCCAGCAGAATTAGCCAAATATCTGCCTCCCAGCACATCAGTTACAGATTCTGGCAAAAAACCTTTACCAGAGCAGTTTACCTTAGCAAATGGCTTGAAGGTTTTTTTGTTGAGCGATCGCACCCTTCCTACCATTAACCTGAGTGGACAAGTTGATGCTGGTGATGAATTTGATAGTAATCAAAAAGCGGGATTAGCAGATCTCACTGCTACCAACTTAATGAATGGAACTCGCACTAAAAACGCCCTTAACCTAGCACAAACACTAGAAGACCGAGGAGCTGATCTCAACTTTGCTGCCAGTCGCGAGGGGATGAATATTGGCGGTCAAAGTCTGTCAGCAAACCTACCAATATTGATTCAAACCCTCGCTGATGTACTGCAAAATGCTACCTTCCCGGCGGATCAACTAGAATTAAGTCGTCAACGAGCCTTGATTAGTCTCAAAGCACAGCTAGATGATCCTAACGGACTGGGACGGCGGGTATTTCAGCAAGCCATTTACCCAGAAAATCATCCCTTCCACAGCTTTCCTACAGTTGAAAGTTTGCAAAGTATTACTCGCGATGATTTGCTGCGTTTCTATCAAGAACATTACCGTCCAGATACCACAACCATCGCTTTAGTGGGTGATTTTGAACCAGCGAAGGTCAAAGCATTGTTAAACCAAGAATTTGGCAAATGGCAAGCCAAAGGCAAGTCACCCGTTCTTAACTTACCAACCGTAAAATTACCGCCAACTTCAACACGTTTAAGTAAAGTAATTCCCGGTAAAGCTGAGGCCGTCACCTACATTGGCTACAACGGCATCTCTCGCAAAGACCCCCGTTTTTATGCCGCATTAGTACTGAATCAAATCTTAGGTGGTGATACCTTATCTAGTCGCCTGGGTACTGAAGTGCGCGATCGCCAAGGTTTAACTTATGGTATCTACAGCGGATTTGCCGCAGGTATAAATCCTGGCCCATTCCTAATTCAGATGCAGACAGATCCCAAAGATGCCGAAAAAGCGATCGCCAGCACCATCGCGTTACTCAAACAGTTGCGTGAGCAAGGCATCACCGAGGCAGAATTAAACACAGCAAAACGCTCAATTACTAACAGCTATCCCGTGGATTTAGCTAATCCCAGCGCCGTATCAAGCATCATTTTAGACAATGCTGTTATGGGGCTGTCACAAGCAGAAATTCGAGAATTTCCCCAAAAAATTCAAGCAGTAACTATGGCTCAGATACAGCAAGCAATCCAGGATTTAATTAAACCGGAAAATCTCGTGATTGTTACGGCTGGCCCTGGAAATCCTAAACCTACGCAATGAAAGGGAACAGGGGAGGCAGGGGAGGCAGGGGGAGAAATAACAAACACCCACTCCTCATCGAAAGCGGCGCTTGATCCCCTAATATCTTGCACCAGTCCCAAAAACCGCCATAGGTTTCTAACCTATGGCTAATAAGCTAAAAAACATCTAAATTACATAATCAAATTAAATAACACTCTTGTGGGGTGGGCATCTTGCCCGCCCTAATTATGCAAGTTATATGTGGAACAGCTTAGCAAAAGTCCTCTCAAGAGGACTAAATCTCACGAAAAGCATAGATTTTAGTCCACTTAAGTGGACTTGACCTAATAAGAGCGAGAATTTATTCTCTGGCGGGAGATTGGGCAGGTGCAAGATCTAAGTTCCCCATCCCCTCGTGGGTGGGGAGAAAAGCCGCCCCTAGAAGTGCAGGTAATTGGTAATGGGTAATTGGCCAATTACCCATTACCAATTACCAAATTCCTCGTACCCTTGTGGGCGAGGAATTTTAACTGTAATTCTTTGTCCCTGCACCCTATTCCCTATTTTTCGATGAATACTAAATCTTCAGGTTGAGTAGTTAACTTGAGATTCTGACCATCAACTTCAACTACAAAGTAAAATCCAGTTACATGTCCTTGCGGCAAAATTATGATGCGATCGTCGAGAGATTTGAGATATTTTAAAAATCCGCCTAGCTCCACACTACCATCATTAATTGCCAAATAACCAAGAAGGCGACGAAATAATTTGGGTAGAATAACGATGTTTTCAGTAATAGTTTCTAACTCTTCTAAAACAAAACCTTTGTTAGTTTTATCTGATGCCCATAAACCTTTCTTTTCCTTGCGAACTTTCTCAGTTACATTGATTAACTCTTTGCGAATATCGGGATATAACTTGGAATAAAAAGTAGGATAGGCTAACCCTTTATTCAAAATATGATAGTTGGCACTTTTTTTAAGTAACGATTTATCAAAATAGATATCGCTACCATCCTCTTGCTCAGAATTGCCTTTAAAAGCGAAAGCAATACTTCTACCGTAGGCATCTGCGAATCTCGTGAGAATAAAACCAGGTACTTCTTCCGGTTCAGCGGCAGTGACTATTTCATTGTCGTTACGGGTAACTTTTTTAAAGCCAAAAAACTTGAGTAACTCACTAGCAGCACCATGAGCAAATTCTAGTGGTTGATGTTGCATCCCTACACTACCACCCTTAGCTTGGAAGTGAGTTTCTAAACTATCAATGCTATCTAAACGTAATTGTGCGCCTCCTGCACGGTTAGGTCTAACTCTTGTTGGTAACTTCTCCCACAGTTCAGGATTATTGGGATAGAAACGAATTGAGTCACCATCAGGTGCAGCTTTAATAATTTTAAAGTTGCCCTGAATTAAAGTCATTGTCATTTATGCAGCGCCTTTAATTGAGGTTAATTATTTGTAGGTTAACTATGGTGACTGCAAAAAGCTCTGATTTGTCGAGAGTTTTAATTTTTCTATATATTTTCAAGCTACATTCTACCCTCTTTCATTAAGCCGACGCACCTATGGGTTGTCTGACTTGCGATTTCACGGCTTCAACAATGGCGTCGGCGTCGATTTGGGCGGCATGAAGAAGTTCTTCTGGTGTACCGGAGCCTGGTAAATTGTGTACTGCAAGCTTAATCAGCCGCAGTTGGGGGCCATCATAAATAGGGGTGTTGCTAGTACCAACAAAAGCATCTTGCACGGCTGCACCTAGTCCGCCTTCCATCCAATGGTCTTCGACGACTACTAAGTTACCTTTGGTATCGCGTGCAGATTGATGCAGTGTTTGCACATCAATAGGTTTAACCGAATAGGCATCGATGATACGTACTATGATACCTTCATTTTTCAAGCGATCGCCTGCTTTAATCGCTTCGTGCAGAGTGATTCCCGCAGCAATCACAGTGGCTTGGTCTTTCTGGGAACTACGGACTATCTTACTACCACCGATGATAAATCCTTCATTTGAGCCATAAATTACGGGCGTACTTTCCCTTGTGGTACGTAGGTAAACAACACCATCGCGATCGCTCATTTGAGCTACTAGTTTAGCAGTCTGATTGGCATCGCTGGGATAAAGTACAGTACTATTCCACACCGCCCGAAAGGCTGCTATATCTTCCAACCCCATTTGTGAAGGGCCATCCTGACCAATTGACACCCCTGCATGTGAACCAACTAGTTTAATGTTGGCACGAGAGATCGCAGCCATCCGCACAAAGTCATAAGCTCTACTCAAAAAGGCAGCAAAGGTAGATGCAAAGGGTTTGTATTGTCGCACCTGTAACCCTACCGCTGCTGCTACCATTTGTTGTTCAGCAATGTACATTTCAAAATAGCGCTCAGGATAAGCCTCTGCAAAATCTTCAGCATAAGTAGAATTATTGACTTCAGCATCAAGACAGACTACATGAGGTTGAGCGGCTCCCAAGGCTTTGAGGGCGTCACCATAAGCCCGACGCGTTGCCACCTTTGCACCCTTCTCATAGGTGGGGAGTTGCAGCGATTTAGCTTTGCCTGTAGCAGCAGGTTGTTCTTGTTCTTCAGGTTTACTAATTTGGATGGTAATGTGGCGTTCACCTCCTAACTCGGCAATTGCTTTTTTCTCGTCATCCGGTTTTAAAGCTTTGCCATGCCAACCACCCAAATCTTCCAAAGAAGCTACACCTTTACCCTTTTTTGTTCGTGCAATAATTACTGTGGGGCGATCGTTGATACTCAAAGCCGCACTGTAGGCTTGATCGATTTCTATCAAGTCATGACCATCAATCTCTATCGCTTGCCAACCAAAAGCTCTAGCACGAGCCGCATAAGCATGTGTATTCCAGCCTAATTCAGTTTGACCCCGCTGCCCCAGTCGATTGACATCAATAATAGCGATCAAATTGTCTAAAGTATAGTGTCCAGCATGATCAAAAGCTTCCCAAATCGAACCTTCTGCTGTTTCGCTGTCACCCAACAGCACCCACACATTATAGGGAAGTTGATCTAAATATTTACCTGCTAAAGCTACCCCTACACCAATAGGTAATCCTTGTCCTAATGAGCCAGTTGCCACATCAACCCAAGGTAAAATTGGCGTTGGATGACCTTCTAACCGACTCCCCAAATGTCGTAATGACAGCAATTCCTCATCAGTAATGACGCCCGCAGCCTTATACATAGCATAGAGCAACGGTGCAGCATGTCCTTTAGAGAGAATGAAGCGATCGTTATTGGGATTATCGGGATTGTCAAAATCATAGCGGAGATACTTGCACATTAAAATCGCCATTAAATCAGCAGGGGACATCGATGAAGTGGGATGACCCGAACCGGCAACGGTTGTAGCACGTATACTATCTATGCGTAGCTGTTGTGCCAACTCAGTCCATTGGTGTTGTGGCTGCTGTGTGGTCATAGGTATTTTTCTTTTGGTTAAGGGGAGTGAGGGAGATGAGGGAGGTGAGGGAGATGAGGGAGATGAGGGAGAAAGATAATTACTCAGTCCCTAGTCCCTAGTCCCCAGTTCCCAGTTCCCATGACAGCCACAGCAGTGAGCTGATAATTTCTGCACACATTGCTATGGATATGAATTTCACTAAAATCTTCGTCTGATTTACTCTAGAAAGTCGGACAGCTAATTACTTCTTTCTAATGGAGTAACCGTCGTTTACTTCCCAGGTATGAGAAAATTTCGTTCAAAGTTCAAATCGGACGAAACCCCCTGGTGACTTTGCACTAAATCCCCATTACAAAACTTAATTACGCGCTTCGCAGCGATAGCGTAGCGTAAAGCCTGCGGCATAGCTTCGCTTAGAGCGAGTCATCGAGCGTCGGTACGAGCGTCAGCGTAAAGCCTACGGCATAGCTTCGCTTAGAGCGACACAGGAGCGTCGCGTCATTACGAATTACGAATTACGAATTACGAATTATGAATTACGAATTACGAATTACGAATTACGAATTATTTAAGATAGATTTTGGTATGGTGCGTTATGGACGTTAGTTTTAACGCACCGCAAATCTTTGGTGGTGCGTTACACCGACGCGATAACACACCCTACGAAACTAAGCTCCCACGGCTTCTTTGGCAGCGTACAACACTTCAGTTGTGATATCTTTGATGCCGCGATCGCGTGCAAATTTTTCAGTGTTACGCTTGACTTTACCACGCACAAAACCAGGAATTTTGTTCAATTCTGCTAGGCCATCTTTTGTCCAATTCAGGTCAGATTCCGCAGAAATTCCTTTGGTAATTACTTCTTTGGTATCATGACCACCAAATATTTCTAACAGATGGTCTTCCATTCCTAAAGTGAAGGAATTATAGATTAAATCTGTGATTTGATTGGTACCTTCATAACCTAAGAATGGTTTGTAACCGATAGGGAAGTTTTGCACGTGGATGGGTGCAGCAATCACACCACAAGGAATGTCTAATCGCTTACCAACATGGCGTTCCATCTGCGTACCGAAGATGGCGGAGGGTTCAGCACGGGCGATCGCATCCCCAATTGCACCATGGTCGTCGGTAATTAATACTTCATCACAGTACTCGCTTACCTGTTCGCGGAACCAATCTGCATCATACTTGCAATAGGTTCCAGCCAAAACTACGTGAATGCCCATTTCCCTTGTCAAAATCTTGGTAATGGCTGCGGCGTGGGTGTTATCGCCAAACACTACAGCTTTTTTGCCAGTCAGGTTTTGACAGTCAATGGAACGGGAAAACCAAGCAGCTTGGGATACATGCAAGGTTTGCTCGTTGATGAAGTCTTCGTAATCAACATTAGCGCCTTGGGCATTAATTACCTGCTGAATCTTGCGGATACAACGAGCAGTTTCTACAACACCCATTGGTGTAATATCTACGTAAGGCGTCCCGAATTCTGCTTCTAGGTAATTAGCCGCCATTGAGCCGAGTTCACGATAAGGTATCAAATTAAACCAGGCTTTTGGCATATTCTTGATTTCATGAACCGAAGCCCCATCTGGAATTATGGTGTTTACCTTAATTCCCAAGTCAGCCATGAGTCGTTTGAGTTCGGTGCAGTCGTGATGGTTGTGGAAACCAAGAGTAGAAATGCCGATGATGTTGACCGATGGTTCTGCGGTTTTGCTTGCTGGTAGTTCGCCTTTTTTGCGGGCTTTCTCAATGTAGAATTGGATGATTTGGTGTAGAGTGCGATCGGCTGCTTGCAACTCATTGACGCGATAGTGATTCACGTCTGCCAGCATCACATCTCCTTTAGCTTCCAACTGCGCCCGCTCTACAAAGTTTTGCAGGTCTTCTTGCAAAATACTAGAAGTGCAGGTAGGAGTTAACACAATTAAATCTGGGTGTTCCTCAGCATCTTTGCGAGTAATATTATCTACTACCTTCTCTTGGGAACCGCGAGCCAAAACGTTGCGGTCAACTACACTGGCTGTAACTGGGGTAAAATCTCTCTCCCGTTCTAGCATAGAGCGCATGACATTAAAGTAGTCATCGCCAAGTGGGGCGTGCATGATGGCATGGACGTTTTTAAACGAGCTGGCGATTCGCAAAGTGCCGATGTGGGCAGGCCCTGCATACATCCAGTAAGCCAATTTCATCTTGTGTTCTCCCTTATGACTGATAAATAAAACGGGAATTGGGAATTAGGAATTAGGAATTAGGAATTGGGAATTGGGAATTGGGAATTGGGAATTGGGAATTGGGAATTGGGAATTGGGAATTGGGAATTGGGAATTGATTATTCTCCGCGTCCCCGCGTCCCCCCGTCTTTGTGTCTTCCCCAGTCCCCAGTCCCCAGTCCCCAGTCCCCAGTCCCCAGTCCCCAGTCCCCAGTCCCCAGTCCCCAGTCCCCAGTCCCAAAACGTCGCTTCTGATTGTCTCAAAACTTGTAGACCTGAAGAAGTAGGGGTTTTAGCAGTGTTATTGGGGGTTGCGATCGCTCAAATCGAGTCGCAGATTAGGATTTAAGCTTAGAATCAAACAACCCCTGGGTTGTTCTATTTAAATAAATTGTAATGTTTCAGCAAATTTGTTATTAAAACTCTTGTTGGTCATTTGTCCTATGTTAGTTAATAGGGCAGGCATCTTTCACCAAATCCCTATTGTGTAAAAGGTCAAGATGGTACAAACACCCGTCCCAGAAACCGAAACTTTATTGATTGAGTTACCTAAAACAATCGGGTTGTACGTCACCCAAGAACAATTTGCAGCCTTAGCAGCAGCCAACCCAGACTTAAGACTAGAAAGAACAGCACAAGGAGAGTTAATTGTAAACCCACCAACAGGTTGGGAAACAGGAGAACGCAATTGCAGTATCTCTGGAGAGTTGTATTTGTGGTGGCGTAATTCGGGTGAACCTGGTAAAGTTTTTGACTCTTCGACAGGCTTTATTTTACCCAATGGTGCAACTCGCTCCCCTGATGCCTCTTGGGTTAGCCAAGAACGTTGGCAGGCGCTGACTCCAGAACAAAAAGGAACCTTTGCTCATATCTGTCCTGATTTTGTCGTGGAGTTACGTTCTAGCTCAGATTCGGTTCAGTCACTGCAAGCAAAGATGAGAGAATATATTGACAATGGGGCTGTGTTGGGCTGGTTAATCGATCTACAGTTGCAACGAGTGGAAATTTATCGACAGGGTTCGGCAGTGGAAGTTTTAGAGAATCCGGTGGAGTTGTCTGGGGAAGAGGTATTAGTGGGTTTTGTACTGAATTTGCGTCGGGTGTGGGTAAGCATTTAATTGCCAGAAAATTCTGAGCAGAAATTGAACATAAATTGAGTAAAGTTTGACCTGTAAAGTGAGTAGTTGTTTCAAACATAGTATGACTACACAACAAACTATTCTCAATAATCTCAGATTCAAGGTGTTAAATGAAGCGTTTTATGGTTCACAAAATTGCTATTGCAGTTGCTCTAGCAACTACTTGTTTAGGTTTTAGTGTTAACAAAGTTTCGGCTGAAATTGACAACACTAAAGTTGCTGAGTCGTTTCAATTCAATATCGCAAGTAAAAAGGCCCGCTTAAAATTCATTGGTTTAACTCCAAACAATACTCTTGTCAACATAAATCCATCTGGATTTGCTCGAAAAATTCTAGTTAAGGGAATTGAGGGCAACTTACAAGGTATTGACTTTCGTCCAGCCAACGGTTTGCTTTATGGTGTTACGGACACTGACAAAGTGTATACAATTAATCCAGAAAACGGTAAGGCAACGTTTGTTAGCCAACTATCTAACAGCTTTAATGGAGGGTTTCAATCAGGGTTTGACTTCAATCCTGTACCAGACCGCTTACGAATAGTAGGTAGCAATGACCAAAATTTACGTACCAATGTAGAAACTGGTGAAGTTAGTGTTGATAAACCCTTAGCTTATGCTAGTGATGATATGAATGCCAATGTTGACCCCAATGTTACCGCTGCTGCTTACACAAATTCGGTTGCTGGAGCTACATCAACTCAACTATTTGGCATTGACTATGACCTTGATGTATTAGTATTGCAAAACCCACCCAATGATGGCACTCTCAAAACTATAGGTAAGCTCGGTGTTAACTTTGCACCTCTAGGTGGATTCGATATCTTGACAGACGCACAAGGCAACAACACTGCCTATGCACTATCTGGTTCAACGCTTTACACAATCAACTTATCCACTGGTGCTGCTAGTAAAATCGCCGATGTACCTGAAGCTAGTTTCATTGGTTTAGCCATTATTTCCTCTTAACCAAGCCCCCTTGGGGCCAGCAGGGCTATTTGGCGTTGCATAATTGTGGGATGATTTCACCGAAGAGGCCTACCGTGTACACACAAGTCGAAAAAAAACCTGAACGTAGAACCGATGTCCCGCAAGGAATTGAAGTTCCTTGCTGATAGCAAAAGTCATCTGAAGATGACTGAATATCCCCCAAGATTTTGAGTCTACTTCAGTAGACTTGAGCTATTAGCCAAGAAATAAATTTCTTGGCGGGTGAGGAAGCCAACACCAAAGCTATTTCTAGCTTAAGTTGATACCAATGGTGATGGCTGGTGTTAAGCTGTTCCACATATAACTTGCATAATTAGAGCGGGCAAGATGCCCACTCCACAAGAGTTTTATTTAATTTGATTATGTAATTTAGATGTTTTTTAGCTTAGTAATGCAGATAGTTGGTCGGCAATTACTTCGTCTTCCACCATCGGTCTTTGAGTTTTTTTGGCGTGGTCTCGATTGGTCTTTCGGCTCTGAGTCATGACTGTTCACAATAGCTCAATTACTTGTCTATCATGAACTTCACACGATTTTTCACCCCTTCAGATACTTGGCTTGACAATTTACTCTTTTCCTTAACTTGTGACAAATGAGCAGAAGGTGAAGCAATCCCCGAACCCAGGACGCTTCAAGTTGTCTAATAATTTTATCAAAGCTGTATTGCTCATAAGACTTACGCAAAAAAATTCTCCAATTCTCAATACCAAAATTAGCGTTGAAGTTCTTTAATTACTGCCAGTAGTTTTTGGTACGCATCTGTTTTTCCTTCTTGTTGAAGGAAGTTAGCTGCTTTTTGTAAATCAGCTACTGCCCCTTGTTTGTCTCCCAATTCAGCGCGGGTAATTCCTCGTCTGAGATATGCTTGGGCTAAGTTGGGATTAATTTTGATTGCTTGGTCGAAATCAGCTACTGCCCCTTGTTTGTCTCCTGACTCATAGCGGGCATTTCCCCGGTTATTGTAGGCATTAGCAAAGTTGGGATTAATCTTGAGTGCTTGGTTGTAATCAGCTATTGCCTGTTGTTTGTCTCCCAACTCATAGCGAATATATCCACGGTTATTATAGGCATCAGCATAGTTGGGATCAATCTTGATAGCTGTAGTGAAATCGGCTATTGCCTCTTGCTTGTCTCCCAAGTTATAGCGCACAATTCCCCGGCCAATGTAGGCTTGAGCAAAGTTGGGATTAATCTTAATAGCTTGGTTAAAATCGTCCATTGCCCCTTGTTGCTCTCCCAAGTTAGAGCGGGCATTTCCCCGGTTGTTGTAGGCATAGACATTATTAGGATCAATTTTGAGGGCTTGGTTATAATCGGCTATTGCTTCTTGCTTATCTCCCAAAGCAAAGCGGACAACTCCCCGACCGATGTAAGCTTCGGGAAAGTAGGGATTGATTTTGAGGGCTTGGTTATAATCGGCGATCGCCCCTTGTTGCTCTCCCAAGTTAGAGCGGGCATTTCCCCGGTTGTTGTAGGCATAGGCATTATTAGGATTAATCTTGAGGGCTTGGTCATAATCGCTGAGCGCGCCTTGCTTATCTCCCAACTCATAGCGAATAATTCCCCGGCCGATGTAAGCATCGGCAAATTTGGGATTAATCTTAATGGCTTGGTTGTAATCAGCGATCGCTCCTTCCTTATCTCCCAACTTATAGCGACCATTTCCTCGGCTGTGGTATGCGGCATCATTGGGATTAATTTTGAAGGCTTGGTTGTAATCGTCTATTGCTCCTTGCTTATCTCCCAAAGCAACGCGAACATCTCCCCGATTTTGGTAGGCTAAAGTATCTTTGGGATCAATCTTGAGGGCTTGGTTGAAATCAGTGATCGCCCCTTGCTTGTCTCCCAAAGCAGAGCGGACAACTCCCCGGTTATTGTAGGCGAAAGTATCGTTAGGATTAATCTTGAGGGCTTGGTTGAAATCGGCGATCGCCCCTTGTTTGTCTCCCAATTCACTACGAACATTTCCCCGCTTGTTGTAGGCTAAAGTATTGTTGGGATTAATCTTAAGGGCTTGGTTGAAATCGGCGATTGCTCCTTGTTTGTCTCCCAAGTCACTACGGACACTTCCCCGATTGTTGTAGGCATTGGCATAGTTGGGATTAATCTTGAGGATTTGGTTAAAATCGGCGATTGCCCCTTGTTTGTCTCCTAAGTAAGAGCGAGCATTTCCCCTGTTGTTATATGCATTGGTATAGTTGGGATTAATCTTGAGGGCTTGGTTGAAGTCGTCTATTGCCCCTTGGTTATCTCCTAAGTCATAGCGGGCAAGTCCTCGGTTATTGTAGGTTTGGACATCGTTGGGATTGAGGCGAATTGCTTCTGTGAAAGCTGCGATCGCTCCTTTATAGTCTTTTAATAAAGAACGAACAATACCCTGGCTACGTTTGGCATCAGCTTGCTTTCTTTGTGCTGCAAATAATTCTGTAGCTTTCTGTAACTCCTTAACAGCCTTCTGTTTATCTCCCAAGTAATAGTAGTTTATCCCTAGTCTGTAGTAGGCCTCGGCATAGTTGCGATTAATTTTTATAGCTTGGCTGTAATCAGCTATTGCTCCTCGATAGTCTCCCCTTTCAGATTTATCCTCACCCTGAATAAAGAAATCGTCTGCTTTCGGTGCTGTGGCTATGGGTGTACTGGGAGGACTAACACCTGTATCCACCCCAACTTTAGCCGACAGTCTCAAAAAAAGATTGATGGGAATTGCCAAATTAAAACCCGATTTTAACTGGGCAACTGTAGGATTGATTTTCGAGGTTTCGTAGTCTGCTTGCTCTCCTCTACCATGAATTCCGATTAGTTCGCCTTTTTCATTCAACACCGGGCCACCGCTCATCCCCGGTAGCGTCAGATTGTTGTAAGCTAGAGCATAGCCATCGCGCTGGGGTTTTGAGGCATTAGCAGTAATTAGCCCAGGAACAAAATTGTAAATTGTGTTGAAAAATCCTGTTTTGGGGAAACCAGCTACATAAGCGGTTGTCCCTTCTGAGGATTCGTCGGAGTTGCCTATCTTGGCAGTTGGGTAATTTTGACTGCTGGTAAACTGCACAACTGCTAAATCCACATCCGGCAGCTTTTTAACAGTGCTGTAGTTGAGTGCATGACGTTGGTCATCTGGGGTGATAATTTCATACTTAGCTTGATCTTCTACGACATGCCTAGCCGTGAGGACAGTATAAATATTGCCTTCCTTTTTAATAATTACCCCTGAACCAGGAGCATCTTGATAATCAATCTGCACCGTGATTGCTTTGGCAAGTTTAGACACCTCTGCTGGGGATAACGCCATAGCAGTTTGTGTTTGCACAAGAACAACTGATACTCCCATCAGTACTGGTGCAACTACATAGTTAAATTTCATATTTGAATTTTTAATAGGTAATTACTTGACTATACAGGAAAATATCTCCGCATTTTTATACAATCATTTTTTCTTAATTCCTGAGATGGCAATGTGGAGGTGAGATCAGGGCGATCGCATCTATCGTAAAGAAACTACAACAGCAAATGCTAAACTACAGTTACCAAGCTTGAGAAGCGATTATGACTGCCCTAATTCTCAACTTAAGTCCTGCGATTGAGCTAACAGATGACCAGTTTTTGCAACTCTGCCTTAATAATCGCGATCTGCGCCTTGAGCGCACGGCTGAGGGAGAACTAATTATTATGCCTCCAACTGGATGGGAAAGTGGAAATCGCAATAGTAAATTGACACAGCGTTTAGGTAATTGGACTGATGCTGATGGTACAGGGCTAGCTTTTGATTCTTCAACGGGTTACAAACTTCCCAATGGGGCGAACCGTTCGCCTGACGCATCTTGGGTGAGTCGCAAAAGATTAGCAGCCCTCAACCCAGACCCGGCAAAATTTTTACCGATAGCTCCTGATTTTGCCGTAGAATTACGGTCTGCTAACGATAGCTTGCAGACTGTGCAACAAAAAATGCAAGAGTATATTGATAATGGTGTACATCTAGGTTGGCTGATTGACCCCCAAAACCAGCAAGTAGAAATTTACCGTCCAGGGCAAGATGTTGAGGTTTTACAATCTCCCACTAGTTTGTCGGGAGAAGATGTACTACCTGGGTTTGTGCTGGATTTAGCACAGATTCTAAATTAAGCGATCGCTTTTATCATTTTCCAAGCTTAAGTCTTCAAGCGAGCATGATATTTAGGTCAAAGGTCAAAATGGTACAGACATCCGCTAGCCCAGAAACCGAAACTTATCGATTGAGTTGCCTAAAACAATTGTGTTGCATGTTACCCAGGAACAATTTGCAGCCTTAGCAGTAGCCAACCCAGACTTAAGACTAGAAAGAACAGCACAAGGAGAGTTAGCTGTGAATCCACCAACGGGTTGGGAAACTGGAAAACGCAATTGGAGTATCTCTGGAGAGTTATATTTGTGGTAGCGTAATTCGGGTGAACCGGGTGAAGCTTTTGACTCCTCGACAGGCTTCATTTTACCCAATGGTGCAACTCGCTCCCCCGATGTTTCTTGGATTAGCCAAGAACGTTGGCAGGCGCTGACTCCAGAACAAAAAGGAACCTTTGCTTATATCTGTCCTGATTTTGTCGTGGAGTTACGTTCTAGCTCAGATCGAATTGAGTCTCTGCAAGCGAAGATGAGAGAATATATTGACAATGGCGCTTTGCTGGGCTGGTTAATCGATCCACAGTTGCGACGAGTGGAAATTTATCGACAGGGTTCGGCTGTGGAAGTTTTAGAAAATCCGGTAGAGTTGTCTGGGGAAGAGGTGTTATTGGGTTTTGTGCTGAATTTGCGTTGGGTGTGGAAATAATTCGTAATTCGTAATTCGTAATTGACAAACTACTAGTAGGAACTATTATGTTCCCGGACGAGAGCGAATATGATCGGGTATATGATGGCGATCGCCTAATATTTCTAACAAAGGGCCATTAACGTCAAATTTAACCATACTTACCGACGCGACCAAAATATTCACCCGATAGCGATAGCGTCCCAAATCAATTCCCAGTAAAGAGCAAAGTATAATCCGAATCGTGGCTTTATGGGAAACTACTAAAACATTACCTTGGGGATGTTTTTCCTGAATTTCAGCAATTACAGGCATAGAACGGTTAGCAATATCTACCGCAGTTTCTCCGCTTAGTGGTGCATTCCAAGCGGGTTCTGTCAACCATTTTACATAGTTTTCTGCGTAATTCTCTTGGACAAACGATTTACTCTTAGTTTCCCATTTACCGTAACTACCTTCTCTAAGTCCGTCACGCAACTGCATATCCATACCGATAGCGTCACAAAATGGCTTAGCAGTTGCAATTGTGCGCTTCATTGGGCTAACATAAACAGCTTCCCACTTCAATTTTTGATAAACATCGGCAAAACTCCGCGCCATTTGCATCCCTTCAGAGGTCAACTCCGCATCAGTTTCACCGCAGAAATTACCACTTTGACTAAAAGTAGTTTCTCCATGTCGCAGTAAATATAAATTGAGTGTCATAGGTTGTATCGCAATTGGGATATGGAAGTTTGTGCAAACATAAAAGTACCATCAATTTCGCAATTGAATATGTGATACCAGGACAAATCAATCAAGCAAAAAAGTTAATCAACCGGGGAGTGGGGAGTGGGGAGTGGGGAGTGGGGGGATGAGGGGGATGAGGGAGCAGGGGAGGCAGGGGAAGAAATCACTAACACTCACTTCTCACTCCTCATTCCTCACTCAGCACTTCCAATTACCCAGTCCCCAATCGCCAGTCCCCAATCGCCAGTCCCCAATCGCCAGTCCCCAATCGCCAGTCCCCAATCGCCAATCCCCATTCCCCAATCCCCATTCCCCAATCCCCATTCCCCAATCCCCAGTCCCCAGTCCCCAATCCCCAATCCCCATTCCCTACAAAATACACTGCATATCTTCAAAACTTTCAGCAAAAGTGATTAAATTTAAGTAATCTGGATTTGCTAATAATTCTTTTGCTGCTATTAATCCGGCAATAGTCCAAGTTTGATAAACTCTGGCTTCTTTACCAATCAAACGGCCATTATTGCCATCATAATATTCAGGAAAGCGGTCGTGATGTAAGCGGCTTTCGGCAACGGCGATCGCTTCTTGGGCAAGTTCTACACGACCTGTTTTCAATGCTGCTGCGGTAAATATCCAAAGTAAAACTGGCCAGTTACCACCATTGTGATAAGACCAAGGAATATTTTTCGGGTCGCATCCTGTAACAATCTGCCATTCTAAACCTTGCAAGGCTGGAAAGCAGATTTTGACAGGCATATAACCAATCAGGTCTTCCCAACGCTTTGCAAATAAATTTATAATGCGTTGCGATTCTAATTCACTGGACAAAGAAGCCAAAACTGCCATGAGATTTCCTAAAGCAAAAAAGCGAAAATCCATCCGTCCAGGGCCGAGATTTCCTGCTAAGTATCCTCCAGTTTCAGGCAACCATTCAGCTAACCAACCGGGTATTGATTGTGATTGAATATTAAATTTATTGGCGATTTCTTTACCAAATTCGTCGCCTTTATACCGATAAATTTCTCCTAATCGCTTCAGATCTAGCCAGTAATAGTTGCGGATATGATATTTTAAAGCACCCAATCGCCCAGTTAAATTATGCAGGTAGCGATCGCCATCACCATCGGGCAACAGTAATTCACCAGCAGCCCTCAAAGCTGCGTACAATAAAACCTGAATTTCTAAAGGATGTTCATAGACTCCCATCCGACGGTCAATCATAAACGCGCCATCGGGAACTAACATTGTGGGATACATGGCAAATCGATGCGCCAAACAAAGATCCAAAATCAGTTTGATTCCTGCTTGAAAATTGGGTTGACGCGCCAGTTCCAAATCACCCGTAGCCTTTTCATAAGCCCTCAAAAGCAGAATCCACCATAAACAAGAATCTACAGGTGGAACACGAGCGATCGCTTGTTCTCCAAAATCAGCAACTAATAATTCCTCACTGCCAAACAATTCTACTTTGAAACTCGCAGGCATTAACCCCGAACCAGGTCGAAAACAGTCCATCTGCTTTTCATGGCTTTGCAATCTCAGTGTTTCTACTAAGAAATTGCGAACAATTTCTGTTTTTCCAGACATCAAAAACACTAAGGCAGAAGGAACAAAATCACGTAAGAAACATTGATCGTAGTTCAGTGCATCTGAATCTGGATCGTGAGCAGCTACAGTACCAACGGGTTTCCCTTGGTAATAAATTATAGAGTTATCTAGGAGTTGCCAGGCTTCTTTATCTAGTTGACTTTTCTGATTGATGGAGCGAGTCATAGGTGTTTAATTTTACTATTCTCAGCTCAATCGCGGAAAGCACACTAATTCAACTCTTAGGCTGACCAATTATCACGGAAATCAGCATACAGAGTTAAACCACCGTCTATAAAAAGTGTTTGTCCAGTAATGTAGGCGGCTTCATCAGAGGCTAAAAAGGCTACTGCTGCTGCCATTTCATCCGCAGTACCAGCACGCCCCATAGGAATGTGACTTTCCACGATCGCCTTTTTTTCTGGGTCATTTATCCAATCTTGATTTATGGGTGTAATCGTCGCTCCAGGGCCAATAGCGTTCACACGAATACCTCGGTTAGCATATTCCAAAGCCAAGGTTTTGGTCAAATTTTCCATACCACCTTTACTAATTGAATAGCTAACATACATCGGTCGAGGAATAATTTCATGGACGCTAGAAACATTAATAATCACCCCAGGACGGTTTTGAGATAGGAGGTGTTTAATAGTTTCCCTAGCGCAGAGATAAGCGCCCCGGAGGTTGACTGTAATCACCCGGTCAAAATCTGCTGTAGTCATTTCGTGGGACGGGCATTCGGTCTGTATACCAGCATTGTTGATTAAAATATCTACACTGCCAAATTCCTCAACCACGGTGTTAATCATCTCAACAATGTCTGATTCCTGGGAGACATCTGCTTGAACCAATAGCGACTTTACACCACAATTGTTGATATCTCCACAAGCTTTTTGGATTGCCATCTCTTCCGCATCCACTCCTTTTTGTGGATCTTTACGGTAATTGATAGCGATGTTGCACCCTTGTTGAGCAAGTCTAATGGCGATCGCTTGACCGATACCTGACGTCGCACCCGTAATTAAAGCGTTTTTCCCCTCTAGTCCTATCATATCGTTTACTAAGCTGGTGTTGCTGTTATTTGTATTTGGTTTGGCGAGTAGGGGAAGATGAGGGGGATGAGGGGGATGAGGGGGATGAGGGAGAAATTTTCTCCGTGTCCCCGCGTCCTCTTCCCCAATCCCCAATCCCCAGTCCCCAGTCCCCAATCCCCAATCCCTACTGCAAATTCGCGGGTAATTTCTCAGGAACTACCCAGTAGTAAATAGTTTTTCCTTCGACATTAAGTGTTTTTTCTGGCTTCCAATCACCCATATCGAAAGCGTGAGAGACGATTCTAGTACCGGGTTTGAGTTCTTTGAGGATCTTGGGACGGAGTTTGAGGTTGACTTCGGGTAGTAGATAAAGTGTAACTACTGTTGCTTTACTGAAGTCAGTTTTAAATAGGTCTTGCTGAACAAACTGGGCGCGATCGCTGCTGATTCCTGCTTTCTTGGCGTTTTCTTTAGCTTCTTTAATGCGTTCTGGATCAATATCGATACCAATTCCCTTAGTACCATACTTTTGTGCGGCTGTAATTACGATTCGTCCATCACCACTACCGAGGTCATAAAGTAGATCATTCTTGCCTACCTTTGCTACTTCCAACATTGCATCCACTACCGCTTGTGGTGTTGGCACATAAGGAACATCCCCAGGACGTTCTTGAGGTTGAGTAGTGGGAGATGCTGTTTCAGTTTGATTCGTTAAAGTAGGTGCTTGCACTTCTGCTTCTGGAGTACTTTGTTGCGTTGTTGTACATCCAGCAACTCCCAAGCTAGTAATACTAACTCCGGTAACTAGTACAAATAGAATCTTCTTCAAATTCATGTATTTTCTCCTTTGTTATTTGTCATTGGGACTGGGGACTGGGGATTGGGGATTGGGGACTGGGGACTGGGGACTGGGGACTGGGGACTGGGGATTGGGGATTGGGGACTGGGGCTGGGGATTGGGGATTGGGGACTGGGGAAGAGGACGCGGAGACACGGAGAAAATTTCTCCCTCATCCCCCTCATCCCCCTCATCCTCCTCAACGAGAACGGTTCCAAAGCAATAACGGAATGCCTGTCGCTACGACTACAACACCTATGGCTGCGCCTATACCTGTGTAAACTAAGCTTGAGTAGAGTAAGTATGCACAGACGGCACAAAAAAGCAAGGGTGTAAAAGGATATAGCGGCACGCTAAAAGGGCGAGGGATGTGGGATTCTCGGTTTCTCAATACGAATAGTGAGATTCCTGAAAGTAAGAAGAAAAACCAAAAAACGGGGGCAGTGTAATCCACCATCGTTTCAAAGCCTTTGCGTGTAATCGTGCCTAAACAAACTAGTGCTAAGGCGATCGCCGCTTGTAAGATTAAGGCATGGGTGGGAGTACTGGGCTTTTGTTGCCAGCGTCCTGTAAAGCCAAATAGAGAAAAATCCTGCCCCATGGCGAAAATCGGACGCGCGCCAGTAAAAATTGTGGCGTTGAGTGCCCCCAAAGTAGAAATTGCAATCAGCAGGCTGATGAAGAAAGCTCCTGATGCGCCCCAAAGTAAGCGCATTAAATCGGCGGCTACGGCTTCGGAATTGGCCATGTTTGTTAATCCCAGTCCGCGCAGGTAAGCGAGATTAATCAGCAGGTAAATGGTAGTGATGATCCCAATACTCCAAACTAAAGCTCGCAAGATATTACGTTGGCTATTTTGGATTTCTGCTGAAATATAAGCTGCTTCATTCCAACCCCCGTAGGACAGTAGCACAAATACCATTGCTAATCCCCAAGTTCCTGGGGATGAAGGTTCTACAGGTGCAGGTGCGACAGAATTAGGAATAGCGGTAAGTCCAATGATTATTACTAATAACAAACCCAAAACTTTGGCCGCAGTTAGCAAGTTTTGTGTCCACTTACCCTGTTGCAAACCTACAATATTCAGAGCAGATAAAAGAGCGATCGCTATTGCGGCATAAACCGAAGATGAAAACGTGCCCAATCTCCATATTTGAGAAGCATAGTCACCAAAAACAAAAGCCAATAGAGCGATTGAACCAGTTTGAATCACTGACATCCGCGCCCAGGCAAATAAAAAGGCGATTTCTCGCCCGAATGCACGCTTAAGGTAGTAATAGACACCCCCGACATGGGGATAAGCTGTTGCTAACTCTGCGTAGCACAATGCCCCTATGAGGGACACCACGCCACCAACTACCCAAAAAAGCAATACACTTACATCATTATTGGCTTGCTGCGCTACCAAAGCAGGGGTTTCAAAAATCCCCGCACCGATAACAATACCAACAATCACAGCCACAGCATCTGGTAATGTCAGCGATAATTTGGGTGCTGCTTCAGTTGTTGCCCCCTGATCAAGTAAATTGTAGTTTTCACGTTTGCTCACAATAGCACCTCTGTAGTTTTGAGCGCTGAGTTTTGTAGATGCTTCTACGGCGCTGTAAGCAGGTCAAAATTTATAATCAAAGCAAACAATAACTTAGTTAGCTTAGGATATCCAACTTTATAAAACGTCTTCCATGAGTGAGATTTTATGCAAAGTAGAAAGTTATTATCTAAAAGCTCCCACTAACCAAATAATTTGATGAGCAGCAAGATACCACCCCAGAAGTGCGTAAGCTAACCAGAGTAATATTAGAGGCATTAAAGGAATTTTGCCCAAAGATTCCACATTCATACTGCCAATACTCTCAACCTGCTGAATCAGCATCTTAATTTTAGCTTGAACAAAAATAAGCCTCTTGCTACCGGGAACGGGAGGCGATGAGATCAATTTTTGGGCGATGATGAGTTGACCCCTTGTGTATTTTTATTCACCTAACTAGATTCCATGTCTGATGCTACCAAAATTAAGATTTTGATTGTCTATGAGCGATCGGGAATGGGTCATGAGGTTATGGCTAATATTCTCGCCAACGAGATTTTACAGGGTACTGATTGGGAAATTCTCAGATACACCATAACTGAATTATTGCAAGACCCATTAAGCGAACTATTGACAAAAACCTGGGTTAGTGCATGGAACTTTTTCATTTGCCATAACTGGATTAATTTGGCAGATATACTAATTAATTACCTGATGCGCTTGATTTTATTGCCCATAGGTGAGGTTAGTTCAGTTGCGGCCATGCATCAGACTTTAGACCAGATTGCACCAGATATTTTAATATGCACTGCCGATACTGCTGGTAAGTGCTTGGGCAGTTGGGCTAAAGAAAAGCAAATTCCCTTTTATATCGTAATTACAGATTTGGCTGTTTTTATAGATTTAGTTTCCCCAAATGCCATCCATATTTGCTATTTTCCAGAAACTGTAAATGCTATACAGAGTTTCCCATGGAAACTTACTTATTGGGCTGATGAGTTAACCCGTTCTAGCAAATTATCTGAGCAAATCTGGTTTGTTGGTAAATATCTTTATGATTTTGTGATTTGCTATCCGCAAAATCGAATTTATCGAAATATAGATAGAGATTATCAACCCCAGAATCAGGCTCGTTGCCAGGTAATCGGCCCCCTGCGTGAAGCAAAACATTTTGAAATTAGAGAGCGAAAAGAACTGCGCGATCGCTTTAAATTCTCTCCAACAGATTCCTGTATTCTGATTATCAGTGGTAGTTTCGGCGGTAATTTTTGTACAAAATACCTAAAACATCTACAAGATTTTTCTCTAAATTCTTTAGTTGTTATTGTAGCTTGCGGACGCGATGAAAACCTGCGTTTGAAGATTGAGCAAATAGCTGGAAAAAATCAAAATTATCAAGTGCGATCGCTCGGTTTTGTAGATAATCTCCATGAATGGATGTCTGCTGTAGATGTGATTTTAGCTCGTCCATCAGCAGGTATTTTATTGGAAGCTTTACTCGCTCACACACCCTTACTTCTTCCCCAACAAGCAGCAGCCAACGACCGAGGAGCGATTAATTTTGTAGAAAAATATCACTTGGGTGAATGCTTTAGAAATCAGCAAGATTTGCAGGTAAAATTGAAGCAACTGTTAGAAAACAAAGAGCTATACCAACAGCGAATCGAGGAATTACTTAAAAATTATCCTTCAACATTTGCAGAACAACAGAAAAAATTATGCGAGATCCTCTTGTAATTTAATTACAAGACTTTTCATGTATTTTAGTTATACCTGTTAAATATTAGTTTTTGAATTTTTGATAAAATGACTCAATACTAAACTTAGTAATATTAGACTTCTTGCAAAAATACTTGAACCGTCAGAGACTCAAGTCTCTGCCTAATAGCAAAAGTCCGTTGAAACGGACTAAAAATACTGTTATTAGTCGCTTGAAACCGACTTGAGTTATCAGCCAGAAAATTTATTTTCTGGCGAGTATCCGACTTTTGCAAGAGGTCTATTGTATAAAACAGGTTTAGTTATGCGCTTACTTTTTCTAAATGAGAGTTTATTGTTCCTTTAAGATGATGTGTTTTTTGATTTTGAACATATATAATGGCTTGCTCAAGTTGCTTGCTTCTCAAAGAGAATATACCGTATCCTTCTTGCCAAGCAAATTTTTCTGATGTAGGACAAAGATTGTGGTTGAAATGGTGAGAACTACTTCCTTTAATTTTTTTCACAAACTCTGCGATCGCCATTATTGGAGGAATAGATACTACTAAATGTATGTGGTCTTCAGTACCACCAATGGCATGAAGTATACAATTTAAACTATTGGATTTACCAATTATGTAATTATAAAGCGCAGTTTCTTTATCAGATGTAATTAGAGGTAGGCGTTCTTTTGTTGCCCAAACAATATGATAATAAAGTCGCCACAGAGACATAACACTTTTAAAATTTTGCATTTATTTACATATATTTATGTTTCCCATGTTGCTGAAAAATTATCATATTAGCGGTGTTCGTCAGCTAGTCAGTTAGCCAGGGAATGAAATTCCCCGTCTCAAAGCTAAAGTCGTCTGAAGACGACTGTGTAAAACCTACAGGAATTAAACCAAATTTGTCTCAGTCCTCTTTTAGAGGACTTACGCTATTAGACAGGGAATTATATTCCCTGGCTATTCCCTGGCTATTTACTACAACCCATCTAACCCTGGTACTATTGGTACATCTTCCTTAATTTTAAGCGGTTTACTAGCTTTAGCCTTGGGTTTCTTTTGTGCAGCTTTACCACCGATAATTTCAACTTGCGCCCGTTTTTGGTTAAGGTCGATTGATTAATCATATTGTTTACATTCACACCCGTCCGGAAATCAATTTCCGGGCTAATAGCGGAAGTCGGTTGAAACCGACTAAAATTGTCTTTCTCATTTTTCTCAGTCCTCTTCAGAGGACTTTTGCTATGAGACAGGGAATTTAATTCCCTGGCGGGCTTGTTAGCTAATTGACAGTTTTGTTTCCAATCCTCAGCTTCCTTTTGTCCCCTAATCTAGTAGCGCGATCGCCATAATAATTTTACCCGTCAAGAATGCGCTGCAAAATATCAGGAACTTCAAACACAGCCCGGTTTTGAATTGCTGTAACATTTGCCTGATAGCCCAGCCAATTTTCAGGTTTTAAAAGTTCTTCCACCGCTGGAACAATCTTGCGAAAATTTGGAATTGACATCCCAACTTGTTTCTCTAAAATCCACTCAGCATTATATTTTTCATTGAGCAGTGTAGAGAAATTGCGATCAACAATTACAGGTAAATTCATGACGATCGCTTCACTGATACTAATAGAACCGGGCTTACCAATCAAAAAATCAGCCAAATTCATAAAATATGGTACGTTATCGGTAAAACCTTGGATATGCTGCTTTAATTGAGTCGGACGCTCTTTTAATGTTTGTACCAGTTTTTGATTAGTACCACAGAGAAAAATTGCCTGTACTTTGTTACTGATACGTTCTAAATCGTGGGCTATGTCTAACATTGTGGCACAACCTTTAGCCCCAAATGAGACGATCGCTGTGATTTTATCTGGATCTAATCCTAAACGCTGTCTTTCGGTACGGCGCTCGCCATCAATTGGTTGATAAAATTGGGGATGAACGATTAATCCTGAAGTTTGAATAATATACTCTTCTAATACACCTAAAGCACGGGCTTGATTAGTGGCTCGTTCTGTACCGCAGAGAAAATAACTCTTGGTTTCTGGTTCAATCCAAAAATGGGATGGACAATCTGCAAAGTCGGTTAAAATTGTCACCATTGGCGTGTCTGGTTTAACTCGTTGCAGACTCTCCCAAATGGCTCGATTATGCAGAGGTACTAAAGAAATTACTAAATCAACAGCTGTTTGACTTCTCCAATGCTGTTCTCCCACTTTTACTGCTTGCGGGTACAACAAGTTAATCAAAAACTTGTCGAGAAACATACTCACAGGATGAAACCATGTCCAATCCATACTGAGCATATCGTTATATACATCATTGGCATTGACCCCAAACAGTTTTTTATAGGGGTCTAACAAGTCCGTTAATTGACCAATATCTGTAATTGTAATTTGCCAAGGTCGTTTTTGCTGATTGGCGATCGCATTTAAAGCTTTTAAAGTGGCATAATGTCCTCCACCTGCATTGAGAGTAAAAATATGTAGCGCAAAGGTTTTTTCACTCATATATTAATTGAAATTGACTATGAAAATAGAATTCAAAAGTCAGAAGCCAGAACCCAGTATGAATGAGGAAGGTAATTATGGCAAGATTGTGGTGATTGACACCGAAACCGGAGCTTTTGAAGGTGCTGGCGATGCCATGATTGCTACACGTATACTGAAAATCTCCTGTCAAGGAACTGTTCAACCTCGAATCGTCAAACGTGAAGTATTCAAACATAGAGATGGATTTGTCATACTCGAAGATGTAACAATAGGTGTCTGTGATACCTGTGGTAATCGATACTACTCAGCTGATATTCTTCATGCAGTTCATGCAGTTGCAACTGGTGCAAAAGCTCCTGAGCGAACCGAACAAATTCCGGTTATTCATCTAGAATCAGCGTGACTAATATCATTTATCATCTGTGTTTCTGGTTTTGTGCAATTTCCTCATAAGACGATCAAAATACCATTGCAGTAGGGGAGCAAAAAGACTGTGCAACCGCATCAGAAGAGACATTTCTAGCCCTGGTGTAATTACAAAGGCTTTGCGATTGATTCCTTGCAAAATCTCAATTGCCACTTTCTCGGCTGTCATAATTTGGGCTGATTGGGTAATTAGTTTGGTTTCGGCTGGCTTAGTTTGATTTTCGGCTGCTAGTTGGGGTGTATCAGTATCTGGTGGATAAACTATGGAAATGTACAAACCTGTGGTTTTGAGTTCACCCCGCAATGATTCAGCTAATCCCCGCACAGCAAATTTACTAGGGCTATATGGTGTATATCCATACAAACCAATAAGTCCTGCTCCTGAAGAAATGACCACAATATGACCTTTTTGATGTTGGATCATGCTAGGTAAAGCAGCTTTGATACAGTAAAGAGTACCAAAATAATTAATCGCCATTGTTTCCTCAAAAATGGCGATTTCTAGCTCTGTAAAATATCCTGGATGGGCAATACCAGCAGAGGTGATTAATAAGTCCGGTGAACCTAAAGAAGCGATCGCCAAATTCATCGCTTTTTGTACTTGTTCCCATTGAGACACATCTGTGGAGATGGCTAAGATTTGCTGTTCGGGGTGGGTTTTTAAGGCTGCGAGTTCTGCTTTGGTAGAGTTGAGTTTGGTTTGATTGCGGGCAATAATGCAGATATTAGCACCATATTTAATTAGCAAAGTGGCGATCGCTTTGCCGATACCACTAGAACCACCTGTAATCATTGCGTGTTTATACATCTTTATTCAGGATGTTGAAGAATTCCTTTCTGTTCCCTGTTCCCTTTATTTAGCATTTGCTAGAGTTGCGATCGTTTGATTAATCTGTGCTTCTGTATGCAAACAACTGATAAAAAAGCGCAGACGTGCAGCATCATTGGCAACAGATGGATAGATCATTGGTTGGACGTTGATTCCGGCTTGGAAGAGAGTATGAGATAGCTGCATACAAGTAAGAGAATTTCCTACAATAATCGGAATAATGGGAGAATTCTGACTTGTGGCTGTGTTCCAACCCTGTGCTTGAGCTAGTTGCAAAAATTGTTGCGATCGCTGTTGTAAAATTTTAACTCGTTGAGGCTCTGATTTCAGTAGCCGCACGGATGTTAAGGCGGCAGCTGTATTCGCAGGGGATAATCCTACACTATAAACAAAACCTGGAGCAGTGTATTTTAAATAATTCACCAAAGCTTTAGACCCAGCAATATATCCCCCACAACTGGCAAAAGCTTTACTCAATGTCCCCATCCACAAATCTACATGATTTCGGTCTACATCGAAAAACTCACCAATACCCCGTCCAGTTTGACCTAATACACCCATAGAATGGGCTTCGTCTATCATGAGTAAAGTTTTGTGTCGTTGCTTCAACTCAATAAATCGAGGTAAGTCTGGGATATCCCCATCCATACTGTAAACGCCTTCTATAACAATCAAAACCCGCCGATAGTGCTGGCGTTGGTGTTGCAGCATTTTATCTAAAGCTTGCCAATCATTATGGGGAAACGGCACGGTTTTAGCACCGGATAAAACACAGCCTTGCAAAATGCTATTGTGACTCAAGGCATCATAAAAAATTAAATCTTGAGAATTAAACAAGTGACCGATGGTAGTAACATTGGTCGCATGACCGCTGACATAGACAATGCAGTCTTCTGTACCAATCAACTCTGCTAGTTCTTGTTCTAGTTGTTGATGTAGCAAGCGTTCACCTGATGCCAAACGACTAGCACCGACTGATGTACCATAGCAATCAATTGCTGCTTTGGCTGCTGTGGAAACTTTCGGTTCTCCCGATAACCCCAGATAGTTATAGGTTGAATAGTTAATTAGTGTACGTCCTTGAATTTGAGTACAATCCCTAGTTAAAGATTCCTGCACTTGAAAATATGGATTGGGAATTTCTAGAGTTTGAATCTGGGTTAAGCGTTGCTGGAGTTGGGCGTATTCTGGAAAGGATTCAATTTGATAGTATTCAGGGGGAGTTTGTGCCAAAGGCTGGCTATGATGGTGAGCAAGTTCTTGGGCAAGATATTGTACTAAGTTGGCGATCGCTCCCAATGATTGTAGTGTAGAAATATTTAGCAGATATCCTGACCAAATTTCTAAGTCTTGGATGAATTTGGCAGCCGTGAGGGAATCTAAACCGTAAGCTTCAAAAGATTCATTTTGGTTAATAGATTGGCTGGGAATATGTAATTGTGCTGCTAACCATTGGCAGATCCAGCTTTGGATTGATTCTACAGAATACTGCTGCGGATATGTTTCTCTTGGAGAAATATCTATCGATTCTGAAGCTACCAACGCTAAATTCCCCGCTAAGCAAGCCTCACGAGTAAACTGACGCTGTACTTTACCACTGGAGGTTTTAGGGAGAGTTCCGGGTTTAAGCAACAAGACTTGATAAACTTGCAAGTCATGTTCCCTTAACACCGCTTGTCTAATGGCTTTTGCTACTTCCTCAACGTTCAAATTCCGCAGATCAACTCGCTTGACTTCACAGGCAACAATCAGGCGATTATCCCCATCTATTTCTATACAAAAAGCTGCAATGTTGTGAAAACTCAATGCTGGGTGACTGGTTTCTACAGTTTTTTCAATATCTTGAGGATAATGATTTCGACCCCGGATAATCAATATATCCTTAATGCGTCCAGTCACAAATAACCCTGCTTCATCTTCCCAAAACCCTAAATCCCCAGTTCGTAAAAACGGCCCTTCTTTGGTATCTGCTAGATATGCATTAAATGTTTGCTTTGTCAATTCTTCTTGATGCCAATATCCCTGTGCTACACTCTCACCACTAACCCAAATTTCGCCTATTTGACCTGCTGCACATCTGGTTAAGGAAACAGGATTGATGATCGCTACAGTTTGACCAAGACAAGGATGACCACAACTAACGATTTTTCTCTTAATTTGAGTTTCTGTAGTGCAGTTAATTACTTGATTTTGCTCTAAAGCTTTGGCATCACAAACCTTAATTACAGGCGATTTAGTCTGAGTTGCACCTGTCACCAACAGAGTTGTTTCTGCCATTCCATAGGAGGGACGGAAAGTGGTGGGGCGAAATCCATAGGGAGCAAATGTTTTAATAAAAGAGGCGATCGTTTCTGCTCGTACAGGTTCAGCTCCATTGATGGCAATTTGCCAACTACTCAGGTCAAGATTGGTTAACTGCTCTGGGTTAAATTTTTGGATACAAAGATCGTAAGCGAAGTTGGGACTGACTGTCACCGTGACTTTGTGGGTAGAAATGATCCTCAACCAACGGATCGGGTCTTGCAAGAATGCCATCGGTGACATTAATATGACTGGAAATCCCACGACTAGAGGTTGGAGCGTTCCGCCTACTAATCCCATGTCATGGTAGAGCGGTAGCCAGTTTAACACTATACCTTCAGCACTCTCTTGATAGCTATGTTGGATAACATGACAATTATGAGCTAAATTTCCATGGGAAACGATCACTCCTTTGGGGGTGCCTGTGGAACCGGAGGTGTACTGTAAGAATGCCGTGGTGTGAGGTTCTATAGTTACAGGCGTAAATTCATCAGCCTGAGCATTTATCCGATCAGTTAACACACACCGCAACTGCGTGAATGCAGATTCCTCCATGCCCTGTTTTTCGATCAGGGGAAAAATATCTGTGGTAGTTAATAATAAACTAGCTTGAGCATCCCGGACAATTGCCTGCAATCGGGATAGCTTCTGGTTGCGTTTGGGTGGATAAGCAGGAACAGCGATAATTCCGGCATAGAGACAGGCTAAAAAGCTAATAATAAAGTCTAATCCTGAAGGGTAAAGTAGTAAAGCGCGATCGCCTGGTGTAGAGATAGATTGTAGATAAGCTGCGATCGCCTTGACTTGATGTTCTAACTCTTGGTAAGTTAAACAGCTAGTTTGTATTTCTCCATCTTCCAGAAATACGTAAGCTTTGTGGTGTGGTTGGTGTTTTGCCCGTTGGTGTAAGAACTCAACAAGAGTTTTTTCTTGGTCAAGGAAATCAGATTTAATTCGAGAGATGGTCATTGTGACGGCTATTTAAATAATAGGTAAAGCATAGTGATTCATCTGTAGTTTTTCAAGAAACAAAGCCGTACAGAAGAGGATTTTATTAGTTCTTTTCATATTTTGCCAGTATCTAGAGCAATTTGGGGACTGGGCCCCGAGTTCCCATTCCCCATTCCCTACTCCCTACTCCCCATTAACCAGATTTGCTAGCTTCTGCAAACCGCTTGTTGATCTCATCCCAATTAAGCACGTTCCACCAGGCATCTAGATAATCAGCGCGGCGGTTTTGGTATTTAAGATAGTACGCGTGTTCCCACACGTCATTACCCATGATGGGATACTTGCCTTCACTTAAAGGAGTATCTTGATTAGGTGTAGTTGTTATTTCTAGTTTGCCGTCTTTGTTTCTCACTAGCCAAACCCAACCACTACCAAAACGACTAGCACCAGCTTCGTTAAACTGTTTTTTGAAAGCCGCAAAACTGCCAAAGTTTTGATTAATGGCGGTGGCTATATTTCCTGTCGGTTCCCCGCCACCTTTCGGTTTCATAATTTTCCAAAACATCGAGTGGTTCACATGCCCACCACCGCTATTCTGTACTACCTTTTGGATATCTTTTGGCACAGTGTTGAGATTTTGTAATAATTCTTCAACACTCTTACTTTTGAGTTCTGGATATTTGTCTAATGCGGCATTCAGGTTTTTGACATAAGTTGCATGATGTTTATCATGGTGAAACTGCATCGTTCTCGCATCAATGTATGGTTCTAGCGCGTTGTTAGCATAAGGCAGAGGCGGTAATTGGATAGCCTTTGCCGTTGTTGTGTTAGTTGCGGGGCTGGGAGTTGTAGCATTGCCACTGGGAGTTTTCTCAGCCAAAGCACAAGCATCTAGAGCAAAAACACCCGTACCGACTCCTAGTAAAAACAAGAAATGGCGTCGATTAATAGTCATAAGATTTTTTGCAGCGAATCCATTCAATCTGTTGCCAGTTCTTATTTTCTTAGATTATGGCAGTAAAAGAATAGGGAACACTTCGACTACGCTCAGTGCATCGCAGGGAATAGGGAACAGGGAATAGTCATTTGTTATTGATTATTCTCCGCGTCCCCAGTCCCCAGTCCCCAGTCCCCAGTCCCCAGTCCCCAGTCCCCAGTCCCCAGTCCCCAGTCCCCAGTCCCCAGTCCCCAGTCCCTACTCCCCAGTCCCCAGTCCCCAGTCCCCAGTCCCCAGTCCCCAGTCCCCAGTCCCCAGTCCCCAGTCCCCAGTCCCCAGTCCCCAGTCCCCAGTCCCCAGTCCCCAGTCCCCAGTCCCCAGTCCCTACTCCCCAGTCCCCAGTCCCCAGTCCCCAGTCCCCAGTCCCTACTCCCCGAAACGCTGAATAATTGCCTCGGCAAATTCAGAACATTTCAAGGGTTCAACGGGTGGTTCTAGCAATCTTGCTAAGTCGTAGGTAACTTGACTGTTGGCGATCGCATCTCCTAATCCTTGCTTGATTAAGTCTGCTGCCTCTTGCCAACCCAAATACTCCAGCATCATCACACCAGACAAAATCACTGAACCAGGATTTATCTTGTCTAAACCAGCGTGTTTGGGTGCGGTGCCGTGGGTAGCTTCAAAGATGGCGCAGGCATCGCCAATGTTGGCCCCGGGCCCCATTCCTAACCCACCCACAATTGCCGCCGCTGCATCAGACAAGTAATCACCGTTTAAGTTCATTGTCGCCAGAATCGAATACTCATCTGGTCTAGTTTGGATTTGTTGAAAAATACTGTCAGCAATCCGGTCGTTGACCAAAATTTTATCTTTCCATTTGCCGTTACCGTGGGTTTCCCAAATTGAGTTAAGAACTGTTTCAACTTCCTTGACAATTTGGGCTTTTTTCTCGTCTGTCAAGGCATCAAATCCTGGATCGATCTGACGGGCATTGTCTTCTAACGAGATCTGGGGATTTTTCTCTTTATTACTCAAAATCCAAGATTCCCGTTCGGTAACAGTTTCTTGACGAAACTCAGTAGTTGCCAATTCATAACCCCAATCCCGGAAAGCGCCTTCGGTGTATTTCATGATGTTCCCTTTATGCACCAAAGTTACTTGTTGCTTATTTTTAGGGAGTTGTAGAGCATGTTTGATGGCACGCCGGACTAAGCGCTGGGAACCCTTTTTACTGATAGGTTTGATGCCAATGCCAGAATCGAGAGGAATTTGCTTTTTGCCGTGTTCTGGCGTGGCGGGGATCAGCTCTTTGTTGAGGATGGAGATGAGGCGATCGCCAATTTCGCTACCTTGCCGCCATTCAATCCCCAGATAAATATCTTCCGTATTTTCCCGATAAACAATTACATCCAATTTCTCAGGATTTTTGTGAGGTGAAGGCGTACCTGCATAATAGCGACAAGGACGCACGCAGGCATACAGGTCAAAAATTTGCCGTAAAGCAACATTTAAAGAGCGAATCCCACCACCCACAGGAGTAGTGAGAGGCCCTTTAATAGCCACGCCATAGTCTTGAATAGCCGTTAAAGTGTCTTGAGGTAAATACTGATAAGTGCCGTATAAATCACAAGCCTCATCGCCGGCATAGACCTTAAACCAACTAATTTGCCGTTGTCCCTTGTAGGCCTTTGCTACCGCAGCATCCAGTACTTTTTGGGTAGCGGGCCAGATATCAATCCCTGTTCCATCGCCCCGAATAAAAGGGATAATTGGATTATTTGGGACAATCGGTTCACCATTCTTAAAGGTGATTTTTGCTCCAGTAATGGGGGGTGTAATTTTATCGTACATATTTCACGCGCTCCTGATCGATATGCCGCCGCTGTTGAAATAGAATTTCAGTGAAACTGTCGCAATTTTGTACGATCAAAAATAGTAAACTACATTTCGCTATCAGTGATTCGCTTTTGAGAACACCCGATAGTTGATTGCTTTTTCACTGACCGCTAACACGAGTAATGGCATGACAGACCCAATGATTGTATCAGGCACTGCTAATGACATCGACTCCCTCCGACAATCGCTAATCGCTGGGTCTCTTCAAATTCAACAACAGATCATCCCACAGTTAGCTGCAAAGGGTAATGAAGGACTGGATGTGTTGATGGAATTTTTATTGAAACGTCGTGATCACCCGGCGACTTGGATTGATGGCAAGGCCTATCAAGCCCTTTATAACTCAGATGCACCCCAAGCCCAAGAATTTCTGCTTGCTTATTTTCCTGAGGGAATTGTAACTCTAAAATCAGAATGCGGGGTTAATTACAATCCCTTGCAACAGTTACTCGCTGCTCAAGACTTTGAAGCAGCCGATCGCATAACCATCCAAAAAATGTGTGAATTGTCAGGGCCAACGGCTATACAAAGAAAATGGTTGTATTTTACTGAGGTGGAAAATACCCCAGCTGTTGACTTGCAAACCATTAACAACTTATGGTTAGTCCACTCTGAAGGTAAGTTTGGCTTTTCGGTGCAGCGAGAAATCTGGTTAAGTTTGGGTAAAAACTGGGACAACTTCTGGCCAAAAATTGGCTGGAAAATCGGTAACAATTGGACGCGATATCCCCATGAATTTACTTGGGATCTCAGCGCCCCTAAAGGTCATTTACCCCTTTCTAATCAATTACGAGGGGTGCGGGTGATTGCCTCTTTATTGTCTCATCCAGCTTGGTCTAGTAATAATTCGTAATGCTTCTCCTTTTGGAAACGCTCTAAACAATGATTGTGAGTCTAGGTAAAGATAAATTATGATGAACGCTGCCAAACGAGAATTTTACGTCATCATTGAACGAGATGAAGATGGCTACTATGTAGGAGAAGTCCCTCAGCTAAAAGCTTGTTATAGTCAGGGAGAAACAATTGATGAGTTAATTGTAAATATTAAAGAAGTAATAGAACTTTGTTTGGAAACAGAAAATGTTGAAATAATACCAGAATTTGTAGGGATTCAAAAAATAGCGATTTAATGCCGAAGCTACCAAGTTTGACAGGAAAAGCAATTATTAATATTGTAGAAGAAATAGGCTTTCAGGTAGTGCGTCAAAAAGGCAACCATGTACAAATGAAACATGAGGATGGATGCACACTAACTATTCCTGTTCATGCTGGTAAAACCATTGGTAGAGGATTGCTACGCAAGATACTACGCGATGCTGAACTAACAAGGGAAAGTTCTTAGCATTGCTGGAATCAGAAGGTTAGGGAAGTTTCCCCAAGCCATTCCTAAATTCAAAATCTCAAGTATCAACTCTTAATAATGGCAAAAGTTCGTCTAGAAGATATCAAGCGTAGATTTAACAATGTCACCGCCATCGAGGACATTACTTTTGAAATTCCTGATGGGGAATTTTGGGTTTTAGTCGGCCCGTCGGGTTGTGGTAAGTCTACAATTTTACGCACGATCGCTGGTTTGGAAACTGCTACGTCTGGCAAACTCTTTATTGGCGAACAATTGGTAAATAATGTCCCGGCTAGACAGCGAGATGTGGCGATGGTATTCCAAAACTACGCTCTTTATCCTCACATGAGTGTGGCGCAAAATATCGCCTTTGGGTTAAAGATGCGGAAGGTTGACTCGAAGGTGATTCAAGAGCGGGTGGTGACGGTGGCGCGATCGCTTTCTTTGGAACACTTGCTAGATCGTAAGCCGAAACAGCTTTCTGGTGGACAGCAACAACGGGTAGCATTAGGAAGGGCGATCGCTCGTCAACCACAAGTATTTTTACTTGATGAGCCTTTATCTAATTTAGATGCTCAGTTACGGGATGATACACGAGCTGAGTTGAAACAGTTACACCAAGAGTTAGGTGTTACAACTGTTTATGTGACTCACGATCAAGTTGAAGCAATGACTCTGGCTGATAAAATTGTGGTGCTAAATCGAGGACGGATTCAACAAATTGGTGAGCCTCAAAGTATTTATGCACGCCCAGCTAATCAGATGGTAGCAACTTTTTTGGGCAGTCCACCGATGAATATTTTACCAGCTATTTATAAGCATGAGGGTTTTGATGTTAGCGGACAGTTGTTAAGAATAACGCCGCAAATGCGGGAGAGTTTGCATTTACCTACGGGACAAAGTTTTGATTTGGGTATTAGACCAGAGCATATTTATATTAACGAACCACAGAGGCGCAGCGAAAAGTCTGAGCGCCAGCTTCCGACGAACAGAACTTTTCAAGACGGAGAACACGCAGAGGAAGAGTTGGGAGAATTGTCGGTTGAGGTTAAGGTTGTGGAACCTTTGGGAAGGGAAACTTTGATGCGTGTGAGTTTACCTGGTTCGTTGGTGTTGTTGAATGTGCAGGTGGGTGGAGATGTGCGTTCACATCCTGGCGATCGCTTGTCTCTACAATTAGATTTAAGTCAGTTGTTTGTGTTTGACCCCAAAACCGGTGATAGAATCTCACCCCAAGATTAGGAAAAATCTTTTCCCCATTCCCCCGCGTGGGCTTCGACTTCGCTCAGCCCACGCTTACAGCACTTTGCAAGTAAATGAAGTACACATCTTAATATGATAAATCTTGTGGGGTGGGCATCCTGCCCGCCCTTGTGTACTTCATTCAGATGAAATGTGCTGTAAGTAAGCTAAGAGGTTGTTTGAAAAGTCTAAATTAATTTTTTGTTATCTATGTAAAAGCATATTAGCCGGATTAGATAAAGAGTTGGGTGTAAATCAGTCTAATAGTATCGAAAACTCACATCTTGCACCTGCCAGTGAAAATAATAGACTTCTTGCAAAAATACTTGAACCGTCAGAGACTCAAGTCTCTGCCTAATAGCAAAAGTCCGTTGAAACGGACTAAAAATACTGTTATTAGTCGGTTGAAACCGACTTGAGTTATCAGCCAGAAAATTTATTTTCTGGCGAGTATCCGACTTTTGCAAGAGGTCTAATGAGTCTGCCGCAATAAAGTTATAAAAATTACATATCTATTTGTCTCTGTATTTAGTCCATTTCTAATGGACTTTTGCTATAAGACAGGGATTTACAATCCCTGGCGGTAGAGAGCGAAGCCGAACAATTAGGTAAGTTTTGCGACTGACAGTTTGAAAGGTGCAAGATCTGAGGAAAAGCCGATAAACCATAGTGTAAGTGCAATACTATCAGAGGTTTAACAGCTATCAAATTATTGATAATTGATACTTCGACTACGCTGAACACAAGTTTGCTCAGTACAAGTAATTGATAGTGCAAAATACCAGTTTCAAGCAATTACCAACTCGGAAAATATATGAAAAAAAAATTCCTTCCTTCGTTAAGTAAACTCCGTCGCCAGCTTAATCAGCAGATTCGGAGGTTATCTCAGATTAGATATTGGCAAAAAAGAACGGCTAACTTTTCGACTCCACTCAAGGTCAAAGTTGATCGCAATCGAAGCTTTAATTTTTTATTGTGTCTCATCATCGCAGTAATTGTTACTTCAATAGGAATAACAACAGACTGGGCAACACCTGTAATATCCAGTTCAGATAATGTTAATAATCAGCCTTCAACCGAACACATAAATTCTGTATCTAGCAGCAGAATATCAGATTTAGCAACACCTGTAACTTCTTTAGCTAGTAACAAAACGTCTCAGACTAGTAATAGCTTGAGTGGTGAACAAAAATCTTATAAAACATCTTGGATAGGTAATAGCTTTGGTGGTGGAAAACAATGGGTACAAAACAATATTGAGGGAATGTATGTTGCTGCTGATGGTACAGTTTATACTAATAGCCATTGGGATGAAGGAGGTTCAGAAGCAGGAAGATATAAGGATGGTAATGTTATTGGTGCCCTTGCAGATACTCATGGCTGGGGTCGTACTGGTGGTAAAGCTGTCACAGCAGACAGTAAATATATTTATATCGCGATGATTCAGGGTGCGATCGGTAAGACAAAAGAGGATTACCCTTTAGAAGATACAATTTGGTATTGTGTCAGACGTTATGACTTATCTGGCAAGCCTGCGCCATTTCCCCAAGGGCGAGGTTGGGATCAGAGTATGCTGATCATCAGCAATAAAAGTGAAGTGACGGGATTAGCAACTGTCGATCGCCAGTTATATGTGAGTGATGCTACTACGAATCGAATTCGTGTCTACAACACAGACACAATGAAAGAATTACGCAGCTTTAATGTTGCTAGTCCAGGCCAAATTACTATTGATAAAAAAGGCAATTTGTGGATTGTTCAAGAGCAAAATGCTGATAACCCTGCAAAGATTGTGCATTATTCCCAGGCTGGAAAGCAATTACCCCAACAAATCAAAGATGTAGTTCAACCAACAGCAGTTGCTGTTGATCCTCAAGGCAGACTTTTAGTAGCAGAAAATGGGCCGCGTCAGCAAATACTGATTTACAACATTAAAAATCAGCCAGTGCAGATTGGTAGCTTTGGGGATAAAAATGGCATTTATGCAGATATTCCTGGTGAAGTCAAAGATTTGAAATTTTATGGCTTAACTGGTGTTGGTACAGATGCCGCAGGCAATATTTACGTCAATAGTAACGGTTTTAATAAATCAGGAACAGATTTACGGAAGTTTTCGCCATCAGGAAAACTACTTTGGCGATCACTAGGACTAATATTTGTAGATAATGCTGATACTGATCCCAAAACGGATGGGATTAACGTATTTACCAAACAAGAAAACTACCAGATGGACTACAGTAAATCTGCTGGTCAACAATGGATTTACAAGGGTTACACTTTAAACGCTTTCAAATATCCTCAAGATGCACGTTTGCATACATCACCGGATGCTACTTTTGTGCGACGCATCCAAGGTAAGCCCTTTTTGTTCTTGACGAATATGTACAGCAGTTTTTTGCAGATATACCGCTTCAATCCAGCTACGGATGGTAAAATTGCCATTCCATCTGGAATGTTTGTCGGCACTGATAGTAGAGGCAAACAATCCATTGACGGAAATTGGCCGCCCCATCAACCCGAAAAAGGAGAATGGATTTGGCGAGATCGCAACGGTAATGGTACGTTTGAAAAAAATGAGTACGATACCAGCAACGATTATCCCTACATTGGCGGCTGGTGGGTAGACAGCAAAGGTGATGTGTGGAAAACTTTACGTACTAAAGATGGTATCCGGCACTATCCTTTACAGGGAATAGATGCTCAGGGCAACCCCATTTATAGCTACAGTTCGATGCAAAAGCAAGCTACTCCTAATATATTTACTGATTTGCGACGTATCGAATATTTTCCAGAAACAGATACCATGTATTTATCAGGTTTTACTAGCGATCGCCCTGCGGTTGGCGACGATAGCGGAGTTGTAGGATCAGAAGTTGCCCGGTTTGACAATTGGAGTCAAGGAAACCGCACTCCTCGTTGGCGTACTGTGGTTCCCTACGACACCACAGGCAAGCGAGAAGTTGCTACCGCTGCCATGAGTGTTGCTGGAGATTATGTGTTTGCCGTCACAGTGAAAACCGCAGAGGTATATGTTTACAATGCAGCGACAGGGAAGCAAGTAAAACTTTTAAAACCTGGCCCTGAAGTGGCTAATGAAAGTGGTTGGATTGACATACCCTACGGTATCCGTGCTTTTCGTCGTGCTAATGGCGAGTATTTAGTCTTTGTTGAAGAAAACTGGAAAGCAAAGGTAATAATGTATCGATTTATTGGGTAAACTCAATACTCAAAAACAATCATTTGATTTTACTTATCTTCGTAGCAAAATTTCTCATGTTCAGAGCGATCGCACTTTTGCAGAAATAGTTAGTAGATCACAGCAATGCGATCGCTCATCCTTTGATCATACTAAGCTGTTCCATATATAACTTGTATAATTAGGGCGGGCAAGATGCCCACCCCACAAGAGTTTTATTTAATTTGATTATGTAATTTAGATGTTTTTTAGCTTATGCTATGCCGTTTGATTTTTGCTAGACACTTCCTCCGTGCCAGTTTTCAAGCGACTAACTGAACTTCTACGAATGCGTTCACTTTTGCGAACACCACCCGCCATCTCATACTCACAGCTGTCTTTGCCGTATCTAAAAGCTACTCCAATCAGCATTCTATCAGTGAGGTCGGCTAAAACTTTTTCCAAATTATCAATCTCAGTTTTGGAAGAGTCAATTATTGATAAAGCAGTGTTATAAGCATTTATCTTAGTACGTAACTCCTCCATTATTTGTGTCATGTTTTGTAAGTTGCGAGTATCCCCAAAATCCATGCTGGGATCAATCGCTTTAAGTCCGGCAGATCTCAACTCAGCTTTTTCTAGAACCCGGTATGTACGTTTTTGTCGAGACATCAAAATGTTCCCTTAAGAAAGTCCTAGAGCTATTGTGGCTTAGCAAAGCTAGATTTTAGCAGAATCGAAAAGAAGCCCCGCGCTCTAACGCTTCGTTGAGCGTCGGGATGAATTTTTGGGCGACGACGAATTGACCCGCAACCAAATCAATCCGTAGGATTGACAGGACAGTGGGTCGATGAGGAGTCGCCATTTTTAACTTTGAGGGAATCGATAAAATTTTCAATTACATGGGTCATAGTTGTATCG